>JAESGR010000105.1_pt1 | contig 178169 bp, 164 predicted proteins | sample 9269771 | NCBI WGS metagenome assembly JAESGR01 (sample SAMN15739572, study PRJNA653492) | algae metagenome | isolation source: Chroococcus sp. CMT-3BRIN-NPC107 and co-occurring heterotrophs from well... | place: USA: Clark Mountains Wilderness, California | collected 2010-04-18
GCTGGGTTACACGGTCATCGAAGCAGGAGAAGGCGCAACCGCGCTCAAGATCCTGAACTCAGATCAAACTATTAGTCTCCTGGTGACGGACGTGGGCCTACCCGGCGGCATCAACGGACGTCAGGTCGCTGACGCTGCTCGCGTGGCCAGGCCGGATCTCAAGGTGCTGTTCATCACAGGTTACGCGGAGAACGCAGTTCTGAACCATGGTCATCTTGATCGCGGCATGCATGTGCTGACCAAGCCCTTCCAGATGGATGCGTTCGCCCGAAGGGTGAAGGACTTGATTGCTGACTCATGAGGCGAAAGCGGATTGGCTCAGGCATCCTGGGAGGCGGCAGAACGAGCTAGCGCTGGAGCAGTGTGAAGAGCATCCATACGAACAAGGCGCAGGACAGAAGGGCGGGCAACTGCCTAGACCACCGGTCGGTCGCAATCAGCCGTTCTACATTTGCGGTCGACCAACCGTCCTTGCTCAGGCTGACCTGAATGGGGATGTCAATGACTACCGAAGTCACCCAACCGACAAGCTCAAGCACAAAGGCAGCGACAACTACCGGCTTGGGCAGGCTATCCGGGCCGAAAAAGATCAGCAATCCAGTTGCGATCGTCCATGTCATTGTGGGCGCCACGGCCCAGATCGAAACCAGCCGGTCCAGCCGGCGGCACCCGGCTCTTGAGCCGGGTGTTGCCTCAGCAACTGATCCCTAGCTTTCCCATTCGGCTTGGTATGAAGCAAATCGCAAACGAAGAATTGGTTGGACGGCTAACGACAGTCAAGCTGCAGATACAACGTAGCCTTGAGCTTATTGATTTCGAGGATGTGTCAGAGGCGGAGCGGCTCCTTGCGATAGCCGACCGCGAGTTGATGCTTCTCTTGATAGAACTTGATGGAAAACGGCTAAGGCCGCCTAACGACCTCGGCTAGCGGTAGCTGCCTTGGAGATGCGACTTCATCTAGGACGAGCGCTACTTGCTTGCGCTAATTGCAGGCAGCGAGGGCACTTGCCGAACAAGGCTTCAGACCTAGGCGCTGCCGATTGGTTGTCAACATCGGTGCAACCTTTTCCTAATGGTTAACATTTGTTAAAACCAGCAGCTTGGAGGCCACCATGCTGATCCTAGAAAAATGTGCAGCAGACGCTATTCCGCAAGACGCCGTAGTCCTAACCGTTTGGCACTCTGGAGGGCGGACGGTAGCTGACGTAACCTGCACCATTTGCCCCGGTGCCGAAGACTACATAGTCGCTGACTTCCCACGACCAGTTCCGATTGCCTTGGAACGAGCCGAAGAGGTTCGGCACCATTGTGGTTTGCAGCGGATCGCAGTCATTTTGACCGACGAGTCACTTTGGCGAAGTGAATGGGGAACACTCGTTTCACCGGCGACCATGCATTAGCAGCTTGCCCCAACGGTAAGTTCCGGGTGGTTGCGAAGGCCCCATACCGGCCATCAGACATTGTTCCCGAAGGTGCTCATAGCGGTCAAACGCCAGATGGCTATTCGGCCGCCCGCTCATCAAATTTCTTCCTTGAGCCTTCGATGTAAGGCTGCTGCGACTGAGCCCATGAAGCGAGAGTTAGAAGTGGCTCAGCAGTGACCTGCCTTGCTCGGTGAGTTCGTAATCGACACGCGGAGGAATTGTCGCAAAGGCTGTGCGTGTGACCAGGCCATCGCGCTCCAAGCCCCGCAAGGTGGTGGTCAGCATCTTGTGCGAAAGTCCTGGGATAGCCCGCTGCAAAGCGTTGAACCGCATGGGTCCACGGGAAAGAGCACCAACGATCGAACGCTTCTTAAGTAGTGGACCATGTGCATGGTTGGGCTTCAGGTTGGCGGTGCCGACGCCACGGCTAATGAGCTCAGCCAGGCAGAGCCAGCCTTGCTGAAGATTGCTGCGGGCTTCTTAAACAAAGCCCTGCTGCAGCGCCGAATGGATCGTCGCTTTATCGCTTTTGACCAGTTGACATCTTCGCAATTTGTTGGCTTCTTTGCATCATTCTTCGGAGGTCTCGCACCCAAATGATCTGAAAACTCGTCACGGACGCCAGAACACCAGCCGTTTGCGCCAGGAGCGCAATGGTCTGTGTTGAGTGCAGTGCGGCGAGTTGACCAGTCTGGTGCAATGACGGCCTGACCGAGGCATCTTCCCGTTTCCATTCCGGCGTCCTGCCAAGCGCTTCCATCATCGCGCGTACTTTGTCGCGCGCTCATTTCATTGAGCCAGCTCGTGCATCGCCATGCCGGGCGGGAAAGGACACCCTATGCCCAAAAACCAGTTTCAACGACCTTTGCCGGTTAACCGCAACAGCAAGGCCCCGCACAGTGGAAAACCACTCCCAACCTAAAGCTCAGCTTCGACAAGTGCGCACAGACAATGCGGCAATACCTGCGCTCCCGGCGCTCGATGTCCTGTTGGGTCGAGCCGGGCGCCAGTAAGCAACAACTCCAACGTCCTGGTCTTCGACCAGGACAGCAAGGATTTATGATGCATTCCTCAGACGCAGCAATGGGCCCCGATCCGCAGACCAGGCACCCGATGGATGGTTACCCGCAGATCGTCTTCCTCAAGCCGTTCATCACGCGGGCCAACATCGAGGTCGGCGACTTCACCTATTACGACGACCCGTTGCACGCTGCCGAGTTTGAGCATCGCAATGTGCTTTATCACTTCGATTGGGCCGGCGACCGCCTCGTTATCGGCAAGTTCTGCGCGCTCGCTACGGACGTCCGCTTCATTATGAGTTCGGCCAACCACACCATGGATGGTTTTTCGACCTATCCCTTCAACATCTTCGGCAAGGGTTGGGAGACCGGCTTTGATTTCGAAAAAGTCAGGGCCGACTACCGCGACACGGTCGTGGGCAACGACGTTTGGATTGGCCGCAGAGCCTGGATTATGCCCGGCGTCCAAATCGGCAACGGAGCCATCGTTGGCAGCCGGGCACTAGTAACCAAGGACGTCCCGGCCTACTCCATCGTCGGGGGCAATCCTGCCAAGCTCATCCGCAAGCGCTTTGATGACGCCACCATCGCCGCGCTTGAGGAAATCGCCTGGTGGAACTGGCCGTACGACAAAATTGGAAGAAATATACCCGCGATCCGAGGAGCGGATTTACGGAGCCTCCGCGATGCAACCTAGCCGACGCCTGTAACAGTCCGGTTCTTGAAGATCTGCCTGACGCCAACCTGACCCGAGGTGAATGTCGACTATCCGCAGTCGTCCTGGTTCCAGGTTCTCAAATCTGTGGAGCATGCGCTTCGGACCCAGGATCACGTCCCCAACTTCTGCGTCAATAATCTCCGCACTAAGAAAGAACCGGGCATGACCTTCCGCAATGACAAAGATCTCGTCGTAAGGAAGAACATGCAGTTCAGCCCTTCGCCAACAGTGTCATTGCCTGGGCGAATACTGTGCTTGATGTGCCCACGCGCTCGTGCAGGGCGTTGACGTCATCCGCTAGCCCGTGACTGGCTGGATAGCGAAGTTCAGCGACAGCTGGAGAACTGCCTGGCCATGCTCGTTCCGAACCCACATCGTGATGTTCTTTTGCGGTGGTCCACCGGGGAGGTACTCCTTTGCCATCTCCCCGATGGCGGTAGAGCCCTGATCCCTGGCTTCCTGATCGTCGGCGAGCTCGATGCCCACTTCATCCCGAAACAGGGTTTCGCCGTCGTCCGTGTCAAAGTAATAAAGTGGCAAGATATATGCTCCGCTTGGGCGAAAGCACACAAGTCTCCCAAGCACCGTCAAGCCTTCGGGAACCGGTGACCCGAGACCAATGTACCTCATGACAAGAGGTTGCGGAGGCCGATGGAGACCTAACGAAGCTTATCCGCCCCGTTCGAGACGCTGCCTGAGACACTTCTTCTCGGTAAATGCTCAGCCCCGATGGTGATCAAGCTCATTGAGGAGGCTGAACGGGCTGAACGAAACCATGTTTTCATACCGCCCTTTCGCACAACCGGCCGTGCGGAAGTAGACCGAACGACGCTTGAGACTTCCTGCTGAAGCTCATTGCCGAGAGAGATTTAGCTAAAGGTCCCCGTCGGATCTCAACGTCGATAATCGTCTATAAGGGCAAGAGGAGATAGCCTGATGCTCACCATGCCCCAGATCATAGATCGAATAGCACGACGTTATGTTGCGGTTCGCCTACCGGTCGCCATCCCGTTTGGCGATAACATGGACCCTGCTTTCGATGAACTCTTTGCGGCGTTCTCGAATGCCGGTGTGGAGCCGAATGGCATGGAGTTCATCAAATACAATCTGATCAACATGCCCGCCCTCGAGATCGAAGTGCGCATGACAACCGATGAGAACATTCCCCCATCAGGGCGGCTGGTGGCAGGCGAACTGCCTGCTGGACGTTACGTGAGCTTGGGATACACAGGACCCTACGACAGTCTAGTGGATGTTACCGCCATGCTGGTCGGCTGGGCCAAGGAGAAAGAGTTGAATTGGGACAGTCATCACGCTCCCGATGGTGAGCACTTCGCCTGCCGTCTTGAGGTTCACGACAACAACCCCTCCGTCGAGCCGGATCCCTCCAAGCTGCAAACGACACTGTTGTTCAAGCTAGCCGACTGAGCGCTGCTAACTGCTGTAACACCTGTCGGCAATTAGTTGGCAATGCAGCAGGCCCACATGCGACTGCCGGTTCGTGAGCTCGGATGAAAAAGACTTATAGAGCATGGTCCCGTCCGCTTTACTTCCATGATAGCTATGAGCAGACAGTCGGAAAACCACCCCAACTGTGCCGGGCAGCTGTCGAGCCCATGACAGACATCACTGCTCCAATTGCGTCTTCCCCGAAGCGGACATCGGCCGTAAACAGTGCCTGCCGCTATTGCCGGACCTTTGGTTCTGGCAATGCAAGCCGGGCATGCTTGAGAGCTGTGGACCACCAAGCCAACTGGGCGAACATCATCCCCGCAGCCTTTTCGTATCTAGCAAAGTCCACTGCTGCCTCTACGCCGAACGTATTCCATGCGAAGGGAAAGCAGACACCATCGCGAATGGTAACAGCCTGCAGTTCGGCAAAGACGAGCCTTAATGCTTCAACTGCCCGTAGACCTCCGGATACGCCCCCATATGACACAAAGGCTACCGCTTTGGCTCTCCACTCGTCGTAGGCCTGGTCAATAAGATGCTTAAGAGGCGCGGGAAAGCTATGGTTGTATTCTGGCGTCACTACAACGAAAGCGTCAGCAGCATCGATACGATTGCGTAGCTTGACCAGTGGCGCATTTGGCTTATCTGGATAATCATGCGGCAGTGCCAATTGCGCGACGTCAATCACGTCAATCTTAAACCCGCCGTTCGACAAGGCTATCCGCTGCGCCCAAGCGCCGATTTCCTCACCGAGTCGTCCTTGTCGATTGCTGCCAATTATGATTGCGAGTGAGAGCGTTTCCCTGTGCATCTGCTGGCTCCTTCATCAAGCACGATTGTCACCTGACGCGTCCTTGCGGAAGGTACTTAAAAACGAAGGTTACGTTCGGATGTATCGATCAGACGTTGCTTGTTGAAGCAGAAGTTCCCGCAATCTCGTAGCTGCGGGACCTAGCGCCTGCCGGGAACGATGGGCCACATAGAGCCTAATTTCTGTTTCGCCCTTTGCACCAAACTCGAGCACCGGCAACTTTTGGAGCCGGCCAGTCTCAAGATCATTTTGAACCATCCAGAGTGGCAAGCTCCCCCAACATGCGCCGCTTAGAATCAAAGCATGCTTCATCGCGTTATCGCTGGCGTACCAGGTACGTGGAGAGAGAACGTTGTAGCTTTGCCCGTCTGTTAGTGCCGACGGATCTCTGACCACCGCCTGTACATGGTCAGTAAGGTGCTCAAGTTGCAGCATTGTCCCGCTTTGTGTGATATGCGCGAGCGGATGACGGGGGGATACAAGCGCCGCGCGCACAACATAACAGAGTGCCTGCAGCACTATACCGGGGAGCGTAACGGCATCTCCGGCGATTGCTAAGTTACATTCACCTTTATCAAGCGCGTTCAAAGGACCACCCAAAGAAGTGGAGATCACCCGTACGGCAACAGTGGGATACTCGGCTCCGAGAGTTGCAAGGGATTTGGCTATCATCTCGATGGGAAATTGCGGATCCACAGCGATCGCTAGCTCAAGCTCGACTTGGCTGCCCAGGCCCTTCGTTCGAGCCTTCATCAAATCTACCTTGATGAGCACAGCGCGGGCATCTGCAAGGAGCGCCTGACCTTCATTGGTAAGGACTGGTTTTCGGTAGCTACGATCGAACAAGGTGACGCCCAGTTCCGCTTCGACGCTTGCCACCGCGTGGCTGATCGATGATTGGGCGCGCGAGAGGTAGGTCCCCGCAGCGCGGAAGCTGCCCTGATCTGCTATTGCGACAAGCACGCGCAGTTGATCCAGCGTCAGAGCGTCGAGCATTCCAGCACCTTCATCTCGGAGTACGATCAGCCATATCGATCGGTACGATCTAGTTTCTGTCTCTAGCAGGTTCGGTGAACCGACCGTAGCCTTGCCTTCCGAACAAGAGACTGGATCACGCCGATGTTGGAAGCTTACCTAGAACGAATTCGATACCAAGGACGGATATCTAGGGACTGGGCAACCTTGGCTGCTCTCCAGCGATGCCACCTTGCAGCTATTCCATATGAGAACATTGACGTTCTTGAGGGGCGATCCGTCGAGTTGTCTATACCTGCTCTTTTCGCTAAGATGGTGTCGGCTGGCCGGGGAGGCTATTGCTTCGAGCAGAACCGCCTCTTCGGGGCAGCACTGCTGGAAATCGGCTTTGAGGTCCGTCGTGTGCTGGTCCGCGTCTTGTGGCACCATCCTCTGGAGGCGCCACGCCCGTCGAAGAGCCATCTCACACTGGTTGTTAAGATAACCGACGAGGATTGGCTGGTTGATGTTGGTTTCGGCGGCTCAGTTCCGGACCAACCGCTCAGGCTGGTCCCTGGTCATGTTCAGGACACTCGACATGACAAGTATCGTTTTATGCACGGTGTAGAAGGCCTGCAGTTGCAGATCGAGCGAGACGGAGTTTGGGAAGCGGCTTTCGAGATGACTGATGGCCTTGTTGCTGATGCAGATCTTGAAGTTGCCAATTGGCATACATCTACCCACCCCCAATCATGGTTCCGTAGCGCCCTGGCTGTGAGCCTATGTACAAACGAGGCCCGCTACGGTCTTTACAATCGGCAATTTTCCATCCGCAGACCCTCTCAGCCGGTTGAATACCGAGAGCTAGACGATGCCCAGTTTAGCGATGTGCTGCATCAGTACTTCAAACTGCCATACGGCCTAAAACTTCCGCCTCTTAGCGTAGTAGGCTAGGAGGCCAGGAGAGGAGAGAGGAGTCTTCGGCAATTGCATGAAGCGCACAGAAGGCCTCGGACGACGACTTCTCGATCCTCCGTGATGAAAAACCGAAGACCCATCGAAACGGCGGGTACTGGCACTACGCTATGGTCACGCCCGAGGGTGGCAAATACTGGAACCGGCTCGACTACCAGTCCGTCAGCCCAATCGACGGATACACGGCAATGGATGGCTTCAGCGGCGAAGCTGGCGTGGTGAACCCCGCCATGCCTCGATCGAATTGGCACGCTACCTTCGCCGATGCGGCCGATCGAACGCTGGTAACCACAAAGGTCGTCCGCGCGTCTGCCCAGGACCTGCAGAAATCGATCGACATGGGCCTTGAGGCAGGCATGGCGTCCACCATGGCACGTCTAGACGACCTGCTGCCAAGCTTAGCGGCGTAGTTGATCCCGCCGCTTTGTCGCCATAGGACTGCCACCAAAACAGGGGAGATGTAGCCCCTGTGTGGCTGTTAAAGGGGAGCGTAGGAAGTGTCCCCGTGAGAAACATTATGTCTGTTCCGGCCACCGCAGCGGCTCGGTCGCTTCGAGCATCCATTCGCGAAAGGCCCGGATCTTTGCCGCATTGCGCCGGCTTTCAGGATAAACCAGGTAATAGCCTCGACCATCGGAGGCCAGCATGGGAAACGGCTGGAGCAAGCGCCCGGAGGCGATTTCCTCGCGAAACAGCGGTGGCGTCAGCATGGCGACCCCTCGCCCTGCAATCGCCGCTGAGCCCAACAGGCCTTGCAGGTGTAACATACTTGGGGGCCGCCCGTGGGCCGAATAGCTCTGAACCCCCGCCTGGGCAAACCAAATATCCATCCAAGGGTCCTGCGGATCCAGAATTGGCAATTTGAGCAAATCTGCCGGCGTATTGACGCCACCAATGCTCTCGGCCAGCGCCGGACTGAGCAGCGGGCTAAAATCGGCCTTGACCAACAGGTGCGAGACCAAGCCCTCCGTCTGCGGCGCCAGCAACATCCGGATACCGATATCGAATTCTTCGTGTAGCAGATCAACAAGTCTGCTTGAGCTATCGAGGCGCACCGCAACACTGGGATGGGCGATCTGGAACAGGCCGAGGTTTTGGGCCAGCCAGTTGCTCGCAAAGGTCGACACAGTCGTGATCGACAGCAGGTTATCGATCTGGCTTCCGGTTTCGGCAAAGGCCTCACGCATAAGCGCAAAAGCCTGATTGATGCGGGGCGCAAGTTTTGCGCCAGCCTCGCTTAGCTCAATTTGTCGCGGCCGTCTAAGGAATAGCGGCGATCCCAAGCGCTCTTCGATGATCTTGATCTGGTAGCTCACTGCCGCCTGGGTCATGCCCATTTCTTCGGCTGCCTTGGTGAAGCTCAGATGCCGGGCCACCGCCTCGAAGGCGCGCACGGCAGTAAGGGGCGGGAAAGTGGCCACGGATAAGATCTCCTTATGCGTCACCATCAAGCTTTAGTTTGAAAATGTGCTCAGCGCCAGCCAGTCTGCACCCATGGACTACAATCGGGAGCCTTCCGCATAAGGACGGTGAGCGCCATGACAAACGCTATCAGGCTACTTGCCTTTGCTATTCAGCTACCCAAGCTGAAGTTGTTACGCCTCGTCGGCCAGAGCGCTCGCCGCCGAAGAGCCACGCTGGCCCTGCTCCACTCATCCCCACACCTGCTGCGCGACATCGGGGCCCTGGAAGAGCATTTCGTGCGTCGCAGAGAATGAGTTGCGTGCAGCGAAGCCAAATGTTTTGCCCATCAAATGATGGCAGCTCACAACCCAAGGCTGTGTGAAAACCCCTAAGTATGCTATGATTTGGCACTGCTTCGGAGGTGCCAGATGGGACGTTTCGTTGAAGCTGCAGACCGTGACCAAGCGAGCTTTCTGCCGGCGTGTCTTGAGGACTATGTGGATGCCGACAACCCGGTCCGCATCATTGACGCCTTTGTCGATGAACTTGAGCTGGCCGAACTCGGCTTTGCCCGCGTGCAGCCGGCATCGACCGGCCGACCCGGCTACGCCCCGGGCACCATGCTCTATGTCTATGGCTATCTGCACCAGCTCACGGATTCTGCCGCCCACCAGACATGCGGTTTCCGAGACTTCTTCACTGCTGACTGACAGGAGTGCTCGGCCTCGTGGAGCAGTGGGCTCCAACCGAGGCCTGCGGTACTGTGTCGGATGCGAGCCTCGACTATTTCATGGTCGGCATCTGAAATTCCGCACCGTTCCTGATGCCGGACGGCCACCGCGCAGTAACGGTCTTGGTCCGGGTCCAGAACCGAATGGAGTCCGTACCGTGTTGGTTGAGATCACCGAACGCGCTCGCCTTCCAACCCCCAAAGCTGTGATAGGCCAGTGGAACGGGAACCGGCACATTGATGCCCACCATTCCAACACTGATCCGGGCGGCGAAGTCACGTGCTGCATCGCCATCGCTGGTGAAGATGGCGACCCCGTTCCCGTACGGGTTGGACATCACCAGATCCACAGCGTCCTGGTATGAATTCTCTCGCACGATGGATAGTACCGGTCCGAAGATCTCCTCCTGGTAGATGTCCATCTCGGGGGTGACCTCGTCGAAGAGCGTGGGACCGACGAAGAAGCCCTGCTCGTAGCCCTGCAGCGAGAAATCCCGACCATCGACGACCAGCTTGGCACCTTGCTCGACTCCAGAATCGATCAGCTTGAGGATGCGTTGCTGAGCGGCCTTGCTAATTATGGGACCCATCTCGGCTCCTTTGTCGCTGGCCGGGCCAAGCTTGAGCCGGTCTATGCGGGGCTTGAGTGCGGCCACCAACCTGTCCCCGGTCTCCTGACCCACCGGCACGGCCACGGAGATGGCCATGCAACGCTCGCCGGCCGATCCATAACCAGCTCCCATGAGCGCATCGGCCGCCTTTTCGATGTCCGCGTCTGGCATGATGACCATGTGGTTCTTGGCTCCACCGAATGCCTGCACCCGCTTCCCCCGCGCCGCCGCAGTGCCATAGACGTGCAGGGCCACTGGCGTCGAGCCGACGAAGCTGACCGCTCCGATGTGCTCGTCGCTCAGGATCGCGTCGACGATGTGCCGGCCTCCATGCACCACGTTGAGGATGCCCTTGGGCAGACCTGCCTCGATGGCCAGCTGTGCCAGTCGCACAGGGATGGTGGGCGTGCGGCTGGACGGCTTGAGGATGAACGCATTTCCTGCGGCAATGGCGGGGCACAGCATCCACAATGGGATCATGGCCGGGAAGTTGAACGGGGTGATGCCGGCCCCGATGCCCACGGGCTGACGCATCGAATACATGTCGATCCCGGGCCCCGCCCCGTCCGTGAACTCCCCTTTTAGTAGGTGCGGCGCCCCTGCCACGAACTCTGCCACCTCGAGTCCCCTCAGGAGGTCTCCTTTGGCGTCCTCGAACGTCTTGCCATGCTCGGCGCTCATCAGGGCGGCAAGTTCGTCCATGTCGCGATTGATGAGGGTCACCAGGTTCAGGAATACTCGCGCCCGACGTTGGGGGTTCGTGGCGGCCCAACGAGGTTGTGCCGCCCGCGCGGACGTGATCGCCCTTTCGAGATCCTCCGGTGCGGCGAGCGCCAGACGTGCCTGCACCTCGCCAGTGGCCGGGTTGAAGATGTCCTCAAAACGAGTGCCCTGCCCCGTCGTTTCGGTGCCGTCGATGAAATGACCCACAGTACGCATGATGTTCGCTCCTCTTGTGCTCCTCTCCTCGCACTGCGGATTTTGTGATACAACGCCCATAAATCGGTAACCGTTGTGCAGAAAGTATAGTCCATGAACTGGGATGACATACGCGTGTTCCTCCAAGTAGCCCGACAAGGGCAACTTCTTGGGGCCGCTCGCAGCCTCGGCCTCAATCATGCGACGGTGGCTCGGCGCCTCACCGCGCTTGAACAGGCGATGGGCAGCAAACTGGTCAGCCGTCGCAACAACGGCACGGAGTTGACCCTTGCCGGGCAGCGCCTGCTCGCGCATGCCGAGATGATGGAGGCGGCGACCCTGTCCGCACGAGAAGCGGCCGATCTGGACAACGCCGTCGCGGGGACGGTGCGGATCGGTGCGCCCGACGGCTTCGGGGTGGGCTTCCTCGCCGCACGCCTGCATGCACTCGCCCAACGTCACCCGTCCTTGCGGCTGGAACTGGTGCCGGTACCACGCGCCTTCTCCTTGTCACGACGGGAAGCGGATATCGCCATTACGTTGGAGCGTCCGCAGCAGCATCAATTGATCTCTCGTAAATTGGTGGACTACCGTCTTGGCCTCTTCGCATCGAGGTCATACCTCGACGAACACGGCGTTCCCGAGCGCATAGAGGATCTCGAGGAGCATCGCCTCGTCGGCTATGTCGAGGATCTGATCTATTCGGCATCCCTGGACTACACCGGGACCTTCCTGCGGAACTGGCGTTCCAGCGTGGCGATCGCCTCGGCCCTGGGGCAGGTGGAGGCGGTGAGGTCTGGATGCGGCATAGGCATCCTGCACTACTTCATGGCTCGGCAAGCGACCGACCTGGTGGCTGTTCTCCCTGACCGAGTACTGACCAGAAGCTATTGGACGGTGATGCACGAGGATCAGCGGAGAATGCGGCGCGTGTCGATCGTTTCCAACTTCCTGGCCGAATTGGTCGCGGAAGAAGCAGCCATGTTCTGATAATCCGCTTGGCCATCTGGACATGTACACGTCACGTTTCTGAAATAACAATCAACGGTCGAAATTTATCGCAAAGCTGTTGACGCCGCGGGATCTTCATACTAACAGTCGTGTCGCTGCAATAAAAACCGCAGTGCGAGATTTTTTCCAAGCCGGGAGGGCTGGTTCGTTATCTCGTTTCATCGGAGGAGAGAAAGAATGACCAAGTTTCAGAGGGTCGGCGTACTCGCCGCCCTGACCGGTAGTATGGCCCTTGTGGGCATCGCCTCGGTCCAGGCCGAGAGTAAATTCCAATGCGCTCCCGGCGAGACCTACATCATGAACGTGATGGTCTCGTCCCACCCCTATTGGGTGCCGGTCTACCAGGGTTTCAAACAGGCCGCCGAGGCCATGGGATGCGAGACGGTTTTCTCAGGGACGCCGGATTACGACATCATCGATCAAATCGCCTCCTTCGAGAGCGATCTCCTCAAGAAGCCTGCTGGCATCCTCCTCCACCCCATGCAGGCCGACCCGTTCATCGAGTCGATCAATCGTGCCATCGAGGGCGGCACGGAGATCGTCACGTTCGCCGCCGACTCCCCGAAGTCCAAGAGAACCGGGTACGTCACCTCGGACAACGTCGCCGAGGCCAAGTTCGCCGCCGAGGAGATCGTCAAGCAGGTGGGCGAAAGCGGACAGTACGCCGTGCTTGAGAATCCGGGCCAGTCGAACCACGACCTGCGGGTGACCGCCTTCATCGACTACATGGAGGAGAACTACCCCAACATGGAGCTGGTGGGGCGGCAGGCAACGAACCAGGACAGTACCGCCGCCTATCGAGCCACTGCTTCCATCCTGCAGGCCAATCCGGAACTTGACGCGATGTGGATCCCCGAGGCCGGCTCTGCCGAGGGCGCGGTAGTGGCGGTGACGGAGGCCAATGCGGAGGTCGTCATCCTGCACGCCGATATTACCCCGGCGACACTGGATCAGATCAAGGCGGGCAACATCCATATGGCACTCAACCCCAACCAAGGGATGCAGGGCTTCATGGGCTTCGTCGCCACCTTCATGGCTGCTCATCCGGAGATGTTCGACCCGTTCAACGACTACAAGGTCTCCGGGTACAACCCCATGCAGATCCCCTTCGTGGACAACGGCTTCGCGGTGATAACCAAGGAGAATGCCGACTCCTTCGACCTCAATGTCTACATGGAAGGCCGCCAGCACGACTGACCGACGATCCGGACGAACCATCCACCCTATGACCATGCGTCATGGGGTGGGACTCAGGACGAACCGAGTGCTGCCCATGCCCGAGATAATCTTGCGAGTAAGCCACGTCAGTAAGGCCTTCGGGCCGATCGAGGCGCTGCGCGACGTTCAGTTCGAGCTGCGACGTGGCGAGATCCATGCGCTCGCCGGGGAGAATGGTGCTGGTAAGTCGACCCTAATGAACATAGTCGACGGGATACTGCAGCCGGACAGCGGGGAGATCAGCCTCAATGGGAAGGTGGTTCGCATCACATCCCCCGCGGTAGCCCAGGAGCTGGGCATCGGTCTCGTGCATCAGGAGATCGCACTTTGCCCGGACATCTCCGTTGCCGAGAACATCTCCATGGCCGCCACCAACGGTAGCCGTCGACTGCTCATGAACTTCTCCGCGCTGAACCAACGCGCCACCGAGATCCTGGCCGATCTTGCGGAGATCGATCCAACCACCTTGGTGGGTGAACTCTCCATCTCCCAACAGCAATTGGTCGAGATCGCCAAGGCGTTGACGCTGGATTGCCGCGTGCTGATCCTCGACGAGCCCACCGCTGCGCTGACGGAACGAGAAGCCAAAGTCCTGTTCGCCATCCTGCATCGACTTGCCGACCGTGGTATCGCCATCATCTACATCTCCCATCGGATGGCCGAGATCTTCGAGCACTGTGATCGCGTGACCGTGTTCCGCGACGGACAGTACGTGGTGACCCACGATGTGGCCGACACCACGCCAACCGAAATCGTCAATGCCATGGTCGGTCGCGTTATAGACAATCGTTATCCCCCCAAGCTCGATCGGGGCAGCGCCCCGGGTCGGCCCATACTCGAGGTCTCCAACCTCTCTAGAGCCGGCAGCTTCAAGGGCGTGAGTTTCACTTTGCATCGGGGCGAGATCCTGGGGCTCGGTGGCCTGATCGGTGCCGGTCGCAGCGAGATTGTTAAGGGCATATGCCGGTTGGACGAGGGCACGACCGGAACGGTGACGCTCAACGGCAGGCCGCTCGACATCAGTCGCTACCAGCAAAGCATCGAACAGGGCCTCGTCTACCTGTCCGAGGACCGCAAGGGTGATGGTCTCTTCCTCGACATGCCCATCGCCGCAAACGTATCCGCATTGCGCCTCGGACTCGTCAGCAAGGGCGGGATCATCGATCGGAACCGAGAGAGCCAGTTGGCGACCGATCTCGGCCGCCGACTCAACCTCAAATGTGACCACGTGGAACAGCCGGTCTCATCACTCTCCGGTGGGAACCAGCAGAAGGTGGCCATTGCCAAGATGTTGTCGGTCAATCCCCAGGTGATCTTCCTGGACGAGCCCACCCGTGGCGTGGATGTGGGTGCCAAGCTCGAGATCCACCGGATACTGCGCGAATTGGCCAACAGCGGCGTCGGCATCATCGTCATCTCCTCCGAACTGCCGGAACTGATCGGCTCGTGCGACCGCATCCTGGTGGTTCGGGAGGGTCGTATCAACGGGGAGGTCACAGGGGATGACATGACGGAACAAAACATCATGCACCTGGCCTCTATCAGTGCCGACCGGTCGCATATCCAGGGAGAAAGATCTTGACCACACTCGAGACCGGCATGGTTGGGAAGAGCGAGGAACAGCATCGTCCGGGCTGGCGCCGTCTCGCCGGCATGCGGGAGGTGGGCCTGATCCTGATCATCGTGGTCCTGTTCACCGCGATGTCGTTCGCGTCCCCCTACTTCCTGAGCTGGGAGAACATGCGTGCCATGGCCATGGCTTTCGCCGTGGAGGGCATTGTGGTGGTCGGCATGACCGTACTTCTGATCTCGGGAGGGATCGACCTCTCCGTCGGATCCGTGACGGCCCTGGCCATGGTGATCGCCGGCCTGCTGTTCCTCAATGGCGTCGACCCCTGGATCGCCTCGCTGATCGCGATCTCTGCATGCACCGGCATCGGCGCCATCATGGGCTTCTTCGTGACCAAGGTTGGCCTGCACCATTTTATCGTTTCCCTGGCAGCAATGGTCATTGCGCGTGGTGCCTGTCTGCTGGGGACGGGTGGACGCCCCCTTGGTCTCTTCACCTTGCCGCCGGAGTTCAAGTTCATCGGCCAGGGTTCCATCGGCGTCATACCCCTCGTCATAATCCTCTTCGTCGTGGTGGTCGTGGCCTTCGACTTCATGCTTCGACGCACCACGATGTTCCGCAAGGTGTTCTACACGGGGAGCAACGAGAAGGCGGCCGCCTATTCGGGTATCCGCACGAAGAAGGTTATCTTCCTCACCACGACCCTGTGCTCCGCTCTCTGCGGCGTGGCGGGCGTCATCTACATGGCCCGTTTCGGCTCCGCCCAGCCGACCTTCGGTGTCGGTATGGAACTGAATGTGATCGCCGCCGCGGTGATTGGCGGGGCAAGTCTGTCCGGGGGCTCCGGCACGATCCTTGGTGCGATCCTCGGGGCAGTGCTGCTTTCGGTCGTTTCCAGTTCGTTGGCCTTGCTTGACGTATCGGTCTACTGGCAGGACATCATTCGAGGATCGATCCTGCTCGCCGCTGTGACCATCGACCACTACCTCAACAAGCGGCGGAGGTGAGGTCATGTTGATGCGAGCTGGCGAAGAGATGACAGACAACAGCGAATTCGAGGCCACCCGACAGATCCATACGGTTCTGGTGATGCATTTCCTCGACGGCCAGAAACAATCGGACATCGCTGAGATGCTCAACCTGTCCACGTCCAAGGTGAACCGGCTCATCGCGCAGGGCCGAAAGCTGGGCATGGTGCGCATCGAGATCAATTCGCCGTTCGAACGTCTTGTTCAGATGGAGCAGCTCCTCGTGCAGGCCACGCGGCTCTCCAGTGCCGTCGTGACGCCTGCCATATCCGGGAATCTGGGAAGCACGCTCAGGCAGGTGGGGCGGGCGGCGGCGAACCAACTGCTGGAGTCGTTGCGCGACGGCGACGTCATCGCAATCACCGGCGGAAAGGCGATTAGCGCCGTGGTCGACAACATTGACCCCGAACGCAGCTTCGACGTCACCGTTGTGCCACTGACGGGTGGTGTTCAGGGGAAGTACTACACCGACGTCAATCACCTCGCCTCGCGCCTGGCGGAGCGATTGGGCGGGAAGACCCACCTGATGCTCGCCCCGCTGTTTGCCGAGAGCGTCGACCAACGCGACATGCTGATGCAACTGCCGTCTGTAAAGGAGACCCTTCACATGGCCCGCCAGGCCGCGATCGCCCTGGTGGGTATTGGTTCGATACAGACGCCCGGTTCGAGCTACTACGATCTGAACCCCAATTCGACAGGCGACCGTGAGCATTTGATCAAAAACGGAGTAGTCGCCGAGTTCCTCGCGCATCTGGTGAGCGAAGACGGCAAGGTCGCGAACTACTCGCTTAACTCCCGCCTCGTGGCATTGGCGCCCTGTGACCTGAGCAATTGTCGCAAGGTCATCGGCGTTGCTGCCGGTGCCGAGAAGGCAATGCCGATCCGAGCGGTGCTGAACGGGGGATATCTGGATTCCTTGGTCGTCGATGAGGAGACGGCCGCGAAGGTGCTGGAGGGTGTGGATGGTCAATATGATGCGTCTTAATTTGGAGACACGCGCCATTGGAACCTCGCCGATCAAGGCGCCGCCCGTGGCCCTGGGGACCTGGGCGATCGGTGGGTGGATGTGGGGCGGTACGGATGCGGCCCGATCCATAGATGCCATCCGAGCCGCCATCGACGCAGGCACGACCCTGATCGATACCGCCCCCGCCTACGGTCAAGGTGTTGCCGAGGAACTGGTCGGGCAAGCGATCAAGGGCCGGCGCGATCGGGTCGTCATCGCGACCAAATGCGGGCTGGTGTGGCACACGGACAAGGGCCGGCACTTCTTCGACTACGATGGAAAGCCGGTGCATCGCTACCTCGGTCGCGACGCCATCTTCTACGAGGTCGAACAAAGCCTACGTCGGCTCGGGACCGATTACATCGACCACTACATCACCCACTGGCAGGATCCGACCACACCCATAGAGGAGACCATGGGAGCCTTGGAGGAGCTCAAGCGTCAGGGCAAGATCCGCTCGATCGGCGCTAGCAACGTCTCGGCCGAGGAACTAAGATCCTACATCGGCGCCGGGCAGCTCGATGCGATCCAGGAGGAATACTCCATGGCGAGACGAGGGATTGAGGATACACTCCTACCCATATGCCGGCAGCATGACATATCAGTACTGAGCTATTCGTCGTTGTCACGGGGGCTACTCACCGGGAAGGTTGGGAAGGATCGGCAGTTCGACGGCGACGACCAGCGTCGCACCGACCCTCATTTTTCGGCCGCAAACCGGGTCAAGGTCGCAGATCTGATGGAGACCCTGGCCCCGATCGCGGCGAGATATGGAGCGACGGTGTCCCAGCTCGTGATTGCCTGGACCTTCCGGCAGCCGGGTATCACCTTCGCTCTTTGCGGCGCCCGCAATGCCGATCAAGCGCGCGAGAACGCCGCTGCGGCACGTATCGATCTCGAAGACGAGGACCTTGGAACTATTCACGAGGCGGCAACGAAACATCTCGTAGCGCTCGACGCCTAGCGCGCACCATCATCATCGAAGTCAGGTCACGCGCCGTCAAAGGGCGGCGGAGGGAATCGTGTTGTCTCAACAACGTCAGGAAAGCATTGACAAAATCGGTACCAACCCGGCCTTCGACGTCATCGTCATCGGCGGTGGTATCAATGGAATCGGCGTGTTCCGCGAACTGGCTCTCCAGGGTCTGCGAGTCCTGTTGGTGGAGCGCAATGATTTCGCATCCGGTTGCAGCGCCGCTCCCTCTCGCATGATCCATGGCGGGCTGCGCTATTTGGAGAATGGCGAACTATCATTGGTTCGGGAGTCCTTGCGCGAGCGCGACGCACTCCTGGCCAATGCGCCCCATTTGGTACGTCCATTGCCAACCACCGTTCCGATCACCTCCATGTTCTCAGGATTGCTGAACGGTGCGGCGGGCTTTCTCGGTTTCTCAACCCCACCCGCGCGACGTGGGGCGTTGGCACTCAAGATCGGGTTGTCGATGTACGACTGGATCACGCGCAAGCAACCCCTGTTGCCCCCACACCGCTTCCGGAGTGCCAAGGACACTCTCCGCGCCTGGCCAAGGCTCACGCCGAGAACCACCGGCTCCGCGACATACCACGATGCTTGGATAAGTCATCCCGAGCGCCTTGCGCTGGAACTGGTGCTGGACACGGGTCGGCAGGCCCTTGGGAGCATCGCGCTCAATTATGCCGAACTGATCCAGGACGGGTCGGGGTATCGCTTGCGCGACGGCGTCAGTGGTCGGGACATGGCGGTCACGACCAAGGTCATCGTGAACGCCACCGGGGCGTGGCTCGACGAGGCGCTCGTCGGCCTTGGGGGGCATCCTGCGGCCCGGGGACGCTACGTCTCCGGTACGAAGGGCTCCCATTTGGTACTGGACCACCTCGAGCTCCATGACGCGCTCAACGATCACATGATCTTCTTCGAGAACGACGATGGCCGCGTATGCATAGTCTTCCCATATCTGGGCAGGGTGCTAGCCGGATCGACGGATATCCGGGTCGAAAAGGCGGAGAGGGTCCACTGCACCCCCCAGGAACAGGCCTATATCCTTGGGGCGCTCAAGGGTGTGTTCCCCACGATATCGATCGGGGAGGAACACATAGTCTTCACCTACAGTGGTATCCGACCACTGCCGCACAGCGATCAGGCGTTCACGGGTCGCATCTCGCGCGGCCATACGATCGAGCGCATCGACGCACCAGTGCCACAGTTCTGCATGATCGGCGGGAAATGGACCACCTTTCGTGCGTTTGCCGAGCAAACCGCCGACGCCGTTCTGACCGAGCTTGGTCGCCCGAGGGTCGTGGACACGCGTGCCCTGGCGATCGGCGGTGGTCTGGGCTTCCCAGGAAAGGCAGAGGATCTCGTGGCGGAGATCGTATCGCGACATCATATCAGCGACACCCGTGCGCACTGGATGGTCGGCCTCTATGGGACCGGCGCGGACCAGGTGCTGGCATACTGCGCCACGCGGTCGGATGATCTACCACTCGACGATCAACTCGAACTGACATCCGCCGAGGTGGCCTATCTCGTTCATCACGAGCATGTGGCCAATCTCGGCGACCTGGTGCTCCGGCGCCTGCCTCTTGCGATCACCGGTCTGGTGTCATCGCGACGGCTCGAGGCACTTACCTCCATTCTCTCGGCAGAGCTGGGCTGGAGCGAGGAAGAGGCGAGTGCACAGCTATCCACCTTCAGGAACGAACTTCACCGATTTCACGGCGTCTCGGCAGAAATGCTGTCGCAACGCGATACGACAAGGACGAAAGCATGCGCGTGACCACGAAGGCTAGATTGAACCGCCTCTTCACGAACGGAGGGTGCCTCGACGTCGCGATCGACCATGGCGTCTGCAACGAACCCAGTTTCCTTGTGGGGCTCGAGAACATGGACACGGTGGTGGACACGTTGATCGACGCCCGGCCTAATGCAATCCAGATGACCTATGGCCAGGCGGACCTGCTGCAGTCCCGCCCCGAGAAGGACAAGCCAGCCCTGGTGATGCGCATAGACATGGGCAATCCTTACAACAACAAGCGCCATCGCGTGATGTGGTCCATGCTGCAGAACCACCACGAACCCATCATAGGCGCGTTGGAGATGGACGCCGCCTGCGTGGTGGTGAATCTGTTCATGCTCCCGGACGAGCCCGAGCTGTTCCGCCAATGCGTGGAGAACATCAGTCGCGTGCGGGCGGATTGCCATAAATATGGCATGCCGTTGATGATCGAGCCGCTCGTCATGCTGCCCAACGAGGTACGCGGTGGCTACCAGGTTGACGGGGACCCCGAGAAGATCGTTCCATTGGTGCGCCTCGCCTCCGAGATGGGTGCGGACATCATAAAGGCCGATCCGACCAATAATGCCGAGGATTTCCATCGAGTGGTAGAGGCCGCTCGCGTGCCTGTCCTGGTGCGGGGTGGCGGCAAGGAGGATCTGCAGGCAGTGCTCTCCAAATCGGCGCAGCTTATGCGGCAGGGTGCCAAGGGCATGGTCTACGGTCGCAACATCTATCAGCACGCAAATCCAAGGGCTGTCGTGGCGGCGCTGATGTCCATCATTCATCGGGGCGCCGACGGGCAGGGCGCTTGGGAGGTCTACAACAATGGTTAATGCACCAAGCTTCCTGCTGGGGCTCGACGCCGGCAACACCGTCATCAAGGCGGTCTTATTTGATCTCACCGGCACGCAGATCGCTGCTCATGGGATCGATGGAGCCACCCACAAGCCAGCGGTCGGCATGGTCGAGCGCTCCGTTCCGGAACTCCTGGAGAACGCAAGGACCGCGATACGACAGTGCTTGGAAAAGGCCGGGATCGAAGCGCGACAAATCGTGGCGATAGGAACCGCTGGGCATGGCAACGGACTGTACTTGCTGGACAAGGACCAACAGCCATTGCTCGGCATTCAGTCGCTGGACAGCCGGGCTGCGCAGATGGCCAACACCCTTGACCGCGAAAGGGGGGAGGCCCTCCACACGATTTGCCTGCAAAGGCCATGGCCCTCGCAGACGCCTATGTTGCTGTCCTGGGTCAAGGAGAACCAACCCGAACTCTACGCACGAGCCGGAACGCTTCTGTTCGCCAAGGATGTTCTCACCTGGCACCTCACCGGTAGGATCGCGACCGAGATATCCGACATGTCGGGCGCTGGGCTCGTTCGCATGCCGGAGGCCTCCTATGACGACGAGCTCATGACGCTCTATGGTTTGGGCGACGCAATGGAGCTCCTCCCACCTCTCCATCAACCAAGTGAGGTGGTCGGTACGATCACGGAGGAGGCCGCTGCCTTGACCGGACTTGCTGCTGGTACCCCGGTGGTGGCGGGCCTCTTCGACGTGGTCGCCTCGGCAATGGGTTCGGGCGCGGCCCTGCCGGGCTCCGCATCCCTGGTGGCCGGTAGCTGGTCGATAAATCAGGTCTTCTCCGAGAAGCCGGTGCGGGATGAGCGCGTCTTCATGGTGGCCGCCTACGGTCCCGGCCGTTACGCCAACATGGAGAACAGTGCCACCTCCGCCGCGAACCTCGAGTGGTACGTGCGTGCCCTCATCGAGCGGGGGGCTCATCACGACGATCCCTTCGGTGCCGTCAACGAGATGGTTGGCAAGGTGCAGGCGGCGCACGATGATCCCATGTTCCAACCCTTCCTCTACGGGGGGCGCCTAGGGTCCCACTACCGCGCGAGCTTCTTCGGCATGGCAGGCTGGCACGGGGAGGGGCACCTGCTGCGTGCCCTCTTCGAGGGCGTCATGTTCGAGCATCGCCGCCATGTTGGAGTTCTGGCGGATGCCGGTGTTGGCATGGGCAAGGCCGTGCTCTCCGGGGGCGGCGCCCGATCGCCGCACTGGCCGCAGATCTTCGCCGATGGCCTGGGTGTACCAGTGACCGTCGCAGAGGCTCGCGAGACGGGGGCATTGGGTGCAGCCATGATGGCGGCGGTGGGCATCGGTATCTACAAGGATGAGATCCAGGCGGCGGAAGCGATGACCCGCGCTGTGAAGACCTATGAGCCCGACCCATCGATGCGCAATCACTATGATCGTCGTTACGCACTGTGGACCCGCCTCAACGTGGCCAGCGAGCCCATCTGGCGTGACCTCGGGTCGGCGGGACGGTCCGATGCGGCTTGACGGCGATTACGACTACATAATCGTGGGGGCCGGAACGGCGGGCTGCGTGCTGGCCAACCGCCTGAGCGAAGATCCGCGAACCCGCGTGCTGTTGCTGGAAGCGGGCGGCAAGGACAACTATCATTGGGTAACCATTCCGGTCGGCTACCTTTATTGCATCGGCAATACCCGCACCGACTGGATGATGAGGACCGCGCCCGAAGCAGGCTTGAATGGGCGGTCCTTGGTCTATCCCCGTGGCAAGATCCTGGGTGGGTGCAGCTCGGTCAACGGGATGATCTACATGCGTGGCCAGGCTGCCGACTACGACGGATGGCGCCAGGCGGGCAACGTTGGTTGGGCTTGGGACGACGTGCTGCCTTATTTCATCAAGTCGGAGGACCATCATGCTGGGGGCAGCGCCATACATGGCTACGGGGGGGAATGGCGCGTCTCCAAGCAACGGCTTTCCTGGGACATCCTCAAGGCCGTGCAACGAGGTGCGCAGGAGTTCGGCATCGAACCTCGAGCCGACTTCAACGATGGCAACAATGAGGGGTCGGGTCTTTTCGAGGTGAACCAATGGGGCGGAAAACGCTGGAACACGGCCCGAGGGTTCCTGCGTCCGGCATTGAAACGGCCGAACCTGCGCCTGATGACGCAGGCCGAGACCGAGAAGCTGCTGATCGAGAACGGTCGGGTCGTAGGCGTTCGCTTTCACCATGGCGGTTGCCATCTCGAAGCACGTGCCAGGCACGAGGTTTTGTTAGCCGCCGGGGCGATCAACTCCCCAAAGCTACTGGAGCTGTCGGGAATCGGCCAGCCCCGATTGTTGCGCGAGCAAGGCATCGAGGTACTCTTGGCGAAAGAAGAGGTGGGCGAGAATCTTCAGGATCACCTGCAGATCCGCATGGTGTATCGCGTCTCCGGTGCACAGACGCTCAACACCCTTTTTCATAGCCCGCTGGGCAAGGCGAAGATGGCCCTGCAATATGCCCTGACGCAAAGCGGCCCATTATCCATGGCGCCCAGCCAGTTTGGGATGTTCACCAGGTCCCACTCGTCGATGGCCACGCCTGATCTGGAGTATCATGTCCAGCCGCTGTCGACGAACCGCCTTGGGGAGCCGTTGCACACCTTCCCCGCCATCACCATCTCGGTCTGCAATCTTCGTCCGCAGAGCACGGGAAGTGTCCATATCGAGAGTGCCGACTTGTCCTGTCAGCCGCGCATCCAGCCGAACTACCTGTCTGCTGCGGCCGACCGAGACGTCGCGGTTCGCTCCGTGCTCCAAGCTCGAAAGATCATGACCGCGCGTGCTTTGCAGCCGTACCGCCCGGAGGAGATCCTGCCCGGGCCGGACATCTCCACTGAAGCCGACCTGCTACACGGCATCGGGGACATAGCAACGACCATATTCCATCCAGTGGGCACCTGTCGCATGGGAACGGATGAGGCGGCCGTTGTCACGCCTGAACTGCGCCTCAACGGTATGGACGGTTTGCGCGTCGTCGACGCGTCGATAATGCCGAGCATAGTTTCTGGAAACACCGCCAGCCCCACCGTGATGATCGCCGAGAAGGCGGCGGACATGATCCTGGGGAGAACCATCTCACAAGCAGTGGCCTGACCCTTGCGGATCTTGCTTGAGGCAGGCATCGGCCAGCACTTTGAAGACGCCGTGATCGAGCTCGGTGCTTCAGGTCCTTCATTGAACGAGGAGCCGCAAGCTCTCACTGAGCAACCGACCCACTTTGGCATCTTGGACATGAGTGGGGATAGAGGCGGAGCGGCAACAAACATGCCAACGACGTGTCACTGGTCACGTTGTGACTTAGGTTTGTGTCATCTCGCCAACCTGAAGGTGAACAAGCAAGCGGCCTGCTCGCATCCTATGCTCTGCAGACGCTGACGAGTCTGCACAGTTGCGAGCGTAGGTGAGGATCGCCTCATCTTGCCTCAGGCGGCTACGTTCCTTGGTGCGGCGAATTCTTGGCCACGTAGCCAGTCAGCAAACGCCTCCGGGGGAACTGGTCGGGAGATCAAGTATCCCTGAGCCTCGTCACACCCGGCCTGTTGAAGGAATGTATAGGCCTCCTCCGTCTCCACCCCTTCAGCGACGATCCTCAGGCCCAGTTCCTGTCCCATGCTGATCATGCCGCGGACTAGGGCGCTGTCTGCCCCGCCTGGCGTAAGGTCCCGAATGAAGCTTTGATCGATCTTGATTATCTCGGCGGGTATGTTCTTGAGGTATGAAAAGCTGCTGTAGCCGGTACCGAAGTCGTCGATGGCACAGATCACCCCCAAGGCGCGGATTGCTGCAAGGTTGGCGAGAATACGTGCTTGATTTCGGATCAACCCACCCTCGGTGAACTCGACCTCCAACATCTCGGGTGAGACGCCATGCCGCGCAAGCGCCTTCCTCAATCGCTCGGCGAAATCGACCTCCTCCAAATTGGCCGGGGACACATTAACCGAGATCTTCACGGCCAGACCGTCCTTTCGCCAAGCCGCTGATTGTCGAAGTGCTGCTTCGATCACCCACTGCGTCAAAGGGCGCGCTAGCTCGGTGACCTCGGCCAAGGGGATGAACTCGCCCGGCGGGATGTGGCCAAGGGTTGGATGCTGCCAGCGCAGCAATGCCTCGACGCCGCCACACTGGCCGGTTTGCATGTCCACACGGGGCTGGAAGTGCAACGCCAATTGGTCCTGTGCCGCCATGGCGTCCGCCAGACCATCCAGTAACGAGTATTTGCGTTGGTGTGCAGCATCCGAGGCCGCCGAATAGATCCGCACCGGCTGCTCGTCCTGCCGAGCATCCTGGGCCGCACCGTGTACCGAACGCAAGACCTGAGCGGCGGAGACCTCGCCGAGTCGGAATGGTCTCAGGCCGATCGCCGGGGCAGTGCCAGGGCGGTCCTTGCCGGGCGATTGCTCTGACGTTTGCTCCAAGTGCATCCTGATCTCGGCGCAAATCTCCGCGGGATCATGGCCCTCTAGGATAGCCGCAAACTGGGTCATGCCTACGTGGTAGAGGGTGGTTGCGCCCCTGAGTCGTGCCTTGACGACTGTGGCAGCTTCCTTCACCAGGACATCGAGGTGAGCGGGCCCCAAAACTCTCAATGCTCTGTCGAGCTGCGAGGGGCCGACGATGTCCACCAACATGGCAACGCGCTCCTGTCCCTCGAAGTCGCGACTTAGATCATCCAAGTCCTCGGCGAATTGAATGCGATTGGGCAGCCCGCTGGTTGGATCGATGCGCCCCAACGAATGCTGCAGCTCAACCTGCGACATCACCATGGCCGCCAGATCGGTGAGCACCTTCGCTTGTTCATCTGTTATCGTGCGAGGCTTGATGTCGAGAACACACATCGCCCCCAGTGTGAAGCCATCGCGAGTGGTGAGCGGCGCGCCCGCATAGAAGCGCACGCCGTCCAGATCCAGGATTCCGCCCTGGAAGCGCACATCCTTGGACAGATCAGGGACCACCAGCACCTCTGAGAGCCGCGTCACCTCGGCGCAGGGTGCCTTGTCGCGCGGGATCTGGGTGCCGCAGCCAACACGAGACTTGAACCATTGCCGATCCATGTCGGTCAGCGACACAGCAGCGATCGGCGCACCGAAGATCTGGCTAGCGATGCGCGTGATACGATCGAAGCTCTCGCTCGGTGAAGAGTCGAGAAGTCCCAGCTCGTGGAGTGCCCTAAGGCGGCGGCTTTCGTCCTGCTGCATTTTTCGGAATTCCATGTCGTCCAACTCAAACTACGGGAGGCAAGTTAACGCGTGGACCCAATCCTGATCACGGTCTCAGCAGCGGTTAACGGCCGGTAACACTTCCCTACCACCCACTCGCTGCAGTAGGTTCGTCTGTGGAAGGCTCTGCCTGGAGCGCACGTCCATGTTACACGGTGTGTACGTCGGCCAACTGGTGGGACATTTGTCTCGAACGGCCGATACCAAGCGCTTGCATGGATCCACTCTCCAACACCTGGTCACTCATGGGACTGGATTCGCGATGTTGCCATCGTATCGATCACGTTGGCCAAGCCATCGCGGACCGGGGCCAATCTGTTGAACACTGCCTCGATCGCAACCGGGGACATGGTGCCATTTGCGACACCTTCACTCATGAGATCGAGTATTTGCTTGTATATGGCGACCACGGTCGACATGTCCTCGATTAGATCGTAATTGCTGGGTTTGCTCGCTCCCACCACCAGCTCAACCACGTTCTCCCCACGTCTGATTGGCAAGGTGTGAACGCTGCTGTTCGATGGCAAGGTCATGACGGGCACCGGGTCTCAGTTTAGTCCAATATAAATCCTGTAGTAATTGTTCTCCTGTAAACAACTTACTTAATTCCATTGGGTGTTACTGTAACACAATTGCTGAAACACGTTACATCGTGCATGGCGCGCCGGAATGCTTCACAAGGCGCCTTAGAGGCTTGGCGACACGGCAACCGCTTTTACTTTCAATTTACTCTTCTCCAGATTACAGCTGGCGGGAATTCTGAAGAAGCGCGCGAGGCTGAAACATCGTTGTGAGAGGCACATGAGCGGCACGGTATTGGTCGTCGAGGATGAGGCACTGATACGCATGTCCGCTGTCGAGCTGTTTGAGAACCTCGGCTGCGTGGTGTTGGAGGCGGGCGATGCCGAAGAAGCGCTATCGATCCTGCGCGCACACCCTGGTATCGACTTCCTGTTCACGGACATCGACATGCCAGGAGATATGAACGGCGTCGATCTGATCCATGTGGTCAAGCAGCATTGGCGTGGCATGAAGATCATGGTCGCCTCCGCCACGGCTCTCGTGGACTCCGCTGGCCTCGATCCTGATGTGCCCCGCTTTACCAAGCCTTATGATGTGGATCGGATACTCACGTCCTTCATGTCCTTGAGAGCATGAGCTAACACGAGCCGCACACGCGCCCGTATTGCATTAGAGGATGGCCGGAACTTGAGCAGCGATCAGCGGCCTGGCAGTGACTGGGCGGCGCCCGCAAGATTAGTCGATCTGGTGCCTGCCTTGCTGTGGGCGAGCGATCCCGAGGGCAACTGCATCTACTTGAATGAGCGCTGGACTAATTTCACCGGTCAGTCGATGGGCGATGGTCTCGGTCACGGATTCATGGAGCAGATCCACCTGGATGATCGACCGGGTGTGATGGATGCCTGGTCCCAGGCACGGCAAACGGTCGCGGGGTACCAGGCCGAGTATCGCCTAAGGGCAGTCGATGGCTCGTACACATGGATGATCGACACGGCCTCCCCTCATCTTGCGAATGATGGATCCCTGCTGGGGTACGTTGGATCCATAATCAAGAATGCACATCGCAAGTCGATGGAGTTGGCCAAGGAGGCGGGTGAGCGTCGGCTCAGGGTGGCGACCCATGCTGCTGGACTTGGCATATGGGAATGGGACCTGAAGACCAATCAGTTCCTGTTCTCCGACACCGCCAGGGCCATATTCGGTTTCAATGCTGGCGATGTCTTCACCTTCGAAGCCATTGAAGCGGTCATGCACCCGGAAGACCTGGATCATGTCCGGAGCCTGTCCGCCTCGGCGCTTGATCCATCCAGACGTGGTTCCGAACCATACCGGTATCGCATCATCAGACCGGACGGCGAGGTCAGATGGATCCAAGCTCATGGAGAGGCGCTTTTCTCCGAGTCCGACGGTATGGAGCAAGCCGTCAGCTACATCGGTACCTTCCGGGACATCACCGAACAGACGGAGTACGAGAACCGCATCCTGGACAGTGAGGAGCGGCTTCGACTTGCCATCGAGGCAGGCGGGATAGCCGTGTGGGAGCTCAATCTCAGTGACAACACCGTTACCCATTCTCCTGAGTTGAACCGGCTTTACGGGTTCCCGACGGATCTGCATCCAACGATCGCAGAATTCCAGAGTAGGTACGCCCCGGGGGAAAGGGAGCGTCTCGAGGAGATGGGACGCGACGCTTCCGCCCGAGGTGAGACGGAGTTGGTCACGGAGGTGCGGCACATCATGCCGGATGGTGCCGTCCGTTGGTTGTACCTCCGGGCGAAAACGGCTGCACCCAACGCGAAGGGCGAGCCGCGAGTCATCGGTGTCGTGATGGACGTGACAGAACGACGAGAAGCAGAAGAGCGGTTGAAGCTCGTGGCCCGGGAGCTGCAGCACCGGGTCAAGAATTCGGTCGCTGTGATCCAGTCCATAGCCGAACAGACGTTCAAGAAGCGAGCCGAACCGGATGCCGTGGCGACCTTCAGCGGGCGCCTAAGGGCTCTTGCCGCAGCCACCGATATCCTAACGAAGAACGACTGGGCTGCCGCCGACATCCGGGACGTCCTGGACAGGGTTTTAAGCCCCTATTCGGATTTGGGACCAAAAAGCATCGCCCTCGAGGGGCCGTATCAGACCTTACCCGCAAAGGCGGCGACGGCCCTGGCGATGGCGTCACACGAGCTCGCGACGAATGCCGTCAAGTATGGCGCTTTGTCAGAGGCAGGCGGCCACGTTCGGGTAAGTTGGAGCGAGCACGAGGGAATTTTAGTGATCCTATGGACGTAGCGAGACGGTCCCGTGGTTCAACCCGGAGTGCGGCCGGGCTTCGGCACCCGTCTGCTACGCAGTGGATTGTTCACCGGGCGCGACGGCACCGTGGACCTGAACTTCGAACCCGGAGGCTTGTCGGCTCGAATCGAGATCAATCTAAGTAATGCGGTTCCTGCCACATGAAGGCTGTCCAGGTGCGAATGACGTCCCCTTGTTCGTAGGATGGCGCAGCGTAGCAGAGTAACAGTTGGCATTTGGACCGTGCGGTTGTCCATCCCGACCACTTGCGGGTCTCATCCTGACGATCGTGCTGATCCGGTCAACAAGCCGTTCCCGCAGCGATGAGCGCACGCCTTTGCTCCAGGTATTGGCGAATGGCAGGATCGGCCGTGAGCTCGAGTGCCCTGTCGAGCGCCAAGCACGCGTCGAGCGTCGCCCCTTGCTCAGCCAAAATGAACGCCCGGGCAGCCCAATAGGGTTGGAAGGTCACCATCTGCTTGCGGTCCAGACGGGACAGGGCAATCAACCCCGTCCCGGGACCTTGTGCATGGCAGAGCGCAATGGCCTGTGCAACCGCGCCTCCTGCAGTGGGGGCGATTCGTGCAAGCCCTTCATGGAGCAAGCACAAAGCGTTCCAGTCGACCGTGGTGGAGTAGGCGCGTGACGCGTGTACAGACTGTATGGCTGCCTCCAGTTGAAAACGCCCAATTGCACCCTTGCCGTGGGCCTTGCTCAACAGTCTTTCCGCACGGCGGACACGCTTTAGGTCCCAATGTTCCGAGCTGCGTTCATCCAAGGGAACATACGAGTCGTTTGAGGATGGACCTCGGGCCGCAAAGTAGTTGACGAGCGCCGCGAGGCCCAGGGCCTCGGGGTTCTGGGGGATCAGCGTGGCCGTGACCTCGGCAAGATAGACCGCCTCGTCCAACAAGGGGCGTGCTGCGAACGTGCTCTGGTCACCGAAGCTCCATTGCCATGCGCAAATTCCATAGACCGCCTCCAGTACAGCAGTCAGCCGCTCTTGCATGTCACTGCGTTGCGGCACGATGAAAGGAATTCGAGCCTCGACGATCTTGCGTTTGGCACGCACAAGTCGTTGCGCCATGGCTGCAGCCGAGGTCATGTACAGGCGAGCGATGTGGGTCGCCTCAAAGCCCAGGACGGTCTGTAAAATGAGAGGCGTACGAAGGCTCTCATCAATCGCTGGATGAGCACACACGAACATGAGCTTGAGGCGTTCGTCCGGTATGCCTTGGTGAGGATCGAGGTCGAACACGGTGTGCGCGCGAAATTGCAGTTCAGGAGTTGCCCGTTCCTGCACCACTCGATGTCGGATGGTGTCGATCCGACGACGTCGAGCGAAGGTCAGCAGCCACGCCTCCGGATTTTGTGGAATGCCATGGGTCGGCCAGGATTCGAGCGCATGTCTCAAGCCCTCAGCAAGAGCATCCTCTGCCCCGGAGATGTCCCCGTTCCGAGATGCCGCAAGGGCGACCAGGCGTCCAAAGGACTGACGTGCGACGAGTGCCGCACGCCTCTCGACCTCGGTCCGGGTGGGTTCTCCCAACAGTCCTCCTAGCCCATCGCTGTGGGCCGCACCTCGATGGTGCCGTAATACGCGGCTGGGCATTGTTCTGCCCAGGAAAGCGCCGTGTCGAGGTCGGGTACGTCGATCACGTAGTATCCACCGATCTGCTCCTTGGTCTCGGAGAATGGTCCGTCCTGGATGCGTCGCTGCCCTCTCGCGAGCGAAATCGTTGTCGAGGAACTGCTAGGGGCGAGCCAGTCGGTCGCGACAAAGACACCCGCCTCCACAAGGCTCTGTGTATATGCATGGAACGCGGCCAGCGACTGTTGCATCACGTCTGGAGGTGTTGCCGCGTAGGCAGCCTCGTCGCCGTGGATGAATAGGGTGTACTTCATTTCTCTTCCTGTCCTTGGATGATGGTGGTGGCGAATACTAAAGAGAGGCTTGCCCGGGCGCAGGAGCGGTCGCGGAAGTCAGGTTCATGAGACCCCGCTCATAGGTGTCACCCAGCATCTGGTCCAACATCAAGCCGAAAACCCTCGCCACCGGATTACTTCCGAATTCTGCGAGCAGCGACCAGGTCACCTTCGTGCCGCCATTGACCGGGGCCAGGGTGAAGGTCTGAACGGGCTGGCCCATTTGGCCAAGGTCGAGCTGCATCACGACCTCCTTGTTGATGGTCACTGCACTGATGGTCTGGGTGCCGGTGCCCTCCTTTCCCGACCATGCGAAGCCAGCCCCGGGACCGGACTCGGGGCCGGAGAACGTGACCGCCAGTCCTGGGTCCCGGTCTCGGTAGGGATTGATGCGGTGGAAACCAGAAGTCGTCGAGATCACATCATAGATCGCCTCCGGCGTGGCTGGGATCACCGCGGACCGACTTACCCGCGCCTGGGCGGGCAGCATGAAGGGAGTGACCGCGAGCGCGGCAACGACGAGGGCGGATGCAGTCAACACAATTGGCATGTTCATCTTTTGCTCCGAGACATGAAGCAGGATTGCTTCGTGCTATGTCGAGCTCGAGCCCCCTCGATCGACAATCGACCTGATTTTATTCCGGCAGTCGAGGTCTCGCGGTCATCGGGTGATGAAGACCAGCATCCCAGCGTCTTGCGATCGCCGGTCGAACAGCTGATCCAGGGCATGTCAAGATCAAGGCCATGGACGGCTCATCGGAGCAGAACCGAGCACCAGGATGCTGGTCACAGGGCTCAAGTGGACCATGTGGTCAACCACAAGGACCTGCGACGCGCATGGGAAGATGAGCGGCAGCCGAGCATAGGCAAGTTTGACTGAACATGCGCAGTACGAAGCTCCCGGGGCGTGTCGGAAAGCCTTGTGTCATCTGCGTTGGGCTCGGGAGAAGGGACACGCGACCACCGCAACGCCTCTTCCCCGCTCGCAGCTTTATACCGTCCTTATGCTCAGGAGGCACATTCCGTATAGTTTCCTCACGTCGTTCCGGCGCATTGCAGAGGACCTTTTCTGGAGGTTCCACAATGCTTGACCTGGCTTTTGTCTCCCTTGGTGCTGGCACACTTCTGATCCTGGCCATCTATGCCATCGGACTCAGTCGGTTGTGAGCAGTGCCATGCTCATCCTTTCCTTCCTCGTCGCCCTCGCCCTGGCCGTCTACCTCGTCGTGACGATGCTGGCGCCCGAGCGTTTCTGAACTTCGGAGCTCTCCATGTCCGTTCCCGGCTGGCTGCAGATCGGTTTCGTGCTGATCACGGTCCTTCTGATCGTCAAACCGCTCGGCCTCTACATGGCGCGGGTTTTCTCAGGGGAGCGTACGCTGCTTTCGCCGGTGCTCGAACCTGTCGAACATGGTCTTTACCGTCTGGCGGGCGTCCAGGAGGATCGTGAGCAGGGCTGGCTCGCCTATACCTTCGGTGTGTTGACCTTCAGTGTCGCGGGGTTCCTGCTTCTCTATGGCATTCTCCGGATGCAGAACCTACTACCGCTCAATCCGCAGGGTTTCGAGGGGCTGGCCCCAGATCTCGCCTTCAACACGGCTGCAAGCTTCGTCACCAACACCAATTGGCAGAGCTATGGCGGCGAGACGACCATGAGCCATCTCAGCCAGATGATGGGTCTCACGGTCCAGAACTTCGTGTCGGCGGCGGCAGGCATGGGCGTGGCGATGGCGCTCACTCGCGCGTTCGTCCGCTCGAACATGGATGGTCTTGGCAATTTCTGGGTCGATCTGACACGCGCCACTCTGTACGTGCTGTTGCCCCTCGCGATCGTGGTCGCTCTCGTCTTCGTTGGCATGGGCCTGCCGCAGAACCTCGACAGCGGATTCGTCGCAACCACCCTGGAGGGCGTTCAGCAAACTATTGCCATGGGACCCGTGGCGAGTCAGGAGGCGATAAAGCAGCTCGGCACCAACGGCGGGGGCTTCTTCAACGTCAATGCCGCCCATCCATTCGAGAATCCCAATGCCTTCTCCAACTACCTGAACATCGTCGCCATGCTGGCAGTGTCGAGCGCGCTGGTCTATGCGTTCGGGGAGATGGTTGGAAACCGGCGTCAGGGATGGGCATTGATCTCCGTCACGGTGATCATGCTTGTCGCGGCGACCGGCGCCATCTACTGGGCGGAGACCGGTGGCAATACCTTGCTGGTCGCGGCGGGTGTGGATCCTTCTCTTGGCAACATGGAGGGCAAGGAGGTTCGTTTCGGGCAGGCGATGACCGCCCTGTATTCTGCGGCCACGACCGGGCTTTCGAATGGTGGTGTCAACGGCATGCTCGGCTCCCTTACGCCGCTGGGTGGGTTAGTTCCCATGTTCCTGATCCAACTCGGCGAGGTATTGCCGGGGGGCGTGGGGTCTGGATTGTACGGCCTGCTGGTCTTCGCGGTACTCGCCGTGTTCGTTGCCGGACTGATGGTGGGACGGACACCCGAACTGCTCGGCAAGAAGATCGAGGCCCGCGAGATGAAGTTCGCCATGCTCGCCGTCCTCATACTGCCGCTCACCATACTGGGTTTCACAGCCGTCTCTGCAGTCGCGGAATTCGGCACCGCTTCCATCCTCACGCCGGGTCCGCATGGCTTGAGCGAGATCCTTTATGCATATACCTCCGCCGCCGGCAACAACGGCTCCGCCTTCGGCGGGCTGACCGCGAACACGCCCTGGTACAACACGACCCTGGGCATTGCCATGCTGTTGGGTCGGTTCGCCTACCTCGTGCCGGTACTCGCCATCGCGGGAGCGCTGGTCAAGAAGCCGCGGGTGGCAACGTCGCCCGGCACCTTCCCGACCGACCGGCCGCTCTTCGTGGGACTTCTGATCGGGATAATCATCATCCTGGGGGGACTCCAATTCTTCCCGGCACTCGCTCTTGGGCCGATTGTGGAGCATTTCCTCATGCTCGCCGGCCAGAGCTTCTAGGAGTTCACCATGTCCAACACCAAATCGCTCTCCATGCTGGATCCTGCGATCCTTGTTCCGGCCCTACGGGATGCCTTCAAGAAGCTCGACCCTCGCCATCTCTTCCGCAATCCGGTCATCTTCGTCACGGAGGTCGTCGCCGTTCTGGTGACCATCCTGTTCGTCCTGGACCTGACGGGTACAGGTGACTCGCCGGCCTTCTCCGGTCAGATCGCGATATGGCTCTGGTTCACCGTGCTCTTCGCCACATTCGCCGAAGCGGTCGCCGAAGGAAGGGGCAAGGCTCAGGCGGAGAGTCTCAAGCGCAGCAAGTCCGACCTCCTTGCCAAGCGGGTGACCTTCTCCTCCGATGCTAGCAGCCGACAGGTGGAGATCGTGCCCGCCACCTCGCTCAGGATCGGTGACATAGTGCTCATCGAGGTCAACGACCTTGTGCCGGGCGATGGCGAGGTGGTGGAGGGTGTGGCATCGGTAAACGAGAGCGCCATAACAGGGGAGTCCGCACCGGTCATTCGCGAGGCGGGTGGCGACCGCTCTGCGGTGACGGGCGGCACGCAGGTGATCTCGGATTGGCTCAAGGTACGGATAACGACAAGGCCTGGAGAGACCTTCGTCGATCGCATGATCTCCCTCATCGAAGGGGCGAAACGGCAGAAGACCCCCAGCGAGATCGCATTGTCGATCCTCCTCTCGGGGCTCACGCTGGTCTTTCTGATCGCCGTGGTCACCCTTTACGGACTTGCCGCCTACTCCGGTACCCAGCTCTCCGTCGCTGTGTTGGCGGCCCTGTTGGTCACTCTCATCCCCACCACGATCGGCGGTCTGCTGTCCGCGATAGGCATCGCGGGAATGGATCGGTTGATCCGGTTCAACGTCATTGCAACCTCCGGCCGTGCCGTGGAGGCCGCCGGCGACGTGGACACCCTGCTGCTCGACAAGACGGGCACCATCACCTTCGGCAACCGCATGGCATCGGAGTTCCTGCCAGTCGGCGATGTCAGCGAGAAGGAACTTGCCGAGGCGGTGTTGCTGGCGAGCCTGTCCGACGAGACCGCGGAAGGTCGGTCCATCGTAGCGCTCGCCAAGGCTGACTTCGGGTTGGTCGAACCCACGACCTCTGCCGAGGCGACGATCAACATCCCGTTCTCGGCCCTGACCCGCATCTCGGGCATTGATATCGAGGGGCGTAGCATACGAAAGGGCGCCGTCGACGCCGTGCTGCGCTTCGTTGGTCTCGACAGATCGCAGGCGGGACCGGAATTCGCCAAGGCCGTCGAGGGAATTGCACGCTCGGGCGGTACGCCCCTGGCCGTCGCTGAAGCGGGACGCCTGCTCGGCGTCGTCCATCTCAAGGACGTCGTCAAACCGGGCATAAAGGAGCGCTTCGCGGCACTCCGCGCCATGGGCATTCGCACCATCATGGTGACCGGCGACAATCCGATCACCGCCGCGGCGATCGCCTCGGAAGCTGGAGTGGACGACTTCCTCGCCGAGGCGACGCCAGAGCAGAAACTGGATTTCATTCGCAAGGAGCAGACCGGCGGTCGGCTCATCGCCATGTGCGGGGACGGAACAAACGATGCGCCAGCACTTGCACAGGCCGATGTTGGGGTCGCCATGCAATCCGGGACCCAGGCCGCCCGCGAGGCCGGCAACATGGTCGATCTGGATTCCAGCCCGACCAAGCTCATCGAGATCGTGGAGATCGGCAAGCAGATCCTGATGACCCGGGGTGCGCTGACGACGTTCTCCATCGCGAATGACATGGCGAAGTACTTCGCGATCATCCCAGCGTTGTTCCTCGTGACCTACCCCGAATTGGGAGCGCTGAACATAATGGGTCTCCAATCACCTCAATCAGCCATCCTCTCGGCCGTGATCTTCAATGCATTGATCATCATCGTCCTCATACCCCTGGCACTTCGTGGAGTGAAGTACCGACCGGTCGGCGCCGCGGCCCTGCTGTCCCGCAACCTGCTCGTCTATGGCCTAGGCGGCCTCGTGGCTCCCTTCGTCGGTATCAAGTTGATCGATCTCATCATCACAACCCTCGGCATCATCTAGGAGGCAGCATGACCAACCAACTCCGTCCGGCACTCGTAATCCTCCTGCTACTATCGGTTCTGACCGGGCTCCTCTATCCCCTGGCCATAACAGCGGCCGCCCAGGCGATCCTGCCGCACCAGGCCAACGGCAGCCGCATCGAGCGGAATGGCACGGTCGTAGGTTCCGATCTGGTTGGTCAGTACTTCGCCCAGCCACGCTACTTCTGGCCGCGCCCCTCCGCGACCGGTCCCGAGCCGTACAATGCTGCTGCCTCATCCGGCTCGAACATCGGCCCGACCAGTAAGGCCCTGATTGTTCGAGCAGCGTCGTCCGTGGAGGCACTCGGCATCGGAGCGGCGCCAGCTGATGCCGTGACCACCTCGGCCTCGGGTCTGGATCCACACATCACTCCACAGTATGCGACAACCCAGCTGGAGCGCGTTTCCTCGGCCAGGGGTGTCGAGCAAGCCACCGTTCAGGCGATCTTGACCGAACACACCGAACAACCGCTCCTGGGCATATTCGGCGAACCACGCGTCAATGTGCTACGCCTGAACCTGGCACTCGATGAGGCTGCCCCAATCGGGAACTGAGATGGCCCGCCATATCGACGATCGAAGGCCCGATCCAGCGACCCTGCTGCAACTTGCCGCGCGGGAGGGCCGTGGCAAGCTGACGGTCTTCCTGGGTGCCGCGCCAGGTGTGGGAAAGACCTACACCATGTTGGAGCGTGCCCGGGGTCTCAGGGCGAGTGGGGTCGACGTCGTCATTGGGGTGGTGGAGACCCACGGTCGGACGGAGACCAAGAACGTCCTTGGCGACATGGAGGTCCTACCGCGGAAGGATGGTCGGGATTCATATGGTGAGTTCGATCTCGACGCCGCGCTCATGCGAAGACCTGGACTGCTGATCGTCGACGAGCTCGCGCATACCAATGCATTGGGATCGCGCCATCCCAAGAGACATCAGGACATCGCTGAGCTGATAGGCGCTGGGATTGACGTCTGGACGGCGCTGAATGTCCAACATCTGGAGAGCCTGTCCGACCTGGTGTCCAGGATCGCCGGGGTTCCCGTTCGTGAGACGGTTCCTGATATCGTGCTGAAGACGGCCGACGAAGTGATCCTGGTTGATCTACCGCCAGCCGACCTCATCGCACGTCTGAACGCAGGCAAAGTATATCTGGGGGACAACGCACGAAGGGCCCTGGATGGCTTTTTCAAGCCATCCACGCTCATGGCATTGCGGGAGCTGGCGCTGCGTCGCGCGGCTGACCGCGTCGACGATCAGATGGTGGAGTTCCTTCGACAGAGCGCCATCGAGGGTGGACCCTGGGCGACCGGAGAACGTCTTCTCGTCTGCGTTGGTCCGGATCAGATGTCGGAGAAGGTGGTACGGACCGCCAGCAGGCTTGCCTCGGGGCTAAACGCTCCCTGGTTGGTCGTGTCCTTTACCCGATCGGAGGCGAACTCCCCCGATCCGGAGGCCGCGGAGCGATTGGAGCAGACATTACGCCTGGCCGAGCGGTTCGGGGCGGAGACCCGGCGGGAGACGGCCAACGATTTCGTTGCGGCGATCATGCGGATCGCAAGACGGGAGCACATGACCCAGATCGTCGTAGGTCGCGAGAGCAGGGGGTGGTGGAAGCGAAGATCGCTTCCAGATGAGCTCGTCAGACGGGCGGACGAAGTCGCAGTACACATTGTTGCCGGCGGCAGGAGCACCACATCAAGACATCCTGTTCGGCGCACCCGCTCGCTGCCCGAGTGGACGCTCACCTTGGTACTGCCAGTTGTGTCCGTCGGTGTAACCACATTGTTCGGCCTCGGCATCAACGCTCTCGTGGCCTTGCAAAACCTGTCCATGCTCTACCTGGCCGCAGTTCTCCTTTCGGCGGTGGTGGCCGGGCGAGGCTCAGCCCTGTTCGCTGCGATCCTGTCCTTCATAGCCTACAATTTCTTCTTCATCGAACCGACAGGTCATCTGACCGTGGCACAGCCGCAGGAGTTGATCTCGCTCTCCATCTTCGTGACGGTCGCTCTGGTGGCGGGCCAGTTGGCCGCTCGCCTCCGTGACAGCGCCGCCCTTGCCCGTGAGCAGGCGCGCCAGAGTCAGGCCCTTCTCGATTTCTCGCGCAAGTTGTCCGGGGCGCATGGCCTTGACGACGTCCTGGACGTCGTGACGACGCATCTTCACTCCAGTCTGGGTAGAGCCTCCATCGTCCTGGTCCCCAATGACGCGGGTGATCTGGAGCCCGCGGCGGCGTGGCCGCCCGATCAGCTGCTAGATACCACGGAGATGACTGCTGCCCGATGGGCATTCGACAAGAAGGAAGTCGCCGGATTTAGGACTGGAACGCTGCCACACATTCGCTACCTGTTTCGACCCATCATGTCCGCGCAACGCCTGCTCGGCGCGGCAGGGGTCTCGATCGGTACGGATGATGCACTTCTCACTCCCGACGAGGATAAAACCTGGGCAGCGTTGCTCGATCAGTCCGCCATGGCGATGGACCGAGCTCGCTTGACCAAGGAAAGTGCATTGGCCTCGGTGGCGCGGGAGGGAGAAAAGGTTCAGGCGGCGCTCCTGTCATCGCTCTCGCATGACCTGCGTACACCATTGGCTTCCATAACGGGTGCTGTCACCAGTCTGAAGGAGCTGGGCGACAAGATGCCGGTGGAGAGCCGCGCGGATCTCCTACTGTCCATAGAGGAGGAGGCGGACCGCTTGAATCGCTTCGTTTCGAACCTATTCGACATGACGCGCATCGAAGCGGGAATGATGAAGGCTCGGCGCGAGCCCATCGATCTGTCGAAGGTCATCGACAGGGCGGCGGTGCGAGTCGGACGTTTGCATCCCGACCTGAAGATCGAGTTTAGTCTCGCACCGGACCTGCCCAATGCTCTGGGTGACGCTCCGCTGCTCGAACAGGTTCTGTTCAACCTGCTCGACAATGCTAGGAAGTATGCCGGGACGGATCAACCGGTGACGATCTTCGCCAGAGCGGACCAGGATGTCGCCCAGATCTCGGTCACTGATCAGGGCAGGGGCATCCCGGAGGCCGACCTCGAGCAGATCTTCGAGAAGTTCTTCCGGCGGGCGAAGGGCGATGGGCGGCCTGCCGGGACGGGACTTGGGTTATCCATCGCAAGAGGCCTAATAGCCTCGATGGGCGGCACCATCGAGGCAACGAGTCCTGCCAACCGCAAACGAGGTACGCGAATGACGATACGCCTGCCGCTTGCTAGGTCGAGTAAGGGATCGTGATGCTTGCTCGTATCCTAGTGGTCGACGATGAACCGCAGATCCAGCGGTTCCTGCGGCCGGCTCTCACCGCTGCTGGTTTTGAGGTCGAAACCGCCCAGACGGTCGCCCTTGCCTGTCGCATGGCTGCGACGCGGGCACCGAATTTGATCGTCCTGGACCTTGGTTTGCCGGACGGGGATGGGAAGACGGTGATCGAGACCGTGCGCGCATTTTCAACGGTGCCAATCATCGTGTTGTCGGCACGCGATCGGGACGCTGAGAAAATAGCGGCGCTTGATCTTGGAGCCAATGACTACGTGGAAAAGCCGTTCAGCATAGGTGAGCTTCTCGCCCGGGTAAGGGTTGCTCTGCGTCATGCGGCTCCCGTGCAGCCAAGCGCCTCCGAACACCGGTTCGGCGAGATCAGGCTTGATCTGGTGCGTCGACAGGTCTTCGTCTCCGGCAGATCCGTACACCTGACACCCAAGGAGTTCGAGCTCTTCACCCTGCTTGCGAACAATGCAGGCAGGGTCGTTACCCACCAGCATGCCTTGAACCAGGTATGGGGCGCGGGGCACCGCGATGATACCCAATACCTCCGGGTGCTGGTCGGACAACTCCGTGCGAAACTTGAGATGGATTCGAGTGCGCCGTGCCACATTCTCACCGAGGCGGGCGTTGGGTACCGGCTTGTTCAATGAGGTTTGGCCCACCTGTGTGACCAGACCTTGCCTGGTAAGCCGTGAATTGACCTGCAGGCGGATCGGGACGCAAGGACCTACCACTTCCGCCTGCAGGCACATCGGCCACCAAGCAATTCGTAAGGGCAAGCAAGCGAAAAGCTCATTGCACAAGTCTAGACCGACACCTTCAGTCAGACAAGGCAACGTACATCCTCTTCGTCGTTCCGTCTGCATGATCGCTCTTCTCAGCCAACGGTTCGGCACCGATTTACTCCACGCAATTAAGTAGACGGTTGGCACGATCGTTGTCCCCGTCGAGCTGCGCCGAGGGTGGCATGAACCCGTGTGACAAGCAGTTCCTGAAGCCGATGAGCTACAAGCCCGGTCTGGGCCTGAGCGCTGCCACCGAACAGACGACTCTGCAGAGCATGGTCCTCGTTGCGCCTCGCTTGTCGTGTAGGCTCGGTACCGAAGCTCAAACCAGAAGCCCACTTACTCACCAGCAGTTCGTGGGCTTCGCCTATCACAGCGGGCCGGCAGCATCATGGAGTCGTTCTACCGTCACTTGGCCTTCGGCTTGCGACCCAAGCCGATTTCCTTGGCCAATGCGGAGCGGCGTTGTGAATAGGCGGGGGTCACCACCGGGTAGCTTTGCGGCAGGTTCCATCGCTCGCGGTATTGGACGGGCGTCATGTTATGAGCATTTGCGAGGTGACGCCTGATCGACACGAAGGCGAGGCCGCACTCGAGGCATACTATGTGCTCACCGGTCACCGACTTCTTGATCGGTACTGCTGGGGTGAGTGGCTCCTTGCCGCCTTCAGGCTGCTGAGACTCCGTGAGCCCGCGCAGGGCCACATGCGCCGAAAGATGAGGCTCGGAAGCTCAGTCACACCAATCGGATTGTTCGAGACGTACGCAACAACGATTTCCTTGACTCGATGTAGCAGTACGGTGCTTTCCGGATTGGCTTCTGTCATCTGCATCCTCATGGGAGACCAGTTGGCACGAACCTGCCGCGCCATACACCCGATGCGCAAGGCGCTGATTCACCACCTTGCACCTAATCCTCACGTGTTGGCCACAACGACAGGCCAAGACAATGGCTTCGATCCACAGCGGAGCCTCCGGTGGTGATCGATAGTACCTCATAGCAAGTCAAGGAAAGCCCCTGCGTCTGCCACATGGCATGAGGCGACGCATACGATATCGCAGGGGCATCGAGGAAGTGCTGCAGAGCACGGATCTCGAAACCGAGATGGACATCCACCTTCAACCCATCGTGGATGTGGCCACGGGCAGGATCGTCTGTGTGGAGGCGCTTGCGCGTTGGACCAGCAATACACTCGGGGCTGTTCCGCCGGATGTTTTCATTCCTCTCGCCGAGCGCATGGGTCTGATAAACAAGCTCACATTGATCCTCCTGGGCAAGGTGCTGAAGGCTGCCGAGCGATTGCCAGCAGAGGTACGGTTGTCCTTCAATCTGTCCGGACACGGCCTTGTCAGCGAGAGGACCGTGCTTGGCATCATCTCCATGGTCCGCAGGTCCAACGTGGACCCGAGAAGTCTGATCTTCGAACTGACGGAGACCGCCGTCGTCCGAGATCTGGAGATCGCGGAGTGATCCATCGGTGCGTTGCATGCACTAGGCTGCGCCATAGCCTTGGACGATTTCGGGACCGGTCAGTCCAGCCTTGGTCATCTGCACCGGCTTCCCATCGACGAGGTCAAGCTCGACAGATCGTTCCTTGCAGGCATGAGCACCCCTCAAGGTCGTAGACTGCTGGGGGCCGTCGTTGGCCTATGCCAGTCCATTGGCGTGACCTGTGTCGCGGAGGGGGTAGAGACATCCAGTCAGCTGCTCCTTCTCCAGGAGATCGGCTGTGACCACTACCAAGGCTATCACTTTGCCCGGCCCATGCCCGTTGGAAGCATGATATCCCACATGGACGGCGTCGAGTACGAGCGAGACACGGCCTGTTCGCGAAGGTAGGGACGATGCGGCGGTAAAAGTCGGTCCTTGTCCGGGAGGTCGGCGGTTGACACCGACAGGTCCCTAATGACGATTGTAGCTTCGGCGTTGGTTCGTTCGGGCAGCCCTTTGTCTCCTATATGAGCGCCTCATGCCAGTGCTTGAAACCTCATCCCCGAAATGCCGATCAGGATGGAGTTCTCGGCTTATCGGGTAGTCGCGTGCATAAGCGTGAGGCCTTGAGCGGTATTTTCAGCGAAACCTTTCCAATAGGTACGCTCGGGCTTCTCCGTGCTGTCTTCGTTCAAGGCGTGGACACCTGATGACGGATCCTCCACCACGTCGAGATATTCCAGCATCGCGGAATCGCCCTTCAAATACTTACCGAGGAACGCCGTGATGAAGTGTTGTGCGATGTTGTTCATTCGAACCGTGTCCCACATCGTATCGGCGTAATGATCGAATGGTGCCCTTCCGAGTTTTTCGGAAACGGTCCATGACTCCATCGGTGCCGGTATGGGCGCAGCTGCGTTGTGGCCCGCTCCTTCGAAGGTGAGCAAGTACCTCTCTGGGGCGTTCACGCTCATCTGGTAGATCTTCTTGACGCCATCGTCGTAAAGGGAGATCTGGTCCGCGCTTCCTGCCACATAGAACATTGGCTTACGTATGCCCTCGAGGCCTTCCGCATCCCACAAGTCTCTGTTCATGCCCCAGGGCGCGAAGGCGATGACGGCCTTGACCCTGTCATCGGTTAGGTTCGCATGGCTTTCGGATCCGGCGAGATGCACGGCCAGCGTCTTCTCCGGCGCGCCAACATCCGCGGTCGCGTGAGTGACGCCTCCACCAGCGGAGATGACCGCACCATATCCGCCCATTGAATACCCGATGATCGCAGTGCTGCCGGTGTCCACAAGGCCGTAGAGGAAACCACCTTCCTCGTCGGCCAGGCGTGCCATCTCGTTCAGCACAAACCTCTGATCCAGCGGCCGGTTCACCAACGTCGAGCTGAAGTCGCCCTGGTCGTTATAGGTGGAGTCCGTGTGTTCGATTGAAGCCACGACATACCCCTTGGAGGAGAGATTTTCCGCCAGGTGACTGAGCAGGAAGCGGCTGCCGGGATAGCCATGCGAGATGATCACGAGGGGATAAGCCCCATTGCCACGTCTGGGTTCGGCGTCACGCGTCGCACGGCCGTGAAGCGTCACCCGGGTCTCCCCATCGCGAAGGAACACTCCCTCGTAGGGAGTCGGGCTCCCGCCTTGGACCGCTGGGTACCAAACCTCGACCACCAACGGCCTGTCGTAGGTGGGAGGCTCCTTGCCCGCTTCCACCCTTAGGATGTCAATCTGATCAGGATTGCTCAGCTCGATAGTGCGCACGCCGATTGCCAGGTCACCGTAGGCGGCCAATTCAGGTGCGTCCGGACGAATGAGGTCGATGCGGTTCTCCTGCGCCACAGCCAAACCACTCCCTGCAACTACCATCATAGCCAAAAAGACCAATACTCTCGACATCGGCATACCCTCCATGTGTGATCTCAGCCTCTTCGATGCCAGTTCCGGGGAACGTGGTTGGCATCAACTAGTCACCTGGCGAGCCAATAGATTTGAGCTTCATCACATACCACAGACCCGAGAATTCGTACGTATTCAAAGTTCTAACGCATCCGTTGCGACCCCGATGCCGAGCTGAACAGAATCGTGGCGATTGAGGTAATCGTGGCGATTGAGGTAACAAGTTCCACTGCTGCGGCGACACGACCTGGTCTTGGCGACACTCATTGGGCTCATGATACTGTAACAACCTGACCCAGTTACCGTTACAACTTAACACGCGCTTTACCATGAGTTCATAGGGACGGGGTGCTCGGAAGTATCCGTCGCGCGTGACCAAGGTTTGTCACGCTTGCACCCATGAAAGGTTCATCGTGTTCAGGTCACTATCGGTAACCCGCACCCTCGCCGCATTGTTCGTGCTGCTCGCCACTTTCGTGTTGGCGTTGACCGGTAATCGCCTCATTGAACAGGTGCATGCCTATTCAGATTCTCAGCGGGTGACTCAGTTTAACCTGGGCGCCAATCAGTTGGTAACGGGTCTCTTCGAAATTCTTATGGAGCGCCTAGCCACGAACAACGCTCTACAGGCACCAGGTCCAGCGAACGAGCAAGTCGTCGCCGAGATCGCACAGCGCAGGACGGTCGTGGCCGAGAATTTCACGCCCGGTCTGGCGCAACTGGAGCAGTTCCACTTTCCTGCCAAGCAAGAATTAATGGAGGCGTTGCGCAGTGCGGTCGACAGGGCCGATGAATATCGCGGTCTTGCCGACAAGGCCATCCTACTACCGAAGGAGCAGCGACCACAGGATCTGGTCGAGGCCTTCATCCCCACGATCACGGCTTCCGTTGATGCATCCCTGGCGGTCTGGTTCTCGGCACTGCACAGCTCCGCCAGCAGTGATCCGGTACTCGTGAAATTGGCGGTCATAAAGGAGCTCGGCTGGCGCATGCGGGATATGGCGGGCAAGGAGCGGTCCTTCATTGGCTCCTCCATCTCGGCTGCGGCCCCATTCACACCCGATATGCTTCGGAACGGTGCTTCCTACCGAGCCACCGTCGACGGTTACTGGAAGGTCCTGAACGAGCTCGTCACCGACGACGATGCCGACGCACCCATCCGGAATGCCATGGCAGTCGCGCAGACCGAATACTTCGAGGGCTTCCGAACTGCGGCCGACGAGATGCGGGCAATCGGGGATGCCGGTGCTGTGTATCCGATCACAGCTTCGGAATGGACGACCAAGACCACTCCACAACTCGGAACGCTGCTGGCCGTCCTATACGCGGCGGCGGAAGTGAGCGAGGTTCATCTGCAGGCAGAACTATCTGGCGATCTGAGGGATCTCGTGCAATCCGTTGCGCTTGCTCTTGCCGCCATAGTCGTCGCTGCTCTGGCCTTCGTCGTCCTGCATAGCCGGCTCACCAAACCGCTCAAGAGCCTTGCTTCGTCCATGCACGACATCGCGAACGGCAACTTCCAGATCGAGCTGCGCCATGGCGGGCGCAAGGATGAGATCGGCGCAATGGTCCGAGCCGTCGAGACCTTCCGCGAGAACGGTCTCAAGGTGGTGGAGTTGACGCAGGCAGAGGCCTCGCGAACTCAGGCCGAGGATGAAAGTCGTGCCAGGATGATGAACGAGTTGCAACAATCCTTTGGCGCCGTCGTGAATGCGGCGACGGCAGGGGACTTCTCCACTCGGGTCAGCACGACCTTCCCCGATCAGGAGCTCAACACTCTTGCCATGAGCATCAACAACCTGGTGCAGACGGTCGATGCCGGGCTTGGGGAGACCAGCGAGGTGCTGTCGGCCCTGGCCGATGCAGATCTCACCCAACGGGTGCAGGGGGAGTACAAGGGTGCTTTCCTCAAGCTCAAGATGGATACCAATCAGGTTGCGGAAAAGCTGAGCAGCATCGTGGGGCAACTGCGTGGCACCTCCACCGCCCTTAAATCGGCGACTGGCGAGATCCTGACCGGGACCAACGATCTGTCTCAGCGTACGGCCAAACAAGCGAGCACCATCGAAAAGACTTCCGCAGCCATGGAGCAACTGGCCAATGCCGTGGCCGAGAGCACCAAGAAGGCTAAGGAAGCAGCGACGCGAACCCATTCGGCGGCACGGCTTGCGGGTGAGGGCGGGCAGGTGATGAGTGACGCGACAGATGCGATGGAGCGCATCTCCTCCTCGTCTGCCAAGATATCCAACATCATCGGCATTATCGATGACATCGCGTTCCAGACCAACCTGCTCGCGCTGAACGCCTCCGTTGAGGCCGCCCGTGCCGGTGAGGCGGGCAAGGGCTTCGCGGTTGTTGCGATTGAAGTGCGCCGACTGGCGCAGTCGGCGGCACAGGCTTCCTCAGAAGTGAAGGTGCTCATCGAACAGAGCGCAGGTGAGGTCAACAATGGCTCTCGGCTCGTCGCCAGCGCCGCAGGCAAGCTTCAATCGATCCTGGGCGCTGTGGAGGAGAACAGCGGCCTGATGCAGGGCATCTCTGAAGCCAGCATGTCCCAGTACTCAGCCATCGGGGAGGTCACTTCCGCGATGCGCAACATGGGTGAGATGACACAGCACAACGCAGCACTTGCCGAGCAGACGAACGCTGCGCTTGAGCAGACCGAAGCACAGGCATCCGAGCTCGACGAAATCGTGGCCGTCTTCAGGATGCAGCGCGAACACGTCGGCACCCCTTCCAAATCGGCACCTCAGTACACTGCTGAAGTGGTCGGGCGTCAGCAAAAAGTGAGAATGGCTACTGGGTATCATACGAGGAGCAACGCTGCGATCCAACGGGATTGGAGCGAGATCTAGGAGCAGTTGAAACAGGCATCACTCACGGCCAAGCTAATGTTAAGAATATTATTGACAATGTGTTTGATGAGGTCCTACTCTCGCCGTTGTGGGAGGAGTTCATGGTCAAAGTCGCAATGATCGGCGCAGGTAGTGTCGTATTCGTCAAAAAGCTGCTTGCGGACATGATGGCGAAACCCGAGTTGCGCAACGCCACCATTGCGTTGCATGACATCAACGCAGAACGCCTGGAGACCGCCGGGCTGATGGCTCGATGGACGGCCAAGCAATTCGGGGCAAACCCCAAGGTCGAGGAGTATTCGGACAGACGCAGTTGTGTCGAGGGAGCGGACTTCGTCATAAACACCGTGATGATCGGTGGCGTGGATGGAATGCGGACCGACTTCGAGATACCCGCACGCTATGGTGTGAAGCAGACCGTGGCAGATACCGTGGGCATCGGGGGAATGATGCGTGGGCTGCGAACCATTCCTTTCGTGCTCGAGCTCTGTGCCGAGCTGCGGGAACTGGCGCCGCGGGCTGTCCTGCTCAACTACTCAAACCCCATGAGCATGATAACGTGGGCGGTATACCGTGCCTTCCCCGAGCAGCAGGTGGTCGGTCTCTGTCACAATGTCCAGCACACCGCGGAGGATCTGGCGCGCTATCTGGACGTCGCCCCCAACCGCCTATCCTACGACTGTGCGGGCATCAATCACATGACCTGGTTCCTACGGCTGGAACTCGATGGCGAGGATGCCTACCCGGCATTGCGCCGCGCGGCGGAGCGACCGGATGTCGTGTCGCAGGATCGGGTCCGGTTCGAGATCCTCAAGCAGTTCGGTTGGTTCGTCTCGGAGTCCAGCAGGCACTTCGCGGAGTACGGACCATATTTCCTGAAGTCCGACAGCGAGATCGAGCGACTGCATATCCCAATCGCATTGTCCATCAAGCTGGCCGAGGAGCGCGGCGAGCGCTATCGGCAGGATCGGGCGCACCTGCTGGCCGGTGGGGGGTTTCCGTTCGAGAAAAGCGTCGAGTACGGTGCCGAGATCATCCACTCGATGGTCACCAATACGCCCACGCTGATCTACGGCAACATCGAGAACAAGGGTCATATAACGAATCTGCCGGATGGGGCTTGCGTCGAAATCCCCGTGGTCGTCGACGCGAACGGTTTCAGGGGTAGTATCGTCGGGGATCTGCCTCCGGAACTCGCGGCCCAGTGCGTGCCACATGTCTTCGTGCAGGATCTAATCGGGCGAGCGGTGATCGAACAGAACCGGGAGCTGGTGCATAGGGCGGCGATCCTGGATCGTCACCTGCCTTCTGTCTTGCCGCTGCACCGCATTCGTTCCCTAGTCGATGAACTGCTCACCATTCATGCTCCGATGCTGCCCCCAGGGCTGCGTGCCGCATAGGCTAGGGTTCTCGCTTTACTCAGTTGGGTCGGCCGGTCGGGTGGTCACCCTAGTTTTCGTTTTGGAGCATCAAATGACCAAGATCGCGATGATCGGCGCTGGGAGCGTCGTGTTCGTCAAGAAGTTGCTGGCTGACATTCTTGCCAAGCCGGAGTTGAGGAACGCCACGATCGCGCTGCACGACATAGATGCGGAACGCCTTGAGACAGCTGGCATGATGGCGCGCTGGACGGCGCAGCAACTTGGCGCGGATCCGGTCGTGGAGGAGCACGCCGACCGTCGCTCCTGCGTCGCCGGAGCCGACTTCGTGATCAACATGGTTCTGATCGGCGGCGTCCAGGCAGTTCGCAAGGACTTCGAAATCCCTTACAGGCACGGTCTGAAGCAGACCATCGGAGACACCGTTGGGATCGGGGGCATCTTCCGAGGTCTTCGCACGATCCCATTCATGATGGATCTGTGTCAGGACATGAGCGAACTCTGCCCTGACGCCTACCTGCTCAACTACACCAATCCGATGAGCATCCTGACGTGGGCCGTCTACAAGAAGTTTCCCAGGATCAAGTCAGTGGGCCTGTGCCACAATGTCCAACACACGGCCGAGGATCTCGCGCGCTATCTGGGCGTGGGGATGGAGCAGATGTCCTTCGACTGCGCCGGCATCAATCACATGACTTGGTTCCTGCGATTGGAGGTGGATGGGCAGGACGCCTATCCCGCGCTGCGTGCCGCGATGGACAAGCCTGATATCTTCGCCCAGGACAGAGTTCGTTTCGAGCTGTTCCGGCAGTTGGGGTGGTTCGTCTCCGAGTCCAGCCGCCACTGCTCGGAATACGTGCCCTACTTCCTGCGGGACGAGGGCGAGATCGAGCGGTTCAAACTACCCGTCAACGACTCGGTTCGGATCGGCGACGAGAAGATACTCCGCTACAGGCGAGATCGCCAGCGACTGCTAGACGGGGAAGGGTTCGAATTCGAGAAGAGCGTTGAGTACGGCGCCGAGATCATCCACGCCGTGGTGACCAACACGCCCACCCTGATCTACGGCAACATCGAGAACAAGGGGCACATCACCAATCTGCCCGATGGCTCCTGCGTCGAGGTGCCGGTGGTCGTAGATCGCAACGGCTTCCGGGGATGTCATGCCGGCGCGCTTCCGCCCGAACTGGCCGCTCACTGTGCGCCCCACGTCTTCGTTCAGGATCTTACCGTACGAGCGGCCCTCGAGGGTGATCGCGACCGTGTCTACCGCGCCGCGATGCTCGACCGGCACGCCCCCAGCGTACTCACCATCCCGCAGATCCGTCAGATGGTGGACGAGCTGCTTGCCGCACATGGCGATGCCATGCCCGAAGGCGTGCGGGTCGCCGAGAATCTTCGTGTCGCAAGCTAAAACCCACGCCATCAGAACGACCAAACAAAAAGGTCGCCGCAGGGCGTTCAACAGGAGGAAGAGATACCATGGACTTGAGGAGACGTACGTTCTTGTTGGGCAGCGCCGCGCTGTCCGCCGCCATGCTGACCGCGGGAGGCGCCCTCGCGCAGGAGACGAGGCTGCGCTATTATTTTTGGGGCGGCCCCGGCCGGTCCGACCGCAAGGTGGATACCGCCAACGCGTTCGCCGCGGAACGCGGCGGCCTGGTCATGGAGAGCGAGTGGTCGCCATGGGGCGACTACTGGCCACGGCTGGCAACCCAGATCTCCGGCGGCAACGCGCCAGACCTAATCCAGATGGACTACCGGTACATCTTCGAATACGCCCGTCGTGGTGTGCTGATGCCGCTGGACGAGTTCTATCCATCGATCATCACTGCAACTGACTTCGGTGATCAGCGGATCGATGCAGGCCGTGTAGATGGCAAGCTCTACGGCATCACCATCGGGGACAATGCTCAGGGGCTCGGCTACGACGCCGATGCGTGGGCAGCAGCCGGCGTGACGCTCACCAACGACATGACCTGGACGGGCTACAAAGAGTTGTGCGCTGAGTTCGCCAAGGCGAACACGCGTGAAAACTTCTATGCGACCAACAACATGGGTGGTGGTGAGACGGCCCTCGAGTATTGGCTGCGCCAGAAAGGCAAGGCGCTCTACACGGCCGAGGGAGAGTTGGGCTTTGATGCGACCGATGCCGCTGAGTGGTTCGCCTATTGGCAGGCGATGAGTGCGGAGGGTCTGGCGCCGCCGGCTGAGGTTCTGGCCTTGCAGCAGCCCAATCCTGAGAACAACGGTCTGACCTTGCAGCAGGTGGCGGCTTCTCCGATCTGGTCCAACGAATTGAACCCGATCGCGAAGCTCGTGCCGTCCACACTCGATCTGGTGCAGATGCCCCGGCAGTCCGCCGAAGGTGAGTCCGGCAGCTATCTTAAGCCGTCACAATTCATGTCCATCTCTGCGACGTCACAAGCTCCCGAACTGGCGGCGGAGGTCATCAACTATCTGACCAATACGCTCAAGGCATTCCAGGACATCGGCGTGGAGACGGCCGTGCCTCCTTCGGCGAAGGTTCGCGAGGAGATACTCCCCTCGCTTGACGAAAACGCCCTCAAGTCCGTCCGGTTCGTGGAACTGGTGGAAGGCACGGCGCAGGCGCTCCCCCCACCGCCACCGGCCGGTGCTGGTGAGATCACGCCGGTTCTGTCCGACACCAATCTGCAAGTGCTGTTTGGTTCGCTATCGCCTGAGCAGGCTGGCCAACAGCTGGTGCAAGAGGCCAACGCCATTCTGGCGCGAGCCTGATACGTGGCTCACGCGGTCACCATGTCCGAACAGTCCGCCGTTGCCGCTTCGCGAAGCGGCAACGGACACCTGTGGCGGCAATGGGCCGCGGGTTATCTGTTCCTCCTACCATGGGCGATCGGCTTCTTCGGTCTTACTCTCGGTCCCGCTCTCATCTCGCTGTATCTGTCCTTCACCAACTTCGATCTGCTCCGCGCCCCAGAGTGGACGGGGATGGCGAACTACGTCCGTATCGCCACGGCGGATCCCAAATTCGCCGCTTCCATGCGCGTGACCCTGATCTACGTGGCGCTTTCGGTGCCACTCAAGCTGACATTCGCCCTCATGGTCGCGATGGCTCTCAATAGGGGCCTGCGAGGATTGTCCATCTACCGGGCTATCTTCTACCTGCCGTCGTTGATCGGTGCCAGCGTGGCCGTCGCAGTGCTGTGGCGCCAACTGTTCTCCAACACCGGCCTCGTCAACTCCTTGTTGAGCGAGATCGGTATCCAAGCGCCGAGCTGGATCTCCAATCCGAACTATTCCATCTACACGCTGGTGGTTCTGAGCGTCTGGCAGTTCGGCTCGCCGATGATCATCTTCCTTGCCGGCCTCCGCCAGGTCCCAACCGATCTCTATGAGGCCGCTAGCATCGATGGGGCCAGCAAGTACCGGCAGTTCTGGAAGATAACTCTACCCCTCCTGACCCCCGTGATCTTCTTCAACTTCGTCGTGCAGACAATCGACGCGTTCAAGGCGTTCACACCTGCATTCATCATTTCGAATGGGACGGGCGGTCCTCTGAACTCGACCCTTTTCTACACTCTGTACCTCTACCAGGAGGCGTTCAGCTACTTCCGCATGGGGTACGCTTCCGCCTTGGCCTGGATACTGCTTGTCATGGTCGCTCTTTTCACGGCGTTCTCGTTCCTGAGCGCCAGGTTCTGGGTGCATTATGACGACTGATGCTCTTTTGGAGCCCTATGACGACGAGGCACGGGCGTTAAAGCGCCGTCAGTGGAGCGACCGGGTGCTCAAGGTCGTGCTTCATACCGTGTTGATCGCCGCGTCCATCCTCATGCTGTACCCGCTCATCTGGATGCTCTCTGCATCGGTGCGTCCGACGGAGGAGATCTTCAGCTCGACCTCGCTCATTCCGTCCAGCATCAGCCTCGACGCGTTCGCCAGCGGGTGGAATGCCATGCGGGTGTCGTTCGGACAGTTTGCATGGAATTCACTGGTGATCTCAGTCTTGTCGGTCATCGGCAACGTCGCGACTTGTTCGCTGGCGGCTTTCGCCTTCACCCGTATGACCTTCCCCGGCCGGAACGTCGCGTTCGCGCTTATGCTCGGCACGATGATGCTGCCCTACCACGTGACACTGATCCCCCAATACGTGCTTTTCCTGAACCTGGGCTGGGTCAACACCAGCCTGCCATTGATAGTCCCCAAGTTCCTGGCCACCGACGCCTTCTTCATCTTCCTCATCGTGCAGTTCCTGCGGGGCATCCCTCGGGAACTCGATGAAGCGGCCATGATGGACGGATGCTCGCCCTGGCGGATCTATTGGAGGATCATCCTGCCGCTGTCCATGCCAGTGCTCGCCACCGCGGCGATCTTCACCTTCCTATGGACCTGGGACGACTTCTTCGGACCGCTGATCTACCTCAGCGACATGAATGACTTCACCATTCAACTCGGATTGCGGTCGCTCATCGACTCCAGCGGGGAGTCGGACTGGAACGCCATGTTCGCCATGTCCGTGCTGTCCCTGCTGCCTATCTTCCTCTTCTTCATCCTCTTCCAGCGGCTGCTGATAGAGGGGATAGCCACCACGGGAATGAAACGATGAGCCTGAGAACGGGGACTGGCAACGGCCTGCCGAAGGCAGCGGGGGTTCGGCTCATTGGCGTTCGCAAGAACTATGGCGATGTGCCGGTCATTCACGGCATCGATCTTGAAATCGCGGAAGGTGCCTTCGTCGTCTTCGTCGGGCCATCGGGATGCGGCAAGTCGACCCTGCTGCGCATGATCGCCGGCCTCGAACCGATCACCGGCGGAACGCTGGCGATCGATGGCAAGCGGATGAACGCCGTTCCTCCATCCGAACGTGGTATCGCCATGGTGTTCCAGTCCTACGCGCTCTATCCCCACATGAGTGTCTACCAGAACCTCGCCTTCGCGCTGGAGACGGCCAGGATGCCACGTGCGGTGATTGCCGCTCGTGTTCAGCGGGCAGCGCAGATCCTGCAGATAGAGCCATTGTTGCAGCGGCGCCCCAAACAATTGTCCGGGGGTCAGCGGCAGCGTGTCGCGATCGGTCGTTCCATCGTCCGCGAGCCGAGCCTTTTTCTCTTCGACGAACCGCTCAGCAACCTCGATGCCGAGCTGCGGGTCCAGATGCGAGTGGAGATCGCGCGCCTGCATCAGCGGCTGGGATCAACCATGATCTATGTCACTCACGACCAGGTGGAGGCCATGACGATGGCCGATCAGATCGTGGTGCTCAATGCCGGTAGGATCGAGCAGGCAGGTGCACCCCTGGAGCTCTACAACGCGCCGATCAACCGGTTCGTCGCCGGCTTCATCGGCAGCCCGAAGATGAACTTCCTGATGCTCGATCCACGGCAACCCGCCATGCTGGGCACGACCGCCATTCTGCCTGCGCCCCCCGAGGGAGCCCATGAACTGGGCATCAGGCCGGAGCACATCGGGATGGTGCCGGGATCAGGTCAGGTTCCGTTCCTTCCGGTGCAGATCGAACTGGTGGAGAGCCTGGGCAGCCAGACCATGCTTTACGCGGTGGCGCCCGATGGACAGCAGATAATCATTGTCGCCGAGGGTCAGGTTTCGCCTGCCGTGGGGACGCGACTGCAAACCTATGTCGATCCGCTGCGTTGCCACTTCTTCGCCGCTGACGGCAGCACCCTACCGGGACCGACCACCGATCCGGTGCGATAGTCGTATCTCGTTGCGCTCGTCGCCGGCGGCGCGCGCTGCCAGGGCCAGCGCCAGGGACCTCGCACCCTCGGTTATGGGGATCCGCGCTGGATGTCCATCCAGGATCGCGTCGGCGAAGTCCTGCATCAACTTCCTGAACGGATCCACTTGGGAGGCGATGGTCTCCACCTGTTCGGCACTCGCTTCGATGGCCGCGATCCGGGCGCTGTTCTCGTTGTCGAAGAAGGCGCTACGATGCTCGGCCAGTACGCGCCACTCCTTCATCTTGAAGGGGTTGGCGACTGCGTCGCTGGCCGTGAGGACTGCGGAGCGGCCATCGTCGAACCCGAGGACGATGGTGGTGAGGTCGTCCACGTCATAGTCGGGCAGTCCGCGATGGAACAGGTTCGCCGTTCGGGCATACACACTGTCCGGTTCGCCCATGAGATGGCGCACGAGATCAACGATGTGAATCAGTTGCTCGACGATCTGCCCACCCGACCTGCTGCGTTGCGTCCACCAGGGACCGTGCGGTGCGTTGACGTAGAAGCAGCCCGTCATGAGGCCGACTCGGCCGGTCCCGCCGTCCTGCTCAAGTTCCTTCCAGCGTTCCACGGCGTCGCCGAACCGTTGCATGAAGCCGACTTGAGTGATGATACCCGAGGCCTCGGTTGCTGCCACCATGGCCTGAGCCCGGGTGTTGTCCAGGGCGATGGGCTTCTCGAGCAGGAGATGAACGCCGGCCGAGGCCGCGGCCTCGACTTCCCCCGCATGAGCGAACGGCGGAAGGGCGACCACCAGCCCATCCAGTCGCGCATGATCAAGCATTGCCTGAAAGGAACCATAGGCGCGGCCCCCGTACTTCATCGCCAATGCCTGTGCCCGTTCCAGCGTACGCGACGCGCAACCAACCAGCTCCAGTCGCTCCGGATCCGCCGCGATGGCCACCGCATGGCGTTCGGAGATGCGCCCACAGCCAAGAATCCCGATCCTCAAACGTTCCACTTCCCCGTTCCTTTTCTGCCGTTTCCCGAATGGTAGAAGCTGCCAGAATTTTCCACAACGATATTATTGACATTATAATTGAAACTGCCAATGTGCGCTGCAGGACATCGCTCGAGCAGGAGCGTCACAAATCTGGAGCACGGACATGTCACAGTCTCACACCATCCCACGGCTCGAACGCCGGGGTGCCGTTTGGCAGCTCATGGTCGATGATCAGCCGTTCTGGGCGCGAGCCGGCGAACTCAACAACTCCAGCGCGTCCTCACGCGCCTTCATGAGTGAAGTCTGGCCCAAACTGGTCAGGGCGCGACTCAACACCGTCCTGGCGGTGATCTCCTGGGACATGTTCGAACCAGAGGAAGGCCGATACGACTTCTCCAACATCGACGAGTTGATCGAGGATGCGCGCGCGAACCATATCAAGCTGGTGCCGCTCTGGTTCGGAACCTGGAAGAATGGCGCCTCGCACTACGTCCCATATTGGGTCAAGGCGGATCAGCAACGTTTCGCCCTGACCAGGACGCTCATGGGCAACATCGACACGATCTCGCCCTTGAACGAGGCCGCCAAGGCGGCGGACGCGAAGGCTTTCGCCGCTCTCATGGGGCACATCCGAGAGGTCGATGAGAAAGAGCGCACCGTGATCATGGTGCAGGTGGAGAATGAGGTCGGTGTGCTTGGCGACGCTCGGGACCGCTCCGAAGCGGCCGAAAGGGTGTTCAATGCGAAGGCTCCTCGCGAGCTGACGGATTACTTGACGGGCAATCATGCGAGGCTCCTACCCGAAACATTGGAGGCATGGCAGGGCGCGGGCGGTCGCACCGACGGAACCTGGCGCGAAACATTCGGTCGTTTCGCCGACGAGGCGTTTTCGGCATGGCACTACGCACGTTTCGTCGATGCCGTCGCGGCCGCGGGCAAGGCGGAATACCCGCTACCGATGTTCGTCAATGCCTGGCTGCCCAACTACCGCAATCCCCTGTTTCCCGGTGAGTATCCCAGCGGCGGACCGAATGCCCATATGCAGGACATCTGGCGGGCCGGCGCACCCAATATCGACTTCTTGTCGCCTGATATCTACTCGACGAACTTCGGCGAGATCCTCTCCAAGTACAACCGCGCTGGCAATCCCCTGTTTATTCCGGAGGCCCGACCCGAACTCGAGGGTGCGGCAAACGCGGCACTTGCCGCATCGATGGGTGCCTTCGGGTATTCGCCGTTCGGTATTGAGAGCCGCATTGCCGATTATGACAATGGCCCGATCACCCAGGTCTATAAGCTCATCGAAGAGATCGAACCCGAGTTGTTCAAGCATCAGGCCGAGGGTACCATCGCCGGTGCCATCGTCGAGCAGGGGCACCTTGAGGAACGCTTCGTACTGGGGGGCTACGAGATCGTCATCGGCCTGGTCCAGGATCGCAATACCCCGGCCTACCTCGCGGAGAAGGGTTATGCCATCGTGATGTCCACGGGGCCAGACAGTTTCACGATCGCCGGGCTGGGCGTGCAGGTGACCTTCGCTCCTCCTGTGCCGAGCGGCGATGTCATCGGGATAGGTACGGCCGAGGAAGGGCGCTTCGACGACGGGGCGTGGACCCCCGGCCGTCGGCTCAACGGCGATGAAATCGTCCTGCACCGAAATTTCGGCAAACGGTCCCTGGAGGGCCAGACAGGCACCGGGCTGCGGTTCCTGAAGGCCGAGCCCGAGATCCAGCGCGTTCGGCTCTACAGTTTCAAGCGCTAGCCCTGCACATGACGATGAGGATCAAGATCGCGGTCGTTGGATTGGGCAAGATCGCTCTTGACCAACATTTGCCCGTGCTCGACCAGAGCCCGGACTTCACGCTCGCCGCCGTGGTGAGTCAGCGCGGTATCGGGCACGGGGATGTGCCGGTGTTTCGAACGGCCGCGGACCTGTTCAAGGCCATGCCGGAGGTATCGACGGTGGCCTTCTGTACTCCGCCAGCAGGTCGCTTCGCGGCGGTGGCCGAGGCCCTGCAAGCCGGCAAGCACGTGCTGATGGAGAAGCCGCCAACCCCAACACTGGCGGAACTCGACGCCCTCCGCAGCCTGGCGGACGAACGAGGTCGCGTGCTTTTCGCCACCTGGCATTGCCAACACAACCCAGCCGTCGATCAGGTCAGGGCCGCGTTGGGACGCGAGGGCGTCCGATCGATCGCCATCACCTGGCGCGAAAGCGTCTGGCGCTGGCATCCCGACCAGGACTGGATATGGGAGCCGGGCGGATTCGGGGTGTTCGACCCAGGCATAAACGCCCTGTCCATCCTGACGGCGATCCTACCCCATCCCGTACATGTGCGATCCTGCCGGCTGGAGATCCCGCGAAACCGCCAGACGCCCATCGCGGCTGAGATCGTCATGGGGTCCCTGGATGGCACTCCGGTGACTGCCAGTTTCGATTGGCGGGAGCGCACGGCTGAGGCTTGGGACATGGACATAGAGACCAGGACCGGCACGCGATACCGGATTTCTCGCGGCGGCGGCGAATTGCGCGTCGATGGAACTCTGCTCATTTCCGGCCCGAAACAGGAATACCAGGCAATCTACGCACGCTTTGCCCAACTGCTCGAGAGTGGGCAATCCTCCGTCGATGCAGCGCCCCTGATGTTGACTGCGGACGCCTTCCTTCTCGCGCGGCGCGAGCAGGTCGAGGCCTTTGAATGGTAAAGGCTAGCCAGACAACTCTTCTGCCACAAAAGGTTCCGGCAAGCCCATGACGCCCGGCCGAATCGCCAGGACCCGTCCTGCCAATGGCGCAGGGGGGACATCCTGCGGCCGGTGCGTGTTGCCTGCGGTGGTGATGAACAACGTGTCCAGGTCCTTGCCGCCGAAGGCGCACATGGTCACCCGACCCGCAGGAACGGCGATCAGGCGGTCGAGCTTGCCGGCCGGTGTGAACCTGCCGATGCAGCCGATCAGGGCCGACCAGTAGCATCCCTCGGCGTCGACCGCCGCGCCGTCCGGCCGCCCCACGTCGGTGCTGGTCTCCACGAAGATGCGCTGGTTCGAGATCGCACCAGCGGTCACGTCGAAGTCGAACTGCCAGATCCGTCGCGAGGGAGTGTCACAAAGGTACAGCGTTCTGTCGTCAGGACTGAACGCCAGACCATTGGCGATCTTTAGGTCGCCCTCGTGCGGCACCGTCGGTGAGCCGCCTGCACTGTAGCGATAGAGCTTCGCCAAGGGGGCCGTCGTGGGTTCGAAGATCGATCCCACCCAGAATCGGCCGAGACGATCCGTGCGGCCGTCGTTGTACCTCGTTGTGGCAGGGTCGTACGGCGCGTTGCCCAGCCGCGACAGCTTGCCACTGCCCGTGTTGAACCTGTGCAGTCCGCTACGCAGGGCCACCAACAAGTCGCCGTTGGCGAAAAGGCCTATCGACCCTGGGGTCTCCGGCATCGACCAGCGATCGTGTTTGTCGGTCTCGAGCACCAGACGGTGCAGGGCCGAGCCGGGGATGTCGATCCAGTACAGCGCGCCTTCGGCGTCGCACCAGATTGGACACTCCCCCAACATCATCAGCGGCGCGGCGATCGTCTCGATCTGCATGGGTGTTCCGATCAGCAAAAGTCGAAGTCGACGCCCTGATCGGCGCCGGTGACGTGCTCGGCATAGAGGCGATCGTAACCGCGCAGCGCCGCGTCGATGGAGATGGCTGGAAGGGCCGAACGGCGGCGCTTGAGTTCATCCTCGTCGACCAATAGATCCAGCGTCTTGGCCTTGGCGCTGATGCGGATGCGGTCGCCGGTGCGAACCAACGCAAGCGGACCGCCGACATGGGCCTCCGGAGTCACATGCAGAACGATCGCGCCGTAGGCGGTTCCCGACATGCGGGCATCCGAGATTCGCAGCATGTCCTTGACCCCATTGGCCGCCAATCGCTTTGGGATGGGCAGGTGGCCGGCCTCGGGCATGGCGGCTTCGCTGCGTGGGCCAGCATGCTGAAGGACGATGACGTCTTCGGACGTGATCTGGAGATCGGAGCTGTCGATCCTCGACGCCAAGTCCGTAAGGGAGCTGAAAACGACGGCGCGCCCCTCGTGCTCCATCAGCGCGGGATCGGCAGCCGCGCGCTTGACGATGGCGCCACCGGGGGCAAGTGAACCGAAAACAGCGATCAGCCCGCCAGCGGGATCGATCGGTTTATCGAGAGAACGTATGACCGTGCGGTCCGTTGGTTCAGCGGATGGCTCCGCCAACTGCTGGCCGATCGTCTTGCCGGTCACTGTCAGGCAATCCAGATGCAGCAGCCCTTGCAGTTCGCGCAACACCGCGGGGATGCCACCGGCGTGGAACAGGTCGTCCATGTAGTGCTCGCCCACCGGCTTGAGGTTGACGAGGACTGGAGTTTCATCTGACAGGGCATTGAAGCGCCTCAGATCGATGTCTATCCCGGCGCGGCGCGCCATGGCCGTGAGATGAAGAAGCGCGTTGGTGGAGCCACTCAGCGCGAGGAGCAGCCGCAACGCGTTCTCTATGGCCTTCTTGGTCACGATGCTACGCGGGGTCAAACCTGACCCGATCAATTCCACCGCCCGTCGACCGGTCGCCTCTGCCATGCGCAGCCGATCGGCATGAACGGCCGGGATCGCGGCGGAGCCGGGCAGGGCCATGCCAAGCGCCTCGGTGATCGCCGCCATGGTGCTGGCCGTCCCCATAACCGAACACGTACCCGCCGTGGTGGCCAGCCGACCTTCGACCTGCGCGATCTCCTCCTCGTCGACCCCGCCGGCTCGATACCGTGCCCAGAAGCGGCGACAATCGGTGCAGGCCCCCAGTCGCTCCCCCCGATGCTTGCTCGTCGACATCGGTCCTGCGACCAGTTGAATGGCTGGCAGATCCGCCGAGATGGCCGCCATCAGTTGAGCCGGCACGGTCTTGTCGCAGCCACCCATCAAAACCACCGAATCCATTGGCTGGGCCTTGATCATGGCTTCTGTGTCCATCGCCATGAGGTTGCGGTACTTGAGACTGGTCGGGTTGAGGAAGACCTCCCCCAGGGAGATGGTGGGGAACTCCACCGGCAGTCCTCCCCCCATGAACACGCCGCGCTTGACGGCTTCGAGCAATTCCGGGAAGTGACGATGACAGTTGTTGAAGCCGCTGGGTGTGTAGGCAATGCCGACTATCGGACGCTCCAGGGCCTCATCGCCGTAGCCCATGGACTTGGCGAAGGAACGGCGCAGATAGGCCGAGAACGCCTTGTCCCCATAGTTGGTCAGCCCGCGGCGAATACCGATAGGAGCGTCATCCGCGTTGGCCATGTCAGTGAATTTCCGGCTCTGCGGTCGGACCGGCTTCGGCGAGGAAGTCAAAGTCGCAACCCTGGTCCGCCTGGGTCACATGCTTGGAGAACAGCGCGCCGTAGCCACGGCTGAAATGAGGTTGAGGCTGAACCCAACCGGCTCGACGTCGGGCAAGCTCCGCCTCGTCCACGAGAAGGTCGAGCGATCTTGCCTCCACGTCCAACGAGATCAGGTCGCCGTCCTGAACGAGGGCCAGCGGTCCTCCGACCCGGCTTTCGGGGCACACGTGCAGCACGCAGGTGCCATAGCTAGTACCGCTCATCCGTCCATCGGAGATGCGCACCATGTCCCGAACCCCTTGGGCCAGCAGCTTCTTGGGTATCGGCAACATGCCCCACTCCGGCATGCCTGGGGCGCCGAGGGGACCCGCATCCTGGAGCACCAGCACGCTGTCGGCGGTGACCGGGAGGTGGGGGTCGTCTATGCGCGCATTAAGGTCGGCGAAGTTCGAGAAGACCACTGCCTTCCCTATGTGGCGCAGGAGTTCCGGTGTTGCCGCGGACCGCTTGATGATGGCGCCGCGCGGTGCGAGCGACCCCTTGAGGATCACCAGGGCGCCCCCGGGGTAGACAGGGTTGTCCAGTGGTCGGATGATGTCGTCGTTCCACACCGTGGCGCCGGCGATCGCTTCACCGAGGGTGCTGCCGAGACAGTTCGGCGCCGATAGGTCGATATGTTCCGCGATCACGCCGAGCAGGGCACGGATGCCGCCGGCGAAATGGAAGTCCTCCATCAGGTACTTACCGGCGGGCATCAGGTTGCAGATCACGGGGACGGCCTCGCTGGCCGCAGCGAAGTCGTCCAATCCGAGATCCAATTCCAGCCGTCCGGCCATGGCGATCATGTGGATCAAGGAATTGGTGGAGCCGGATATGGCCATGTCGACGACCACGGCGTTCCGTAAGGAGGCGGCGGTGACGATGTCCCGAGGGCGTAGGTCCTGCCAGACCATCTCGACGATCCGACGACCGGACTCCGAGGCCATACGGGCATGCTCGGCATCGACGGCAGGGATCGAACTGGCCCCCGGCAGGCACAGGCCGAGCACATCGACCAAGGTCGTCATCGTGGATGCCGTGCCCATGGTGTTGCAGGTGCCCGTAGAACGAACGGAGGCCTGATTGGCGGATTGCCATTCGGATTGGGTGATCTTGCCGGCACGGAAATCCGCCTCCGCCGCCCACGTGCTGGACCCGGTGCCCAGCACCTGATCGCGCCAATGGCCGCGCAACATGGCTCCGGCCGGGACGAAGATGGCCGGAACACCTGCAGAGGCAGCCCCCATGATGAGGCCGGGTGTGGTCTTGTCGCAGCCGCCGAGCAGGACGACCCCATCCACCGGATGGGAACGGATCGCCTCCTCCGCCTCCATCGCCAGGAAGTTCCGATAGAGCATACTGGTGGGGCGGACGAATGACTCGGAGACGCTATGCACCGGGATCACCGCCGGAAAACCGCCGGCCTGCCAGATGCCCCGCTTTATGTCCTCGATACGCTGTGGGAAATGGGCATGGCACGTGTTGAAATCGGACCAGGTCGAGAGGATTCCGATGACTGGTTTGTCCTTGTAGTCCTCCGTCTGGAATCCCGCTTGGCGAATGCGACGTTGCTTGTGCTCGCCAACGGCGCCCGGGCCTGCGAACCAGCGCTGGCTACGCAACTGCGAGACGGTGACGCGGGGTTTCACCATGGTAGCGTTCCGTTCACAGTGCCGGGTGTCGGTGGACGAACTTCGTCTGCAGGTACTCCCGCACGCCCTCCGCGCCACCCTCCCGTCCGAAGCCGCTCTGCTTGACGCCACCGAACGGCCCCTCGGGAAGCGCCACGACGTTGGTGTTGATGCCAAGGACACCGGTTTGCAGTCGCGATGAGATCTCGTCGATGGCGGATTGGGAGCCGGTGTAGAGGTATGACGCCAAGCCGTATTCGAGGCGATTGGCCTCGGCGATGGCTTGTTCCACGCCGTCAACCGGTTGGATCACGGCCACTGGACCGAAGGGCTCCTCATTGAGGATGCTGGCGTCTCGGCTCGGATTGAAGACCACAGTGGGTTCCAGGAAGTAGCCTCGATTGAATCCTGCGGGTCTGGCACCACCTGCGACGATTTCCGCCCCATGATCCCGTGCATCCGCGACCATGGCTTCAATGCGTGTACGTTGGCGAGCCGTGGTAAGCGGCCCCACGAGCACGCCTTCATCCAGACCGTTGCCGATCTTAAGTGCCCTAGTTCCCTTGCTGAAGAGATCGGTGAACTCTTCGGCGATGCGGGTATCCACCAGGAATCGCGTCGGTGACGTGCACACCTGTCCAGCATTCCGGAATTTGCCGGCGACGGCAGCGGCCGCCGCCTTGGACACGTCGACATCGCCAAGGACGATGAAGGGCGCATGGCCACCCAGTTCCATGGTGAGCTTCTTGAGAGTATCGGCGCTCTGGCGGACCAGGATCTGACCAACCCGCGTGGAGCCCGTGAAGCTCACCTTGCGAATATCTGGCTGGGCCATCAGCGGGGCAACGATAGTGTCGACATCCCCGTGCAGAAGGTTGATGGCGCCCGCCGGCAAGCCTGCATCGACACAGCAGGCAACCAGCGCCGTCGCCGTGCCGGGCGCCTCGTCGGCAGGCCGCAGGATCACGGAGCAACCGGCGGCAAGGGCCATGGCCAGCTTGCGGGCGGCCAGGCCTATGGGGAAGTTCCAGGCCGTGAGCGCCAGCACGATGCCGATCGGCTCGTGCCGGATCTCCAGGCGCGCCTGTGGTACTCGCCCGCCGATGGATTGATCATAGAGACGCCGGGTCTCGTCGGCACACCAGTCGAAGTGCTCTATGGCCGAGACGATCTCGGTACGGGCCTCCGCCAGCGGTTTGCCCACTTCGCGCGTCATGGTCTCCGCAATGTCCTCGATGCGTTCGCGCAGCAGCCTGGACACCGAACGCAGCACTTCGGAGCGCCGCCATGGCGTCTCGGCCCTCCAGGCCCGCAGGCCCCCGCGTGCGGCCTCCAAGGCGTCCGAGACATCGGCAGCCGTCGCCCGAGGTGCGGTGGCGAAACCGTCCTCCGTCGCAGGATTGATGACATCGTGCATCTCTCGCGCATTGCTGATGGTGGTGCCGCCGATCACCAGAGCTGGTTGCCAGTACATGATAGGTTCCGTTCTAGACGTTCGTGTCAAACTGAGCTCGGAGGGCATCGACGTTGCGCACCAATTGCGAGGCGTCCGAGCCCACCGCTATGAAGTCGAAGCCAGCCGCGAACTGCGCCTTGGCCTGGTCGGGAACATAGTTGAGGAGGCCGGCCGCCTTGCCGCTCCGCTTGATGGCCTCAAGACCCTGGCCGATCGCCGTGACCACCTCCGGTGCACCCGGTTGACCGAGGAAACCCATGTTGGCCGCAAGGTCGTTCGGTCCGATGAAGATGGCGTCCAATCCATCTATCGTGCCGATCTCCGGTATCGCCGCGAGCGCCTCGGGCGACTCAACCTGAACGATGACGCACTGCTCGGCGGCATAGGCGCTCAGGTAGTCCTTGACCCTTGTGAAGTTGTTGGCCCGGCTGTTGCCACTCACGCCTCGGACTCCCAGTGGTGGATAGAGCGTACTGGCCAGGGCAAGACGTGCCTCGGTGGCGGTCTGGACGTAGGGGAACATGACCGAGCGGATACCTGCATCGAGAAGCCCCTTGATCAGGACGGGGTCCACGCTCGGCACGCGCACCACCAATTCCGCCGTTCCGCCACGCGCCGCGGTCAGGTGCGCCGAGATCTGGGACAGGGTCACCGTTGTGTGCTCCATGTCGAGAAGCATCCAATCAAAGCCCGCGCCCGCAGCGATCTCCGTGGCGATCGGGCTCTCAAGGGTCAACCACAGACCGACCTGTTTCCTGCCGGTGGCGAGTGCCCGCTTGAAGCGATTGGGAACGAGTTGTGTCATTTCGGCGTAACCCTGATCATGCCCATGGGGTGATGGCGTACTGTTCCACCGCGTCCTGGGCGAAGTTGAAGCCCAGACCGGGCCGGTCAGCGATGATCAGGTGGCCCTGATCGTATTGCAACTGCTGATCGATCAGGCGGCGGAAGTTAAGCACTTGATCATCGGGGAAGAACTCGACGAAGCGGGCGTTCGGCGTTGCGGCGACCAGGTGGACGTGCAGGTCGTGGAACCAGTGCGGCATTAGCGTGATGCCGAAACTGCCGGCCGTGGCCGCGATCCGGCGGAATTCGGAGATGCCACCGCAAACGCAGGCATCGGTCTGGAAAATGGCGGCTCCGTTGGCGGTCAGCAATTCCTTGAACCGCCAGCGACCGACCTCGATCTCCCCGGTTGCCACCGGGACGCCCGTAGCCCTGGCCAGACGAGCATGGTTCTCGATGTCGTCGGGACCGAAGGGCTCCTCGATGAAATAGGGGTCGTGCTTCTCGAAAGCCCGGACGAAGGACAGGGCGGTCGGCAGGTCGTGCCACGCATTGTTGGCATCCAGCATCACCTTGATCTCGGGGCCGACTCGTTCCCGGACGGCGGCCAGGCGCGCTTCCTCGTCGCGCACCGAGGACCCCTTGCCCACCTTCATCTTCACCGCGGTGAAACCGTCTTTAACGTAGCCGGCCATCTCATCGGCGAGGTGATCGGGCGTCTTGCCATCGAGGTAGTAACCACCACTGGCATAGGCAGGGACATGGTCGGTGGTGGAAGAGCCAAGGAATTTGTACAGGGGCAGGCCCGCGGCCCGGGCATTGCGATCCCATAGGGCGGTGTCCAGCGCGCTGAGTGCGCGCATCACGGTTCCGGCGCGTCCTTGCAGGAGCACCTCCTGGTACATGCTCTGCCACAGACCCTCCACCCTGTGGGCGTCCTGTCCGATCAGGCATGGTGCGAGGAGGGTGCTCACGATCGAGGGGAAGATGTTCGCGCCGGCGCTGCCCACGTAGCAGAAGCCGATGCCCGTGACCCCATCGTCCCCGGTGACCTCGACGATACCGTAGTGCCGCTCGGTGATACGGCGGCTGGACAAAGAGGTGGCATTGCTCAACGGCACCGCGAGCCCTCTGGAACGAACGGAGATGATCTTGGTGTCGGTCATGTGAGTGTCTCGATCGGCGCCGGTGAAAACCCAATAACAGCACCATTCATTCTCTCAATGATTTTGTCAATAATATTGGTGACGTCATTTTTGTTTTGGGATTGCCTACTCTCGACAGCCAGATGGCGCGAAATGATCTTATCAATAAAATCGTTGTAAGCAGCGGTCTGCTTGGTTACCCTGAGCTGCGCCATTCTCGCTGGCGCGAGATGCACGGCCTCGCAGGGTCGTTCGCCAACAGGAACGCAGGAGTGAAAGTGACCCAAGCCTTGATGGAGACAGCGCTGCTCCCTATCGCCGATGTGACTCGTATTCTCGAGGAGGACATCGCATTGGGTCGCCTGCGTCCGCGGGAGCGGTTGGTCGAGGACGAACTCATCGGACGGTTCGGTGTGAAGCGTCACATCGTGCGCCAGGCCTTGGCCGATCTGGAGTCCATGGGAATCGTCGTTCGTCAGCCCAACAAGGGTGCGATGGTGAAGGACTTCAACCCCAAGGAGGTCGAGGATCTCTATACCGTGCGGGAGCTCCTCGAGTGCAAGGCGGCCGAGCTCATTCCCTTGCCGGCGAGTGAGGAGCTCATCACCGAGCTGCGTCTGATCCACGAGCGCCACGGAAGGGCGGTTGAGCAGGCGGATGTCCGCATCGTGTTTCGCGAGAACCTCAAGTTCCACATCACTCTCTACTCGGCCTGTGGGAACCTCGCATTGGCGCAGGCCATCGCCAACTTCGCGGACAAGACCCACTCCATTCGATCCTACACGATCGGTGACCCCAATCTGTTGAAGCGTGCGTTTCAGGAGCATGCAGCGATCATCGATGCACTCGCCGCAGGAGACCGCGCGGCCCTGATGCGCCTCGTCGTTGACCATCTGAAGCCTGCGATGGCGGCGTATCTTGAGCGGACCCGATATCTGCACCAGCCCTGAGTGCACCAGCTCAGCGGCTGGTGAGGTGATCAGTTGAGGCGTTCCCCCGAAGTCCTGTCGAAGAGATGGACCTTGTCGAGGGCAGGGCTCAACCGGAGGCTCTCGCCCGGGGCAAGCAGCACACGCTCCCTGAACACCCCAACCAGATCGTTGCCCCCCATCCGTGCCGTCACCTGTGTCTCGGCGCCGGTCGGCTCCACCACCACGATCTTGGCCTCTATAGCATTCTGTTCACCCAGCACGAGATGCTCAGGCCGAATGCCGTAGAAGGCCGTCCGTCCGTTGGCGCCCTCAGGTGCTTGGGCCAGGGGTAGGACGATCCCGTCATCGGTCTCGAAGCGAGGCCCGCGATCAGTGCGGATGGTACCGGACAGCAGGTTCATCGCTGGCGAGCCGATAAAGCCGGCCACGAACACGTTCGCGGGCCTGTCATAAAGGTCGAGGGGCGCACCCATCTGCGCCACCCGCCCTGCATTCATGACCACTATCTGGTCGGCCATGGTCATGGCCTCGATCTGGTCATGAGTGACGTAGACGGTCGTGGTCCTGAGACGTTGGTGCAACGCCTTGACCTCGGCGCGCATCTGCACACGCAGCTTCGCATCGAGGTTGCTAAGGGGTTCATCGAAGAGGAACACCTGGGGATCGCGAACGATGGCCCTGCCCATGGCGACGCGCTGACGCTGCCCACCGGAGAGCTCGCGGGGGTAGCGATGAAGGAGTTCGTCGAGACCCAGGATGTCGGCCGCACCCTCAACACGGCGATCGATCTCCTCCCGCTTTGCGCGTTTGAGCCGCAGTGAGAAACTCATGTTCTTCGCGACGGTCATATGTGGGTAAAGAGCATAGTTCTGGAAAACCATGGCTATGTCCCGCTCCTTGGGGGGAACGTCGTTGACGACCTTGCCACCGATCCGGACGTCGCCGCCGGAGATGTTCTCAAGTCCTGCTATCATGCGAAGCAGCGTGGACTTGCCGCAACCAGAGGGACCGACCAGGATGACGAATGCTCCGTCATCTATGGTCATTGATATCCCGTGGACGACCTCCAGCTTGCCGTATGACTTGGTTACGTTATTGATTTCGACCGCAGCCATGACTTCTCCTCACAGGACCTTGGCGCCACTCATTTCTGATAGGCGTAGAGTTTGACGCGCATGACCAACGGCTCGGGCTCCCAGAACTTGACCATGGTCCCGGTCTGGTTGTCGGCGTTGAGTTCCTCATGGCTGTACGAGTGCATGATCTCATCCCCACTCAGCCGCCGGCGGCGTTCCCAGCGACCAAAGCGAAAGTCGACCTCGTCAACGGAGCCGAGACCCACAACTGTGCGTTCCTCGCCGGGCTTGGAGAACTCGATCTGGATACCAGTGCCGGCCACCAGGAACTCGTCGGGTCCGGTCTGCATGATCATGCAATAACCCCAGTCCCGCATCGGTATCTTAGGCGTGCGCCAATGGTGCACCCGCGCGATGCGCCAGTGGTAACCTCCGAAGTCGAGTTGCTGCTCGGTCTGATCCGGGTGAACGCGAGCCGCTGTGATGGTTCCTGCGCTTTGGTGTTGAAGGATGACATCGCTGATCTGTCGGATGAGGCGATAGGCCTGCGTCATCGGGCCGTTGGCGTGATCAGCGATGCGGTTCTCGACGCCGAATGGCGAATAGCCGATGCCTCCGATCCCGAAGGTGTAGAAGGCGTTTGCCGCGCCTTCGTGCTCGGGCCTGGCCTCGGGCACGAACAGGGGATTGTCAAGACGATTGAACTCCTGCAGCGTTGCTTCGTAGTCCGGCCGGTAGATGTCGGGGCTCAGCATCTCTATGGAGGGTGCCGCAGCCCGCCAAATGTCCATGACGTTGGCACGGGGACCGCCGCGGGCATGCGGACCATGCACCCGGTTCGTCCCGGGGAAGGGGGCCAGCGCAGCATTGGCGAAGACCGGGATCGGGTACTCGGCTCGACCGGCCGCGGCGACCTCCTCCAGGAAATCGGCGTAGCTCCAGGCCATGAAGACCGCTCCTGCCGAATCGTCGTCACCGAACAGATCGGCCCAAGTTCCCTCACGTTTTCGACTTGCCCAGAACTCCAGAGTTTCTGGCAGCAGATTGTCCTCGTTCGCGACCAAATAGTCGACGAGCTGACGAGGTACCTGGGAATTGTAGGCCTTCTCCGCATCGGGATGTCGATCGCGGACGTCGCCATTCAGTCCTACTTCGTTCTCCAACTGTATCATGGGGATGGTGTGGATGCCCCCGTCCTTCTCGCGTATCCGCCGCATCAGTGCGGCGAACGCCCTGGCGTCCGCCTCACGAGCCTCCGTCGAGTGCGTGCTCAGCATCTCGAGGTTGCCGAAGCGGGTCAGGGTTCGGGGGAAGCGCCGCTGGTCAGCCTTGACCCACAGCGGGCAATAATGGCTCAGACCATTCTTCCATGCACCGAACCACAGCGGTATCAGGCGCATGTCGTGGGCACGGGCGTCCTCCAGAAGGCCGTCGATGACGTCGAAGTCGAACTGGCCTTCCTCCGGCTCCAGCAGATCCCAGGGAACGGCCGCAAGAACGGTGTTGAGCTTGGCCTGCGCGCATTTCTCCCAGATCGGGGCCATCCAGGCACGACTGGTGCCACTCGAGTTGTCGACCTCTCCGGCGGTCAGCAACATGGGGCGACCGTCCACGAACAGTTGGGTTGCGGCACCGTTGCGCCGCAGATGTGGCTGCAGGGTGATCGGTTCGGCAAGATCGGGCACTATTTGACTCCTCCTGTTGTCAGCCCGCTCTCCCAGTATCTCTGGAGCAGCAGGAAGGCGATGATGATGGGCAGGACGCTGATCATGGCCCCGGTGAGCACGATGACGTAGACCGAGTCCGAGGCACCGCCACCCAGGGACACCTGGTACCAAAGTGCCAGCCCCACGGTGACGGGGTAGTTCTCCTGGCTCTGCAGGGCTACCAAGGGCAAGAAGTAGTTGTTCCAGCTCGACACGAACGAAAGCAGCAGCACGGTCACAAAACCGGGTGCCACTAGTCTGAGGGCTACCGTCAGGAAGATCCGCAGTTCGCTGGCACCGTCGATCCGTGCGGCTTCGAGCAGTTCCGTAGGGACGCCCTGCTCGGTGTAGACACGCATCAGGTAGACGCCCAGGGGGAACGCCAGTGAGGGCAACACGAAAGCAGCGGGCGTGTCGATGATACCCATCCCGGTCATCATCAGGAACAGAGGTACCACGAGAGCGGTCTGCGGCACCATGAGCGCCGTGATGATGAGGATGAACAGGAGGTTCTTGCCAGGAAACTGGAACTTTGCGAAGCCATATCCCGCCGCTGCGGAGAGCAGTGCCGACCCGGCGGCGATCACTGTCGAGTACCAAGCGCTGTTCCACAACCAGCGGGCGAAGATGCCCTGCTGGTAGCTGAACGTGGCGACGATGTTATCCCACAACCTGAAATCTCGACCGAACCAAAGGCCGAAGGTGCCGAACAGGTCGGCCTCGGACTTGGTCGACGACATGACCACGTAGGCGAGCGGCAGGATGCTGTAGAGTGCGAAGAACGCCAGCACGATCGTGGTCAGTATCCTCGCCCGGGCGAAGCTGGCGTTCTTGATGGTCTTGCCGACGATTGGCATCTAGCGTCTCCGTCCACGCAGCCACACACCGAAGACGATGATGCCCGACAGCAGCGCGACGATCGCCGCGAGCACGAAGGACACAGCGGCGGCATAACCCAGGTCCTGACTCGTGAATGCCAGGGAGTAGGCGTACATGTTGGGGGTGAAGGTACTGCTGATCACGCCTGGCGCGTTGGCCCGCAGGATCGCCGGCTCGTTGAAGAGCTGCAGCGTACCGATTATCGAGAAGATCGCGTTGAGCAGGATGGCGCCAACGACCAATGGGATCTTGACGTGCCAGGCGAACTGGGTGGCCGTAGCGCCATCAAGGTCGGCGGCCTCCTCAAGTTCTACGGGGATGGACTTGAGAGCTGCGTAGACGATGATCATCTTGTAGCCCATCAATTCCCAGATCACGATGTTGGCTATCGAAAACAGGACCCATTCGGGCTCGAGAATGGGTGCTGCCGGCAGGCCGAGGCCCCTGAGTGCCTGCGCGATCGGGCCGAAGGACGGGCCGTAGAGGTAGCCCCAGATGATAGCCGCGATGACGCCCGGAATGGCGTACGGGATGAAGAAGATGACCCGGAACGCTTTGGTGGCCAAGGGGACGCGGCTGTCGATCAGGAGCGCCAGGGTGAGAGCAATCACGATCAACGCGGGGACGAGGAACACCCCATAGCGCAGCATGGTTACCACCCCGTTCCAGAACCGGGCGTCTTGAGCCACACGCACGAAATTTTCGAACCCAACGAAGCGAGCACCCCCGACGAGGGTCTCGCGGAACAGGCTGAGCTGCAGGGCGTAGCCGAGTGGTAGGACTTCAAAGATCAGGAAGATGACGAAGAATGGCGCGATGAACAGATAGGGGACGGCGATCTGACGGAGTTTGCTTGACGTCATGTTGACACTGCCCTGGGCGATGAATCGCATCGGCTTAATTGGCGTGCCAGTTTTCTTCCTGGCACGCCTTGTTTGTTTCGGCAGGACGTCTATTCGACGACGTTGAAGCCCTGGTCCTTGGCGTACTGCGTTACGGAGGCCTGTAACCGCGCAAGTGCCTCCTTCAAGGTGCCATTGCCCTCGGCTGCTGCCGACAACTCGTCTGTGAACTGGGAGTCCACGAAGTCCTGGAAGGGGCTGTACTGATAATCGTTGTCGATGTTGTTGGCCATTTCAGTGAAAACGAGGTTCACCTGTTGGTCCCCATACACTTCATGGGTCTGGGTCTTGAAGGCCTCGGACTCCAGAATCGACACCTTGGTGGGCCACATGCCTTGTGCGACGAACAGGTCGGCACCCGGGCCGGCCAGGGCCCATTCGATGAATTTCGCCGCAGCTTCGGCGTTTGGCGCACCGGTCGGCACCATCAGGACCGAGCCCCCCCAGTTCGCCGAGGCGACCTCACCCGGTTGCCAAGTTGGCATCTTCTCGATGCGCCACTGTCCCATGCCCTTGCTCGATGCGGCCGTGAGGCGGTTCGTCGCCCATTTCGGTCCGATCCAGGTCGCATACTTCCCGGCGTCCATTCCGGCGAACCAGTCGGTGTTATAGCCAGCGTCGGTCGCGACGAGATCATCGTCGATCAGGCGCTGCCAGTACTCGGCAACGGCTTGGGACTCCGGGCTGTCGATGGTGATCTTAACGTCGGTGCCGTTGATCTCGAACATGCGGCCACCCGCCTGCCATACCAGCGCCGGGAAGAAGTCCGCCATGTTGAACGGCGCGCTGCTCATATAGGTGTCCTGCGTCTGCTCGCGCAGTCTGCGTGCTTGTGCTTCGAACTCCTCCCAAGTGGTTGGGACGGTCAGCCCATATTGCTCGAAGATATCCTTGCGATAGTACATGCCGACCGGGCCGACGTCCCAAGGAAGGCTGTAGACCTTGCCTTCATTGCTTAGGGCATCCCAGGTCCATGGAATGAAGTCCGCCGAGTACTTGTCGAGCCCGTACGGGGCCAGGTCCGTCAGTGAGCCGGTGATCTCGAAGGCGGGTAGCATCGAGAACTGAACTTGTGCGATATCGGGCACACCCGAGCCGGCACGCATGGCATTTCGAAGCTTGAGATAGAGATCGGGTCCTGCGCCAGGATTCACCAGGGTCACCTTGATGTCCGGGTTCTCGGCATTGAAGGCGTCGACCACCGTAGGTGCCTGCGACGCCCACGACCACATCGTCAGTTCAGCAACCTGAGCGTGCGCGGTGCCGACGAACATGGCCCCGGTAAGGCCTGCGGCTAATGCAGTGGCTTGGAGAAGCCGTGCTGCCCCATCTTTCCTATCTATCATCCGTCTTTCCTCCCTGAAGCGATGGTGTCCTCGAGCCTTTCGCTTGGCCGGTTTCCATCCTGCCCGGGATCATCGTACGCGCTGAAACGTCAGTCAACTTAATTGTTGATAATTAAGTTGATATAGTTGGACTTTGGTCTTGGACGGCCGGATAGCAGCGGGTACCGCAAACGCAGTGGTTCAAAACGAGCCGCGGGACGTGTCGCATTACAGTTGTTGCTTCTGATTCAGTGATTGTGCCAGACCGACGACTCCTCATGCTTGCGAGCCCAGTAGTACTGCCCTGGCCACTCCCAACTAAGATGCGTTGTCCACCAACCTGAAGCCGTTTGTCGGCGTGGAACGGATAGCCACCCATTACAGTGAGCTTCGGGTGACAAGCATGCGCGTCGCGGAGATCAATGAACTGAACAATGTCCACGGCGTTGAAGGGGCTTGTTGCGAGGAGCCAAGCCATGACGATCAACATCACCGACAGGTCACCCTCTTCAGATCGGGATCGTCGTGAGCAGCTCGGCATCAGCATCGACGACCTCGCAGCGCGTGCTGGCGTCGGTCCGCAAGAGCTGGTGAGCTACGAGCACGCGAAGTCTGAAGCTGATGGAAATCCTACAGTGGCGATGAAAGTCGCCGACGCACTGGATGCGTTGCAAAGAGAAGCGGACGACAGGGATGAGGATGCAGCACACGAAGGTTCCACCTGACCGATGCCTTGAAGGCTCGACAGCAACATGCCGCTGACGATGCCAATGATGGGTAACCCTAGCCAATTGGCTCCTTGGATTGCCCGTCTCTCAGGCGCAATCGAGCGATGACAAGCTCGACGATCTTAGTATGCAAACATGCATCCGGATGGTGTGCCGATGCTTTGGAACAAGGGACGAAGTTCTGGCCTGTTCGGCAAAGCTGTACGATCCTGCCGTATGCAAGGTTCTCAATGATCATCATGCGAGTGCTGTAACCTTGCTCTACAGCGTTGAGGTCGAGCCTTCGATTTGCACCGACGTTCTTGCGGAAGCACGATAATCTCACTAGGTCTGCCGCTTCTCCGTCGTTGTTGGTGAGGCCAACCAGATGAGGCGTAAGCCAGCTGGGTGGATCGAACTTTTGAATGTACAGACGGCTGAATGCGACGCAGACGAAGCAGACCTGGGCTGAAACGTAGGATCTAATGATGGATGACGGCCAATCCGAGACCGAGCTGGAGCCCCTCCACAAGAATCATGATGCATACTACGTCCCGGGTTTGCATCGCGGGCTGCTGACACTGGAGATGGTGGCCAGGGCACAACGGCCGATGAGCATCACGGAGATTGCGGCGGAGTTGAAGGTGACTCGGTCGTCAGCGTTCCGCATCGTATATACCCTGCACCACATGGGCTTCCTGGACGAAGCGTCTCAAACCAAGCAGTATGCACTGGGATCCCGTGTGCTCAACATCGGGTTCGCATACCTGGCGTCACAAAGCATCATTGAATTGGCGAGGCCTGTTTTGGAGGCGCTTCGAGACGAGACCTCGGTGACCGCGCACCTCGCGATTCGGGACGAGGAGAACGTCCTGTATCTGAGCTGCGTCCAGACGCGTTCAGGCTTTCTGAGCAACATGAATGTGGGATCCCGCGTGCCCGCCTACGCCGCCCCCATGGGATGGTATCTGCTTTCGGACCTGGGCACCCGACAGCTCGCCAAATTGTTCGGATCAGGCCCGTTTCCGGCGCTCACCGAAAGAACTCCCCAGAGCCCGGGTGATCTGGCGAGGACGATCGCGGAGGTCGCCGATGCGCCCTTCATAGTCAGTCGAGGAATACTTGAGGCAGGCGGCTCCTCCGTTGCTGCCCCGATCTTCGACAACTCGGGTGCGATCGTCGCCGCCATAGACATTTCCGGACCCGACAGCGCTTTCGACCTCGAAAGAATGGAGTCGTTCTATGGTCCGCAGGTCATGCGTGCAGCGAGCAGGATATCCGCCAGTCTAGGTCACTCCATTGCATCGAGCTCCTCCTGAGCGAGTTGTGCACGCCGTAGATCTTTGTCTCCAGGATTCTCCATCGTTGTCATCAAGCCGGGCGTTGGGGCGAGGACCCGCTGATCCGGCACCTCGGTCAACTCCGCCAGATAATGCTGCCACTTCTCGACGTAGCGCAGGACGCCGGCCCGTATTCTTTTCGTCCGCTCCGTGTCCACCGCTCCGACCACCTTGGCGGGCATCCCGATCACGACCGCGTTCTCGGGCACGATCTGCCGCTCGGTGACCAAGGCACCCGCACCGACGACGGCGTTCCGACCTACAACCGCATCGTTGAGTACAATCGCGCCCATTCCCACGAGCGCACCATCCTCGATCGTGCACCCGTGCACGATCGCACCGTGGCCAAGCGTGACATCCGAACCGATGACGAGAGGATGTCCCATGTCGGTGTGAAGGATGCAGCCGTCCTGGACGTTGCTCCTGTCCCCGATGGTGATCGGTTCGTTGTCCCCACGGACAACCGCCCCGAACCAGATGCTGACATCCTCACCCAGTTCGACCGCTCCGATCACCGAGGCGGTCGGAGCTATCCAGTATCTGTTCGAGCCGGTTGTGGTCGGACGCGCGTTCTTGATGGAGAATATCATTTCCGTCCCTCTCAGAACCGACCACAATCGACCTTCATCCTGTCGCCCGTGATGGCGGACGAAAGGTCGCTGGCGTAGTAAAGGGCCGCTCGTCCCACTTCCATTGGGTCCACCCATCGCTTGAGGGCGGATGGGTCCATGTAGTTCTGCTTTGCGATGTCCTCGACGGATCGTTTCTCCTGCTGGGATCGCCGCTCCAGAATACGGTCCATGTTCGCCCCCGACACGGCGCCGGGAAGCAAGGCGTTCACCCGCACCCCGTATTCCCCGAGCTCACGAGCGGCTGCCTCGGTCATCCCGATCAATGCGAACTTGGTCGCCGAGTACGCCGAGCGCATCGGATAACCCTGGATCCCCATCAGGGATGACATGTTCACGATCGAGCCGCTTCGTTGGTCTCGCATGATCCGGGCCGCTGCTTGCAGGCAATGCAGTGCCCCGAACAGGTTGATCTCGACGCACTCCCTCCATGCGCCGAAATCGACATCCGCCACAGGAGCAATGGGACCGGGTACACCTGCATTGTTGATGAGGACGTCCAGGGATCCGGTTCTCGCACGGGCTTCCTCGAAGACCACCATCACCTGATTGGGGTCACGCACATCGCAGACCGCGGCGGTGCCGCCGATCTTCTCGGCCACCCTTTTGAGGGGGTCGATCTGCCTTCCCGTGACGAACACATGAGCGCCGGCTTCGGAGAGGATCGTCGCACAAGCCTCGCCGATGCCGCTTCCACCTCCGGTGACGATCACGGTCTTTCCATTCAGGAGCCCCTTGGTAGATTGGTCGGCCACGCGCTACTCCATGTTGAATTGGCGACCCGGATCGAAGAGAGGAAGCTCGGGGTCGCGCCCGAGTATCAGATCCCCCATGAGTTTCGAGATGTATGGCCCGATGGTGTAACCACCACGCACGCATCCGAGCAGATAGGCGTTCGGAATACCTGGCGCCGCACCGGCTAGCGGATAGAAGTCGGGTACATTGGCCTCGAAGCCGGTCCACGAACGTACCACGCGCCAGTCGGCCAGGGCAGGAACGGCGAAGTTGGCCAGCCGTAGGTTGGTGAGAAGGCTCTCGGCCGACACATCACCACGTCCATCCTCCGGCCGACCGAGCCCTTGCCACCCACCACCGATCAGCATGGTCCCGTTCTGCTTCTGCTTCATCGTGAGCAGGCCCGTCGCATGACCGATCACCGACTTGATCAGCGTGGGGCCTGGCTCGGTGACGGAAACGGTGTTGATGCGTGCCCTGATCGGCAGATCCAGCCCCAACATGGCCGCGACCTGCTTCATCCAACCTCCGGCGGCCAGCAGGACTCGACTGACACTCACCGCTCGGTCGGCAATACGGACATCGAAACCATCCCCCACACGCTCGATGCCCTGCACGGGTGCGTGTTCGCAGACCGGGATGCCCGCATCGGCGAGGCGCCGCCGATAGTACTGCCCGGTGAGCGACGAGTTGGCGAAGCCGTCCTCCGGGCAAAAACTCGCGGCAGTGACGCCTCGAACGAGCCCCGGTTCGAACTCCGCCACCTCCTTCGTAGTCATGAACCGGATCGGCGCACCAGCGGCTCGCTTCATCTCCATTCGCTCGTGGAGCAGGTCGGCCTCCCGGGCATTGAAGGCCAGCGTGACGCCACCGGTTTTTTTGAAGCCCACCGCACTTCCCATCGCCTCCCATTCATGATGTCCCCTCAAGGCGTAGGGCATGAGCTTGACGCGCTTGATCTGGAGCGACAACGTGCCTGCATTGACGCCAGACGCGCCCTGGCCCAAGTCCCCCCGTTCAATGACGATCGGCCTCATGCCACCCTCTGCGACCCTGAGGGCGGCTCCGCATCCCATAATGCCACCCCAATGACCGCCAGGTCGTAGTGATCCGCCGCGCTCAAAGTGGAGAAGGTCCGGGTATCGGCAGGGAGTCATAGTCGATTGGTGGGGCGAGCTGCCCGATGGGCATCGGCCGCAATGGGGATCGGGCGGTCGCGGGTTCCAGTTTCTCCAGCGGCAGTCCCGTTCGATAGGCGATGAGGCGCGCCACGGTATCGCCGCAGAACCTGCCGCCACACGCTCCCATGCCGGCCCGGGTTCCTGATTTCAGGGAGTTGATCGTGGTGACGCCCGCAGCGATCTCCCGTTCGATCTCCGCGCGGGGAACGGACTCACAGCGACATACGACGGTTTCGGGAGCGATGTCCTCCACGAGGCCGTTTCTCATCGCCATCAATCCAGCCGCAGCGCGGCCAAACCGGTTGGCCCTCTGGAGTTCCGCGAGCAGCTGTTTGCCCTTGGCCGCCGTCCTCTCATTCGCCCTGCCCAATGCCCCGGCGACGGACAGCCCAGTCAACGAGCCCTGTAACGATGCACAGGTCGATCCCAGGATGCCTGCGGCGTCCCCACAGACCCAGAGGCCCGGGACCGAAGTGGCACCATCCTTTTCCGTCTGGGGGATCCATCCTCCCAAGCCGGCATCGTAGAGATGCCTGGCACCGGCAAGGCGGCTTGCCTCCACGGCTGGCACAAGGCCGTGCCCCACGACAAGGCTATCGGCGTCGATGACTCTTACTAACGCGTCCTCACGGCTGCGCCATGCGCGGTCGACCGGGCGCACTGAGACCGAGCTGACGCTGTCTACCCCGCCTACCTGCTCGATGGTGTGCCGCCAATGGATGGGGATCATGGACGCCTGGAGCCTGGCGATCCAGGCCAAACCCTGCTTCAACAGGTCAGGCCGCGTTCCAAGGCCAGGCAGTGCCTTGATCCAGTCAAGACGTGAGTTGAGCGTGACAACGGCCGATGGACGGCCACCCAGCCGCATGATCTCCGAGGCGACGAAGAAGACCAATGGACCACAGCCGGCAACGACCGTGCGTTCGCCGGGCAGCATCAACTCCTGTTTCATAAGGGCAGTGGCCGCGGCCAGCCCGAGCACGGCCGGGGTTGTCCAGCCGGGGAAGGGCATGACGCGCTCCTGAGCCCCCGGTGCCAGCACCAATGCCTTCGCGCTGATGCATTCAGCCCCGGTCGGCGTCACGAGGTCGAGTCGCCATGTGCCAAGCGCCGGCCTTTCGATGTGCCATACGCGGGATGCGAGCCGGATCTGAACCTGGGACTTCGCCAGATCGGCCCTTAACGTCCCACCTGCATCGCCCTCGGTCGTCCGCGGAGCACTCCGGATCGCAGCGGACTTGGCCCGCCAGACCTGGCCACCAGCGTTCGATTGCTCCTCAACGATCAGGGTGCTCAGGCCTGCGAGCGCCGTCTCCAGTGCTGCGTTCCCGCCTGCTGGCCCACCCCCGAGTACGACCACGTCGAATTGGGTGTTCATGTCAAGGACCCTGTGGCGGTGATGAAAGGATGACCAGGCCCTCGGTTAGCGTGGTGCGGCAGGCCTCCACGCGTCGGCCGTCTACGAACACGGCACATTCCTGGCATATGCCCATGAAGCAGAAAGCGCCCCTTGGGGTGCCATCGATGCGGTTGGTGCGCAGCAGCGTCACTCCCTCGGCGCCAAGTGCGGCGGCGATGCTCTCCCCCCGGTGCCCAAGTAGGGCGCGCCCGTCGAACGAGAAGCTGATTGTCTCGCTTCGTGACGCCAATGGTGACCTGATGAACGCCGTCATCGGATCGGGCCGATGTCAAGGTCGTCGAACACCGCCTTGATCTTGTCGATGTCCGCCTCGGAGCTTGGCGCAACCGGTTCCCTTGGCACTCCCGCCGGCAGGCCAATCAGGTTCAACGCGGCCTTGAAGGCCGCGGGCCAGGTGGAGGTGCCCATCAGCAGCTCGTAGAGAACGGTCAATCGGTAGTGCATGGCCGCCGACTCCGGCGAGGGTGCTTGTCTCGCGAGTGCAACAAGACGACCTGCATCCCGTCCCAGGAACTCCGGTCCCGTGGCGATGAAACCCTTCGCCCCCAATGCCACCGCGGGGAAGATATAGTGCCCGGGACCGACCATGATGGCCAATCTATCACGGTATTTCTCAAGCAGATGGGAGTGATGGAAGAAGTCGCGCTCCGACTCCTTGATCCCGATGACGGGAGCGACGTCAAGTATCGCTCCTATGTCCGCCACGCTCATCCCGAGGCCTGCTCGTCGAGGGGAGTTATAGGCGACGATCGGTAGCGGAGTGGCCCGTCCAAGGCTTTCGAAACGAGTCAGGAGTTCGTCGCGGGTCGCCTTGAGCACATAGGTTTGAGGCATTGCCAGGAGTGCGGACGCTCCATTCTCCTGAGCCTGCTGTGCGTAGAGCAGACTGGTCTTGAGCGTGGGGGCCGAGCAACCCGTGATGACGTGAGCCTTGCCCCCAAGACGTTCCACGGCAAGCCGAGTGAGCCGTCCTCGCTCCTGAGGACTCAGTGTCCAGCTCTCGCCATTGTCCCCTGCCACGCAGATGGCCGTTGCCCCCAATCCAAGCAGGAAGTCGACGATCTCGACGAATGCATCCTCCATGATGGCGCCTTCCGGGTCGAAGGGGGTGACGATGGCCGGGACGAAACCGTGCAGGTCGCTTTTGTTCATCGCTCAAATCCCTCGATGGTTGACAGGTCTGCCCGGTACACCGAACCGCTCTGGGCCTCGACGATGAAGAGGCAGGCCGGGTCGGTTGGCGGACCGAACGCCACGCTCGTCGTCCAAAGTCCCTCCGGCACATCGATGCGGGCGAGGGGATCCCCCAATGCGGTGAAGAGGTATGCTCTTCCGGCCTGTGCCTGCGCCACGGCCAGGTGTCCCGCCGTTGACACGGCCAGTCCATCGGGACCGAGGCCGCCCGACAGTTGGATGAAGGTTCCGCTCATGGGCATCCCAGTCTCCGGGAGGAGCGCGGATAGCCTGACGATTTGGTTCGATCGCGTTGCTGCCACGTAGACGAATGCGCCGTCCGGCGACACGGCTATGCCGTTGGGGTAGGGAACGTTGTCGAGCACGATCCGCATCTCACCGGACGCGCCGCGGCGAAGGACCCGACCATGCGGAGCAGTCAAGCTGGTGCGACCGGAATCGGTGATCCACAGGTCTCCATTCGGTGCACAGGCCAGATCGGAGAGTCCAAGGAACGGTCTCCCCGCGACGCCTTCTTCTCTAACCGTCACGGTGCCATGATCGAAGTTCATCAACCCCAGCCGGTGGTCGGCGATGGCAAATCCGTGACCCTGGTGAACCTTGATGGAATGTGGTTGTCCCTCATAGCTGCAGGCCAGCTGCCATTCACCAAAGGCGTCCACTCTGAATATTCGACCGTGCGGAACATCCACGAGCCAAAGATCGCCCTTAGCGTCGAAGCAGGGTCCCTCGAGAAAGGAATGAAGGCGCATTCCGGGCCGGGTGGTCCTGACCCACTCGTTCGGCTCACCCTGCCAGTGCATGGAGACGGGAAGTCGAGCGAACAACTCGCTCGACAGGATCTGCCAGGGCCCGATCATCGGACCACTCCCTTCCTGCGCAGCTCGGCGATCTCGGACGCGGGAAGGCCCAACTCGTCCAATATCCGATCGGTATCGGCGCCAAGCGGTGGCGCCGGACTGTCCAGGCTCGGCCCGTCCTCGGACAGTCTATACCCTGCCAACGGCATCGAGTGGCGGGGCAACCCCTCACCCCTGTCGGGCTCGGGAACGAAGAACCCGGTCTGCTGAAGTTGCGGATCCTTGATTGCCTCGGCAAGAGATCGCACCGGCTCGGCGGGCACTCCTGCCTGATCGAACAGGGTCTTCCATTCCGCGGACGTTCGCGTCAGGAGGATGGCGGACAGTGCCTCTCTCATACGGGACGACTTGCGCCAGAGTGCCGGCCAGTCCTCCGCATCGGCAAAATCATGCTTATCGTGACCCGAGCTGCTCAAGACGGCCCATAGGCGCTTGTTCTGTTTGGGCGTGAAGGCGCCCAACATGATGCGCCCATCGCTCGTCGCGTAGGAAGACAGACCTGCCTCCTTCGGTCGAGCCGCCTCCCTGGGGCGAAGCTCGGCTGCGACCTCGGGCGCCATGAGCATCAGTGCCGTCTCGAACATGGAACAGGTGACGTGTGATCCGACCCCATCCCGTGACCGTCGGAACAGGGCGGCGCTTACCGCGAAGGCAGCATTGAGACCGGCGGCGTAGTCCACGAACGACAAGCCCGGTTTGTGGTCCCCGGACTGTGAGATGACTCCGGCAGCCGCCTGGATTGTGTTGTCATAAGCGTTTGTGGCGGCGCGAGGACCCCGATCCCCATACCCCGTTATTGAACAATAGACGAGTTCGGGCCTGATCTCCCTGAGCGCTAGGTAGCCCAGACCAAGCGCATCGAGCGCCCCGGTTCGGTAGTTCTCGATGAGCACGTCGGACGTTCTCACCAGCGACAGGAGGATCGAGTGTCCCTCCGGCGTCGCGAGATCAAGAGCGATCGCCCGTTTGTTGGTCCCTTGCACCTGATAGTTCAGCCCAAGCCCTCGGGCATTGTCCTGGGCGTCGGGGCCACGCCCGCGTGCACAATCGGGTTCCCGGGGATTCTCGATCTTGATCACGTCGGCGCCGAGGAGGGCGAACTGCCACGAGCAGAAGGGACCCGCCAGTACGTGGGTCAGATCCAGAACACGAATGCCCGAGTACGGCCTGCTCATCGAGTCTCCAGCCACGCCGATTGTTTAATAGGCGATCTTCTTGTTTATATATCAAACATTGTCTATGGTGCAATCCTGCTTGGAGAGGCGACGATGAGTTCAGTTCTGCATAGACACCTGACAAAAAGGCTGCCGGTCGCCGTGCAGGGTTCTCAAGGCTACATCGTGGATGATGCCGGACGCAAATACCTGGACGCGTGCGGTGGCGCGGCCGTGTCGTGCCTGGGCCACAGCAACGCGCCGGTAATCGCCGCCATCATCGAGCAACTCGAAAGCTTGGCGTTTGCCCACACCGGCAGCTTCACGAACGAACCTAGTGAGCGGCTGGCCGAGGCGCTGGTGCAGCGCGCACCGAAGGGCTTCGGCAAGGGACGTGCGATGTTCCTCGGATCCGGCTCCGAGGCGATGGAGGCGGCGCTGAAGCTGGCACGGCAATTTCATGTCGAACGAGGCGAACCGGAGCGCAGGTACTTTATTGGAAGGGAGATGGCCTATCACGGGAACACCCTGGGCGCATTGTCCGTAGGTGGCCATTTGCAACGTCGCGAGCCGTACTCCCCGATGCTGTTTCAGGCCGGACGGGTTCCCCCTTGCTACGAGTACAGGTTTCGCCTGGAGGGTGAGACTGCCGAGGATTACGGGCGCAGGGTCGCAGACGCGCTGGAGGACGAGATCGTGCGAGTGGGTCCGGATCAGGTCGCGGCATTCGTCGTCGAGCCGGTCTCAGGGGCCACGCTGGGAACCGTGCCGCCGGTACCAGGATATTTCCAACGCGTGCGCCAGATCTGCGACAAGCACGGCGTGCTGCTGATAGCGGACGAGATCATGTGCGGCTCGGGTCGCACCGGCACTTTCTTCTACCTGGAACAGGAGGGTATTGCTCCCGACCTGATCACCGTGGCGAAGGGGATCGGTGCGGGCTACCAACCCATTGCGGCCTGCATGGCCAGCGAGAAGGTCGTCGATGCCATCGTTGCCGGGAGCGGAACCCTCTGGAATGGGCACACGTACATGAGCCATGCCGCCGCCTGTGCTGGTGCCCTGGCGGTGTTGCGGGAGATGGACGACCGGGATCTGCTCTCGAGCGTGCGTCGGCAGGGCGATCGGTTGGGTCTCATGCTCGACAGGCGCTTCGGACAAAATCCGTATGTCGGCGACATCCGCGGGGTCGGTCTGTTCTGGTCCATAGAGCTGGTGGCCGATCGGCCCACCAAGACGCCGTTCCCGGCCCGGGCCAACCTGGCCGCCACGATCAAGACCAGGGCGCAGGACCTGGGTCTACTGCTCTATCCGGCCTCGGGTTGTGCCGATGGTGTGAACGGGGATCACGTTCTCATCGCGCCGACCTACGACGTCTCCGATGAGCAGATAGAGTTCATAGTCGACGGGCTTGATGCCGCTTTATCGGCCTCCTTGCCACACGCCCTCGCGGCGTGACGGTGGGTCCCATGTCCAGAAAGACCATCATCACCTGCGCCGTGACCGGGAACCTGACGAGGCCTGACCAGCATTCGGCGCTCCCTATCACCCCACGACAGATCGCGGATGCGGCTCTCGATGCCGCCGCTGCGGGAGCCGCCATAGTACACCTGCATGTGCGGGACCCCGCCACTGGTCGGGGATCCATGGAGTTCGGCCTCTACCAGGAACTCGTTGACAGGATACGCGACCGGAACAGCGACGTCATCTTGAACCTCACGACCGGCGAGGGCGGCCGTTTCGTGCCTTCAGATGACCTTCCGAGCGTAGCGGCCGAGGGCACGACCCTGTGCGCGCCCGAGCACCGGGTCTCCCATGTGGAGGCGTTGCGTCCCGAAATTTGCACCCTGGATTTCAACACCATGTGGTCAGGACAGGCGGCGGTGATCAACAGTCCTCGCAACGTGCGTATCATGGCGGATCGCATCTACGCCGCGGGTGTGCGGCCCGAGATCGAGATCTTCGATTCAGGGGACCTTCACATGGCCAAGCACTTCCTGGAACAGGGCATACTGAGGGGCCCGCTCATGGCCCAGATTGTGCTTGGTGTAAGATATGGAGCAGTGGCGAACCCGGCCACTCTTGCATACCTTGTCTCGCAAATGCCCCCCGGCACCGAGTGGGCGGCGTTCGGGATCGGTCGCCATGAATTCCCTATGGTGGCGCAGTCGTTCCTGCTTGGTGGGCATGTTCGAGTGGGCATGGAGGACAACCTTCACATCCGAAGCGGGGAACTCTGCCGGGACAACGCCCAACTCGTGGAGAAGGCGGCCAACATAATCGATCACCTGGGCGGGTCGGTCGCCACGGCGGGCGAGGCCCGTCTCATCCTGAGCCTGGGGTCCTCATCCGTGGAGAATGCATGAGTTCCTTGCCGAACAAGCTTCCGAGCACCAACGAGGACACGTGTGGGCCATTTTTCCCCACGCCGTTCTGTGACGCCGATCGAATGGACCTGGTGGAACTTCATCCCGGCCTGGTCGCATCCGCGCTCGGCACCCCAATAGTGTTGGAGGGCCGTTTGATCGACATCGATGGCAGACTGGCCAACGGTGCTGTCGTGGAGTTCTGGCAGGCCAACAGCAAGGGCATTTACCGGACGCCCCTCAGTGCCGGTCATCCCGATCTGGACCCCTTGTTCGACGGTTACGCGCGGACTCGAACGGCGGACGGCACCTTCAGACTTCGAACGATAAAACCGGGCGTTGCCCCAGGAAGTGGCCGTGCCCCCAATATCACCCTGACCATCTTCTCGGATGGAATCACCCGTGTCGTGACCCAACTGTTCTTCGCCGACGAGCAGACGAACGCGAACGATCCACTGCTCGCGTCATTGCCGGTCGAGCTTACAGGACGGCTGATCGCGGGTGCGGTGCGGGTCAACGCTGCTGGTGAGCAGGTTTATGCCATCGACATCGTCATGGCGGGGCAGGGCGAAACGCCGTTCTTCGACGATCTTCTGAGTTAGGGGATATCAAACATGAGTTCGTCCGGACGCATCCTGGGTATTGGCCCAACAGACAACACCTCGCGCGAGCGAACGCCTCGAGAGCCACTCCGTCTCATACCTCCCCAGGTTCGCGAGTCCTTCGCGCCATACTCGCGGGTCCAGCCAGCCATTCTGCCAGCGGAGGCAGACATGACACGAGTTGCGCCCGATGCCCCTCGAGCGGCCGGGGACGCCATCGAAGTGATCGGACGTGTGACGGACGAGTACGGGCGGCCACTGCGTGGTGTGTTACTCGAGATCTGGAACGCGAACATGCACGGGAGATACACACACAAGGAGGATCATTCGGGGCTGCCACTAGATCCCCGCTTCCTCGGTTTGGGTCGCGTGTTGACCGACCAACAGGGCAACTATCGTTTCCTCACCATCAAGCCGGGAGCATATCTGGCCCGTCCGGACATCGGACGCTGGCGTCCGCGGCACATCCATATGTCCCTGCGTGGGGGTGGTGCTCGGCTCATCACTCAGATGTACTTCGCCAACGATCCGCACAACGAGCGCGATCCCATGCGTATCCTCATGGGTGACGCTTTCGGCAACAATGTTGCTCGTGAATACGTACCCCAAGGTACCGATGTGTCGTCCGGTTACAACTTCGACATAGTGGTGGGGGGTCGGAACGCCACGTTCTTCGAAGGTCGCTGATGTCGGGGTTGATCGAGGAGATATCCGGGGAATGGGATGTGGTCGTGGTCGGCTCCGGTGGTGCAGGCCTGATGGCCGCGCTCTCCGCCTCGGAGGGAGGGCTCCGCGTGCTGGTGGTGGAGAGAACCGACCTCATCGGAGGGACGACCGCGATCTCCGGTGGGGGGATCTGGGCCCCGGGTCACCCATTGCTTCCCGCCGGGGAGTCCTCCGAGCAGAATGCCTCCCTTGCCTATCTGGAGAGATTGACACTCGGGACGGTCGACATCGGTGCCCTCCAGGACTTCGTGGAGAACGTACCCCGGATGGTACGTTTCCTGATGGGGAGCACCGGTCTCAAGATGTTCTCGGTGGACAGGCACGACTATCATCCGGATTGGCCCGGCGCCCGGGTTGGACGCTCAATCGAACCCCTGCCGTTCGATACGACCTATGTCCACGATCTCCTGCCACACCTTCGTCACTCGCCCACCCGGCCTCCCGTGACATCGAAAGAGGCTCGCTCCGGACTACCCTTAGTGGAGATACAGAGCCGCCGGGACAGGGGAGTGCGCACCCAGGGCGGGGCTTTGGTGGCTGGACTGGTCCAGGGATGCATCCGCCGAAAGGTGGAGTTCAGGCTGGGCTGCCGTGTGACAGCCCTCAGGTTCGGGTCCTCGGGTTGTGATGGGGTCATCGGCGAGAATGGCGAGGAGTATCTGGCGAGACGAGGAGTTATCCTCGCAAGCGGCGGCTTCGAATGGAACCGGCAGCTGGTGAAGGCCTACCTGCCCGTGGAAAACATACCCGCGACGACGCCTCCGGCGAACGAGGGTGATGGTCTTCTAATGGGACTGCGCGCCGGGGCTGCGGTCGACAACATGTCAGAGGCCTGGTGGACGGCGGCCGTCGAGATGGAGGACCAGCAGTACGATCATCGTCCCTTCACGAGAAACATCGTGCGCGAATTGGCCCTTCCCGGATCGATCCTCGTGAACCAGGATGGCAAGCGCTTCGTGAACGAGGCAAGTTCGTACAACGATCTCGGAAAGGCCTTCCTGTCGTTCGACCCGTCCGAGTGGAGGTACCCCAATCTGCGTGCGTTCATGATCTTCGACGAGGCCTTCCGTGTTCGCTATCCGATCCTAGGAATGGACACATCGAGGAAGCCGCCGAACTGGATGGTCTCCGCATCCACACTGGACGAACTCGCGCAACGGGTCGGTGTGGATCCGCAGGGGCTGCTGGAACAAGTCGACGTCTTCAACGCCGATGCAGCACTGGGGTTCGATGGGGCATTCGGGCGAGGGGGCGATGCGCATGGACTCTATTACGCCGACGAGACGTTCCCGGGTGCAAGGGGATGCCTGGCACCGCTTGCACAGCCGCCGTTCCATGCCATTCCTATCGTGGTTGGGAACAACGGCACCAAAGGGGGCCTGCTCTGCGACCTGCGCTCACGTGTGATCGGTGTGGATGGATCGGCGATCAGTGGTCTGTTCGCCTGTGGCAACGTCTCGGCCAGCATTATGGGACCGGGTTATCCGGGTCACGGAGGGTCCTTGGGGCCGATACTGACAAGCTCGTACACGTGTGGCCGACACCTCTGGACCGCTCCCAAGGGGGATTGAGGTGGGGCGCCCGGATCAGCGCCGCGGTGCGGCTCGGCATTGATCCAACGAGTGGGGCCGTCCGCCCTGGTTCTTGGGTGAGGTCGAACCGAGTTCCCGGCTTGCACCACCAGGACATGCAGATCAGCTCGGCCCACCAGAGGACTGCGGGGATGTCGCTCCTTGGAGACCGTTCCTCTTGGCCTCGAAACGGGATCGGCTTTAGCCGAACCGCGCGGTAGGAGCCTCAGGCCGTCAGTGCGCCATCCACGGTGAGTTGAGCGCCATTCACGTAACTGGCATCCTCGCTCGCCAGGAACACGAGTGATCTGGCGACCTCCTCGTACCTACCGAGACGGCCCATCGGGACGTTCGCCGCGGCCTTCTGCGACCTGATCGCCACCTCGCCATCGGTCATGCGAGTGCGTCGATCCGCCATGACCGTCTCCAACACACCCGGGCAGAGTGCATTGCAGCGGATGCCCTTGGAGGCAAAATCCCGCGCGATGGTTCGGCTCAGCATGATCATGCCGGCCTTAGAGATTCCGTAGGCCGCCTCGGCGACCGACGCCCGTTGGCCGGCGATCGAAGCGGTGTTGACTATGACCCCTCCTCCCCGCTCCACCATCAGGGGTATGGCAGCATGGCAGAACAGGTAGGCGGACCTGAGGTTCACGTCGAGTGTCCTGTCCCAAAGGGCCTCGTCAGTGTCGGCAATCGTGCCGGTGGGATTGATGCCTGCATTGTTCACCAGAACGTCGATCCGGTCCCCTAGGTCCAAAGCATTCCGTAGGGCGCGATCCGCCACCTCCTTGAGCGAGGCGTCGCCGATCACCGGGGTGGCGTGTGCTCCCCTCGAGCCCAGTTCATGACACATCTCCAGCAGGAGATCCTCTGCCAGGTCAACGACGACGAGCCTCGCCCCCTCTGCGGCGAAGATACGACAGGCCTCCCGACCAAGTCCGCTGGCCGCTCCCGTCACAACGACGGTCTTGTTGTTGAAGCGCATGGTCCACCTCTGCTCCGGTACAGCACTTCAGAACAAGGGCACTGTCCGCTTGCGCCATTGGATCGCATATGATTTCATATATGACAAGGGTTGGTCGTTGTCGGTCAGGTGATTAATGGGTTCGCTCGACTTCACTGTTGTTCTTGCCGCCTGGCCGAAGTTGCTCGCGGGCCTCGGTTACGACCTGCTGTTCGCCATCAGCGGGTTTGTGTGTGGCTGCGTTCTGGGCTTCGTCTGCTACCTGGCCTCGCAGAGCAGATTTCAGCCCATTCAATGGATCAGTTACACCTACATCCAGGTCGTGCGTGGCATGCCGATGTACCTGCTCCTACTCTGGCTGTATTTCGGATTGGCCTCGCAATTCGGCCTGGCGCTCTCGGGACCCCAGGCGATAATCCTGGCCATCGCGATTATGAGCTCCGCATTCTGTGCCGAGGTGTTCAGAAGCGGCTATGGAGCACTCGATACGGGGCAGGTCGAGGCTGGCAGGGCATTGGGGATGACGGCGTTCTCCATCAATCGGTACATACTGCTCCCCCAAGTGGTTCGCACGACCATTCCTCCGCTGCTCAATATCCTGGTCATCTGCTTCAAGGCTTCCACGTATGCGGCCGTCGTCGCCGTGCCCGAGCTGGTCTTCCAGGCACAGGACATTAGCCTGAACCACTACCGACCATTCGAGGCCTACATCACCGTTGGTGCCATGTTGATCGCCACCGTGTTGCTCCTGTCCCTGCTCTCAGCGGCGGTTGAACGTCGCCTGGCAATACCATGAGGTACTTTCGATGAGCACCTGGGAATCCGTCCTGCCCTTCGTTCCCGCGATGCTCGCGGGACTTCGATTCACTTTCTTCATCTCGGTGGTTTCGCTTGTCTGCGCCATGGTGCTCGGGTTGGGTGTCGTCCAGATGTGGCGCAGCGAGTCCATGCTGCTCCGTTGGATCGGGTTTGCTTATGTTCAGATCTTCCGATCGCTCTCGCCCTACGTCTACATCCTGCTCGTGTTCTTCGCCCTCGCGGGCCTAACTGGATGGAAGATGGACGCCGTTACCGCAGCCATCATCTCCTTGACGTTGCTGAACAGCGCATACGTGGCGGAGATCTACCGAGGCGCACTGCTTTCGGTCGACAAGGGCCAGTGGGAGGCGGCCGCCTCCATAGGGATGAGCCCATTCAAGACGAACACGGTCGTGATCTGGCCACAGGCCCTGCGTGTGGCTCTTCCTTCGCTGCTCAACCAGTTCATCGTCATCCTCAAGGACTCCTCGATAGTGGGCATAATCGGCGTTAAGGACATACTCTATGTGGCCAATGCACAGGCCGCCATCACGTACAAGCAGTTCGAATACCTCACGGTGGTTGCCGTGATCTTCATCCTGATCGTGTTTCTTCTCTCAAGGCTTGCGCTCCTGTTGGAGAGGCGGCTCAACTCAGGATACTGAGCGTCCCAACATCGTCGCCCACCGCACGAGCGTATTGGCGCGTGGGGCGAAAGATCTCCTCCCATCCTCAGGACAGCGAATGCCAACCACCCATCCCGTTCCGGAACGGTTGCAGAGCAAGCAGCAGCAGGCATACGCCTTCATAAAGGCGCGTATCGATGATGGGGTCTTCGCTCCCAATCAGCGACTGGTCATAGACTCGTTGGCGAGGGACCTCTCCATGAGTCAGGTCCCCGTTCGCGAAGCCATTCGCCGCCTCGAGGCGGAAGGTCTCGTAACGTTCAGCACCAACGCGGGTGCCGTGGTCGCAGCGGCCGACCCGGCGCTGTGGTCTCATTTCATGGAGATGCTGGCCCTCCTGGAAGGGTATGTGACCGGAGCCGCCGCAGCCCACATCACCCCCAACGACATCGCCGCGCTTCGGGAGATCAACAAGGGCATGGCGGATGCCCTTGCTGCATTGGACTTCGAGCGCTGGACCCAGGGCAACGAGGACTTCCATCGCACGATAAACATGCGGTGCGGCAATCAGATCATCGCAGAACAGATCGTGGAGCTCCGCAGGAGGCTGGCCACGATCAGCAGGTTCGTGTTTCCACGCACCGCCGCTGCGATCCTTCACACCCTTGGCCCGGAGAGTGGCGCCGCTGCCCTGAGGAGCCATCAGTGGATCATCGCGGCGTTCGAGGCAGGAACCTCTGCACACGAGATCGAGCTGCATTCCAGGCAACACATCCTGAGCCTGGCCGAGCGGACGGCGAGTTCACTGGCAGGAAGAACCTAGGGTTGGGGATCCCGCTCAATACCTGATTGTGACCCTCCACCTTTGCCGTTGACAATCGTTTATAGACGGAACAATGTTTGATATGCGAACGAAGTAGTGGGATCTTTGGTGCCCTGCGGGGTGAGGTGGACCTACCGTTCCATTCTTGAGAAGATACGAAATCATATATCATGCTCGAACCAGGGATTTGGAGGACCACATGACCAACACATATGACTCGAAAGACGTCTCTACTCGCAGAAGTGTCCTGACCGGGGGGCTACTCGCTGGCGGCGCCGCAGCGGCAATGGCCATCGGGATGACCACGAACCCCGCAGCTGGCCAGGAACCGGCGGGCGAGAGCATCCTCGACAAGGCCGTGAGGACCAAGAAACTGACGGTGGCGGCGAGCCTGAAGTATCCGCCCAATATGTTCGTAAACGCCGAGGGTCAGCCCGATGGGTACGAGATCGAGGTGATGCGCAGGATGCTCGCGGACATCACGCCGGATCTCGAGATCGAGTTCGTCGACATGGACTTCGGTCAGATGTTTCCCGCGGTGGAGACGGGCAGGGTGGACCTGATGACGATGGGGACCATCCTTCCTTCACGGGCGCTCAGAGGATGGTTCGCGGGATGCGCGGGCGCCTTCCAGCCTGTCTATGTGGTCGCCAAACCCGGCTCCGCTCCCGTCACCGCCGAGCAGATGAACTCGGCGGAGTTCCGGTTCGCGACCCTGCAGGGCAGTTCGCAGGAGGCGAAGATCCGGTCCTTGTACCCGCAGGCACAACTTGCGGTGTTCCCCGATCAGGCCGCTGCACTTGGCGAGGTGATGACCGGTCGAGCCAATGCGACGCTTCAATCGTTGTTCACCATCGTGAACTCGAAGAAGCAGGGGGTCCAGGTTTCGCTGCTGAACGATGCGCCTGCCTACGTCGATCACAACACGTACTTCCTGCCCACCGGCGACATCAAGCTCTACATGTATGTGACAACCTGGTTGCTGCACAACGCGGCCGGCGGTGAGCTGAACTCCATCTTCCGCAAGCACATCGGTGCCGACGCCATAGCGGCAGGTCTGAGCTATCTTACGGTGGGTCCCGGTGGCTCACCGATGAGCATAACCGCCTGATCTCCGACGGTCCGGAGCGCCACCGCTCTCCGGACCTGCACCTCGAGGAAGGTCACACATGGAACCGCCCGCGCCCATAGTCTCCCTGCAGTCGGCCACCAAACAATTCCCCGCTCGGGGGAAGGTGGTGCACAAGGGGCTCGATGATGTCTCCCTTGATGTCCGTCAGGGCGAGGTCGTCGTCCTATTGGGCCCAAGCGGCTCTGGGAAGAGCACGCTTCTCAGATGCGTCAACCTGCTGTGCGTCCCCGACCGGGGCCGACTACAGGTCGGGGATGTCAGTTGGACGGCGGACCCCGCCCTCAAGCAGCGAACGCCGGATGGCAGGACCCTGCTCTCCCTGCGCCGCAAGGTCGGCATGGTCTTCCAGCACTTCAACCTCTTTCCCCACATGACCGCCGCCGAGAACGTGATGGCGGGACTCGTGCATACGATGGGCATGAAGAAGGCGGAGGCGCGTCCGATAGCGGAGGCGGAATTGGAGCGGGTGGGTCTGGCCGACCGCGTCAACAACTATCCCAGCCAGTTGTCCGGTGGGCAGAAACAGCGCGTGGCGATAGCGCGGGCGATCGCGACCAAGCCCATTGCCATGCTGTTCGACGAACCGACATCGGCATTGGACCCGGAACTTCGCGGGAGCGTCCTTGCGGTGATGCAGGATCTCGCCGCTCAGGGCATGACCATGATCGTCGTGACCCACGAACTTGGGTTCGCACGGTCGGTCGGCAATCGCATCCTGTTCATGGACAAGGGACGCGCCATTGAACAGGGCGATGCCCGGGCCTTCCTGGATGATCCGCAGACCGAGCGCGCCAGACAGTTCCTGGCCGAGATAAACTGACCGGGGTTTCTAGGGTAACGGTGCCGCCCCCGGGCACCCATGGAGGGATCATGCGCAAGGTGAGGGTGAACGCGACCGAGGCGCTTGCGGGTTTGTTGCGCGATGGCATGACCATCATGTCGGGCGGCTTTGGTCTGTGCGGTATTCCCGAGGCGTTGATCCAGGTGGTGGAGAACTCCGGGGTTTCGGGTCTAACCGTGATCTCCAACAATGCGGGGGTCGACGGTATCGGCCTGGGCCGTCTCCTTGCCACGCGGCAGATCAGGAAGATGGTGTCCTCCTATGTGGGCGAGAACAAGATGTTCGCCGAGCAGTACCTCTCGGGTGAACTGCAACTCGAATTCACGCCGCAAGGGACTCTTGCCGAGCGCATCCGGGCTGGGGGAGCGGGCATTCCCGCATACTTCACCCGCACGGGCGTGGGCACCCTGGTGGCGGAGGGGAAGGAGGTGCGGACGTTTGGGGAGGACGAATTCCTCCTTGAGACGGCTCTGGTCGCGGACCTTGCGATTGTGCACGCATGGCGTGGCGACCCCGAGGGAAACCTCGTGTATCGGCGGACCGCCAGGAACTTCAATCCAGTCATGGCGACCGCTGGGAGGGTTACGGTGGCCGAGGTTGAGGAGCTGGTGCCCATTGGCAGCCTCGATCCGGATCAGATCCACACCCCGGGCATCTTTGTGGACCGGATCGTTCATGTACCTAACCCGATCAAACACATAGAGCAGCGCACGGTGAGGCCCCGGGTTGATGAGGGGATGCACCGATGAGCTGGACGCGTGATCAGATGGCGGCGCGTGCCGCCAAGGAGTTGAAGGACGGCTTCTACGTCAATCTGGGGATCGGGATCCCCACGCTCGTCGCGAACTACATCCCGTCCGGCATGGATGTGCGGTTGCAGAGCGAGAACGGAATGCTGGGGATGGGCCCGTTTCCATACGAGGGAGAGGAGGACGCGGACCTTATCAACGCCGGAAAACAGACGATAACCGCTCTCCCCGAGACAAGCTTTTTCTCCAGCGCGGACAGCTTCGGCATGATCCGGGGAGGGCACGTGGATCTCTCCATCCTTGGCGCGATGCAGGTGGCGGAGAACGGTGACCTGGCCAACTGGATGGTTCCCGGCAAGATGGTGAAGGGCATGGGTGGAGCGATGGACCTCGTCGCCGGTGTGCGGCGCGTTGTCGTCGTCATGGAGCACGAGGCGAAGGGTCAGTCCAAGCTCCTTCGCTCCTGTACCCTCCCACTGACGGGACGGCGTGTGACCGACATGGTCGTAACGGATCTCGGTGTGTTCACAGTTGCGCGGCGAGGTAGCCCGGACCTCCGCCTGGTCGAACTCGCGGACGGCGTCGACCTGGAGGAGATTACCAGAAGGACCGACGCTCAGTTCACGGTTGCCCTGGAGGGTCGGCCATGAGCGCGGTGGTGATCGTTGGGGCTGCCCGAACCCCGGTTGGAAGCTTCCTGGGCCCTTTGAGCACCGTGATGGCACATGAGCTTGGTGCCGTGGCCATCGCTGCGGCCCTGGATCGTTCGGGCGTGGATCCTGGCTCCGTCGACGAGGTGATCATGGGGCAGGTCCTAACCGCAGGAGCAGGTCAGAACCCTGCGCGTCAGGCCGCGGTGAAGGGAGGTATACCCAAGGAGGCAACTGCGTTCGGACTGAACCAGGTCTGCGGGTCCGGGCTCCGCGCAGTCGCGTTGGGAATGCAGCAGTTGGTGAATGGGGATGCTGACGTCGTCGTCGCTGGCGGACAGGAGTCCATGTCGCTCTCCCCGCATTGTCAATCCCTTCGCACGGGCAACAAGATGGGTCCGGTCAGTCTCCTCGACACCATGACCCATGACGGTTTGCTGGATGCCTTCGGCGGGTACCACATGGGTGTCACAGCGGAGAACATCGCCCGGGAGCACTCCATCGGGCGCCATGATCAGGACGTGTTCGCGCTTGGAAGTCAGCGCAAGGCAGCTGCTGCGCAAGTCGCAGGGCGCTTCGACGCTGAGATCGCACCCGTCCCCGTGCGGACACGAAAAGGAATGTCGATGATCGTCGCCGATGATCATCCTCGTCCGGGGACAACGGCGGAGTCGCTGGCTGCACTTCGGCCGGCGTTCCAGGACGAGGGGACCGTCACCGCCGGAAACGCGTCCGGCCTGAACGATGGAGCCGCCGCACTCGTCCTGATGACGGAGGGCGAGGCGCAACGACGTAATTGCCAGCCACTGGCACGCATCGCGAGCTGGGCCACGGTGGGGGTGCCCCCTGAGGTGATGGGTACTGGCCCCATCCCGGCCTCCCGCAAGGCCTTGAGCAGAGCAGGGTGGACTGTGGATGACCTAGAGCGGATAGAGGCCAACGAAGCGTTTGCTGCGCAGGCCTGTGCAGTCAATGCTGCCATGGGGTGGGATCCGGAGCGGGTCAATGTGAACGGCGGTGCAATCGCCCTGGGCCATCCGATCGGTGCCTCCGGAGCGCGGCTGTTGGTGACCCTGCTATACGAGCTCCGCCGCGCTCAGGCGCGGAAGGGGCTGGCGACGTTGTGCATAGGTGGCGGCATGGGAATTGCCATGTGCGTCGAGGCGCTCTGATCCCATCGCGGCCCGGTGGAAATAACGCCTCCATAACGCCGAAACCGCCAATACCTGGCAGGGAACGCCGGAAACGGCGGGCGCGCGATGGGTTTGCCCCGGGAGGAGCAAAGAGCCGCAATTTTGCACTTGAACAGTAGGTGTCCTTCTGGTGTTCCTGCTCGGAGGAGAGGCCGCCACCGCGCGGCTCGGGCTCGGGGGCGCACCACCAGGGCCATGAAGCCTTCGTGACCACGGATCCTAGATGCATATCCCGATCGCCCACAAAAGTCCGGCCGAGTTCACCCAGGACGTCGCCGAGGCATTGCAGCTGAGCGAGACGCATCTCTACATCGATACGTCCTTTCTGATGTGGCTAACCACAGCTGGTCAGGAGACGAGACAGCAGTTCAAGACCTGGGCGGCCGAATATCCAGGGCGTATCCATGTGCCGCTGTGGACGAAGCACGAATACTACCGCCATCACGCGAGCGGTACGCTCAGGTCACGATTGAACCGGCTTTCCGATGAATTGAACCTCGCCCTCAAGGTCTTCAAGCTGGAGCTTTCCCGCTATGCGGATAACGTCCTCATTCCGGGCCACCCCGAGGGCGCCCTGCAGGACGCGATCGACGATGTCGCGACCCGGGTGCGTGAAATCACCGATGGTGCCAAGTCCTGGAACTACGAGGAGGCTGCGAACGACATCATCGGCTGGATGAACGACAGGACCATGCCAACGGCAACGCCATTCCAGTCGATGGACAGCCTGGGAGAGGTTGGTGCGGTGCGCTACAGTCATGACGTGCCGCCAGGTTTTCTCGACAGACGCAAGAAGGACCGCCCGAAACGGGGCAGCAATCGCTTTGGCGATCTGCTGTTCTGGCAGGAGGTGATGGAACATGCGAAGTCAGACACGGTGAAGAAGGTCATCGTGGTCACACGGGACCGGAAGCACGACTGGTTCCTCAAGACATCGAGGCCGGAGGTGGAGGACGAGTGGAAGCGCCTCCGAGACAAATGGGAGCCCGTCCCGCATCCGCACCCGACCCTGGCCTTTGAGCTGAAGGTCGTTGCGGGTGCAGACCTCGTGCTGCTCGACGAGCTTTACCTCGGGGCCTATCTTTGGAGACATCGCCGGCCCGAGTTCGCTCGTCTTGCTGCGATGGCCATCGACGTTGATCCCGAGAAGTTCAAGACAAGCGAGAAAACACGCCGTTTGGCATCCAAGCGGGCACTCAAGAGGACCGAACCGACCGCGGTGAGCATGGGGCGCGCGATGGGGATCATGAAGGCTGCCATCGCGGCGCCGGATGGGCCTACCCAGGCTATTCTCGACATGCTGGGTGTCGAGGCGAACAAGGTAGAGGAGTTTGTCGATCGAGTTGGGCCGGCAAGCTTCGTGGGGCTCAACCTGGAGCAAGTGGCGTGCTGTTGCCGCGTGATGCACGACCAAGCGGCCGCCGAGCCCGGACCAGCGCGTTCCGCGCTGACCAACCTCCTCGACCGCTTGGACGAGTTTCGAGCCGAAGTGGCAGCGGCGGCCTATGCAGGTATCCTGATGTCCATCTATTTCGATGGGCAATCACCGAGGGCAATGCCCCGAAGCCCGCTTCTCCAGGATGTGTTCGATTGGCAGGGCGACAGTGCCTTGCAGTTCGTCCTCAAGGCACTGTCCTTCAAACTCCGCAAGGTGAACTCAGCCGTGCTGTACATCCCAACCGCCGGGGTGCCGCCTGCAGAAGTGCTCTTCACCGCAGACCTGGACCAGCAACAAAGTCCGGCGATCCTGGACCAGGTGTATTATGCCAACGAAGCCTTGCTCGCTAATGGTACGCTCCTGCAGGCGCTGCTCCTTCGTCCGGCTGTTGGGGGCGACGAGGCGACACTCGACCGAATAGCCGACGCGGTTGCCGTTCATTTCGGACTTCCGCTGGAGCAGTTGGTCATCAAGGGCGGCGAGGGGGGTGACCTGAGGTCCATCCCAGAGCATCTAGGTTTCAGGGAGTTCGACCGCTTTAGTTCGGACGACCTGCCGGAGGAGGAAGATATCCCACCGCCCGGGGACGAGGACGAACTGCCGGAGCACGACGAAGACGACCTGAATGACGAAGAGGACGACGAATGACCAGCGAGACAGTGGCCTTCAAACCGCACTTTGGTGCCTTCGTCTTAGAGACCTTGACCCTAGGAATGTACGGTGAATCGCGCAACGCGATACGTGAGTACGTGCAGAACGGCTTCGATTCGCTGCGGCAGTCGGTGAATGCTCGTTTGATCAATGAGGCGGATGCTCGCATCGACGTGACACTCGATGTGGAAAATCAGTTGCTGATCATCAAGGACAACGGTGCGGGTCTGCGCACCGAGAACGCCGTGTCCGTTCTCGCCTCCGTCGGTGCGTCCAACAAAAATTACCGTCGCAACGCCGGCTTTCGGGGCATCGGTCGGCTTGCAGGTATTGTGTTCTGCGACAAGCTCACCTTCACTACCAAGGCGAGGGGTCAGGCGCAGATCACTAAGGTCGTCTTCGACGCTGCTGCATTGCGGAGCAAGTTGTCGCCGCATGGGGCGTCCGGCGAGGACGCGGCGACGACACTGGCGAGTTGCGTTACTGCGACCCTCGAAGACACACTCGATGTCGACAAGCACTATTTCGAGGTTCGGCTGGAAGGTTTCGTCAATCCTCCTCAGGAATGCCAGAACCTGGTGCATCTGCGCAGCTTCCTGAGCCAGGTCTCTCCCTTGCCATACCGGCCGGATTTCCCGCACGGCGAGGCAATACTCGCCTGGGCAAAGCAGAACGGCGGCGAACTCGAATGCATTCGCATGTTCGTGGGTGACAGCCGGGAGGATCTTGAGGAGCTGTACAAGCCCTACAGTGCCACCTTTGGGGTCAAGAGCCAACGAGTTGCACTCAATACCGTTGATTTCGTGAGATCCGACACGGGGCGTTGGTGGGGTTGGATCGGCCGGAAGAAGACCGCTGGCTCGATAAAGGACGACGACTCCAAGGGCATCCGGATCCGCGTGCGCAACATCCAGATTGACGGCACGGACATCATGAAGGACATCTTCGCGGTTTCCCGACTGGAGCAGAAGTCCCCACGACCATCCTACGCACGTCTGGTGGATTGGTATCCGGGCGAGATCTTCATTAATTCCAATGCCGCAGTACCCAACGCCCGCCGAGACGGGTTCGAGGAAGACGCTGACTGGCTGGCGATCCGCAATGAGTTGGACCTCCAGGTGGCCTCCGTGTACGGCAAGGCCGCGTATCGAACATCGACCGCCGATCAGTTGTCGGTCGACAACATCTCGAAGCGCTTTGCTAAGCTCGAGGAGCTCGCGAACCCTATGATTGCCGCTAGTACGGCGAACTGGGACGAGGTGTCACAGGCCGTCAGCGAAGCGGCCGAGATCCAATCCAGGTTGAAGCGAGCCGTGAAGACCGCAGAGGATGGTGAGCTCGACAAGCTGCGTGCCATCTCGGAGCGGGTCTCTACACTCAAGTCCAAGGTGGACGCGCTCGTCACCGAGGCGCCCGGACGAGCAGGGTGCGAATCGGAGGTGGCGGCTGCCATGTCGGAGCTCACCCAACGGCTTTATGGTGAACTCCAGTCGCGACTTGCCCCATCGGAGTGGCAGAGGGTCAGGGAAATCCTCGAGGAGCTGACTGGCGAGGCGCCCCTCTAGACTTCCCGGTGAGGGCCGAGCCGGTATCCTCGAGCGACCCAATCAGACGATCTTCTCCATTATGCGGTCGATCAAGGCCTTGGCGGCCATGCGGTTGGTGGAGCATGTGTAGATCAGATCGAACATGTGCTCGTACATCGGCCGTTGTTCGGATGGGATTCGAGACAGCGGGTCGCTCTGCTCTGCAATGTCGCCGATCTCGGCTAGACTGGTCTCGTAGTCGAGGAGGACCGATTGCATCTCGGCCTCGTCACTGTCGAGCAGGGCTGGGGCGACAACGATGCGCTGCAGCTGATCCCTGACTTGGTGTGCTTCCCGAACCAGTGTTGCTCGCTGGTCCGAACCGACCGCACCTTGCCGCAGGATGGCGACGCGTTCCTCCCCTGCGGATCGAAACGAGGAGAAATCCTTCAGGAGCTTGCGCCGCACGGAGCCGTCGCGGCACCGTCTCGCTATCTCGCGCGCCACTGGAGCAAGGTGATTGAGCAGGTTGGCATAGTGCGTGTTCTGCTCGAAATGGTCCCTGCGCCCATTGGGAACGATCCGGCGATCGATGACGTGGATCTCGCCAACGCTCCAAGAATTGAAACGTGTCTCGGGAAAAATCTCCTCGAGCAGGGTGGAGTCACCCACCTGAACGTTTCCTGCTCGCAGGCGTAGACCTTTTATCCTCGCCGCGCTCGGGATTGCACCCTCATAGTCGTGGTGCAGCACCCAACCGAGCGCCGCCACGCCGCCATCCACTCCCGGCAGGTCGAACAGCTCAATCTTCGTGAAATCAGTAACACGCGTATCGTCGAGGGCGAATCCGTCCCGGTGAGGACGATAGACCGGGGTATCCTTGCCATCGACATGGATGTGCAAGTTCCCCAAGGCAACCGAACCGTCAAGATGATCGGCGACCTGTTGGGCGAACGGGAAGCTCGGGGAGAAGGGGACAGGAGCAACCTGACCGAGATAGTCCTCGATAGCCACGGGATCCATGAGCCGATCGGCCTTCACCCTGACAATCCCGCGAAGTTCCGCCTGGAAGAAGCGTTCTGGCCAGCCGGCCGCATCCACCCGGCCACAGGTGACCACCTGGGCAATGACCCACGGCAATGTGGTCTCCTCACTGGACCGCAGAAGTGCACGGAGCTTCCGGCAATCCCAGCGCATCTCCGACACCATTGGTTCGCCGGCGGCTCTTGAGCGGAAGACGAGCTCCTGTGCATAGCCAAGGCCCGCTAACCGCCCGACCCCGCGAAATCCCCGCGCCTGCAACCCGCGCTTCGTGCTGGCGCCCAAAGTGGTCAGCCGTTGAACGAAGTCGGGCCAGGGAATGCCGCCGCCGTTGTCCCTGACAGACACCGAGCGCGTGACAGGATCGAAATCGATGTCGACCCTGCCGGCCTCGTCCACCGCCAGCAGGTTCGCGCGCCGCGCATCGTCGATCGCATCGGCGGCGTTCTGGACATACTCGCGGTAGACCGACATGGAGTCCACGTACATTGCACTGGACAGCAGCTCGAGCACATCCTTGCCGACAATGATGTCAGCGGCTTCTACAGCGGAAAGCATCGGCCCGGTGCCAGCGACCGATTTCTCCCGCAGCAACCTCGCCTGTATGCTCACGCCGCTTCCCCTTCCATCGTCCTGTTTCCCTCCGCAGTTTCGTCGAAATCCAGCCCCGCATCTTCTACCCGTTCGTCGTCGGGCAGTTCTGGAGCCCTTTGCCGCAACTCGACGGCCTTACGTTCGCTCCATATCCGCAGCAGTGCATCCTTGGTTGCAGGCACGTGGAACTGCAAGACCTGCGCCACGGCCGCGGATGAAGCCTGTTGCGGCAGCGCCTGGAAGTTCCGGGGATCACAGGATGACAGTAGGGTAAGCACCTCGCGGCGGTCAGTCTCGCTTAAGCGGGCAGTGGCTTCCTTGTAATCGTGCAGTCGCCCAGACTTGTCGACGAACTCATACCAATCCCGGTTGAAGATAAAATCATGCGGCATCACAAGTATCCGCTCGAAATCGTCGTAGCTATCGCCAAAGGCTCGCTTGAAGAACTCGGGTTCGCCGCTGACGATGCCATGGGTGGCCTGCAGGACTATTTGCATCGAGCGCAGCTGATATCGCGTCCACTTAGCACCGACATGCCCCCGGTCGGGGCGGTCGGTTGGCTGGTACCGCATCGGGAAGGACCAGATGCGGACGCCCAGCTCCTCGTTCAGCGTCACGTTGAGCCGCATCCGCTCGAACAGGTCAGCGGGATCGTCGTGGAAGTTGTAGAGCATGTAGTTGGAGAGCTCGGTCAGACCGAATTCGGCTGCATAGCGGACCGCTTGCTCATAGGGCTTCTTGACGCCGAGATGGTCGAACGCGATCCTCAGCGGCTTGAGGCAGATCGAGGACAGCTCGCGCAGGTACATCGGATCCTTGCACAAGATACGAGCGTCGACACCCTGGTTGAAGTCCACGCGCCGCTGCACTGGCCGCATTCCTGGGCGCGTCAGCTTCGCTCCTGGCACGAAGCCCAGATCTCGTATCTCGGCGATGATATCCTTGAACCGGGGTGACGCCACCACGTTGTTGTCCATCAGGATCAGGTCCTTCTTGGGCCCGTACAGCTCGTCGATAGCGTTGACGAGATCGGTGAGCGACTCGGTGTCCCGTTGAGCACCCTCCAGCTTGGGCACACCGCAGAAGTGACACTTGCGAATGCATCCGCGTGAGCAATAGGCGAAGTAGGCGTCCTGAACTGGGTAGCGATACTCGACTTGATCCAGGATGGAGTAGTCAGGCACTAGGTCCTCGATCGGTTTACCCGATAGGTCGTCGCTGTAAAGTTCCTCGGAGAAGTCGTCGAGCTGCAGGGCCGCAGCGGGTGCGGAGGTCAGCAGACCCTTGATGAAGCGGATGCCGTGCCAGCGGGGCTCCGAGAGGAAGCGATCATGCATCAAGGAGGCTGCGATGCCGCCTACGAACACCTTCTCGGATTGCCCGTTCACCACCTCCAGTGCGAAGTCTATGGTCTCGGATATCTTCTGGTATTCAAAGCTAAACAGCGTTGTGACGTACACCCTGTCCCAGCCCTGCTTCATCACGGACCGGTCGCAGCCTTTGATGAAACGGACATTGTCCCGCTTACCCAACGGTCCATGATACTGCGCGATCTTCATCAGACCGAGCGGCGGGTACTTGTTTTTGTAGCCCGGCTCCACCAGAAGGATGTTTCGCTCAGCCATGAACAGCCGCCCTTGAGTTGATCTGCATGCGTGCACGGCGGATTTGCGCGACCGCCTCGCGCACGCCCCCCTCACCCCCTAAACCTCGCAGGAAACCGGCGGACGACCAATCGAACTCACCCACGAAGTCGGCCAGTTGCCCGGAGAAATAGCGAACGTCCAAGGCGTGTCCCTTCCCCTCGAGCACCAGGTCAACGGCGATGTCCATCAAGGCGTACACGCCGACACCCTTGTTGACCATGTGCTTGCGCGGCCTCAGCCACTCGTCGTTTAGCACAAGGGCCACCGCCGACCAGAAGTTGAGCACGATTTTCGCCACGCTATCAACGTCCATGGTCTTGAGCAGCTTGCTTCGCAGCAGGAAGCGCCGGATCGCCTTCTGCACGGTTCGCAGTGAGGCGCGGCGTTCCATCCCAGACGTGGACGTGCCCCCCAGATCGAGTTGCTGATACCAGGGGGATGTGGGCTCGTTTCGCAGGAGCATGGCGATGTAGAGCTCGGGCCGCTCACGACCGAGGTCCTCCGCCAGCGTGGCATCGTGGAAATCCAGCAGGCTCGTGCTCAGTCCTTTGGCCTTGCTGTTGATGACGTTGAAGATCTCGGCCTCCTCTCGGACCGACAGACCTATGAACGACATAAAAGGCAGCATCACCTCTAGGTCGCTGAGATGACCTAAACGATGCTGGCAATCGACCTGCGCCATCAGCTTCCCGGCGTCCTGATCGTAGAGTAAGCGGCTGTGGCCGTCGCCAACATCCTCAATGGACCACGCCCTCGCCCCGCTTGGGCGCAGATTGAAGGTCAACGGGATTGTCGTGCTGTTCTCGGCCTTGATGTACCGACGGAAATCCAGGCTGTGCCGAGAGTTGAGACGCCGCTGGTAACCTGTTCCGGCCGTCTCATCGAGCACGTCCGCGAAGCTGATGGCGCAAAGATCACTGGCCCTCATGAAGCCGATTATCACCGGGCGCCCCGCGGATACGCCCATCAGGCAATTCACGGACTTCAGTTCCGCCGCCAAGTTGCACTCCTGCGCTGCAAATTCGTCGTTCTTTAGGGTCCTAGCATCGAGCATGGCAAATGTCGATCATTGATTTGATATCTCTGCGAACAATCAGCAGCGCCGGGTCGCCTAGCGCATCGGGCATGAACCCTAGTCGTGGCTCTGCTAAAAATGCATTCGGGCGATGCAGATTCCGATCATGGCGGTGGCATCTGCTCACTTGAGCACGCCTGTCGATGCGTTCACATGCGGCTGCCGCGAAGTGCAATCAGCGACTGCGAGGTGGCCAGATTCCAAGATGCGACCTGCAAGGGTTCGGGAGTTTCGCGCATGGCATTCATTAGGGAAAGCGCGTCCATCTGTTTCAAAGGCACCTTGTACTTGGAATAGAGCGCTGAGATCGCTCGCTGGCGCCGCTTGGCCGCACTGCATCCAGCCGACATTGCGTCGATGGTCCTTTCCATGAAGTGCATTCCCGCTGCAGCGGTCCATAAGGAATCCGCCTCTTGGGGCGAGACGTGGCCGCAAAGCCGAAGCGCCTCGATGGTCGCCCGGACGTCCACCAATGCCTCAGTGAGCGGTACGAAGCCCACCTCCGCAGGTGCGTGCAACAGTGCCACGTCCGCATCGTCGTCCAGGGTTCCCGCGACGTACTGCGCTGCTATGATGCCGACCGGCCTCATTCCGAATCTGTGGCATTCCGCCGCCCGCAGGGCGCCGAGGGATGCCGCTCCCCAGACATGGCATCCGACGGATAGGGCGAGGAGGATCTCCTTGTGCCAGACCGACGCGCGGTCACCAAAATAACCGTCCACCAGCCCAATCCACCTAAAGCCTGCCTCGACCGCGGCCATCAGGTCGCCTCGGGAGGCGGGCGGGAAGAACTGGATTTCAGTCGGGCGGTCCTCGACGCCGGAAAGGCTCGGACCCACGAAGATGCACCGCTTCATAGTACGGTCATGGCCCTGAGGGCTCTGAAACCCGGCCGCCAATGCACGTTGGTGGATCGATCCTCCATCGTCTCGGAAAGCACCTTGACTACCTGTACGGGTGCATCCGGCTGGGAAAGCGTTACCGCGACCACTCGACCGCCCATTCTGCAGGGCAGTTCTGCGAACTGTGAGGCTGCTGATGACGGAGGAGGGCAGCGAACCGGGGCAAGGTCCGACTGAACCAGATTAGCTATCCAGCTCGGGATGGGGCGCTGGTACTCCGACGGATCGATGTCGTCCCGCGCGCCCGCGATGTTAGATACCCGCGTTTGTGCGGCCTCCTGGATGGCTCCGGCGACCGCCCGTTCGGAGCTCGGGTGGGCACAGACACCCGATGCGGCGTCGAAGAAGTTTTGGGGGCGTCCGGACCAAAGCAGGGCCATGACGACAGGGATGTCGAGATCGGTCGTCAGGTCGTAGAGACGTACTCGGAACCCTGCGTCGCAAAGCCGCTCCAGGAGGACCTGCACGCAAGGGGAGGCAATCTGTTCTGGGGCGATCTCGGTTTTCGCGCAGTGGGCACCCCTGTTGTATCCAGGCGTGTTTGGTTCGCGACCCGAGTTATTCCGAACGCGGCAAGCTCCGGCAAGAGCCTTGGCAAGGCTTCGCTGCCGGAGAGCAGTCTCTGGTATCCGCTTCCGGATCCGTTCAGCGCACGGCCCCGCCATCGAAAAAGTAGCGCCCTACGGCATCTGCCCTATCATCTATGGCTATTGCGACATCCACCCCCCGGAACACGGTCGCACCTGCCTGCCTCACCTTGGCAATCGACGCGTCGACAGAGTCCGGTGCGATCGATTGGACGGTTTTTTCCTCCAGGTCCACGAGCGTCAGCGAAGTGTTCTGGGGCGTCCCGATGAGGATGTATCGGCTCATGTGCGTTCTCCTATTTGAACCCTGCCTTCTGCAGGGCATGACGATAAAGGCGGCGGTGTTCGGCATCTCGGACTGGGAGCGCTCCGATCCACTCGTCCAGCTTGAAGCCCGGATCGCTCGTAAGGAAGCGAATCCGGGCCTGCCTGGCGAGGTCGGGTCTGCCGGCCATGGCGGCGCAGGCGGCGGTGAGGCGCAGCACCGGCTCCTCGTTCTTGACCCGTGAGAGATGGGCCAAAGCGTTGTCGTACTCGCCAATAAAGAACTTGATACCGGCGGAAGCCCACCAATAATTATCGGGTGCCAGGGGGTTCAACCGCAGTGCACTCTCGATCTTCTGATTGGCCCGTTCGGGGAGGGAGCTGTGCATCAGCGTGTCCGCGAATTCGCAGAGTAGGTCGGCATAATGCGGGCTCAGGTTCTCCGCCGTTTCCAGATGTTCGAGGCTTTTCCCGAAGTCTCCGGCGAAGAGGCTCGCCCGACCCAACATCTGGTGCGCCGAGCCGAGGAGCGGATCTATCTCCCTGGCCCGCTCTGCTGCTCGCCGGGCACGCTCCACCAGGTCGGGGTCATCCCTCCCCCTGAAAAGCCACTCATAGATGAGGGTTTGCGAGTAACCGGCATGGGCCGGCGCAAAGTGGGGGGACGATGCAAGCGCGGCCCTGAAGCTCGCCCGCGCCCGCCTAGTGCCGGGCAGGTCCAGCGCCTGGAGCGCTTTTTGGCCGAGGAGGTAATGACCGTATGCGCCTGCGTCGGCGGGCACCTGGAAGGCGCGGAGGGTAGCACGTTCGATCTGGTCGACGAGTGTACCCTTCTGCAGGGAGCGCAACAAATCGTCGGTGGCACGGCGGGGGACGAGGAAATCGCGAACGAATGGTGATTGCCACTCGGACCACCCTCCCGACAGCTCCTCCAATGTGCGGGCGGTCGCCTGACGCACAGCTTGGATCCAGATCCGTGAGTCCGTGCCCATCAGGGTCGAGATGGCCAGCTTCATGTCCTCCGCGGCAACACGGCTCGCGGACCTGAGTAAACCTTCCAAGGTACGTTCGTCCTCTCCCGCCGGTGCCCAGTCGGTGCCCGAATACGTCGCAAGGATGTTGGTGTCGGTACCGTTAGTGACTATGACCAGCGGTGGTTGTGTCGTCAGCATCCTTGCGTATGACAGCCCCTGTAGACCATCAGCGTACGTCAGGGCCAACCCGGCGCGCTTCAGCTCCACCACTGCCACCGGTCTGTCACCGACGTAGGCGATCACATCCGCTCGCCCCTCGGTTCGGGCTTGCTTGGTGCCGTCGACCTCAAGCAACGTTCGACCAACCTGAAAGGAGAACTTGGTCTGGTGTCGAATGGACGACTTCGACAGCGTTGGAAATGCCTTCTGCAGTGCAGCCGGTATTGCTGCTTCGAGATCGGTCTCCGTGGGCCAGGTGGTCAGTTGCTCTACGGTCATGTATGTGCCTCTAGATGATCCATTGGGGCGACGACGGGCTTTCCGATGAGTAGCGCGGAGATGCACGGACCGTGGTCTAACGGGTTCCTATATGTAGTTGGTCCGGATCGTCTTGCGAGCGGTGCGCGGCATCAAATGGATTTCTTCGGCACAGGACACCTCGAAAAATAACGCTCTGCTAACGCTGCTTGGACCAGTCGAACCGCGCCGAAAGTTCAACCCCTTTTGGGTGCTGGCCCCTTGATGCTTTATGAGCCCGCAATGGCTGAAGTGACCGCGGGATCATCATGACCACCCCTTGCGCCGAACGCTGGAAGCATGCGAGCACGGCGGCGGCCTTTGGTCGAGCTGCATTCCCTTTCAAATGGACTTCGTATCGGCCTGGGGTGGGGTGAACGCTCATCAAAGTGGTTTCAGGTGCGAGGCGAAGGAGCATGCTGCAATTCGATGCCCAATGGCGATACAGGTCTCCGGGAACCATCCCACCCGAGTGTGTCGACGCTTTTCTGGGGCTGATTAACAGGATTGGGATGCAGGGGCGGCGCAAACCCATCCTCGAGCATTTCAAGCAGGCATTCGCCGTTGCGGGCGCCATTCCATTCTATCCCAGCAGCTCGGACCGTTTCGTCGAGCAGGACCTGCTTACAGCGATGAATGCCGCTGCCGCCAATGCTCCACTCTTCATCGATGCCTACGACACCGCTTCCAACGGCTTGCACATGCAGGATCCGACCTTGGGGCTACCGGACGATCCGTACCTCAATCAGCTCCTTGCGCAATACGCGGTCGGCTATTGGATCGATCGGCCGCATCTGCGGGCCATCGGTCCCTCGACGTCGATCCCATTGGCGCCGGCTCTCCCATCGCTGGACGAACAGGCGCGGGACTTGGTGCTGAGCACGCTGGAGCGGTCGAGCATTGCACTTGCGGAAGGGAAAGGACTGGAGGCGGTTCAGACGGTTCTTTGGCTCTTGGAGACCGTCTCGACCGCTTTCCGGGATCCTTTGTTGCCTGGCGGTTCCGTACAGCAGGCCTACTTCAACAAGATCGTACAGGCCCTTCGAGACAAGGGAAGCGTCAATGGCCACCAGGACCAGATCCTCGAATGGATGATGCGATTGCACGGATACCTCTCTTCACCAACCGGTGGCGGGGTCCGTCATGGTATCGATCTGGCGCATGGCCGGCCGCTCGACTTGGACGAGGCAACACTGTTCTGCAATCTGATCCGGAGTTATCTGATCTACCTGGTTGCCGAGCACGAGCGGCTGAGCCGACCGGCCTAGGCGTCGGTCTGTGCCGAAAAGGCGGGGGCACGACCAGCACGGTGACGCCACATAGAACCCTGGCCATGGCCCGCGCTCCACTCCTCTGCTTGCAATCATTGGCCCGCGACCTAAGCTCGCCCCCAACCATCAAAGGATTGGCATGACCGAACTAACTCGAGAAGATGGCGACGACACTCTGGTGGTGGTCTTTGCGACCGCTGAGCCCATCGGAGCGGCCGAGGTCGGGCTGCTGCTCCGCGAACTCTCTAGCGACTACAAGCGGGTGACGGGTGGGCGCCTGGTTCTCTGGCGATACGAGACCGGGTCCAGTTGGATCCACCTCCGGGACGCCATTGCGGTGGCGGGCAGCCTGGCGGGATCCTTCAACGACATTTCCATCGCCGTGCAGCACATGGCGAAATTCGTTCAGCACCTTAAACTTCACTTCGAGAAGTCGAAGGAACAGCGTTTGGAGGACAATGGCCTCGATCTGGTGACCAAGTCGGCCACCCGCATCGTCAAGATCGCCGCCGAGAGTGGTGCCGATATCGCGGTTCGGTACAGGAAGGACGAGAAGAACGGACTGGAGAGTTATAGCCTGACGGTGAACCATCAGCAAGCGGTGAAGCTGCTCTCGACAGCAGATCAAGCTAAAAGAAATAGACGCCGTGCACTACCCAGGCCCCAGTCTGATCAGGACCACGCTCGTATCGAGCAAGTCGCAAATCGGCTGATCGGTGGTGGCGTAATGTCCGACGATCTTGTGGACACGTTGGTGCTGGCGCTTAAATCAAGCGGGGGCAAGGACCTTCTCCCGGTCTTGGCGGACAAGCTCGATATTGCCGGCCGACCAGAGATGGCCAGGATCGTACGCAGGCACATCCCAGGCGCTAGTCGTTCCACCCTTAGGCTCCCTAAAGGCTGACTGGCACCACGTGTAACCCGATGCGGTAACGTTCATAGTTCGGCATCTAGCTGCCAAAAAGAGTCCATCCTCAGTTCAGATGCCGTTGGCGGTGCGAATGGCAGCGGTCGCATTCACCTACCTATCGCCCAGTCAATCGGACGTGTGTTGTAGTTGCGGAATTCCTCTCGAACCTGTTCCTCCGAATAGGCCTGCCACTTTTCCCTTATGTGCTGAGTGGCTACCGAATATAGCGGCTCATTCATGTTGGGAAAGAGTTCCTGCGGACGGGACTTGACCTGCAGCTCCCAGGCCATGCCAACCATCCAGCGCAGCTTCGTCCAGAATTCATCTCCAGGAAACAACTGGATGGCGCCCTCTATGAACCCAAACCACGACAGGTAGTCGAGCGCATCGATGCCACCGTTCATGGTATGTACCGGCTCATTCTGGCGGTTGGGCGCATTCGGGCTCGCCAGTACGCCAAAGGCGAAGTCTTGTAGAACGCGGATCAAGTCCTCGTCGTCTTGGAAATGATCCTGCATGAATTTCTTGTGCGCCCCTGCGACGAACTTCAGTGGCTCGGCGACTTGGACCACATAGGCTTCGAAGTTTCGCATCTCCCCCGCAGCGGCCGCGGCACGCCAGACTTGGCTTGGTGCGCTGTAGCCACCCATCTCCGTGTACTTCTGCATCAGACCGTTGGCAGAGGCGCCGAACTTGAACTGTTGATCGAAGTCGAGCCAGAAAGCACGTCCTGCCGCTTGGGTGTAGGCCATTGGTTTACTCCTTTTTTAGTTGGTCCCGATCAGTTGCCTAATGCTGGAAAGTCGTGGCTCGTCTTTGGAGACAAGAAGCGCCTTTAACTCGGCGCCACCAACGGCACGCGTCATCTGGTCAATAGAATGTAGTGCAAGCAGCTCCTCCATTCGCCAGAGGTCGGCCGGCCGCGAGGGCAGCGACAAGGTGTATGGCAGTTCGAATGGAGGAGCGGCCCGCCTGCCCGTCAGCGCGCCAGCAGCCTGGGGCAGGGCCGTGAGGTGCTCCGCTATTCGGGGTAGAACGAGTGTCATTTCGTCGAATGCCCATTGCACAAGAAGCTGACGTTCCATCACGATCTCGGAGTGAAGGAAGTGCCCCACCAGCGTCAGAAGGCAGCGGTAACGGTGGTTGAAGACGTCAGCCCAGAACGCAGCCTCTGGATGCGTGATATGGCCTGGTGCCTCTGCGTCGAAGACGCTTGGGTTTACCGGTACATCGAGGGCCGGCTGCACACCGCTCGCCACGAGCGACTTGACGCCCTGGTAGATCCCGAACAGCCGACCGAAATGGGACTTCTCGACCTCCTCGCGCAGCGCCGTTCCCTCGCCCTGGCCCCCGATCTCCCCGATCAGGGACACCATCTCGGCAACTGACCCGGTCCTAGCCAAGACCAGGTTGTTGATCGCGGCGCGCCAAACGGCTGGATCGGCCTGGTAGTCGGGGGACCCCGCGACAATGTCGCGCTCGTCGAGCTGCGCGGCGAGCTCCCCCAGCAGCTCGAACAACGCCCCTACGCGGTTGACCCCGTCCTCCGCAACCTTGGCGTCCTGCTGCACCAGCGCGAGATCGAAGCCCATGTCAGGGGGTACCAGGCTAACCTCGGGCATCTCGGCGAGCACATAGCGGGCAAGCGATTGCACAGACAGAGGTGCCAACTCGAATGGGTAAGGATAGAGTTCGTTGAACGGATGGTCCTCCCGATCGAAATTGAGCGGTGCACCCAACGCGAGGAGGAGGTTTTGTGCGCTCATCAAGTGGCCCATCTCCTCCTTGGCGATTCCGAGAAGCGTGCTCCTCCAAATCACCTGCGAGAATTGCCCCTGGGGGAGGGAGTAGGCTGCATAAAGGTATTGCGCCATCAATGCGTGCTCTATCTCTGCCGCTGTATGCAGCAGGAAGATGACCTCGTCCTTGAGATGCATCGGTGGCGACTGCCGCTTGAGTTGCTGCTTGTGCGCTCTCGCGACCTGAGCCCCGGGCGCTCCCCCCAGCATAAAATCACGCAGCACTGCCGGACCGCCCGTGTTCATGGGGAAGCGCACGTCCGGGGCCTCGATGAAATCGAAGTTGCGTCGCTTCACCATCTTTGCCCCCATGTATCAGCCATCGATCTGCACCCACGCCCGGCCGATCGATCTTGCCACCAGCCAGCCGATCGCCGGCAATATGCACGAGGCCGCGAAGGCGGCGATGAAGCTTGGGGTGTCCGATACCTGGGCACCCAGTACCACGTAGACGCCTGCAATGCCGGCATTGGCCGCTGCGCAGTTCAACAGAAAGGGCAGGATCGGGGCCCGTAAGGATCCAGCCATCACGACAGATAATTCGCCGAGCACGGGCACCGGACGACAGAGCGCAATACCCAGGAACCCGTGCCGGGCAAACCAGGACGAAACGGCGTCGCGCTCTTGTTTCCCGGCCATACGATCCAACAAGGGTTCGCCTAGCCATAGTCCCAAGCCGTATCCCAACGCACAGCTCAACATCAAACCGGCGAAGCAGGCCGCGAAGGCGGTCGCGGGGGGCAGCGTCACTGCAGCGGCTACCATCACGAGGCTGGATGGGATCGGCAGCGCGACGTCCACCACCAGTAGTCCAGTGATCACCTCCAGCTTGCGGAACACCATGAAGCTTCCGTGGCCACCTAGGTGTTCGACCAGCGCGAGGCCGAGCGGCGCCTCTGGATTCCAGTGTCTGCCTCCGCGGGCCTTTAGCTCATCATCGAGGTCGGCCTTAATCATGATTGGTTGACTGACACCGTCCTGGAAACCGAAATGCTCGACTATCAGCCGTCCTCTCGGGAAATCGGCCCTGAGAACGTCTCCCCGCTCAACGGCGCAGACGGCGAACAGCTCGTGCACGGTAGCGGCTAGAGCGTCGATCCTCCTGTCTAGTCGAGCGCGATCGTCGTCCGCGAGCAGGACCATGGCGTCAATGGACCCTTGATATGGCTCCTCCCATTGAGCGGATGGGGGGTCCTTGTACCTGCGAGGCAATGTTGCCTGTTCCTTCATGCCTCGAAGGAAATACTGTTCATGAAACGGACTAGTGAAGCGATCCTGGCGTGGACGCGGCAGTTGCGTATCCGTGAAGCCGAGGTAGCGGTAGCCCCCGGCCGAGAGGAGGAGCATGGCGAACGGCTCCCCTGTGCCCGTTCGCCCGCCAGCGATCCAGCGTTGGGTCTGGCGCAAACCCTCACCGGCCGAGGTGACATGATCGCGCTTGAAATCGGAGATCCAGGACGCAACGTCACCAGCAGGTCCGCTCATTCTGAGCAGTATGTGCGCCGTGTGGTCACGGCCGTGTCCCTTGACGATGTTGCCTTGGATCCCGTCGAGGAACGCCTCCCCGTCAGGCACGGAATGGTCGAGAACGGATTCGATGTCGACCATGGCGCGCCCCAGCGAAAGTGATGCACGATCGCGACCTCAGTGCCGCTGACGGCAGGGCATCGCTGAGGGATGTGTAACCCTCGCCAGTGTAGTGCTCAAAGGGATAAGGATGAGATCGAGGCGCTTTGTAACGGCGAATTAACGCCAGGAACTCAACCGAGAGACGAAAGGGTTTAGTCGCAACTGGCAACGAGCCGGATGACTTTCCAAACGACAGCTGCGATTGGCCTGGTGCGCAGTTGCTTGATGGATTCTAGGTATGCCGTGAGCAACCCGCTCTTCTCTCACATTTGCAAAGGAAATTCGCGCGTCAAGCATTGCCAAGATCTGGCCTTGCGCTTTTGGCTATTTCGTTGACCCTCAACATCGCCTCTCGCCAGATATCAAGTGTGGTCGTCTGGTGGCCCGCGAAGGGGCTCACACGGGGCGGGTGAAAGCTCTGCAGGTGCCACACCGGGCATTGTTATCTAAGCTTTGGGGTCAGGCAAACCGATCCTGAAACCTATGGCTCGATCAAGTCAAACACACCTGGTGCCTGAGCAGTATGTCCTAGTGACAAGGCAGCAGAAGCGCCAGCGGCATACCCGTCAGCAAGCGCAAAGTTGATATTCCGTTTTGCCCGAGCTGCGTCTCCTGCGGCGAATAAACCAGGGATAGTGCTCTCCCATCGATGATCTACTTGGATGTGCTCCCCGGTGGAGGTGCGTGTGAGAGTGCAACCCAGCTGTCTTGCGAAATTAACACTCAGTCTTTGCTCAGTTCCTAGAACAAGGAACTGAGTATCCAAGGATGAACCGTCTGCAAATTTCAGCGTCTTCAGCAATCCGAACTCATGCTCAATCCCAACGATCGGTGTACGGATGATTTTTGTTGCTTCGGTTATTACCTCGGCATCCTCTACATCGTCCATCAGGCAAACGGTCAAGTCAGCCTGCCAGCGTTGGAGCGCGAGTATCACGCCCAGCTGCTCCTTCCTTGCGATCGCCACGGCTACTTGTTTGCCTTGCAGCAGATCTCCATGACATTGGGGGCAATGAAGGACTGACTTACCCCAGCAGGACTGAATGCCTGGTATGTCTGGCAGGAGATCCACGACGCCGTGGCAGAGGATCAGTCTCCGGGAGCTTATGGTCTGGCCGTCCTCGCAATCGACAGAGAAGTGGTCCCAGGAACCCGATACAGCCACTGCACCCTGCTTCATCCAAATGATGGTGTTGTAGTTTGCTAATTGGGCATCGACCTGACGTTTTATTTCCACCCGCCGTGCTCCGTCGAACCCTAATACGCCGTGGACTTTGTCCGAGTACCGATTACGGCCTAGACCTTGATCAAGGATCAGAACGTTTACGCGCATTCGGGCCAATTGGAGTGCGGCAGCAGAACCTGCGTAACCTCCTCCAATAATACAGATATCGTGCATGAATTCACCTCGCGCGTTCATAGAAAGGTCTTGGCGTGGTGAGTGCTAGCGATATCTGCAGAATATATTGTCTACATATAGGTAGTGGTGCTGGATTCACATCCCTAGGCTTCTCGTACGGCGATGTTGCCGTAAACTAGGAGGCCTTCATGACCAAGACCAAGAACACAATTGTCAGCAACGTGTCGCAGAAAACGGACCAGGTTCTGTCCCGCTTAAGCAACCCAATTGCACTTGCTGGACGCTTCCAGGGATCTTGGAACCATGGCGACGACGACGGCTGTGGCTCCATGTGCGCCTAATCTGATCTGGCAGCGCGGCAAAGCCGCGCTGCTACAGGCAGCAGATGAGGAAGTCGCTGTGAACTCGCGAACGTACTTCAATGATATAATCGAGCCCTATCGCTCGTGCGAAGCTGGGCGCTACCTGTCTGGAGAACAGACAGACATTCAGCGTTTCAAAGTTAACTATGTTACCGACATGGGACTTCGACGCGAGCCAAGTCCATACATTGTCAGCAGGTCAGCGGTTTTCGATTTGGAACAACACCTGGCGCTTGTCCCACCCCGAGTTGCAGACCATTATCTCGCGGACCTGTTTGGGATACCTTCGACGGATGTGCGCACTCCACCGGGAGCCACGCACAAAGCCAGTATCAGCTATTACATTAACGTACTTGGTTCCTGGAACGATGGTGCAGCCATTGCACGCCTTGTGGCCTGCGACTGGGACAAACCCGGGGTCGGGCCCTCAGATAAGTTCTTTGCCGCTTGTGTGCTGGCGATCGCAGGCGACGCAACCTGCCGGGACATGTTCCAAAAGCTGCTCTCCGAGCGGTCGCTAAGTGATAAGTACTCTCATTTTACACTGGCATTTCGCTCCCTCGTCTTCTGCGTTAAGAAGCCGGGTGGCGGTAGTTTGGTCGACGACGACTACCGGCAATGCCAGCAAGTGGCCCGAGACACCGCGACCAGCCCCGATGAACTTCGGTTCTACGAGGCGATGATAGGGAACATCATTGCCCTGCACCACTCTCGAAGCAATCGGCGCGCGCAGGCAGTCTCCAGTATAGAAAAGTCGGTCAGCGCCATGCAGGAGGTTGAACCGCGGGAACTGCATACCCTGGCAGGGGATCTGAGCATCTACTATCGATACCGCGCGCAAGCCTGGATAAACTTCTGCACCACCCTGGCAACGCGTGGTCTTCTCTCAGACGCGATTGACCAGATCGAGCGATGTCTATCATTCACCGAGAGCTTTAGTCCGGAGTCTGTCTTCGAGTGCCTTTCAATGCGAGCGATCTACCTCATGCGCCTCTTAAGGTTTGAGGAGGCAGAAGCAGACTTGAGACGCGCTGAATGTATTCTTGCTACCGAATTCAGAATTTACCCATTGATCCGCCACAACGTGCGTCAGATGCTTATGGCTTGCTTGTACAAGGTCGGCCGAGAGGATGAGGCCGAGGAGATGCTGTCTGTGATTGACGCGAACGAGCGCTTCTTCATTCGGATCGGGCTTAATCCTGATGGGAGTTGGCATGCTTAGCCTCTGGTCGCGCAATTTCACCATTTACTTTGTCGGAGCAATCACATCGGCGCTGGGAACGACCCTGGCACCGATTGCCCTGGGCATCCTGATCTACACGGCTACCGGTTCGACCTCCGATATCGCAATTGTGTTGGCCATAACCACCGGCATGTCTCTGCTTGGGCCCTTTGCCGGTCGCGTTGTCGACAAGGCAAATACGCGAGCCCTGCTAGGCTGGTGCAATGTCGCCCGGGCAACCTCGATCGCCGCGTTCCTGTTCTACCATCATAACTTTGGCCTCAACTCGTTCGCGGTGTACGGGATGACCTTTGCCAACGCTCTGCTTGGCATCTTTATGCGGCCCTCGATGGGCTCGATGATGCCGCGCCTAGTAGGGCTTGGTAACATCGTGCGCGCCAACAGCCTGATGGGGGCGGCATACAGCGTAACAGGGGTAGGTGGCTTTGTTATTGGCGGCATGCTCGTGGGCATCATGGGGCCCGAAACTGCCCTATTCTGCAATGCTGCCTCGTTCCTCATCTTGGGACTTGCCTTCTTCTTCATCCAGGAAGATCTTTATGCCCAGGAGAGCCAAATGGCGTCCGGTATTAGGAAAGCTGCGGCTGCGGTTGCCAACCGAAGCACCAAAGAAATCCTCCTCTTCATCTGGCAGTCAGGCATTGTGGTGATGCCGGTGACGATCGTCTTCGCGGGCCTTGCGACCTCGCCTTATCGTGTGGAGTGGCCGCGACTGCTGACCTCCATGGAAGCGGGCTTCTTCTTTGCTTTCGTAGCGGCTGGAACCGCGATTTCCTCAGCTCTGATCTTCCGGCTCAAGGACCGGGCTCTCGATCAGAAGTTGTTCTTCTTGGCCATCTTTGCGCTGCCGGTTTTGACCGGCCTTGGATACGTGGCCCGTGAGCCGGTGATGCTCTTGGCCATCGGCGCCGTTTTGGGCTTCACCACCAACTTTGCGACATCGGTCTCCTATTCCGCCATTCAGTCTCAGCTGCCCCAAGGGGCGCGGGGCAGGTTCTTTGGCGTGCTGCAGCCATTGGAGCAGTTTCCCCTTTTTGGAGTGTTCCTCTTGATGGGGGCAGGGGTGGATGCTCTGCCTGCTGGCGTGATCTTTCCCCTGATCGCAGCGCTTCTACTCTGCGCTTCCTTCGGTGTCCTGTGGCTCGTCAACAAGAACACACTTTTCGAGAAAGCGGTGGAAGCGATACAAGCGGATCGTACCGCAGCAGCGTCATGACAGCGCAAGATAACTGCAAACAATATGCTCTGGGGGAAAGAGCCTGTGTCAGTAAACAGTTTCGATGCTGTAGCCTTAGAACTGCCCGTAGGGCTTTGAGAATACGGTGAGCGTAATAAGCTCCAGCGATGCACTGGAAAGCAATGTGTTTACCGCAGCTTCTTTCTGCAGCGTTTCTGACGCTCTACCTTCTGTGTTTGTAATTGTGAACATGCTGAACTCTGCTCGCCCAACCATACCATCGGGCACAACTTTCCATCATAAGGTGCTGACCGATGGCGATCAGGACGTCGCGGAAACGTTCGCGGGACATGCGGGTTGAAGAGGTGCTGAGCGGTTCGATTATGCAGCATAGAGTAGTCTGCCGATGTACCGGTATTCGCCGGTGCTGCATTCGCGTTAGTTTGCACACCCGCCCGGCTCTTGCATGTCGATACCCGTTGCTTGATCATCGGCAACGTCTGGCGCTCTGACAAGAGCAGCGAAGCTGTTGCTGATGTACGGCAACAGCTCCTTCCTTTGGGTAAGATGGATGGAGGAGCGGGCAGGCTGCTGCCCATCAGTATCAGGTCACGCCTTCCCAACGGTAGTTGAGATCTAATGCGATCATGTATTGCAATCAGGCGAACCTATGTTGTCGAGCCGGCTGGCGTTTGCTCCTCTGCAATATGACACAAAGTATCGGCTAGGCGCTCGTAACGAGAGGTCATGAACTCCAAACTCGCGCGGCGAGCCTGATCGATCCTGCCTGCGGAGAGCAAGATGAAGTAGCTCCTCACCTCGTCGCGTGTGTCCTGGATCGCATCGCGCGACAATGCATCGTGGTAGACTACGGTGGCCAACCCGAACAACACGGTGCTTAAAGTAGCGGCTTGCGGCAGGCGATAAGAGGGACGGATCAGCGCTGAAATGTACTCGGCGGTATCAAACGGAGTATCCGAATGTTTCGGCGTTCTAGACTGGACCAGCTTGCCTCTGAGCAAGATCCTACGCGGCTTATGCTCTTTCAGGTACTCCGCGAAGTCCAACAAAAGCAGTTTAGCCATATCCACTTGGTTTCGCGCACGAGTAATGTCTAAGGGCTTCGAGAAAAAGCCGCGCCCGGGCATGAAGTCCACCAGATCCTCCGCGGCAAGGGCAACTAATGCTTCTCGCACAGGAATGGAACTTACCCTGTTTGCTGCTTCGATCGAACGAAGGTCGATTGGTATGCCATGGCCGAGCCAGCCATTCACCAGGTCTCGTTTGATTGCAGAATAGAGTGGTCTATTTGGTGCAATGGACAAAGGTTCGACCTCCTCATGATGAGTTTGGACTAGAATGAGTTTTGCAAGGGGCACGCAGAAAGCAGGGGTAATGTGGCCGGTGCCAAATCCGTCCCGACGACGCGGGAGAAAAATAACGTTGAAATAACACTTATAAACGTGGCCACGCCGATCTAGGGCGATGCAGGGTCCATGCATGTTCGCGGTTCGATCGATGGAAATCAGCCCTGATCATGGCAACGAAATGCCATGGTCAGGGCCGTGAGTGGCGCATGGGCAGGAGACGATTGGGCATAGCTTGTTCGAGGCATGGGGGACATAGTTATTTGGGTCCCAGGAGCCGCTACGTAACGCAGGATTAACGCTCCGCTGCCGGGGCTACCGCGTTTGGGCATGAACGAAGCAGTGGTTGCTTGGATGGTGCCCACTCAGGGCTTTGGGTCAGTCGTTACGGCCAGCACATCGTTAACCCTTACGGACGAAGGCACATCGAGACGGCTTTCCTTTGATACAATGTCGTGGTACATAGCTGATATTCTTGATGCTACAAAAAGCCCGCAAAGGCGGAGCTTTTTCGCAAAGAGCGGAGAGTCCCTCTCTCTCCGCCAGCACCTCTGCAAACACGCAGAATTCCTGAAAAGCCCGCATAGCAAGGACTTCGTAACGCCCGCCTGATACAGGAAGGTGATACAGGATGTCTCTCCGCATGCTCTCCCCTTGGCAGCACCCGAATGGTATTTGGTACGCCCGTCTGTGGGTACCGGTCGATCTCAAGCAGATCGTCAACAAGGACGAGGTTCGGCGCAGTCTCAGGACCAAGGATCCGGCCGAAGCCAAGAAACGCTTCATGCAGGCCGTTGCAGATATCCAAGCGGAATGGGACCAACTCCGGTCGGCTTCCGAGTTCGTCAACCCTGCGGATGCCTTGACGCCCGAACCGCGGACCATATCCCAAAAAGAAGCGCATGCGCTCGCAGGCGAGTTCTATCGGCAGCTCATCGCCGACAACGAGGAGAACCCGGGCAACGCCGAGGTGTGGGAAACCAAGTTGAGGGCCCTCCAGCGCCTGCTGCCCAGGGCTGAACGGATACCGGGCGCGATCGCCCCCTTTGCCAACGAGAATAGCTGGGCTTTCCATCCTGCCAGGAACGCCTACTACGCCCTGGGTGGTGAAGTTCGCGCGTTCCTCGATGCGCGCAACGACAACCTGGAAGCCAGTTCGTTCATGTCGCTGTGCGCCAAGGTCGCATTAGCTAAACGCGACGCGTTCGAGCGGTTGATCCGTCATGCACGTGGCAACTACGAGAGCGACCCCAAGGCCAGCCGGTTTCCCGAGCTCCCCGCCAAAACCGTGGCGCAGGTGATGAACAGCTCACCGGTCGCTTGCGAAACGCTGCTCGCACTCTGGAAGAATTCGCCCGGCATCGCCGACAAGACTTACAAGAGCTGGTCGGGCAAACTGCGCATGTTGATGAAGTTTGCCGGCAAGGAGGATGTCGCCGCGTTGACGACCTTGGACGTCGAACGTTGGCGTGACCACCGACTGAAGCAAAATATCTCTCCGAACACTGTATCAGCTGGGGATCTTGCAGGCGTCAGAGGGGTGCTGGCTTGGGCCAAGCAGTCCACGGATGTGCCTTCGATCACCGTCAACGTCGCCGAAGGCGTCAAGCAGAAGATGGTGAAGCCGGAAAAGCATGGTCCAAAGAGCTTCAAGCTCCAGGAGGCTCGCGCAATTCTCAGCGCCACCCTGATCCCGGTAGGCGAGCGCTTCACCGAGAGCGGTGCAGGCGCCCGCCGATGGGTTCCATGGCTCTGCGCATACAGCGGAGCTCGTGTTGGCGAAGTGGGACAACTGCACTCGTCCAACATTGTCCAGGAAGAAACCGAAAGTGGTCGGAAAATCTGGTGCATGCATCTCACGCCTGAGGATGGCAGCATCAAGAACGGCGAGGCCAGAACGGTGCCGATTCACTCCCACGTGCTGGAGCAAGGCTTTCTTGCTTATGTCCGGAAACGCTCAGGCAAGCCTCTCTTCTACGAACCGGAGCTCGCTCGGAACTCGAAGCAGAACCACCGTCAGTCGGACAAGGTGGGTGAGCGTCTCGCGGCATGGGTCCGCGACGAAGTTGGTATCAAACGGAAAGTTCAGCCCAACCATGCCTGGCGCCACCGCTTTGAGACGCTCGGACGCGTGCTGAAGATCCGGAAGGACATCGTCAATTGCATCGTCGGCCATACCGAGGAAAGCGTGGCCGACGAATATGGAGACTACCTCTACGAAGCCCTGTCCGACGCGATCGAGACCTTGCCTCGATACAATGTCGACTAGCGTCAGAGCCGGGCCGGTCGCAGAGCTAGCATGATCCCGTGCGAACGGGCTTCCAGCACTCGACGCTTAGTCCTTTACCATTCGCTCTTGGCAAAGCAAAAGAAGGTCACACGATGCCGCACAGTTGCAGCTATCTACAAACAAGAGTTGCTGTCGGGACGGTTGCGGTCTTCAACGCATGCTACCATTGGGCTGCTCGGAAACGGCTAACGCGAGCAGGCCTATAGCTTCGTCCACAAGGAAGGCAAGGGATGCGGCATTCTCTGCAACGTGTCGGCGAACAAGCTCACAATTAGGGCTGAGAACAAAGCATCCAATAGCAACTTCGTCGGAGAGCTTTTCTGTGGATTCGGTCACGCTAATAGGAGGACCGGGTACCCAGACGGAGTGAACAGACCCTCCATCGGCGACGGCTTGCTTCAGCTCCGCGAAGGGCTGACCAAGGGCTCCAGCCAGTTCAAACAACCGCTCCGGCGAACGAAGTTGCTGAACGCTGCCCTCAGTAAGGGGTATGGAGGGGTGCTCGTTAGCAGCGGAGACCTCCAACGCTGATGCGTCCCATTGCAGGGCCAACTGGAACTGCTGCGCCCAAGTCTGTGCAGTAGCATAGGCCTCCTGCGTGTCAGCATCACGCCAACGCGAACGGTATAGATCAGCACGGGTCACATGCCGGCGGTGTGCAAGGTAATGAATCGCCTGCTGCACTTCCGTCGACAAGTTACCTCCGGCAGCAACATACGCATCTCTTAGATCTATGATCGCTGCCACCTGGTCCGCGTCCATTTCTCCCAACTGCGGCATCAATCCGCTCAGCAAATCACCGACCGCAGCCTTGAGTGCGTCCAGCGCTGGATAGCGGCGGATGCGGCTTGCATCGATCACTTCGACGGTGCAGTCGACACGAACATGATACCCAGCTGCCTCAATGCGTTCACAGAGATCGTCCAGACGGTCGATGCGATCCTTGCGACAATGGAAAGGCAATCTGAGACTTCGAAAGCGAGCTGAAAAATCATCCCGGCCGCGCACGTAATCCAGTAGGAAGCGCTTAAGTGTTATGGCTACCTCGCCATCACCCACCACGCTGACGCGCAGTTCTGGCTCCAGCACTTGCTCGAAAACCTGACCATCGACAACTATCAGTCGTTGAGCCATCTCGTGCAGGGTCTGAACGCGGAAAGCTTCGCCGTCATACGCTTCACGCGCGTTCGGACTTCTATTCAATTCTTGCTGAAGCGTCGTGTAGATTCTTTCCGACCATCTCCTTCCGCTGACATGCGCGAACGGAGAGTAATCAGCAAAGGCATCCCCCATTACTAAGTCTATGAGGGTTTCCAATGATCCCCACTCGAGCCAGGTCTTGTCCTCAAATTCAACGTAACGCGAGTGTGGACGCTGGTAGGGCCACTGGAAGCGATCTCGACCCTGGTAGTCGTTCTCACCACTTCGAAGGATGGCAACAGGGTGAAGGTCTGCCGCGGCGACTTCCCTTAGGGTGAGCTCAATGCTGCCGCGGCCGAATGCGCTCGATGCCCTTTGCTTGCGAAACTTGATGTAACTGATCGAGTAGTCATACGGTACGACGATTTTGGGCATTGCGCGCTCCTGCTCGGGCACAGGCTAACATTCAGCTCAGCAAGGCACCAACGCTGCGCCCGCCGCCAGCGACAGCGGATCGGGCGCGTTGACGCCTGGTGCAAATCCTGAATGTTTCATTAGCGGTAAGCACTACGCACAATCGCTCCCTCTTTAGGTGTAGCCGCGCTTACCATTGGCAATCCTTAACGAAAGCGGCCTCTGTATCTTGCGTGTCTACTCAGCGGGGGGTTCTTAGGCTCATGTAAACGGCTGCACGCTACCTTGCCGGCGCCACATATATCCGGAGCCATCAAGTGCAGACAGTCGCTACGTTGGATCGTGTTCGGGAGGTCTTGCACGCCTTGCGGCAGGAAGGGGAACGCCCGACAGCGGCTCAGATCGTCGCCATCGTGGGCGGCTCCAAGACGACGGTCCTCACGCACATGAAGGTCATCTTGCAAGAGCTGTCGACCACCGCCGGCGTGTTCGAGATCCCCCGCGAGTTGATTCAGCTCACGGCCGAGGCGGCCATTGCCAAGCTGTGGACGAAAGCCACCACGATGGCGGAGCGAGCCTCCGAGCATAGGGTGCAGTCCCTGGTGACATTGCAGCTGGCGTTGATGGATGACTTGGCTGATGCTGTTGCAGCCGAAGAGGCTGCAATGGATCGAGCCATGGCGGCCGAAGCGCGCATTCTGGTTCTTGAGCAGGAGTTAGCCGCCCGCAAGTCCGCTGCTCAGCAACTTGAGGAAATGGCTGATCTCCTGAAATCGATCAAGAGATCGCCTTCCGGACTTCCGATTGATCGTCTCGTGTCTCTATTGCAGGTAGAGGGGTGGCACAGTCGGGAGGAGGTCTATCGCGGTATGCGCGATCATGGCTTCACCAATAGTCAGGCAGCGCAGGCCCGCTTTCATGCCCTGACTTCCAAGTACATCGAGGAAGAGAAGGGTGAGGATGGCCCGATGTTCAGATTAATGGAGAAGGGCCGGGCCAAGACTGTTCATCGGGGTCGAGCCGCCTGACGCCCTGCGGATCGTACCGTACCGAGTACGGTACGATGTTGGAGCCTCCATTGGTCACAACCTCTGATACTCGCCAACGCCCACTTCACGATCCCGGGTATGGGCGCCGCTTGCATGCCGCCCGAATTGCCAGCGAGCGCTATATGGTGAGCGACATGGTCGCCGAGCTCTGTATCAACGATGCAAGCTATCGCGCGGCAGAGGCGGGACGACGGCGGCTAACCGCGGACGCCTTGGACAGAGTATGCTCCTGCTTCAGAATTCGACCTTCTTTCCTGCTCGACGGCAGCGTTGCCACAGCGTCGGAGGAGGCCGCCTCCGAGATTGCCGCCCTCCTGGACCGCGTGGACGCGCAAGGTATCCACGATCAGGTATCCACGCTTCGGCAGCGTCTGCGTTGGGGCCGAGCCTCTGCCGGCCACCCCACTGCGCACTCCGCAGCGATAAGTGCTAGGTTGTCCGTTTCTCGATTGGCCGCCCATGAGCAAGGCCGACGTCCTATTCCCATCGACCAAGTGTTTCACTACGCCAAGGTTTTCGGCATCGAACCGGGAGTCCTGCTCTTCGACGAAGGCTCGGCGAGTTCGACCCAAATGGATGTGGAGGACGCCCGAAGGCTGCTTCAGGACACCCCGGTGACCCTGCCGTGGCTATGGGTCGACATCGATCGCATGGCCATGCTGGAGAGGAAGCGCCGGCGCTTCCATCATGGCGCCAATGCCGGCCTGGCGGTTCATTCGGGCTTGATCGCCGTGTGCAGCCTCGTGGAGAGAACCAGAACGGGCACGCATCTGCATTTGCTTGCCCACCCTCATGCGCAGTACAGCAAAGGTCTGGGCGAACACGGGCGCAACACAAGACCAAGCAAGGGCACCGAACCGCCGTGGCTGATCTGCGACGGCGTTGCACTCCGCGTGGTTGCGCAACCGATCGGCGAGTTTCGGGACCCGCTCGAATTCTACGGTACGATTCCGGCGCCGCTTCTTCTAGGTCGGCTCCTCGCCTCCGTTCAGATCTGAACGCGCTTCGCCACAAGTTCCTGCCGACCAGCCTCGGTGATATGGAACACGCCTTCCCTCACTTCGACGACGCCGTCCTCGCGGGCGAAGCCCTTAGCCTTCGGCTGGCATCCATGGGCGCTGGAGCCCAGGACCGACGCATCGACTTCGGCTTCGGGCACTCCCTGCGGCGCACCGATCAACATCGTCAGTATAGTGATCCTGACGCTCTGCGGCTTGCTATGCGAGCCTTCGCTGGCTTCTCGTCGACACTGCTCCGGCTGGGTCGCGTATCGATGCCTCGTCCGTGGCTGCTTCTTCGGCTTTCGGTCGATTCACGCCCGACACCGGCAACTGGAATAGCTTGGCGTTCAAGAGGGCTTCGTCCGCCCGCGTGATCTCGTTAGGATCTGCTAGTGAGCGTCGTTCTGTATCCGTCTTGTCCGCTTGGAAATAGTTCGCTCGATCTCCGCGATCCTTAAACTAGACTTCCGCCACTTGGCTCGTGTGGGTCGACACTTAGGTTTCCAGATAGTGTCGTTCCAAAGTAGCTCTGGGAATTAACGAATGGAGAATTCCCGTTGAAGTTGGCTTGGTGTCAGTTTTGGAGGGGCACCATTCTGTATCCCGCAGAATGCTTCGATTTCTGGTGCCAGATTAAGTCCGAAAATACGGCGCCTACTCTATGGGGTGCGTCGAATAATCAACTTCCGCGAGGCCGATCGGATCGACACAGCTGCCCTCACGGCACTCGTTCGGAGTGCCATAAGCGTAAACCTGCAAGGCCAGCGTTCGCGCGCCGTTTAAGAGCGAGTTGGGAACTCGTAGCGACCTGCACATGACGGAGAATGGCTGGAGGGAGCCTACTGGACCTGGCAAACATCGACCGCTAGTCAGTCGTCTCGGCTTTCCAAAAGGCTTCTGGAAAGCTGCCGTTGCAGCATCCGGGTCAAGCCCAGGCCGCAAATGGATGCTGCAAGAGTCAGCGGACTCTTTACCTATCGTCGTGTGGGCGCTTAAGGGTATTCCGATTGTTCCCGCCCCCGCCATTATCCGAAGCATCAAACCCGTAAGTCATACTCTGCTGACGTCGCTGATCGTGCTTTCGGCTCCAAGAGGTCGAACGCACATCTTCGCAGGCAAAGAACAGTCGCGGCTTAAAGCAGCAGAAAGCAAAATATAGATCTACCCCGGTGCAAACCAAGAGATGCGCCTTAGTCGGCGCAAGGTAGACGCAAGCCTTATATGTTAAGGTCTGATTTTTTAAAAGCGGGGAGCTCAGTGATGAGACTGCTTCTGGTCGAAGATGAACCTGACATGGCGCAGCTTCTCCGGGGGGTGCTCGAAAGGCACGACTTTGTCGTAGACTGGGTGTCATCTATTGAGATTGCGACAGAGGCGATCGAAACAATATCCCACGATTTAGTTCTGCTTGATCGCCAGTTGGGAGATGGTGATGGCGCGACCCTTATTAAATTCTTGAGAAAGCGCCGACCTAACGTTCCGATTATCATCCTCTCGGCACGTGGTGCTGCAGCCGACAGGATCGAAGGACTCAATCTGGGGGCCGATGACTATGTTTCCAAACCATTCGTGATCAATGAATTGGTGGCTCGCCTGCGGGCTGTTTTGCGTCGACCGTCGCAAATTGCCCCGAAACGTCTCGGAGTCGGAAATCTTAGTTTCGACCTTAACGAAGGAGAGGTTTTCGTAGATGGCAAGCGTCTGGATCTGCCAAGGCGAGAATACCTAGTACTGGAAAGTCTGATACGGCGAGCAGGCCGCACGGTTCGCCGTAATGTGCTTGAAGAGGAAGTTTACGGATCCGATGACGAAATTCAGTCAAACTCCATTGAAGCCCACATCTCCCGGCTGCGACGAAAATTGGTGGAAGCAGGCGCACTCGTGTCAATACAGCCTGTGCGCGGCGTAGGCTATTTCTTGAAGTTGAGTCAGTGAAGTTTTTCAAAAGCGACAAGCTGGAGCGCAAGCTTACATACCGCATGGTCCAGGTGCAAATCCTGGCTTTGCTTTTGTTTTTTGGAGCATGTGTGTTCCCCTTTGTAATCTATCCGATCTTCCGGGAGCTAGGTGACTCTTATTCTTTGAATACCGAAGTCGCGGCAGTTTTTGCGGAGAGTCTGCAGCTAGCTGACGATGGCACTCTAATCAGTGTTTCTACTCCTGGCCTCACCCAATTACGTGCGCAATTCCCGGATATCTGGTTCTATGCCGGAACTAGATCTAATGTCTCGGTTGCACTTGGACCGATGCCCAGCATTTATGGTGGTATAGCCGAAAACTTGTGGGCCTTTGAAGGCTTGGATGCGCGTATGTTGGACAACAGTAAGGGCGGGGTTGCACTGCGAACCTTGGAGTCTCCGATAGGTGTGGTTCGCGTCCTAACTGGCAACGGCCCATTGCTGTCAGCAGCCCAACTTATCGCCTGGTTCCTAGTCGCACTCTTGACTGGTGTAGCCCTCATCATTGGTTTGGTGAGCGCCACGATCATCCCTTTTATCGTTCGGCGTGAAATGAAAGGTTTGAAGGCAGCGGCTGCTCAAGCCCAACTCATCAATATACGTGCACGCGGTACACGCCTTTCCGTTGACAACGTGCCTGACGAAGTGAAACCGCTTGTGCAATCTATCAACGCAGCCCTTGCCCGGTTAGATGAATCGTATTTGGAGCGGGAGCGCTTTTTAGCGGACTCAGCCCATGAATTGCGAACACCTATAGCCATAATCCAAACTCGCTTGGAGGCAGAAGACCCGTTTCCATCGAAGAACCGGCTGTTAGTGGACGTGGCGCGACTGTCCAGTTTGACTGATCAGCTTCTAGATTTACAACGAATGGATCTCACCGGCAGTATTTTCAGGCCGATTGACCTGAATGAGCTCGCATGCGAGGTCGTGGGCGATCTCGCGCCTCTAGCGGAGGCGGCTGGCTATGACATCGCACTTTCGCCAGCTTTTAAAGAGGTCATTGTCAATGGAGATATCGGCAGCCTCGCGCGGGCTTTGACGAACATTGTTCAGAACGCGATTTCATATGGCGGTCATCATGGTGAAATCTTAGTGGAAGTGCACCAGCATGGCAGCATTTCAGTTGCCGATGAGGGGCCAGGCATTCCGCCTGCGGAGCGCAAGAGCGTGTTTGAGCCTTTCTACCGGGCTAATCGCTCCACGGGGGGCACAGGACTCGGCCTCAATTTGGTTGACATGATCATCCACCGTCACCATGGCCGTGTGATTATTGGAGACGCTCCGGCAGGAGGAGCGTTGCTTATAGTCGAACTTCCTTTGTTGTCGGCTAGCGCTCATAGTGATCTAGGGGTGTAAGCGCTCAGGCAGCGCAAGAACCTACAAACCATCTGAGCTGCTTCGAAGTGACTGTAGACCGACTGGCGCTTAGCTGGTGTGACCTAACCTAAGCCGCAAAACCTGTTTGGCGGACACCCCATATGGGCTGGGCAGCTGGCGTAACAGGTAAGGCATAGGCACGCGTATCACGCTGCCTCCGAGTGTGCTTTTAATCTGCGCTCGTTGGTTGCATCAGACCGCCAGCCGAACAGTTGCGATCACAAATCCTGACTTCACGCGCCAGCGCTTACACGGTCGCCCCCGGGCTCTAGGCCTCAGACAAACATCTTGGCTTGAACTCATCCGACCACTACCGCCGAAAAGCCAGTGGAGCGAGAGGCCACTCCATCACACATCGGTTTCGGCTATTTCCTCAGGTTTGATCCTACCAGAAGCACTCCAGGCGAAGAAAACAACGCCAGCCCAGGAGCCGTAAGCCTGACGCAAGCTTCCCATCACATGATGACCTCAACGCCAGCAGCATGGTGTTGAAGAAAGCCGTCCACCACGGCAACGATATTGGAGCCAAATATGCGCACTTCGCCCCTCACTCTGATCACCATTACGGCAGCCGTCTTTGGCGTGTTTACCGCAGCGGCAACTCAGGCGGCCGACCTTTATAGTTCCGCTCCAGTACCGGCAGCGTCATACCACGACGCAGGCCTTACAGTTGCAACCGGTTTTTGGTCCGGCTTTTATGCAGGGGGTACCATCGGTGGCCTGACTTCCGCCGACCCTGAACTTGACTTCGATTTCGACGAGTACACGCTCAGTGCAGGTGCCCAGGTCGGCTACCTGCAGCAGCTGGGCATTTTCGTCGTGGGTGCTGAAGTTCAAGGCATGTGGACCAATGAGTTGCAGTATGTCCTGACCCCTGGCTCCGGGTTGCAGCAGGATTGGTCTGTTGCGGCGAAGGGTAGGGCCGGCGTTGCCCTAGGAGACCTCCTCGTGTACGGCACTGGCGGTGCTATTTTTTCTGAGCTGAAGTCTACCGGCTCGGCCTCGATTGATGAAGAGTGGCATGCCGGAGCCGTTTTCGGAGGCGGTGTCGAACGTAAGCTCGGTGACAATATCAGTGTCCGGGCGGAGTATCTCCAGACCCGCTTTTTCGAAGTAGAGAGCGCCGTGGCAGGCGTAAACCGCACCGACGACCTCACAAACCATACCATCAGTCTTGGATTGAACTACCGGTTCTAACCACCTCCTCCCTGGAGGCACTCGACAGGTCCCGCTCAACACACACGCACCAGGCTACGCGATCCAGGTGAAGGGATCTGTCGAGTCTGCATTTAGCCAGATGTAAACATCCGACAAGCTATCGGCGGCTCGCCACGCTTCAAGCTCCAAAAACGGTGCGTGCATTTGCCCTTGAATCGGCCAAAGCACGTCAAAGAAGGAAATCATCATCATCATCTCCCAAATGTCTAAATTAGCTCGTCCCGTAGCTTCTTTGAGCGCCCTTGTTCTTTTGAGTGCAACTTTGATGGGCTGCGCAATGTCGGAAGAACGCCGACAGGCTAATCTGTACCGTGACGCCAACACATGTTCTGATTTCGGCGCACGCTATGGCTCTCCCGAACACACTCAGTGCATGCTTATTCAGCAGCAACGGCGTGATGCAAAACACATGGACTCCTTGGAAAGGACACGCCTTACGCAGGAAATCGCGCAGAATGCACAAGAGATGTACGACAATAACCGTGATCGTTGATTTGATTTACTTACGACTAGAAAGAACGCACATGCGCATTCCTGCTATCGCCCTTTTCTTGCTTTTTTCGAGCCTTCAATCCCAAGCATCCTCAAGCGGTGCTCAGGCAGATTTCGCAAGTGACGTTACAGAAGCGTGTGCTGCCGGCAGTGGGCTGGAACAAGCTCGGCTGGCGAGTATCCTGTGGTTCGACGACACTTTGAACATGGTTGCGACTCTAGTCAGCGGTTTGTACCCGCAACCCTTCATGAAAGGAGCCAGTGGCAAGGTGCTCTGCATTTACGACAAGGCGACTGGGCAAACCTGGTTCAATGAAGCGGAAGGTTGGGACGCGCCATTTCTTAGCCAGTAATCTGGTGCCGTTAAAATTCGCTAACTATCTCTTTTGGCAGGTTAACAACGCTGCGCTAGATCGTATCCATTCAGATGGCCCGTGCTGTACTTGCGCTGGAGTTCACGCGCCCTGCTCCTGACTTGGTTGGGCGGGGCGACACTGTCACTAAGTAAGCACGCTAACTGCCGACTAGCGTTCGGTTCAGCTGGAGTGTCGCCAAATACAAACATTGAAGGAGCCCCTTTGAAACTTCTAGCCGCCGCACTTTTTTCCCTCTTTGCCCTGCCAGCCTATGCGGCTGGACTTACAACCGAATACACTCGCAATGATCCACAACAAGATTGCGACACGTTTGATGGATCAGGATCTGGCGAGGGTGAATGGTCCGATATGGTTTGTCCGGGAGTGATGGGATACCCCTATTACATCATCAGCACCGATGGCCGGGAGGCAGTAACCTATGGCTATGCCCAGCGGTCGGGAATGCCAACGTTTGGAGCCTTCAACTATGCCCATTCGACTGTTGAGTGGCGGATGGCACGGCAAGGCCGAAAAACAATTCCCGTTGCAGCGATACAGCGGTTCTACCTGGCTGATGTGAATGGGGAGTGGTCAACCCAGATTCTGGTAGTGTCGAAGGTAGGACAACCAAACGGCGGCGGTGCTTGCGTCGTCGGCTATGTTTCGGCCAATTAAGGTGCAAGCGCCAACCGCCGCGCTCGAGAGCTCTCTGACACTGCAGCTAGCTTCAGGTGTGGACGAGATCGTCCATCAGTCGAGCGGAAAATTCGACAGCACGTACCGCAGTAGTGAGACTGCGTAAGATAGCTCGCGAAGAAGCGAAGGGCGGTCCAACCAGCCGTCAACATATCTCCGGAGCGACTTGCAGGCACTTGCCTATCGAAACACCACTTGTGCATTCTGGATCGCACTTGAACCCAGCGCCAACCCTCAAACTAGGAATTGCACAGTCCAAATTCAGAAGACAGTGATGAAAACATTCGGCGGCCCAAAGAGATCACACCCTCGGGTGTCTGCAGCGACGAGCACAATGGTTGCTCCCAGAACGCTGCTACCACTGCGGGGATACCTCTTCCGCCTCTTTATAATGGAGTGCACTCATATCTCCGGACATCCGGCGGTTGGTTTAAGCACTGAGGCGTATGAACTCGCGTGGTGAGCCTCCGCGGTATCCGGCTCATCAATCACACCTTCGGCTTCAACGAGAACAATATCGACCATTGCTGCGGTGCATGAAACAGGCTGATCGATAGATCCTGGAATATATTTATCGGAATGTTCGATCGGGCGGACAAGTTCTAATCAGTGGAACTTGCTATCAGGAAGAAACCGCGCGCAAGATTGGTGCCTCTACGGCAGCTTCTGCGCCGCCAATCGCCCAAACTTCCGCTAGGGTTGAGGCAACCAACTAAACGTGGTGAGTGCAGCAGACATGTCTTCCACTGTCTACCCAGAGGCGCAGACCCTTGTTGTTGTTGAAGAGCATTTCGGCCACACCATCACAGACCCTTACCGCTGGCTCGAAAACGAAATCCACAGCGACGCTCGGGTTGCCCAGTGGGTCGAGGCGCAGAACGCCCTAACCCGGAGTTACCTTGCCGGCCTCCCTGGCCGCGATATCTTTGCCCAGCGCATGGCGGCACTGATCAACTACGAGCGGCTCTCTACGCCTGTCAAGCGCGGGAACCGCTACTTCTTCACACGCAATTCAGGTCTGGAAAACCAATCGATACTCTCGATGCGGGAGGGCCTGCATGGCCCAATCCGTCCGCTAATCAATCCCAATGATTGGTCCTCCGACAGCGGCGATGCACTGGCTGAATGGGCAGTGTCAGATGATGGCGCGCTCATCGCCTATGGTGTGCAGCAGGGCGGCACGGACTGGCGCACCATTCGCGTGCTTAACGTTGAGACCGGCACTGCACACGATGACGCCGTTGCTTGGGTACGCTATACCGAGATAGCCTGGGCACCCGATGGTTCAGGATTTTTCTACTCCAGGTTTCCCGAAGCCGACGCAGCGAACGCTCAAGCTGGCGTCACTAATCACGCTGTGTATTTCCACAGACTGGGCACACTGCAATGCGAGGATCTGCGGATCTACGTAGATGTGGAGCGACCCGCCAATTTAGCCTTAGTCGGAAGGGTTGCGGGTGGGCGTTACCTTGTCATCTATTCGACCCCCGGTGCCGGCTCCAATGGGCTAGCGGTAGTGGATCTTCACAGTTCCGACCGTGCCGCCAAGGTGCTAGTCGACAACTTTACTGCATCTTGGACGGTGTTCGGCGAGGACGGCAGCCTGCTCTATTGTACAACTGATCGTGATGCTGAACGGGGCAAGATTGTCGTGTTTGATCTAGCTGAGCCCAACCCCCAGCCGGCCGACCTAGTGCGCGAGCAAGACGCCGTCCTGCTCCATGCTGCGTTTGTCGGTGGAATCTTGCTAACGGCCTATCTTGTCGATGCTAAGACCGAGCTGCGGCGCTTTACCAAGGATAGCGCGCCGCTTGGTGTGTTGGAGCTGCCTGGCATCGGGACCGCCGCAGATTTCCAGGGCAGTTCGGCTGACCCTGAAGCTTTCTTCATGTTCACCAGTTTCGATACGCCAACGACGATCTATCGCTACGACGCCGCAGCCAACCGCTACAGCGTTTGGGCCGAATCGAAGACGTCTACCAGTCGCAAAAAGTTAATGGTCGAGCAGCGATTCTATTCCTCTAAAGATGGGACGCGCGTGCCGTTGTTCATCATCCGTAAGCGGGACGTTGCGGTGGCGGCCCCCACAATGCTCTACGGATATGGTGGTTTCGGCATTCCCATAGTGCCCTTTTACAATCCCCTGCAGATGGCCTGGGTGGAGCAGGGCGGCGTGCTTGCCATCGCTAATATTCGGGGCGGCGGCGAATATGGCACTGGCTGGCACAAGGCGGGGCAGTTCGAAAAGCGCCAGAATGCTTACGATGATTTTATCGCCGCCGGCGAATTCCTTAAGGCAGAAAGATTCACCACCGCAGACGGCCTTGTTATCCAAGGCGAGTCTAATGGGGGCTTGCTGGTGGGCGTAGTGACAAATCAGCGGCCAGACCTGTTTGCGGCTGCGCTGCCAGGCGTCGGCGTTATGGACATGCTGCGCTTCCACAAATTCACTGCCGGGGCCTTTTGGATGGGCGATTTTGGCAATCCGGACGACGAGACCCATTTCAATACAATTCTAGCCTACTCGCCTTACCACAACATCCAGCCAGGCAAGCCCTATCCAGCAATCTTGGCAACGACCGCTGACAGCGACGATCGCGTGGTGCCCGCGCATAGCTTCAAGTATGTCGCCGCGCTGCAGGCGGCGGATCTGGGAGACCGGCCGCGTCTCATTCGGGTCGAGACAAGGGCCGGCCATGGCGCTGGCATGCCGCTCGACAAGGTCGTTGCGCTTTACGCCGATCAGTGGGCCTTTGCTGCTCATTGGACAGGGTTGGCCATCAAGGATTTGCCGGGGCCCATATGACTTGCCCGTAACTATGCAACTATTCAACGGCTGCACCGAGATAAGATCTCCAACTTGGCTGCCACAGTTGGCGCGGTTTCATTGGAGTTGTGGGAGTGACCGGTGTGGATCGGGAAGCCAATGGCGCTTGATATCGTCAACCTTGGCCCGGGTTCTTGCAAAACACGCAAATACGAGCACCACTGATAAAAGCCGAGCTATGCGCGACCTCACTCGCTCGCCCAGCGGTGAAGATCGAATTTTCCAAAATTCTTCGATAAGCGAGGCACCGCTCCGATCCGGAGTGGTGCTGATGCTTTAACGCGCAGAGGGTAAGAAACGTTGGTTGCGATTTGGGCGCGCACCAGTGCTGGAGACCTTGTTCGCGTTCCAATGAACAAGCGAGTCCCCGTACGTAACCTAGGCGAAGCAAAACGATCCTGAGCAGCTAGGCGCAGAGGTACAATTGGCTCGACTGCAGGGTGCATACGGTCAGCCTCACTTCTGTAAGGTTCGGCTACAAACCTAAAGCCCTGATGCTCTCTTCTGAAAGGCAGCGGATAGAGAGTAGTTTTCCAAAGCTTCAATCTCTCCAGAAGCGATCGACCCGCAAGATCTGCACACAGGCAGCAGCTTGTGCACCGCGCTAAGCGCAACGGCACGCTAATTTTGACATCGAGAAGGGGACCTCAGTCAGGCTTTCGAGTTCGACACCCAGGCTTTTGGTTCAACTGCCTCTCACCCCAATCTTCACCTAAAGAGGACAGAAATGAACAATGAAGTCTCAACATCAGCGATTCATTCCGCTCCCAGCAGCCTAACAACATCCGAGCATATGGGACCCGGCGCAGATCTGATCGTTTTCAATGCTCGTATCTTCACTGGTAATCTTGCTCAGCCAGAAGTCTCCGCCTTTGCCGTGAAGAATAGCAGGATCTATTCGGTTGGTAGTAACGACGACATTCTGGACCTAAAAGGTCCCAGTACCCGGATCATAGATGCAGGCGGTCGACGACTGATTCCAGGCATAAATGATGCACATACGCACCTCCTGAATGAAGCCAACTACACCTTCAATGTGAGATGGGACGGTGTGCCTACGCTTCGTAGGGCGTTGACTATGCTTGGAGAGCAGGCAAGGCGGACGCCCGACGGGCACTGGGTGAAAGTGATGGGTGGCTGGTCTCCTTATCAATTTGAGGAGAAACGCTTTCCGACTATGGATGAGTTGCGAGAAGCTGTTCCTAACCGCCCGTTGCACGTTCAATACGCTTACAATCGTGTTTTCATGAACGAGATGGCGATGAAGGCTGTTGGAGTGGGGACCGACAAGTTCTCGGACATTCGGGGCATAGAGTTCGAGAAGAGTGACGAAGGCGCTTATACAGGCGTCATCTTTGGAAACACCTTTGGCTTTCTCGCACTGGAGACGCTGATGCCACAGCCCTCTTTTGACGAGCGAGTGAGCTCTTTGATCCAAACGGTACACGGGCTTAATCGTTTCGGCATTACCTCCGTGTTCGATTGCGGAAGTAGGGGTTATCCCGACGCCCATGTCACCGCAGAAATGCTCATGCGCGAAAACCGGTTCAACCTCCGGATGTCCTTCGTTGATATGCAGTTCGGCAGTGAGAGCATGGTCGATGCGGAGATTAAGGCGATTACCACAGCTTCGCCAATGAGCCCAGGACAAAACCTGAACCCGTCCATGGCACACGGTCACGTGTTTCGAGGCGTTAAAGCTCTCGATGTTGAGGTGCATGATCATGAAAACTTCGACCGCCCAGCCGTTATTCTCGATCCTGAGCGCATTCATCGGCACGTTGAGCAGGACATAGCGAAGTTAGTTCGGCGTCGGATCCCGTTCCGTATGCACATTAGTTACAATGAGAACATCACGCCGTTCCTCGACGCGTTGGAGAAGATGAACCAGACCGTTCCTCTCGATGGCTTGAAATGGAGCATCGAACACGCGGAGACGATCACCGAGGAAAACATCCTCAGGGTCAAGGCACTTGGCGGCGGCATTGCCCTTGATCCTAAAATGGCGCTGCACGGCGATGCCTTCATAACGACCTACAGCCGTGAGAAGGCGCTCGACACGCCACGCTTGCGCGCGCTCGTCGATAGCGGAATTCCGTTGGCCATGACCACCGATGCGTTCCGTGCCACCACGTTCAATCCGTGGGTTGCAATCAGCTGGATGGTCACAGGAAAATCTGTCTCCGGCAACGAGGTGCTTGCCAAGCATAATCATCTCTCCCGCACGGAAGCGCTAAACCTTTTTACAAAGGGTGCCGCGTGGTTCACCGATGCGCAGGCTGAGCTTGGCCGAATTGCCCCGGGGAACCTAGCCGACTTCGCCATCCTTGACCGGGATTACTTGAACGTGCCGGAAGAGGAGATCAAACACGTGACTTCCGTCTTAACAGCATTGGATGGCAGAGTGGTTTTCGGAGCTGGAGATTACAGCTCGCTGGCACCAAGCTTGCCTGAAATTCTTCCACATTGGTCACCCATCAAGTACTATGGTGGCTACTATGGCTTCCAGTGACGCGAAAGAGAAACTTGGCCGTCCGTCAGGCTGCTAAATACAAATGAGCTATGATAAATAGAGAAGAGGAGACTAGCTTATGACCCAGCATGGTTTTCCATCATTTCGTCAGTATTCCAGCGACGGCGAACTAGCGTCCTATGTTCGAGTGAGGAAAAGCGCGGGCGGGGTACTCGACATGGTTGAAACCGCCAGTCCCGCTCGAGACATATCGCGGCCCGCTGTGCCCTACCTAGTCCTGCATTTTTGCCAGTTGCCAAGGATTCGCGTGCGGGGTAACTCCGGTGGTGGAGTATTCGACGCTGTTAATGAAAAAGGAGATTTTTTTCTAGATGCGCCGAATTTTGCTGTTTCGGTAAAAGTGCACGCTTTCCACCAAATTCGCAGTTTGTCGTTCGCAGCCACACAATGGGAAAGCTTGTTCGAAGAAGCATCTGTTGGAGGTATTTCGATTGACGACCTTCGTCTCTTCAGAGGGCCATTTCAAGCTCCGGTCCTCCAATCCGCTCTTCGGAAACTATGGACAATCTCTGAGGAAGAAGGTGGGGCGTCTCGGCTCCTCGCACGGGCTGCCGGTTGCGAGATCCTTGCCGAGTTGTGTCGGTTGAGTGGTGCATCGTTCGCACAGTCTAGTGGTGGCCTGGCGCCCTGGGCCGAACGGCGATGCCGAGAACTCATGCATACGCGGCTATCGGAAGATATCAGCCTTGATGAGCTAGCATCCGAGGCGAGGCTCTCGCCCTTTCACTTTGCCCGTATGTTCAAGCAGAGCGTCGGTGTGCCACCACGAGTTTATCTGACTCGGCTAAGGGTGGAAAAAGCTTGCGAACTGCTCGAACAGACGGATCTTCCAATCACTGAGATCGCGTTGGAGGTCGGGTATTCTTCAAATCAGGTTCTGGCCCGGGTATTTACAAAGCACGTGAAGATGAGCCCTAGTGATTATCGTCGAGCTATGCGTGACCCCAATCGCACCCCCAGCGTTTATAACTGATGTTAACTGACCAACTCACATAGGACCATCTGTTGTTCGGCGGGCAGACATAGCCACCTAGATGTTCTCGTCCAGTTTATGATTGGCTGTTCGGGCTCAACAGTTCAGGTCGTAAGGACTTTGTATTATGGAGCGAGCTTTCTCAGCAGCCACCCCTACGACTGCATATCAAATTTATGCGCTCGGCTGCGCATTTGCGGACCAGCAACCTAAAAGGATGGCCTAATCGCTCCTAGTGCACGAGACTTTGGACCAGCATCAGACAACTACTAAGGTCATTGCAGCCATTCCCTGTCGAACGATGACTACCGTAGCCGCCAACTGAGTTGCCAACCGCACACTAGCAAGATCAACGCAGAGGAGACTAGCAAATGACATTGCCTGCTTATACATCTTCTGACGAATGGTTTGGCCATGGGGAACTGGCGTCTTATATTCGAGTAAGGAAAAGCGCGGGCGGAGCGCTTGAAATGGTTGAGACAGCTAGTCCTGCTCGGGACATATCGCGGCCGGCTGTTCCCGATTTAATCCTGCATCAAGCCTTGCAGGGGGGAGTCCGCGCTCGAGGCGACTCGGGCGGCGGAGTCTTCGACGCGATGAGCGAGAAAGGAATCTTCTACCTTGATGCGCCGAATTTTTCCGTCTCAGTAAAGGTACATGCTTTTCATAGGATGCGCAGCTTGGCTTTCCCCGCTGCGCAATGGCAAAGCTTGTTTGAAGAAGCATCTGTTGCAGGAGGCTCGGTTGACGACCTTCGTCTCTTCAGAGGGCCGTTTCAAACTCCAGTGCTCCATTCCGCTCTTCGGAAACTATGGGCGATTTCTGAGGAAGAAGGTGGGACGTCTCGGCTCCTTGCACGGGCTGCCGGTTGCGAGATCCTCGCTGAGTTGTCTCGGTTAAGTGGAGCGCCATTCGCACAATCTAGCGGCGGGCTGGCGCCTTGGGCCGAACGGCGATGCCGAGAACTCATGCATACGCGGCTATCAGAAGATATTAGCCTCGATGAGCTGGCATCCGAGGCGAGGCTCTCGCCCTTTCACTTTGCCCGTATGTTCAAGCAGAGCGTCGGTGTGCCACCACGAGTCTACCTGACTCAGCTAAGGATGCAAAAAGCTTGCGAACTGCTCGAACACACGGATCTTCCGATTACTGAAATCGCCCTAGAGGTTGGGTATTCTTCAAATCAGGTTCTGGCCCGGGTTTTTACAAAGCAAGTCAATATGAGCCCCAGTGACTATCGCCGAGCTATGCGCGACCCCACTCGGACTCCCAGTGTTTACAACTGACCAAGCATTATGCGCTAATTGGTGGAACACGGCCACGGTTTTGTCTTTACCGCGGTTGACCTTTATGATGTCACTTGGTCATAATCGATCAAGATGCAATCTATCGCCGAGCTGTTCCGGACATTGCCGGCCGATTGATAAAGCGGGCTGATGTTATGATTGCACAGCTGCGGTCGATCTTCGTCCTTACGGGTGCACTGCAAGGCATGTGGCGACTGTCACACCAGCCGCAAGACTACGCTGGGCATAAATGGTGTATGCCGCTTCGAAAAGCGGCGTTCGACGAACCCATTGCCACCTCCTCTGGGTAAAAGTCACACGACTAGACTTAGGTCGTCCAACACCCGCAAGATCAGCAACGTGGCAGCAGGTCAGGCGCCGTGCGGGGTTCCAAACTCAATTAGTCTGTAACTCCAGCAAGGCTGCGATGCACTAAGTTTTGGGAAAGCTTGGCTCTATGAAGGGATCACAGATGCAACCCCGTAAGGATCTAACCCATCTTTGCTGAGTCGATGCGCGGTTCTTTCCGGGTTGGGAGCACTTGTTGCTGTGATGGCATTGCAGTCTGCAATTTTTTTCAAACTAAACGCAAGGAGACTCTGCTATGGCAACTGTAAAAACCGGCGACGGTACCGTTCTTTTCTACAAAGACTGGGGTCCCAAAGAGGCCCAGCCTATCATGTTCCATCATGGATGGCCGCTCAGTTCAGATGACTGGGATAGTCAGATGCTGTTCTTTTTGTCGCATGGATATCGGGTGATAGCTCATGATCGGCGCGGTCATGGTCAATCGGACCAAACAGACGCTGGCAATGACATGGATACCTATGCCGCGGACGTCACGGCGCTAGTAGAGGCTCTTGATCTACGAAACGTAATTCATATCGGGCATTCGACTGGCGGCGGAGAGGCGCTGCGATACGCAGCCCGCGCCGATCGCAGACGCGTCGCTAAGCTCGTGCTGATCGGGGCGGTGCCGCCGGTGATGGTTAGATCTGAGAAAAACCCAGGCGGAATACCAATGGAGGTATTCGATGGCTTCCGCGCTGCGTTAGTAGCAAGCAGGGCGCAATTCTTTCTCGATATCGCGAGCGGGCCATTCTATGGTTTCAATCGGGACCAAGCTGCTGTCAGTCAAGGGCTTGTCCAAAATTGGTGGCGTCAGGGAATGGCGGGGGGTGCCAAAGCCCATTACGATTGTATCGCTGCGTTTTCTGAAACTGATTTTACCGAGGATCTCGCTGTAGTGGGAGTACCCGTGCTCTTTTTGCACGGTGAAGATGATCAGGTGGTGCCCATAGGCAATTCCGCGCACAAAGCAGTTATGCTTGTACGAGACGGTACGCTAAAAACCTACCCCGGACTATCGCATGGTCTCTTCGCGACACACCCCGATGTTATCAATCCGGATCTGCTTTCCTTTGTCTTAAGGTAAGTCAGGGTGGTCCACCTAGAGCGTCGCAGTGCTTGATAACTCTAGCTGTCACCGACACGGATGTTTGCATTAGAAGTCCTAGGACCTCGCGCAGCGCCGGGACTGCGAACAGCTGCGCCCGGTTTAAATGCGAGTAGGCCCCAAGCGCAAAGCGATGAACATGTTCAGCTGGTAGCATAAACTGCAATTTAAGTCCGAGCTATCAGCCCAGCGTTGAAATCTGGGCGCGAATCCGCTGTCGTTTTCACAGGCGACACCGTGAAGTCTGAACTAGTGACAAGTAGAACACGGAGAGCAATAATGACCACACTATATTACGCTTCAGGTGCGTGTTCGCTCGCTCCGCACATTGCTTTGGAATGGATAGGCAAGCCGTACAACGCAGTCCGTGTCGAATTCGGTTCCAAAGAGCTTGTCACGGTGAACCCCTCGGGTGCTGTACCGGCGCTTCGGGAGGACAATGGCTGGCTGTTGACGCAAGCGGGTGCGATCCTCGACTACCTTGCGCAAAAGCATCCAGAGGCCAGGCTGTCTGGCGGTAATGAGCTGCGAGCTAAAGCAGAGGCGCATCGCTGGTCCGCCTTCTTCACCTCTGACCTTCATGCAGCCTTTTGGCCAATTTTCATGCCATTTCGCTACACTACCGACCAAAGCGCTGCGGCAAAACAGGCAGTGGTCGAAGCGGGTCAAAAGCTGGTTGCGAAACAGCTCGGCGTTTTAAACCGCCACGTTGAAGGGCGCGAATATATCCTTGATGGAGGACGCTCCGTGCTTGATGCGTATTCGTTTCCGATGATGAGATGGGCCATAAAGCTTATGCCCAGCGGCTTGCAATGCTTCGAAAACGTGCAGGTGCTGCATGACAGGCTGGCTGCTGATCCTGCCGTGCAAAAGGTTCTCGCACGCGAGGCGGTTGGTTGAGCTGGAAAGGCATAGCACCAATGACAAGCGGCATTCATCATTTCACCGGTATCACAGCCAATGTGCAGGCGAACGTCGACTTTTATGTCGGCTTTCTTGGTCTCAGGCTCGTAAAACGAACCGGAGGGTTTGCAGACGCCGAGCAGTTGCATCTTATCTATGGAGATGGGCTCGGCAGTCCGGGCACTTTGCTGACTTTTCTCGTCTGGGAAGCTGCTGGCCGTGGTCGCACCGGCATCGGACAGGTCTCGGAAGTTGCGCTCGCCGTATCACCGACTTCGCTTGGCAACTGGTTAACCAGGGCCCTCTCGGCGAACATACCCTTTGAAGCACCCTCTCAAGAGTTCGGGGAGTCTGTCCTTCGAATGAGGGACCCAGACGGGCTCATCATCAAACTTGTCGGCGTTGACCTACCGACGCCTGCTCCGCTTGCGACCGCACCGACGCGGCTGCGGGGGGTCACACTTCTGACTGATAGGGCGATCGAGACCGCTAGCTTCGTTACACGCTTTGGGTATACAACTGGTAGGCGGGTCGGCCTTACACAGCGTATGGTATCTGAAACTGACGTCGTAGATGTCAGAGAAGTGTCAGGTTTCCTGCCGTCAGTGGCTGGTGCAGGGGTGCCTGACCATGTTGCGTTTCGTGCACGCGACATCGATGAGGTTCAAGCGATGCGCCTATCGCTAGAAGACTATGGGCCAACCGAGGTCCACGACCGCAAATATTTCCTCTCGCTCTACGTCCGTGATCCTGCCGGTATACTCATGGAGGTCGCCACTGAGGGACCTGGCATGAGTATTGATGAGTCGACGGATAAATTGGGGCAAACGCTGTTCATGCCGCCGAAAGTCACCGACCGTCTTCAAGATCTAAAGGTGATGCTGCCTCAGTTTGTTCTCCCAGGAGAGGAAAGGTTTCCTGTTCGGGACCTGCCATTCATTCATCGTTTTAATCGACCTGAGAAACCTGATGGAATGACCCTAGTCTTGCTTCACGGCACAGGGGGGAACGAGGCCGATTTGATGCCGATCGCTCGTCGCATCGCACCGCGAGCAACGCTCCTCGGCGTCCGTGGCAGGGCAACCGAGGAAGGTGCGAATCGTTGGTTCCGCCGGATCGATCCAGTCACTTTTGATCAACAGGATATTTACGCCGAAGCTGAGGCTTTCGCAGCCTTTATGGAAGCTGCGGTAACGGGTTATGGGCTCGACTCGGACAAACTGATCTTCATTGGCTACTCCAATGGCGCGAACATGCTGGGAGCCATCATTCAACTTTATCCGGGTGTCGTGCGACGCGCTATTTTGCTGCGCGTCATTCAAGTTCTAGAGAACCCGCCGAATGCTGACCTCTCAGGCACGAGCGTGCTGATGCTTGAGGGACAGGATGATTCCTTAGTTCTGAATGCCGGGAAACTAGCAGATGCACTTTCGACGAAGGGTGGGCACGTCGACTATCGTACGGTACCGTCCGATCATGCTCTGGCATTTGCGGACATCACAGAGTCATCGCGATGGGTTCACGAGCTAACGTAACCCGCAAGGCCTCCGCGCGCGCCTCGCCAATGGGGGGAGAATCCATTGTCAGCACTCAGGCGCGGATCTCAATCGGCCACATACGTGTCCTCTCAGCGCGTCCGGACATACACACAGCAGCTCTCGCCCCCTTTGACATGCAGGTGTTCTGCGCCGAGAACATGCGCCAGTGTGCCGGCTCCGGTACCGCCAGCCAAGTCACGGCAGCCAATGATCTGGTTGCCGTGCTTAGCCAAGTCAACCGCCGCGTCCAGAGGGGGATCACCCTGGAACGATCGCGCCGACAGCTGGTCAGTCAATGGGAGCGCGGGCGATTGCGAGAAATATGTTTTGACAAGGCGCGCTCAGCTGATCCGCAAAAGCGTGCCCGCCGGATAGCTACCACCACAAGCTGGGGCTAAAGCCATGCCGTGCTCGTGGTCAAAACCAGCCCGGGCGATCATGTGCTCGACAATCTCAGCAACCAGGTCAAAACCCTGCGCGCCTCTAGTTATAACATCATCTTCATGTCCTCGTCTGACCCAACCGCTGGGTGGCGGGTTAAGCTTGCTGGAGGCCCAAAGGCCTGGATGCATCCTAGCCACAGGTCATTTACCTATGAGCTGGACTTCCGGGGCCAACAACAACCGACATCGCCCCGCGTCTCGAAGCTCATGAAGCGTGCTTTGCGTCTTGGGATTAGACTATCGAGGACCTTAACGCCAAGTCGACAACATTCAGGCCGTCTAGCTCCACAGCATAACGGCTTCAGTTTTCATCGTGATTAGCCGTTAGCGATACGACCGAGGGTCTGGATAAACGATGTCTGCGGATAGACGTTGTCCATCTTGGCTTACTACCAAATATAGAATTACAGTAACTGAATAATATTTCGGCGAACTTTCTGGGATGGGGGCGATCGACTGGACAGTATAGCATAAAGTCGTCCCGTCTAAACTGGCGCGAAGGAGAGGACGCACGGGTACAGATGATTGTCCATAATGCAGCTAGCTCTCTCTAAAGCTTGTCCACGGTATATATCGCGCTCACCCCCCCCACATCGTTCTTGGTAATCTCGAGCAACATAAGCTTGGCGGTTCTTTGAAGAAGACGCTCCGCATCGGCAGAAGTGAGGCTCGGGTCCAGCCCATTTGTTCGCCTGCCTTTTGTCAGTTGTGACATCGACTAGAACCAGGCCCAGCGGAAAACCAATCAAGACAGCAATATCGGTACTTCTCCGGCAAGTCTCGCGCCGCCCAGCAAGAATAATCCGGTTAGGTTTCAGCATCGATACAGCTGAGACTAATGCAAAAGGGATATTGAAGATGGAGAATGCGTCAGAGATTTTGCAGTCGGATTATGATGTAGGCCCTTCGGCAGCTGAGTATTATGATCAACTCGTTGAACGATTTGACTCAATCCGGAAACAGGAAGACATACAGCTCATCGGAGAGATCATCGTTCTCTCGCGTTCTGAATACTCTAGTGTTGGCGTGTCACTGACTGTCCTAGACCTTGAGTCAAACGGCCGGTTTGAACTCGAGTTTACCGGCGAGGGACTCCAGATTGCACTTGTTCTTGAAAGTGTAGGCGGACGCCTATTTGCCTCTTCTTCTGGATCATCTCATTGCGTTGAGCATGATTTCTTTGGCGCCTCTGCAATAGTTGTAGGTGGTCATGGTGCGCCGGCCTCACTGTCGGGCAAGGATGTTAGCCTTCTAAAGTGCCTTGTCCTGTCCATTGCGATAAACGATGTCTGCGAAAACGCTGAGCTCTTAGCGCATGTGTCGCAGCTGAAATCCGCTGTTCGCCTCGCATCGCCTGCATTGCTCAAGCTAGCGAAAGTTACAGAACAAGTCTGCCGCGCTGGGGCAAGCTCGGGTTCGGATGAAGTGATTGCCGAGCTCCTTCAGAACATTGTTGTGGCACCTGTGGTAGGTACGCGTGCCGGCGGTCTGGCGCCCTGGCAAACGAGAAAACTTCGAACATATCTACACGAAAATCTGTCGCGTTCAGTGCTTTTAAAAGAACTCGCTAAAGAAACCCGACTTTCGCAGTCCCATTTCTGCCGCGCATTCCGAAGCACGTTCGGATTTGCACCTCACCAATGGGTGCTTATGGCCCGGTGTCGGCAAGCCAAAGTGCTTCTGCTTGATCGGAGCCGCAGCCTTGTCGAGATCGCCTTAGACGTCGGGTTTAGTGATCAATCGCATTTCACGCGTGCTTTTGGTCGCCTTATGGGTGTGCAGCCTGGCGTCTGGCGCCGTGCTCACGCAACCTGGTGAGGGAGCTCCATGATAAACGATCAAGATCAGCTCAGCGCGACGCTGCTCGCCACTGCTCTGTCAGTTCTCCTGCTTATAGGAGGTGAGTTGGATAACACCAGTCCTCAAATTTGCCCCATGCAAGATCAAGAGCAGGAAATAGAAGAAGATTTTGACTATGATCTAATGAAACAGCAGAATAAGGGAGCAACCATTTCCTTAATCCGGTTACCTTTGGAATACGAGGCTCAAATTGAAACGGAGAAGAACGGTGAAATAAAGATGTGCTATAGTTCAAAATTGCATAAGCCCGGATAATCCGGGCTTTTTTATTTTTATGTGTTGGTAAGATTGTCCAATAATTTTTGTGGTGCGAGTTTTATCCTAAGAAAATCATCAATAGTGGTGATTTTAGACTTAGGAGATAACAATGAACATTTTTCACACACTGGTTCTCGGCGCTACGGCTACCGTTGCCCTTGCGCTACCCGCCCAAGGGTACTGGGATGCCTTTCAGCAGGACAACATCGTTGACCGGCATCCACAGGTGATTGTGGACGCACTTGCAGCGCGCGGTATCAAGGTCGAACGTCTAGAAGAGGTGAATGACTTGGTTCTGGCTTTTGTTGTTGAGGATGACGGTAGTACCTCGCTAAAATACTTTGACCCGCGTCAGAACTATCGCCAAGTCCCCGTTGCAAAACCCAAAGCTGACGCTCCACGTGTTGGGACACAAGTTGATGTTGTCACCACACAGTCGCCAGCAGCAATCAGCCGCTGGTCAGATGAACCTGTCCAATCCCTGACTGAAAGCGACGATGATGACGATGAAAATGATTCGGACACATCCGTAGGCGCGACGGGCTAAAAGGGCGAGCGGTGGATGACCACTGATAGGATGGCCTGGGGTCCTTGTGAGCGCAGGCTGTCCATAAAGCTATGTTGATTTTTGAAATGACATATTCCGCTTGTTGGCGCGTCTATCACTATGGAGCGCGACGTTCGGCAGAAAAGCCAGGAGAGAACCATGGTTGTTGAGTTCGGAATAGACACTTTTGGTGATCTGCCGCGCGGCAGCGACGGGAAGGTAGTGTCTCACGCGCAGGCAATTCGTGCGACAGTTGAGGAGGCAGTAGTGGCCGACCAGGTCAGCCTGGATGTGGTCGCGCTCGGTGAGCATCATCGGCCAGAGTATTCTATCTCTAGCCCAGAAACCGTTCTCGCCGGCATCGCAACAAGAACTTCCCGAATTCGTCTGGCTTCGGGCGTGACGGTCTTAAGTTCGGACGATCCGGTCAGGGTGTTTCAGCGCTTTGCCACCGTTGATGCGCTATCAAACGGGAGGGCCGAGGTCATACTCGGTCGGGGTTCCTTCACCGAGTCCTTCCCCTTGTTCGGCTTTGACCTCAAAAACTACGATATCCTGTTTGAGGAGAAGATCGACCTCTTCCATAAGCTTCTCGACGAAAAGCCCGTGACCTGGACTGGAAAAACCCGGGCCGCTTTGGAGCAGGCGGACGTATTCCCGAAAACCGAGTCCGGTCGACTAACGACCTGGGTGGGTGTGGGTGGTTCGCCGCAGTCTGTTATTCGCACTGCTCGCTACGGCCTTGGGCTAATGCTTGCCATCATTAGTGGGCAGCCCGCACGCTTCGCGCCGTATGTGGACCTTTATCGCCGAGCCAGTGATCAGTTTGGCACCACCGCGCTCCCTGTGGGAATGCATTCGCCAGGGTTCATCGCTGATACGGACGAGAAGGCCAAGGAGCTGTTCTATCCTGGATACAAGGAGATCCGCGATCGGATAGGCGCGCTAAGGGGATGGCCGGCGCTTCGTCGAGAGGAGTTTGACGCTGATGTGGAGTTCGGGTCTCTTTACGTCGGCTCGCCGGAGACCGTGGCGCGCAAAATGGCCAAAGCCATAAGAGCACTCGACGTCGGCCGCTTCGACCTCATCTATTCTACCGCCGGAACAGTAGCAGCAAGTGAGCGTCTGCGGGCAGTCGAGCTCTACGGCACTCAAGTTGCGCCCATGGTTCGGGACATCCTTGCGGATAAGAAAACCGGGTCGGAGGTGTAGGGATGGCTGCCCAGTTGCGTATTGTAGGTATTTTGGGAGCAGGCAAGGTTGGCACCGTTCTGGCGAGACTTGCAATCGCTGCCGGATACGAGGTCCTCATAGCCGGCTCAGGTGATCCGGGTAAGATAGAGCTGACCATAGATGTGCTTGCTCCTGGAGCTGTTGCGGTGTGGCCCACACAGGCCGCTCGTCGGGCGGATATTGTGATACTTGCCTTGCCTCTAAGCAAATATCAGAAACTTCCCGTTGCGGACTTCGCCGGTAAGCTGGTGATTGATGCAATGAACTACTGGTGGGAAACAGATGGTGAAAGGGATGACTTGGCCGACCCTGAGATCTCCACCAGCAACGTTATTCAAGAATTCCTTCCTTTGTCCCACGTGGTTAAGGCTTTTAATCACATGGGTTACCATGATCTTGACGAACTAGCTCAAGGGGCTGGAGTGCTGGGGCGTAAGGCAATTGCTGTCGCTGGCAACAACTCGATAGCGCTAGCTACTGTGTCAGACTTCGTTGACTCCCTCGGTTTTGATCCTGTGATAGCAGGATCTTTTAGCGATAGTGTCAAGCTGCAACCAGGCCGAGCAGCCTTTGGAGCGAGTGTCTCGGCTGCCGACCTCAAGGAGCTTCTGCGGTAAGGGCGTGCAGAAGCCATGTGATGGTCGTGTCTGCAGGTTGATAGCGGATCAGGGACCAGCGCTTGGCAAACAGCAAAATCATATAGTAGCTTGTCGATGGGCTTAGTCCCGGTCTAGAGCACGGAAAAACTTCACGATCAAAGGTGAACGTCGCGGACAAGGCCGTTCTTGCCGATAACGGCCTAGCGCATGAGCGTTGAAAGTGAGCGCCGTAAGGTCTCACCGCACCATGGAAAGAATGACGGCAGTCTACGCCTACCCATTCCGCCCGTTGCGCGCGGGTGAAGAGGCTGCCACTTCGGCAGCGGAGACCCAGCTTGCTATGAGCCTAATCACCGGTCGCATCTGCATCGACATACAGCCGCAGAAGGAATCCTTTGGGACAGTGGCGCCAAGCCCGTTTAACCGGATGCCTTCCAGAAGCCTTCTTGACCAAGATCGCTCCTTCATGGCTCTGCAGGCCCACGAAACAGCGGTTGGCCCGCTTCGAAGCGTCTCGTTAGCACCGCGTTTATCTGTTTCTTTAAGCTGGGTCGGCAGGCTGGCGCCACTTTGCAGATAGTGCCTTTGGGTAGCGGATCTTTCACGACCGGTTGGCGGCACGAGTTGAATAAGCGCAAGGTCCTACCGTGGCAAAAGCTCAGGAGCGGACTCGAATGTGCGACTAGTCTTCGGTAACTCCCGGCCTTCAAGGTTCCTGAGCCGAGTGGCTACGGACTGAAGGCCACCTACGAAAAAAAGACCCCGGTAGTACCAAGCTTTACCCGACGTCGCGCAGCATCCTGTGTATCGCCATAGCGATCTATGGCCCATGAGATGGCCAGCACCAGTTCGAAAACTTCATCAGCACCTATATCGGCAGCAGCCTGTCCCATCGATTTTGCCGCACTCAGCAATCGATCGGTTTCTTCTATCAGAGGACGGCATGAATCGTTCAAAGAGCGCGACGGCTCAGCATGTGCCGCAGCAAGGCAGTACGGTAGGTCGTGCCAGATCCGAAGCCTCCATGCGAGCCTACTCAGCCACTCGGCAAGAGCTGTTCCAGGTTCCAGCATTTTTGAAAGAGTTCTGCCCTCAAGCAAGGCATCGTCAAAGCCAGATTTGATTATCGCTGCTAAGAGATCATCTCGGGTCGGGAAATTGCGATACAGGGTCGCGTTGCCAACTTGGGCACGCACTGCAATGCAATCTAACGGGGCCATCACCCCTTGGACATCAAAGATTTGCCGAGCTGCGGCTAGAATGGCCTCTCGGTTTCGCAAAGCATCGTTGCGCGGTTTGCGGGCTTTTAAGGGCTCCGCTCTTGAGCTTACAACAGGTGCCCTACGAGACATTCTTCCTCCACTTGCACAAACGGGGTGGCTCCCCATATTTACCGTTATGGGGGCTATCCCCAGTTAAGTAGGACCTTGAAATGGAAAAGTCACTTGGTGGTCGCACAGTTTTCATTACAGGCGCGAACGGAGGCCTTGGCGAGCAGTTTGTAATTCAGGCATTGGAGCGCGGGGCGCGTAAGGTATATGCGGCAGCAAGAACGCCCCGCGGCTGGATTGATGACCGTATCCAATCTCTTACGCTGGACATTACTGATCCGCAGGCAGTTGCCAATGCCGCTCTCGTCGCTACTGATGTCGATCTGCTTGTCAACAACGCCGCTATTGCGCCCGCAGGCGACTCTCTCTCCGGGCCTGAGGATGACCTACGGCGGATCTTCGAAACAAATCTTTTTGGCAACTTGCGTGTCGCCAATGCATTCGTGCCTGTGTTGAGCACGCACGGCGGCGGGACTATTCTAAATGTTTTGTCGGCGGCGTCCTGGATTGGTCTTGGAACCGGATATTCAGTCTCGAAGGCGGCTATGTGGTCGGCAACCAACGGCTTGCGGTTCCAGTTGCAATCCCAGAATGTTCAGGTGATCGGGCTATTGGTCGGCATGATTGACACACCAATGTCGGCACGATGGGACGTTCCAAAAGTGACCGCCGCCAGCGTAGTTTCCCAGGCTTACGATGGCGTTGCTGACGGTGCCCTTGAAATACTGGCCGACGAACCAACACGAGGGCTTAAGTCCATGCTGAGCCTGAAGGCTGAAGAGCTTTATCCGATGCTCCATCGGCAACTTGAGGGCTTCGAAGGTTGATTGCTACCTTCCCCCTTTTGCAGCTTTAAAGCTCAGTTGCAAGACGCTGCTCGTCAATGACAGTGGGCTTGATGCGCTTCTCTGCACCGGTTTCAGTTTGCGCCAGCAGCAGTGATTCGAGCGGGTAGTGGAAAATTTCGGCCATAAATTTGGTTGGCAGTGGTACAATCTTGCGAATAGCTTTACCGCTAGGTAGGCAGCAAAAACGGGTATGATTATGATTGGGCTGCAGCTGGCTGCTGAGGAGGTCTCAGTGTCACCCATAACCGTTGCCATCTGCATGCATGTGGAACTGCGGTCTAATGGTCTTCACCACTGATGGAATTGGCGGACCGGCCTTCGAGGGCGCTTCGCTACTGCGCTACGCCAACCGGAGTCAGGTGCAGTCTGCAGTCAGGTCTGAGAGTACGCGCCCGCGGCCAACATGCCAAAACCATCGTGCTTACTGGCTGAGCGCTAGTGCCAAGTGCACAAACAATGCTGGGGATCTCGCTCGCGCACTATTCTGAGAAAATCTGGGCTGCTATTTAAGGCTGAGCCGCCTCAGCTCCGCCGGTTGCTCGGGAGATGAGGCTACGCGCGCGGTCTACCTCTACCCAGTTGATCGAGGTGTCACTGCAGACCCCCCCCCACTTCAAACAACGCTAGCTTTTCGCGATTGTTGGTGACGTGCGCAACACGGCAGGTGCTGATCTTTTCGTCCCCAAAACTCATCGAATTTGGAAGCTTGGATTGCTTCCTGTTCTCAGAGGGCCCGCGGTGAGCGTTCCCGTCTCTCTAATATCGACTGGCAGAAGACGCAAGATCGGAACCAGCGCAGCAGCCTGTGCAACGCCGCGCTGCCCCGGGCTGGTATGTTCTTTGTAAGGCGCAGCGATGTTGAAGGCGTCAGACAAACAAGGAGCAAAAAAATGAGCAACTTTCCTTCCGCAGCCGAACTCTTTAGCCGCAGCCTCGATACCTTTCTTGCCAAGGACATGAAAGGTTGGTCGCTGCTCTGCGCCGATAACGTCGTGGCAGAGTTTCCGTTTGCGCCTGACGGCTCACAGCGCCGCCTAGAAGGCCGCGAAGCGCTCTACGAATACCTGCGCAACTACCCAAGCGTCATTAATGTTCGCTCGATCCCACACCGTCGTATCTATTCGACGGATGATCCGAACGTTGTCATCGCGGAATGGAGCTCTTCGGGTGAGGTTCTGACGAACGGCAATCCTTATGAGATGAGCTACGCCACTTTCGTAACCTTCAAAGACGGACTGATAGTCAACTATCGTGAATATTGGGATCCGCTTGCATTTACGTCAGCACTGAGCGGCGAGCAATTTTAAGGCATCGCCGCAGCTTCGTCTACCGCAAGGCACCTACATTTACCCGACGTCAGCAAAATTTCAAATCAAAGGAGACCGAATTGAGCCAACTAAGTAAAATATTGCTATCTGGAAGCGCAGTCGTTGCCGCTTTTATGTTGCTGCCGTCCGCAGCGTTCGCAGAGGTGAAGAACATCGTACTAGTTCATGGCGCGAACGTTGATGGAACTACTTGGCGTGATGTCTATAATCGACTTACAGCCGAGGATTATATGGTCACAGTTGTCCAGCTACCACTGACTTCTGTCAAGGACGACGTTGCGGCAGTTGAGCGCAACTTAGATGTTCAAGACGGCCCGGTGCTGCTGGTTGGCCATTCGTACGGTGGAGTGGTAATCAGTGAAGCCGGTGGCGATCCCGACGTTAAGGGTCTTGTATATATTGCAGCCTTCCAGCCTGATGCAGGCGAAAGCGGCAGCGGTCTTTTGGCGTCTTCGTCAACCAACTTCACTCCTGAAGTTCTAAGTGTCTTCGGAGATGGCCACTATTTGGTCAAAGAAGATGCATTCGTGTCGCTCGTCGGCAACGGTCTCTCCAAAGAAGACGCAATCTTTGTAGCCAGGTCCCAAGCAATGTCCAACACGGCGATCCTTGCCCACGAGATAACTGCTGCGGCTTGGCAAGAGAAGCCGAGTTGGTCGGCGATTGCTACTGAGGACCGAACAATCCCTCCTGAACTCCAGCGACAGATGGCCGAACGTGCTGGTTCGACAATGGTTGAAATTAATAATGGTCACATGCTGCCCATGACCAGCCCCAACGAAGTAGCAGCATTAATCCGCCAAGCGGCCGAAAGCGTGGAGTAACGAAGTCGACCTAAAGCCTCGTCGATGCCAATCCGGTGGAACCGGTCACGACGGCGGCGGCTCTACATTGGCCATCGCCATGTCGTGGCGGATGCGTCGCCAATCGAATTGGCTTCGGAGACCATTCAGCGGGGTTCTGGCTGCCTTGTTTTATCTTGATTGAAGGGGAAACGCATGTTCGTCAGCTACAAGACACAAACCGTCGGTGAAGTGGACGTCTTTTACCGTGAAGCGGGGTCAAAGTCCGCCCCTGTAATCTTGCTACTTCATGGCTTTCCCTCGTCCAGTCACATGTTCAGGGAGCTACTTCCCTACCTCGCGGAACACTATTGGGTTATAGCACCCGATCTTCCAGGGTTCGGCCAGACCAAAGCCCCGAAGCGAGACGAGTTCCAGTATACATTCGACAATTTAGCCATAGTTATCGATAACTTTACGCAGGCGCTTGGTCTCGATCACTATGCCCTATACGTTTTCGATTATGGGGCACCGGTTGGATATCGACTGGCATCAGCTCATCCTGAGCGTATTACCGCATTGATCAGTCAAAATGGGAATGCCTACCTAGACGGTTTTAGCGACGAATGGGGTGCTTGGCAGGCTTATTGGCGTGAGCCAACCCCAGCCAATCGCGAAGCTTGCCGGGCAGCATTATCGCCTGAGGTGATTGAGCACTGGCAGTACCGCACGGGAACGAACCCAGAGAGACTGTCACCGGATGGGTACCTGCTAGATATTGCGCTGATGTCCCGGCCTGAAGCAGAAGACATTCAGCTAGATTTGATCCTAGATTATAGGACCAACCTAGATCGCTACTCTGAGTTCCAGGCCTATTTTAGAGAACGGCAACCACCATTGCTAGCAGTATGGGGACGTCACGATCCAGCGTTCATTCCTGCGGGGGCTGAAGCCTACAAGCGAGACCTTCCAAATGCGGAAGTGCACTTTCTGGATACCGGCCACTTCGCACTTGAAACGCATTCACGCGAAATAGCGCAGTTCGCTATCGGCTTTCTGAGCCGACACCTCTGACTCAACTCGCCGGCCGAGAGTATCCTTTGCGAACGCCTTTGGTCTACACAGGGCTAAAGACGTGAGGACCAGAATGTAACAATAGTTCGACGTAGAAGAAACCTGTAATTCAATTGGGGTAATATCGTCCTAGATATATCAATAGTTTAAGAGTCATCGCCAGTAATACTGACGTGGGGTAGAAGAATTAAGTTGACAACGCTACGGACTCTGCGCCGTGTTGCTACTACCGCCGTCACTGGCGTATCCGCCTTGCCGGCGCAGGGATATTGGAATGCGTTCGAAGCGGAGAACATTGTTGATCGCCATCCCCAATCCATCGTGGACGCCCGAGCTGACAAAGGAGTCAAGGTCGAACGTTTGGAAGAGGTAAACGACTTAGTTCTGGCCTTTGTCGTTGAGGAAGACGGGCGAACCTCGCTTAGATACTTCGATCCTAAGCAGGGCTATGCCCAAGTTCAAACCGGCGGTCCTTAATGACAGCTTGCGCTCGCCGCTTTGGTGCAGGGCTCTACCTTTTGAAACAGCGGAATTGGTTTCTCCGCCCGTTTGTCTGATCTTTACATACGAACAGTCTTGCGAAGCCCGAAATCCGGAAGAGCTTCGCTTCACAACCCATCCACGGTTAGGAGCCACAAATGGCAAAAGTTCTCGTTCTTTACTACTCCTCCTGGGGACACATGGAGGCTATGGCCCACGCTGCAGCAGAAGGTGCCCGTCAAGCAGGAGGGGACGTCATCGTTAAGCGGGTGCCCGAGCTTGTGACTAACGAAGTCGCTAAAGCCGCCCATTACAAGCTCGATCAGGACGCTCCCGTCGCTCACCCGCATGAACTCGCTGAATACGACGCAATTATCATTGGCGCTTCGACGCGTTTCGGCAGCATGTCTGCCCAGTTGAAATTTTTCCTCGATCAAACCGGCGGTCTTTGGGCAAAGGGCGCGCTGATAAACAAGGTTGCTAGCGTAATGTCATCCACCTCCACTCAACACGGGGGAGCGGAGATGGCGATTATCGGCACCCAGATCATGCTGCAACACCACGGTATGGTAATCGTGCCTTTATCCTACGCTTACACTGGCCAATCTGGGAACGATGTTATTCGCGGGGGCTCGCCCTACGGCATGACCACGAGCGCCAACGCAGATGGTTCGCGCTTGCCTTCGCCACAGGAGCTTGAAGGCGCAAAATTTCAAGGCCGTCGCGTGACCGAAATTGCAATGCGGCTGCATGGCTGAGGTTTTGTTGGTCGAGCAGCTAGCAGGCTTGAGGCGATGGTGCCATAGGTCTCCCGAAAGGGAGGCTGGGTCGTTCTTATCTTGCTGCGGATGATGAAATCCAAAAGGTAGCCGGCATGCTCCTTTTGAAGGAAGGGTTATCCGCTGCTGGCCGAAGCTTTCGCTGCGGGCCATGCCGCGACGCCTGTGAAGCGAGGCGATCCATCCAGAAGCTTATCGAGCTCTTCGGCACAGAGAAGACCGTAGCACCGTCTTCGCCTGTGCCGAACTTGCCGCGCGCAAATGATAACGATACCCGGCGTTCCGGCCTTAACGCTGGGCTCATCGAAGTTGATCTTCTGCTTTACGCAGCGGACGCCTAGCTTCTGGGTGAAAAGCTGTTTCTCCGACGGGCATCCTTAGCCATGGACGTAAAGTTCGAGGCCCTCGAACTGGTTGAGCATCGCATTGCTCAATAAGTAGCCGATGGCCCTCTGGTATTGCCGCCGTATCTTCCACGGAACACAGCTCCTCGGCGCCGCTGTGCTGGTCACCTACAACAATAGCTTGCTTAATTGCTGGGGAGGTCGCCTCTAGCCGAAGCGGGGGGAGTTGGCCCAGGCCTATGGTCGCTGATCGTCGGAGTGATGCAACGTCTGGTCATTGTGTCGCATCCAAGCCTCTTCTGCCATTACCACAGAATGGGCGTGCCATTGCCAGGGAAGGGCAACGGCACGCCAGTGCGCGAGGGGGCTGGGGTCAAAAGCCCAAGGTAGGAGGTGCCTCGCATCGACATTCTCAACCTGGGCAACGGGGCGGTATTGATCATTCGAGCTGAAAAGAAGTTAGAGAAGGCAGGGCTCGGCGAAACCATTCAAGCGCCTGGCCACGTCATGGTTTGGAAGGTCATCAATGCCGCGGCAGCTCGGAACTTCTCTGGTACAGGAAAGAAACGATCGTCAATATCAGTTCGGCCACTGTCTTCATCGACTCTCCCGGTGCGGCGGCCTACGGGAGTTCCAAGGCCTTCGTCCTGCACCGCACCGGTACGCTGAAACTTCGAGTTGAAGAGCAGAAGGTCAAAGTGCAGGCGGGTCTGGCCGGCTACACGAGAACGCCAATGCCGAAGTGTGCCAACCATATCCCGGGTTACATGATGATGGAGGTCGACACTATGGTCGACAACGCCCTGGCGGACACCGGACGCAACGCGCGCCGGCAATAGGTGGTAAACGCAGTGTCTGTCCCCATGGCCTCATGGATCCCAAAAAGTCAGTGAATCCTCAGTGTCGTCGCTCCTATGCTAGGGCGGCTACCGGACTAGTCTGCTTAGATCAAAGCGCAGGTCAGGATCGGATCGAGCAGCTAACGCCGCAAGGCTATGTGCCGTGGCTTTCCTTTGCGCTTCACGCAGCAGTCCACCGGCCATCTGCTTTCCGCGCTGGCTTGCCCCTGTGATCTATCTGGTGACGTCGAAGGTCGCCGGCAGGTCCGAACCCGCAAGATCGGCGCATCGGCAGCAGCGCCGGAACCGCAAGGACAGACAACGTTTGGTAACCTCAAGTCTTCTAGTGCCGCTTTCAAAGCTTTCGCGACAGTGCGCAGTGGGATCACCTCCTGCAATCGGAGGCATTAGCCACCGGCGGCAATCATCCAGACCCACAAAGAAGAGATACAGGAGCTAAACATGAAAGTCATGATCGCAGCGATGGTTTCGGCGCTTCTTATCGCTACACCCGCGCTCGCTCAGTCGTCCGAGACCGCGCGAAGGGAAACCTCTCACATGTTGACTCGGGCGGATGTAGACGTTTGGCTAGATGGCCTGGTTCCCTATGCGATCCAGTCGGGAAATATAGCCGGGGCAGTGGTAACTGTCGTTGCTCGTGGCGAGGTGCTGACCACCAGAGGCTTTGGGTACGCTGACGTTGGCGCCCGAGAGATGGTCGATCCGGAACGAACACTGTTCCGCCCCGCTTCGATTTCTAAACTGATCACCTGGACAGCGGTGATGCAACAGGTGGAACGCGGTGGGGTCGCTCTCGATCATGACGTCAACGCCTATCTCGACTTCACCATTCCGCCTTTCGAGGGGCAGCCAATCACCCTCCGTCACATCCTCACCCATACGGCAGGTTTCGAAGAACAGCTCAAGCATGTATTAAGCTACGACACTAATAAGCTCGTGAGTTTCGAGGAACTGGTTAAGAACTATATGCCTGCTCGCATTTTTGCGCCCGGCACAACTCCGGCCTATTCCAACTATGCGACAGCGCTGGCCGGCTATATCGTGCAACGCGTGTCAGGGGTGGATTTCGAAGACTACCTGGCACAGAACATCTTTGCACCCCTTGGGATGGAGAGCGCCACTTTCGAGCAGGTTCTGAGTCCCGACCAGATGGCGCTGCTCTCCAGGGGCTATCCCACGGCGACGAGCGATCCAGTGCCGTTTGAACTTGTTGGGGCCAGCCCTGCCGGCGCATTGACTGTCAATGCACCAGACATGGCCAAATTCATGCTGGCGCATCTCAACAATGGCGCTTTGAATGGCAAGCAGATTCTTCGGCCGGAAACCGCGCAGCTGATGCATGCGCAGGCGGTGGCTACCATTCCCTCGCTCAATGGCATGGCTCTCGGGTTCTATGAAAGTACTCTCAACGGGCATAGGATCATCAGCCACGGCGGGGACTCCAGTGTCTTTCACTCAGATCTTCACCTCTTCGTAGATGACAGCGTCGGATTCTATATTTCGCTGAACAGCACCGGCGACAATGGCGCCGCGCAAACACTGCGGGCGCTGCTGCTGAGCCAGTTTGCAGATCGTTACTTTCCCCAGCCCAAGGCAGCTCCGATCGACATCGCCGCAGGAAATGCGCAGCTTCTGGTGGGGCAGTGGCAAACCACCCGTCGATCCGCAACCAGCTTCTTTGCGCTTGGCGACCTGCTGTCGCAAGTGAGCATCGGGTCTTCCACTGACGGCAAGCTCGAGGCTGCGGGCCTGCCCATTCTGGGTGCTCCCGTTGATGAATGGGTGGAAGTCGAGCCTCTGCTTTGGCAGGCTCGCAACAGCCACGAACGGATCGGCGCGGTCGTCGAGGGAGGTAGAGCCACACACATCAGCACTGCCACAATGGCGCCTATCACCGTCTTCGAGCCGGTGCCCTGGCAGCGTTCAGCCACCTGGCTACTGCCCGCCCTTCTCGTAACCATGGCAGCCCTGGCATTGACCTCTCTACAATGGCCGGTTGCTGCCGTGGTCCGCCGGTACTACCGGATGCCACTTTCGCTCACCAGAACGGCCCGTCTTGCCTATCACGGCGTGCGGTTTGCAGCGCTGGTCGTAGTCGCGACACTGATCGGCTGGTTCGTCCTATTCTTTGCAATGGTTGCGGACCTCACATTGCTGGGCGAACGGTCTGACGGCGTCTTGATGGCGCTCCAGGGGCTTACCATTGGCGGTATGCTGCTGCTTGGCGCGACCGCAAGCGCCAATGCTTATCTCGCCTTTGCCCAGCGCCGTTCGGCATGGTCGATGCTTTGGTCGACGGTGCTCGTAACTGCAACCATTGTGGCAGTTTGGATCGCCGCCGCCTTCAATCTCTTCGTTCTCGGCACTAGTTACTAGGCGCTAAACGCCCTTGTAGATACGGCGAAGAAATAGCCGGAGGAGAGGCGCTCCAAACGCCTCGCCAGCCTTAATAGAAGGGGTCGTGCTGACCCATTTAGGGTAACAGCATCTCAAACATTTTGTGCAAACCGTGACGGAGATCTGTGCTGAGAAAGCGTTGTATAAATTACTGAGTACTAGTAAATCTTGAATGCAAATCTATGAAGTCAACTATTGCCTCGATCACGCCTGGGGCAAGAGGTAATGTTGGATTAGCATAAGATGCGATATTGCCTGCTAAGTCATCTGGATCGACAACTTTGAGGACGTGATTCATATTGGTGAGGCGAACCAAATTTGCCTTTGGTGCAGCCGCACAGAGAATTTCCGCGTCCCGCATGCCGACCTGAAGATCGCTATCCCCTTGTATGATAAGGATCGGCTTGGCAAAACCTCCCGCAAGCGTTGCCGGATCAAGAGACAACGCGCTGATCAGGAAGCCTTGGATGGCCGGGTCAAACAGTGACGCAAGCGGCGCAGGCAACTCAGCCGTTTCCACTCGCTCACCTGCCGCCAATGAGTCGATGACAGTCTCAGCCTCTGAGAGAAATGGCGCGTTGGCAGGATTGCCGCGGAGCTGCTCCTTGATGATATCGCCAAGCGGACGACCTGGAGCTGCCACTAGGACAATCCCACATATCGATTGGTCCTGTTGGGCCGCCGCCAAAGCGACAAGGCCACCTTCGCTATGCCCGAGGACCCAGACGCAGTCCGCGCCTGTCGAGTTGCCAATAGTGTGTATCCAGGCATGGATATCGTCCACGTAGTCGCCGATCGTGACAGCATTTGCGTCGGAGACAGCTCCCGAGCTTCCAAACATGCCGCGTTTGTCGATTCGGACCGTTGCGACGCCATTTGCAGCAAGCCCGTCAGCGAGCAGGCGGTAGGGTGCAGCGGTGATTCCAAGTGGACTGTTTCCGTCCCTATCAGTTGGGCCAGAACCTGGGATTATAAGAACCACTGGCGCTGCGGCGTCTGCTTTTGTCAGTGTTCCCTTGAGCTCACCGAGTGGACCTGGGGCCAGAATTTCGACAGACGACGAGGCGACCGCAGCAAGTGCAAGGATAGTTTTCAGCATAACCTGTCCTTCAAGTAGACTGAGAGCAACCCTGTTAAGGACCATTGGCTTTGTTCTTTCGACCGCTGGGCTTTGTAGTGCCGTCACTGCAGGGTGGCTGATGATTTGCCAGAATGGCTGGCGCAACACCGGGCGCCTCATAGTCCACTCTCCTTAGCAACCACAGAAAAGCAGCACGGTGAGCCGCTGCTAAGAAAAGCGTCAAACTTTGATGACGACTCATTAGAAGAAAGGCTCACAAATTGTGCCTACACTCCCTCAGCAGCCTTGCCGATCAAATCCGGTATCTTCATCCTCATGAGTTGCTCTGGGTGCGTGTCCACACTCATCGATCGGCGAAAGCAGCTGCGCTGGGCACACCAACGTAGGTACTGCTCAAGATCGCCTCAGTCCAATTCCGCTGCCCGAACAACCCTAAGATTGAAGTCGACGCTGTGGAACTTTTCGTTGAGGCGAATCCACATCGGCGCCAACTGCTCCATAGCCCTGCAGGCGCTCAGATCACCAAGATCAATAATGTCCTTCCATCCAAAGCTCTCAAGGAGCCAATTGACCTCTGCCCGTGCACTGCCATCATTCCCCGCTATGAATACAGAGTGGTGTCCGGCAAGGTCTTCGGGCTTGCCCATCAGTTGGGCGCTAACGAAGTTCAGCGCCTTCACCACCCTCGTGCGCGGCAGCAAACGCTGTAGACTCTCTCCAAGTGTTTCCTCGATCGGCGCATGGATGGCCGTTCGATAATTGCCGATGTCGATAAGCAGTTTTCCATCAAGTAAGAGTTTGGGGAACACGTCGAGGGCATCCTCACCATGCATGGCGTTGACGAGCCATTCGCCATGGGCAGCGGCTGCCGCATGGTTCAGCACCGGGATCTGCTGATCATGGCGCTCTTTACGCGAGCCAAGCGCCACGTCATGCCCCAAACTCTTCAGCTTGCTGGCAACGGCAGTTCCAACCTCGCCGGTCCCAAATACAGATATTTTCATGACACTCTCCAGAATATGGAAGGACCTATGTTGTGATCTCACCTTCAATTAGCGCATCGTTCGTCGGAGAACCGGCGCAAAGCGGGTCCCGATCAGGCGGTGCGTTTCGGCATCAGGGTGTAGTTGATCCGGCAAGGGTAGGCGTGCATTGTCGCGCTCACTGTAAAGCGCCCGTCCGTCAAGATAATGGATGTTAGCGTCATCGCGGGCGCGTTGCTCGACGATCATTTTCAAATGCTCACGAATGATGCTTAAGGTCAGCTTGCCTCCGCGTGTCTCCTCCGGCTTTCCGAGCGCAACAAACTTCGTTTCGCCCTGTGCTAAAGCGTCAAGGTCGAACATCCCTGGTCCGGGCGTTGTTTCGTGGATCGGGCAGTAGATCGGAGACACTACGAGCAGCGGTGTATTCGAGTGTCCATCCCGAACTGTATCGAGAAAACCGTGCACTGCCGGGCCGAACGCACGAAACCGCATCAAGTCGGTGTTAACCAGGTTGATGCCGATCTTGACGCTGATGATATCGGCCGGCATATCTCGGATGGCCCGGGCCGTGAAGGGATCCAGCAAAGCATTGCCGCCAAACCCCATATTTATGAGATCAACGCCCGCCAAAGATGCCGCAATTGCCGGCCAGATTCCGGTAGGTGACGCGGCGTTCGATCCATGGCTGATCGAACTGCCGTGGTGAACCCACTGAGCATTTGTCACCCTCGTCACCGCAACGATGTGCGCATTCGCTCTCAGAGCGCCGAGCTCGGTGACCTCATTGTGCGGCAGCCAGATTTCGACATACTTGTCTTTGCTCGGCAAGCCATCGAAACGAAGAATTTGGACTCCTGCGGGCTCCCGAACCGAAGTTCCAGTCGCCATGTCGATGCGCAGGATCGTTGCATCCTTGGCTGATTGTTGTCGCTCAAGGCGACCATCAATGCAAAGGTCATAGACACCGATGGGCCGCGGTGGAACGCCAATAATTTGCCGCCGCGTAGGCAAGACGTCGAGCTCAATAGTTGTCGCTGCGGTACTGAACACGAGTCGCACGCCCGATGGTTCGGATTCGACCATCATCAACTGTGGATCAGGGGATTGCGAGCGGGCTTTGGCAGGGAGTCGGTGAGGTAAAAGGCCAAACGCGGTTCGCTCAAGCTCGACGAAACCGCGCAGCAGGTTTGAGTCGATTGGCACCGAAATAGTTAGATCGAGTGTAGTAGTCATCCTTCAGTGGCTCTCATCTCTCGTTTCTTGCCTAGCCCAACACTGCAAAAGGTCATCAAGACCATCGACACTGCGCCTCCAAGAGTCTTCCGTATCCGGCATGCTGTGATTGAAGCTCCCGGCAAGTTCCAGCAACGAAAAGCCCAATACGAATGAGCCAATCAGCCGGGTGGCGTGGATGCGGTCCTCGTCCTCCAGTCCATACCCGCGAAGCATCGCGTGATGAACCCGCGCGAGTCGCGCCCCGCCACTGACTGCTGCGCTTTCTCCAACAAGCGGGTAACGAGAGGCTTGGAACAGGCCGGGGTGCTGCTGCGCAAAATTGCGATACGTGTTAGCCAAAGCAATTAACGCGTCCTTTCCCGCTCGGCCAGCAACCGCCTCTTCCATTTTCTCAGCCAGACGCTGTAGTGCAAGAAGTGCAACGCCTTTCTTGAGGTCGTGCGCACTTGACATGTGCCCATAGATACTGGGAAGCCGAACGTTGAACAGCCGGGCAATCGCCGCCAGTGTAAGGCTATCGAAGCCTTCGTCATCAGCAAGCTTAGCTGCAGCCTGGACTATTTTTTCTCTTGTTAAGCCCGCTCTAGGCACCAGGGTATCCGCACCAGTATATATTAGGCGTAATCCTAATAGCATTAGTTATGAAGTTGCAAGTCAATAATGGGGACCGGCGCAAGGCCCTATTAACGGCAGCTTCTCTATTTGCGGCGTATTCTGGTGACTGTCGCTGCTCAGGATTTCCAAAATCTGGTCATAGCCGTAGAGGGCGGCCAGACGCAGTGGTGTCAGGCCGGAATGCGTTTTCAGTTCACGATTAGCGCCGGCTCGTACCATAGAAGCGACCGCGTCTACGTGGCCATGCCAAATAGCATCGTGCAAAGCCGTCAGGCCGTTGTACGGGCCCTGCGCATCAAGTTCCACCGTAGAATCCCCGTACTTGGTTGGGGCGGTCAGAATGTCGATGTGATCCGCCCTTCCGTAATAGGCAGCTTCGTGAAGTGGCGAACCACGCATGAGGCCAATCGTGCGACGCGGATCTGCACCGGCATCCAGCAACACGCGCACAATCTCAGCATGGCCCTCGCGAACAGCAAGGCCCAGGGGCGTATAGTCGTCGTCGAATGTTCCGGTGACTGGTACCCGAACTTCAAAGTCCGCGCCATCTGCGATCTGTCGGTTTACCTCTTTAAGATTTCCAGCCTTCACAGCCGAAACGAGAGAGAGACTCTTAATGTGCCTGGCATCTGACGCATCACGTTGCTCGATAAGTGCGATGATCCCATGCAGCTTGTCCTGTTGCGCAAGGTCGAGTGCGCTTTGCTGCCAGTGGTTGCAGATCGTGGTCCGTGCACCTCGGGACAGCAAAATCCTCACCGCATCTTCGTTTTTGTGAAGGACGGCGTCCATCAGGGCGGTATTGCCAAGCACCGGCGACTGTTGATCGATGAAGGCGCCGTGGTCGAGCAAGAGCCCGATCACGTCCGCGCTGCCAAACTGCGCCGCCTTGTGAATGGCGGTCGCGCCCATGCGAGGTTCTGCAGCGAGTACGTCAGCGCCGGCAGTAAGCAGCAACGCGACTGCCTGTGCCTGCCCAAGCGCAGACGCAGTCATTAGTGGAGTGAGGCCGTCAGCCCCCCGGCTGTTGACATCCGACCCAGCGGCAATAGCCTCTGTCAACACAGGGAGATTACCTGTGCGAACGAAATTAGAAAGTGTCATTGCTGTTGGCTCCTTGCGTTATTGATCATTGGCGGCATCCGGCGCGTCCAGGCTGTGCAAAAATTTTACGATCTCTGCGTTTACGCGCTCGCGTGCCTCGTGATGGGGCCAGTGGCCGACGCCTTCGAGACTAACGACATCGACCAGCCCAGGCGCTGTCTGCCGCAACTCTTCCAACGTCGGCGGCACCGGATGGAACAAACGGCCAAGCCCGTCTGCATCGCCCCAGATGTAAAGCGATGGCTGTTGGATGAGCACATCCTTGTAGGCAGCAAGGTGCTCGAAGGTTGACTGAACGCCTCGGTAATGGTTCAAGCCGCTACGAAATCCGGTTCGTTTAAAGGTTTCGATGTTGTGCTTTATGTAGGCTAAGTCGGCCCATTTGGGCAGTACTTCGGGTGCGGGACGGAACATATCGCGCTTGGCATCTATAGGGTCCCAGCCGGTGCCTTCGGCGGGATCACCTGACATCCAATAGAGTGCGCTAGGTATCGACTTGCTCGCATCGGCGATACGATCGCTCATCTCGGGCTTCATCATTTCGAAGGCATAATACAGGTCCCCCAAGCCCCGGCTGCGCAGCATGTCCCAAGCGCTCAGCTCACCGCGCGGTTGGAACGGAATGCTAATACTTACTATTGCTGTGAACCGGTCTGGCCGCATCACCATCGCTCGTTGACCATGGTCGGCGCCCCAGTCATGGGCCACGATAACCGCAGTGGGTACGTTCAGAGCGTCGAGAATGCCGATCAGATCGCCCGCGATGTAAGCGCCGCTATACTTAGAGGGATCATCTGGGGAATAGCTGTCGCCAAACCCGCGCATGTCGAGCGCGATAGCGCGGTATCCATTGTCTGAGACAGTTCGCATCTGGCTACGCCACGTTTCCACAGTGTCGGGAAAGCCATGCAGAAAAAGAACAGCGGGACCGTCGCCCTGTTCCACGACATGGAACAAGGCACCGTTGGCCTCTATTTTGAAGTGGCGCACGGGATGCCCCCAACCGCAGCGCTTGCCAATTCCTCGTTATGGTCGTTCATTGTTCTGGTCCATTCTTCGGTTGATCCGAGCCGTGCAGCCCGTGTGGAATCGACTCCAACTCAAAAACCTCGCCGCCTGCTGCTCGTAGTCGGTCCAAGCATTGAAAGTGAACGATGAGTTGGGCTGGAAATAAAGGCTAGTTGCGGCGCATCGCCGGCGAGACCCACCAGTCGTTCAAGAACGAGCGCGACACTCAAGCCGTCAACGGCATCTGCCTGCCGAAATGATTGATCGTGTGACGCTTCGTACGTGGTCGCCCCGCGTGATCCTGTCCCCTAAGATTGATGATGTCCGTTTACACTGCGCCGCTGGCACGTGGGGACGAGTTGGTTCAACAGCGAAGTCAAATCGGACGTTGGGCGCGCCGGTCGCTTTAGCGACCAGCGAAAGGTCTTTAGGCGAAAAATAATCACGTCCCGTTTGTGTGCCGTCTACTGCGCGCACTTTAGAGATCGCATCATCGCCGCTGCACCGCTGCTGAGCACATCCCTCCGGATGAGAGCAGTGGCGCCGGTATCAGTTTGGCGCTCAAGTCCATACTCGTCAGCCGCAGCAGCCAAACCAGCACGTTGCTCATCTTGACCGCCGATGAGGAGGGGACAGCGTGATTGAACTCCTGCAGGAAGCGAGTGGCCCACCAGCTAACTTCACCGCCGCCACCGATTATCAAAACCGGTGTTTGCCGAACTTCAGAAACCTTTGACATATCGATACCGCTGGGCCATTAATACCTACTTAGTGTAGGTTACTAAAGGTAGGTTTTCAAGTGGAAAGATCTAGTGCCATGCTCTATCACCGCAGCGTTGGCCGTCTCTCAAAAGCTGAACGGCGGCAGCAACTGCTTGACACCGCGCGCTTGATCGTCCGCGAAGAAGGTGCAGATCGGCTGACGCTGGCCCACTTGGCAATGCGAGCTGGCGTTTCGAAGCCCATCACTTATGAGCACTTTGAGACCAGGACGGGATTGCTTATTGAGCTTTACCGATGGATCGACACAGAGCGTGTTACTGAGTTTCGGGAGGCGATGGCTAAGGGAAGTCGACCGGCCAGGGAGACTATTTTGGCTTTAGCGAACACCTATCTGGCTTGCGGAATCGACCAAGGTGACGAATTTCATTCGGTGGGCGCTGCCCTCGCGGGAAGCGAGGAGAAGGCGACCGTGTACCAGGAGCTGGTCGACAACGTAGTTGAGATGTTCGTAGCCGTTTTACGGCCTTACTCCAGCTTGCAAGCGGAATCGCTAGCATTGGCCAGCGTGGCCTTGGTTGCTGCGGGAGACGCTTTGACTAGTGCGGTCACGCGTGGAAATTGTTCCGCATCGGAGGCGGCGGAAGTGTTTGCGACCATCATCGGGGCGGTGGCTCACAACGAACCCTAACGTCCTCTACGGCAGTTACGGTCCGCTTTTTCTGGGCGCTCTGTCAGGGAAAGTGCGCCATTATGGCGCGTGTCCCCAACACTCCCAAGACTTTTATTAGCTTCCATCAAAGTTCGAGAAAATTCCTATCAGCCAAACGCTTAGGGCTTCGCTGCGGAAACATCACCCGCAGTCTCGTACCATTGCGTCCGCTTTTGCCGCTGCGCATCTAAAGCCGATTAACGGCTTTCCATCTGACGCGCTAGTTAGGACTGCCGCCGAACATCTTGCCATTCCGGGTGACGGTTGATCTGGGCACTGGCAAATGGGCAGAGCGGCACGATCTTGATCCTTTCCTAACGAGCGTCCTCAACGGCCTGCCGGACCAGCCGCTCGCCGATCCGGTGGCCGCGAAGCGCCGGTGGCACACCGGTGTGGTCAATTACGATGTTCCTGTCTTCGGATCGACGATAGGTTATCTCAGCCTCAAGGCCTTCAACGAACAGGTGGTAACGCCCCCCGACGCTCCTCATCCTCGCGCTTGTTCGTGTCGACGGTCTCGTTCGTCGTCTATCCTGCCGCTTCCGCATCAGGTTGGCGAGCCTTCCGTGGCTGACCGGGTGCGCAATCCAATAGTTCCCGATCCCAGTTGCTGAGCAAGGCCGCGGCCTCATAGGTCGATTGAGGAACACCAAGAGGTCGGCATCAGGGTCGCGGCCGATTGAACAGCTTCATAGGGCAGGATGAACTCGCCAAGCATGTCGTGCCAGAAGGCTGCATCAGGTTGCACGGTTATGTTTCTAAAGCCGTCGGGAGCAGCGTAGCCATAGGCATAGAAGACGGGGCTGTCGCTGCCTTTGACGCCCGGCCATAAGCCTACCAAGGCCGCTTCCCAATCATAGGCTTCATTTGCGACGTGGTCCGGCAGTGCAGGAATGCCACCCTGACAGGCACGACAACGAACACTATGCTGCCGACGCTTTCGCCATCGCCAAGTCACTGAATCTCACCAATGCCGTTCACGTCGGCCATTCGACGGGCGGCGGTGAATTGGCCCGCTAGATCGTCAAGATCAGCGGACCGGCTGGACGCGTTGCCAAGGTTGTTTTTTGTTTCCGCCATACCGCCGTTGATGCTCAAGTCCGCCGACAATCCCGAAGGAACGCCGATGGAAGTCTGCAATTGCTTCCGCACAGCTCTGGCCGGCAACCGCGCTCAGCTCTTTCGCGATGTTCCGTCCAGCCCCTTTTACGGCTTCAACCGCGACAGCGCTCAAGTTCACGATCGCGTCATTCAGTAATGGTGGCAGCAGCGCCAAAGCCCACTAAGATGGCATGAAGGCATTCTCGGAAACTGACCGTACCGAAGATTTGAGGCAATGACCGTGCCGAATCGGTGCTCCACGGCTAGGACGATCAAGTCGTACCTCTCGCCGCCGCCGCCCTCAAGGCCGTCAAACTACTGCCAAACGGCACCCTGGAGCACACCCCATTTCGACTGGAAAGCTGGCATAGCTGATAAGGGATAGGCATGCGCCTATGAGTACGACTATGTCCGAAAGTTTCGATGAGCCGTTTCGACGGGTCGAAGCCAGCACCTCCGGACAGCGCCGACAGCGCTGGTCAGGGGCCGAGAAGGTTCGCCTTGTAGAGGAAGCCATGCAGCCGGGCATGAGCGCTTGCTATGTGGCACGCCAAGCCGGCATAGGCCCTTGGTCAACACCAAGCGTGTCCTCAGGGTCATGCAGCAGAACGGGCTGACCCTTCAAAAGCATACGGCTTTTCGGCTAGGCCGCTGCCCGACTGGTTCGAAGGTGACTGTGAGGTCCACCCGCACTCCAGGCTCGAATATTGCTCACCACGCGAGTTCTTGCGCCTTAGTGCATAAACCCAACTGCTGACTGTCCGGTAAACGGGGTCCACTCCACGCCCTTAAGACCTATCCCGGCTTCTCGCATGGCACACTGATAGTCAACGCGGATGTCCTAAACGCTGACCTGCTTGCCTTTGTCATCGGCTGATATCTTAGGACGGGGCCTCGGCCCCGTCCCGCGCCTCGATGCGGGAGGCATTCCTCGCAATGAGACAGGAACAGAGCCGTATGGCGGAAACGACAAAGCGGCCAAACGACGTTCGCAGCTACATCGCGGCACCCATGTGACCGACGGCAGCGAGCCTAGGGCACTGCTAGGTAAGAGGCTAGCGCCGCAGATCCGCCCGGGGTGATGCCCCAAACATGCCTTTGTACTCGCGGCTGAACTGGGATGGGCTGAAATAGCCCACCTCATACCCCACTCTCGATATGCTCGCGTCACCGGCGCTCAGAAGCTTACGGGCTTCCATAAGGCGCATCTTGCGCTGGAATGCCAAAGGGCTGTGCCCCGTCACCGCTTTGAAATGACGATGAAAAGACGTGCCGCTCATGCCGACCGTGGCCGCTAGATCGGCAATCGCAATCGGTTCCCGGAAATTAGACGCCAGCCAATCGGCGGTCGCTTTGAGCCGTTGGAACTGTTCGCCACGTTGCCCGATCTGGCGTAGCGTATCGCCCATTGGCCCCTGCAGCAGCCGATAGTAAAATTCAGCCTCATAGTGTGGCGCCAGCACGCCGATGTCCTCCGGCGCGTTCACCAAGCCAACAAGACGCGCGAAGGCGTTCCCAGCGGCGCCGTTCAAGTCGTCTGCGGCGACCGAGCATGTCCAGCGATGATCTCGCTTGGCCATATCAAGCACGACACGTGCAAGAAGGTCTGTGTCCAAGTGCAAGCTTACCCCCACATAGGGCCGCTCGCGGGTCGCACCGGTCAACTGGTGAGTGTAAGGCGTGCCAAGTGATGAGACTGCGCTGGTTCCCGCCGCGAGATCAAACTTGTTGGCGCCCATGGTCAGCACCTTGGTGCCTCTGAGTACCGCGTAAAACAACGGCTCGAACACAGCGGGCGTCGGCAGCGTATCCCTCGAACTGGTCCATGCAGTAAGGCGCGGAACAGGGGTTGCGACACCGACGGTCTGCCGGTTTCCGGCGATGAACGGCGTGATGTCGTCGAGCAAGCGATGGGTTGTTGAAGGAGGGTCTGACATTCTGAAAAGATAGGTACTTGGTAGGATTGTGCAAGTTTTTGGTCAAAATGGGAATGCCGGTTTGGCGTTAGTTACCTATTTAAATGGCAACGAACTAGCCACGGCACCGGCCGGTCGGGCTCGACTCAACCTTCGGAGCCAGTGTCGCTCCGTCCAGATATCTCAAGAGGACTGACATGATCGATCTTAAAGGAAAACGCGCACTGGTCACCGGCGGCTCACGCGGCATCGGAGCTGCAATTGCAGTGGTGTTGGCCGAGCATGGAGCCAATGTAGCAATAACTTATAACTCCTCGCCTGAACGTGCGAATGACGTGGTCTCATCAATCAAGAAATTGGGCCGGCAGGGATTAGCTATTCAGGCCGACAGCGCCGACACAGATGCCGCGAGCCGCGCCGTCGATAAGGCCGTGGCCAGTTTGGGCGGCCTCGATATTCTGGTCAACAACGCGGCGATCGGTCTCAGCGGCATGGTCGCGGATTTGGATCTCGACGTGTTTCAGAAGCTCATGGACGTCAATGTGCGCGCGCCGGTAGCATTTGCGAAGGCGGCAATACCGCATCTGGCCCATGGAGGTCGCATCATCTCAATCGGATCAGGTCTGGGTGACCGTGTTCCTTTTCCAGGAACAACGGCATACGCAATGACCAAGTCGGCGCTGCATTCTTTCACCCGCGGACTGGCACGTGAGCTGGGTCCCTTAGGCATTACCGTTAATCTAGTATCGCCTGGTTCTGTGGATACCGAAAGCAACCCGGCAGATGGACCAGCCGCCGATTTTCAGCGCGGCCTTTCTCCGGCAGGCCGGTTTGCAGAGCCCCGAGAGATCGCTGACGTCGTCGCTTTCGTCGCAAGCCCAAGTGCCAACATGATCAGCGGGAGCACCATTCCGGTTGATGGGGGCGCCAATGCTTAGAGCACTTTATGCATTAGAGGCCTGAACCCGAGGTGCAATTCAATCTGTAGATCAGGTATAAAACTGCTGTCGTCGGATCGATCACCCTAGCTGCTAGTCCGCTTCCCACCCGAGGCTGTGTGAGAACGCGCGGCACGATCTGGCCTGAGCGTGATGCCATCCGCTCAGCGGGACCGCTTCATCCCCTTAACGCTCTGAGGATTGGAACGACGCCGACAACAGCGATGACGCGCTTGATGTTGTAGGCCAGGATAGGCAGGCTTTCTTCGATGGCGACGTTCTTGAGGCCGTGCGTTCTGAAGTGGGTGGCACCCATCCACCCCTTGATGGTGCTGAGGACGTGCTCGACAGTACAGCAGCGGAGCGCCAACGCCTCGGGCATAGCTTCGAACCTGCGCTCCAGCGGCACCGTTCCACGAATGCGCGCCGCTCCAAAAATTTCTTGGCTTACTTGTTGTGGTCAGAGCGGCTACGTCTACCGCAATGGAATGCCAAACTCGCCCAAATTTTTGGACTGGAGCCTTCCCAGTTGCTGAAGGAAATGACGCTGGAAGATGTCTGCATCCTTGTCATAGGGGCAGGAACCCTCGGTACCTCCGGAATGCAGGACTATTATGAGAGTCTATCCCGTTAGATGCTCTCGGAGATCCGCGCTCAAGCAGAATCATCCGAGAAAGACTAGGCGAGGCGCTATCGTTCAGACCTGCTACGAATTGTCTCCCGATCGCGAATGGATACTAACCTACGAGCCTGCAGTGACGAGGGTCCTCGATGGTTGGCCTTGGCCAGGCTCGGGTGCCTTGCATTCTATTGCTAGGACAAGGAATCTCTGATCGATCTGGCCGACTGTTGTGCCGTCATCCTTGATCGAAGCACGGGTTATACGTTGAACAAGGGCCTGCATGGCAACATACTTCCGCATTTGAGTTTGTACCTCTTGTGTGCTCACAATCGCCATTGTGGCAAGAGTGGTGGTCATGCAGGATCTGGTTGATCAGTTAAGCGAAGAGCTCTCCGCCAAGTACCTGCCTTACATCGAAACCTTCATGGTGGATCTCTGGAGCGAGAATGGCTTCGTCGAATTCCGCTGCGGCTTTGCCTTGCGCAGCGATCATGTGCGCCAAAGCCTTATCGTCAAGCTTCCTGCGGCCTCTGGAACCAGCGATGCCGAACGTCAACTGCTTACCAGGGCAGTGTTCGAGGACCTGGAAGAGCAGATCGACTTGGCTATTGCCAACAACAAGGTGGCGTCCAATTGAGCCGGGTTCCCTCCATCAACCCGGTTGAGCAGGATCGGCAGAGGCAGATTGCAATGCTGGAGAAGCGCCTCAAGGGCCTGCAGGCTCTTCCCGCAGGCCAGCGGGAAGCAGAGGGCGCCGATGAGATCGAGAGCACTGTCCAGGCATTGCTGACAGAGCTGAAAAGAGAGGAACGGGAAGAGCGGTCAGATGTGCAATCTTTATAGCCACACCAGCAATCGACAGGCCATCATCGACTTCACCAAAGCGATGTTTGTTGCAGAAAGCGTTGGCAATCTAGAACCACAGACCGGCATCTTTCCGGACTATGCGGCACCCATCGTCCGTAACTTTGGCGGCATGCGGCAGCTGACCAAAATGCGCTGGGGCCTGCCGTCCAGTCAACGGGCCTTGTACCTGGCAGCGCAAAAGCGAGCCGAGAAGCTCGAAGCCAAAGGGCAGGTGGTAGATTTTGCCGAACTGCTCAAGCTGGAGCCCGATAGCGGCACCACTAATGTTCGCAATATCTACGATGGGGAAAAGAAATGCTGGAATGCTCACTGGAACCGTTGGATGGGCGTGGAGAACCGCTGCGTGGTGCCGTTTACCTCCTTCAGCGAATTCGACAACAGCACCAACGAGGGTGGAAAGAAGAACGGCGACACTTGGTTCGCCTTAAACGCATCTAGACCGCTTCTGTTCTTTGCCGGAATCTGGGTCGAGAATTGGACGAGTGTCCGGAAGGTCAAGACCGGAGTTGAGACCATCGATTTTTTCGGCTTTTTGACCTGCGAACCCAATGATGTGGTTGGCTCCATTCACATGAAGGCCATGCCGGTGATCCTGACGACACCAGAGGAGGTCGACCTCTGGCTATCGGCACCAAAGGAGGAGGCTATTGCTCTGCAGCGGCCGCTGCCCGATGGAGTTTTGGAGATCGTCGCGGTGGGCAAGAAGACAGATGCCCCTTAACACGCCAAAGAATGGGAAAAGAACAAGCGTTTAGAGTGTGGGTGCGACTGGAAGCGCTCGTTTGTGCGCCGATCCTGTATAGGTTGACAGGATGCGGGTCTGGGCAGCGGCATCGATAGTTTTGCCTTCGAGGAAGTCGTCAATCTGCTCGTATGTGACGCCGTAGGCTTCCTCATCTGGTCGCAGGGGTGCCAGGTTTTCGAGATCCGCCGTTGGGATCTTTTGAACCAACCCCTTCGGCGCACCCAGGTAAGCCGCAAGTGCGCGAACACGGCGCTTGCTTAGACCTGCCAAGGGAAGGATGTCGGCTGCGCCATCGCCGAACTTGGTAAAAAAGCCCATAAGCGCCTCGGCAGCTTGATCTGTACCGATGACTAGCCCGCGGGTGGCGCCAGCAATGGCAAACTGGGCGATCATGCGCTGCCGGGCCTTGATGTTGCCAAGGATGAAGTCTTCTTGAGCCGCATCCTCGAACTGGAGCCCGCCTGCCTTGAGGGCAGTCAGCATAGCATCAGCTGCTGGCTTGATATCTACCCGGTGCACCTCGTCGGCGCCGATGACTTCTAAGGCTCGTTGCGCATCATGCTCATCTGCCTGAACGCCATAGGGCAGGCGCACCGCAATGAACCGGGCGTCGTAGCCAGAAGAGCGCAGTTCGGCGACGGCGTTCTGGGTCAGGAGTGCTGCAGTTGTGGAGTCCACCCCACCACTAATCCCCAGAACGTAGGTCTTCAGGCCCGATACACGCAGGTATGTGCCCAAGAAGTCCACGCGCCGGCGCACTTCCTGCGCTGGGTCAAACTCTGCGCTGACGCCCAGCGCTTGAATGATGTCTTGTTGCTTGCCCATGAACGTTCATTCCCTTGTCTAAAGCATTCTCTCCAGCCGTGCTGCGATCAGCTGCGCCGTGGTCACCGTCTCGACTTGCATGCCAAAGCGGCTCGAGTAGATCTCCAGCATGGCATCGTGCGTCGTATCGGCTCCCGAACACACCGCATCCGAGACGATGATCACCCGATAGCCACGATCGATTGCGCCCATGACCGCCGCTAGAACACAGACCTCGGTCTCTGCTCCCGAGATGATCAGGGTATCAATGCCGGAGGCTCGAAGTCGTTCGTCTAGGGACCTAGCCCATGGCGACAGGATCAATTTGTCTTCAAGCTGCGCTGGCGGAATGAACTTCTGGAGCTCGGGAAGAATGTCGACGAGTTCGGGATCGAGGTGATCCAGGGTCATGCTGGACCAACGATCATAGTATCGCCGCCATGTGCCCTGTGCTTCTTCAGCATTCCGAGCCGGAATGAAACGGGTGAAGACCGTGCGGGCTGGGTCCAGCTCAACCAGACTTATTACAAAGGGCAGGACCCGTGCCATCCATGGCGTGTGCCATTCCGTTTGTTCGGCAAACATCCGCTGCATGTCAATGCAGAGATGAACCCAGCTATTGCCTAGTGGACCAAAGCGTAAACCGCCTTCAGTTTGGCTTGATAACGTTAAATCAGTCACGCCAGCATCACCTCATTTTCGAGAACGAGCGCTTTCGGTTCAAAGTGGACCGGGTAACTAGCAGTGGCCCAGAGTGTTCCGCTATGTCTCAATGGCACCGCCAAGTTTAAGCTCTTAACCGGTGCAGTGGCAGAGCTAGGTGCGTGAACGACCCTCTGAAACTCTTTTCCACAGACGCCCGGGTCCAAAACTTTGCGCATTGACTCTTAGTCTGACTCAATGAGAACAAATAAGGAACATTGAGCCTTGGGGAGTCTGTTGTGGTTGAGCCGGTGCATGTGCCCGAGAAGCTGATAGGGACCTACGCCGAACTCGTCGCCGCCACCAATTTCTCCTTTCTTTGCGGCGCTAGTCATCCTTTCGAGATGGTGGCCCAGGCTGCCGGACTGGGTCTCTCGGGCATTGGCATTTGCGACCGGAACTCCCTGTCTGGGGTGGTGCGCGCCTTTTCAGCCTGGAAGGATTTGCGCAAAGACTATCCTGACTTCCGCCTAGTGGTGGGCACCCGCATCGTCTTTTCTGATGGCTCACCGGACATTGCCGTCTACCCAAATGATCGCGAAGCCTATGGCCGGCTCGCAGCACTCCTGACCTTGGGCAACCGGCGGGCGCCGAAAGGCGAGTGCCACCTCCAGTTGCAGGATATGGTCGACCAATCATCCGGGCAGTTGATGATCCTCATGCCGCGTGAAGGCCAGGTGGAACATGATGTCGGCATTGCCCAGCAGCTTAACCAGCTAAACAAGGGCTGCGTGTGGGTTGGAGCATCTAAACGCTTCGACGGCCACGACCGCGAGCGGTTTGAAAGACTTTCGGAAGTTTGCCGATCAGCCGGGCTGCCCATGCTCGCCACCATGGACGCCCTTTACCATGAGCCCGGACGCAAGGTCATACAGGACGTTCTGACCTGCATTCGCGAGCTCACCACGATCGAGAACGCAGGCTTTCTTCTCGCGCCCAATGCCGAGCGTTTCATCCACCAACCGTTGGACATGAAGCGTCTCTTTCGCGAGTATCCCCAGGCGCTGGAGGAAACCAACAGGTTCATCGAGCGCATCAGCTTCTCGCTCGATCAGCTTCGTTACATCTATCCCGAAGAAACCGTGGGCAATGGCGAGACCGCCCAGCAAACCCTGGAACGGCTCGCATATGCCGGTGCCCGGGGACGCTATCCGGAAGGCGTACCGGAACGGGTGCAGAAGGGCCTGGAACACGAACTCGCCCTGATCGGTGAGATGGGCTATGCGCCGTACTTTCTGACCGTTCAGGACATCGTCCGCTTTGCCCGGCAGGAGCGTGGCATTCTGTGTCAGGGCAGGGGATCTGCCGCCAACTCAGCAGTGTGTTTCTGTCTTGGCATCACCGAAGTCGATCCCATGCTGATCGACCTCCTGTTTGAGCGGTTTGTCTCCACCGAACGGGACGAGCCCCCCGACATCGATGTCGACTTCGAGCATGAGCGGCGTGAAGAGGTGATGCAGTACATCTACCAGAAGTATGGCCGCCATCGAGCTGGGCTTACTGCCAACGTCATCACCTATCGCACCAAGGGAGCGCTTCGCGACGTCGGAAAGGTGTTCGGGCTGTCCGATGACACGATCTCGGCCATCTCTGGTTTGAACTGGGGCTGGGGCAAGATCGACTTCCCTGCCGAACGTCTCGGGCAGATCGGTATCGATCCCACGGACCAGACCATCGGTATGGTCCTTCATATCGCCAGCGTTCTTTATGGCTTTCCCCGACATTTGGGCCAGCATGTGGGTGGCTTCGTCATCACCCGTGACCGGCTCGATCAACTCGTCCCGATCAGCAATGCTGCCATGGAAGACAGGACGGTGATCGAGTGGAACAAAGATGACCTAGATGAACTCGGCATCCTCAAGGTCGATGTGCTGGCCCTGGGCATGCTCTCCTGTATTCGGCGGAGCTTCAACCTCCTGCGCCAGCACTATGGCCTGTCCCTGACGCTGGCGACCGTGCCGCAGGAAGATCCTCGCGTTTACAAGATGACCCATCGCGCCGATACGATCGGGGTCTTCCAGATCGAAAGCCGGGCGCAGATGTCCATGCTGCCGCGGCTTAAGCCATCAGAGTTCTATGACCTCATCATCGAAGTGGCGATCGTGCGACCAGGCCCCATCCAAGGGGACATGGTCCATCCTTACCTCAAGCGCCGGCAGGGCCTTGAACCTACCTCCTACCCGTCTCCTGAACTCGAGCATGTGCTCAAGAAAACCTATGGCGTGCCCCTGTTCCAGGAGCAGGCGATGAAGATCGCCATCGTCGCAGCGGGTTTTACCCCGGGCGAGGCGGACCGCCTTCGGCGCGCCATGGCGACCTTCAAGCGAACGGGTGGCGTGGGTCTGTTCAAGGACAAGTTCATCAATGGCATGCTCCAGCGCGGCTATGCCCAGGATTTTGCTGAGCGGTGCTTTGGGCAGATCGAGGGCTTTGGCTCCTATGGCTTCCCAGAGAGCCATGCTGCGTCCTTTGCCCTCCTGGTCTACGTCTCCTGCTGGATCAAGTGCCATTACCCTGACGTGTTTGCAGCAGCGCTCTTAAACTCCCAGCCAATGGGGTTCTATGCACCCAGCCAGATTATCCGGGATGCGCAGGATCATGGTGTTGATGTCCGTCCTGTCGACATCAACCTCAGCGATCTTGAAAATGTCATGGAACGAAGCAACGAGAGCGGGCTCAACATCGCCCCACGGCACCTCGACATGCAGGAGGATATCTGGGGTAATCGTGGTGTGCGTTTGGGCTTCAATCTCGTTGCGGGGCTTCGAACCGACCACGCCAACATCATCGTGGCCCGTCGCCAGGGTGGCTACGACAGCGTTCGCGATCTGTGGCTGCGCACCGAGCTCTCCCCAAAAGTTCTCCAGGTCTTGGCTGAAGCCGATGCATTCCAGTCGCTTGGCCTGTCGCGACGCGATGCGCTCTGGGCAGTAACAGGTCTGATCGGCACCCATGGTGCCGAGACCTTACCCTTGTTCCAGGCCGGGGAGCGTCCCGCCCGGTGGAGCGAACAAGAAAGCGGTCTGCCGCCTATGCCGCCCGGCGAAGAGGTCATCCACGACTATCGAGCGCTCTCGATCTCACTTAAGGGTCACCCAATGAGTTTCCTGCGTCCAAAGCTCGCAGCAAAACGGTTTGTACAGGCCGATGACTTGCGCACCCTTCATCCCGGCAGCACCGTTCTGGTGTCAGGTCTTGTGCTGGTGCGCCAGCGGCCCGGGACGGCAAGCGGGGTCATTTTTGCCACGCTGGAGGACGAGACAGGCGTCGCTAATATCATTGTCTGGCCAAAGGTGTTCGAGGCCAATCGGCGCGTGGTGCTGGGTGCCCGTGTGCTGGGTGTCAAAGGCACGCTGCAGCGGGAAGGCATCGTCATTCATGTGATCGCCAAGGAGTTCGTGGACTTGACTGCGGACATGGCATCCATTGCCGGCGGTGCCGACATCGGCGAGCGCATCATCGCTCGGGCTGATGAAGGCCGCACTGGCGGTCCGAGCGGACGCAACCGGGAGCAGGAGCAATACCAGGAGGCACACCGCAGGCGACTGGTGGATGTCCTGCCTGCCGGGCGGAACTTCCACTGATGCTCACCCGTCCTATTCGTACGCTGGAGGACTTCCGGGACACGGGGCGTGCTATCCACGCCTATTGCAGCCACTACTATCATTGCACCCATGATGCCCCGTTGCGGCTGGAGGTCCTAGCAGTGCATGTCGGCTGGAGCTTCGACTTCTATGGGGGAAAGGACTATCTGGCAGCCCGGCTTCGGTGCTCCATTTGCGGCTGGTACTATCCGACCTTCGCCTTGGGTCATGCCGGACGGCGTCCGGCGTTCTCCGGCACGCATGGGGCAGGGACGGTGCAACTGCCAACCGAGCAGCTGATTGCCCTGCAACGGGCCCGTGAGGCTAACCACAGTGGTGAGACGCCATGGGTTGGCAAACGCAAGGGAGGACGCAAGTTTGGTCGGTAAGGGGACTACTGACACCGACTGGCAGGCAATGGGGTAATCCTGCCGGTGATGGAGAAAGAGACTGTGACCGTCCGCAAGATCATCCATATCGACATGGACGCCTTCTATGCTTCGGTCGAGCAACGGGACAATCCGGCTTTGCAGGGCAAGCCGGTCGCCGTAGGCCATGGCGCTGCGCGCGGTGTAGTTGCTGCGGCAAGCTATGAAGCGCGCGCCTTTGGCGTCCATTCGGCCATGGCGTCGGTCACGGCGATGCGTAAATGTCCCGAGCTGATCTTCGTGCCGCCGCGCTTTGACGTCTACCATGCCGTCTCAGGGCAGATCCGGGAGATCTTTGCCGAGCATACCCACCTTGTTGAGCCGTTGTCGCTGGATGAAGCGTATCTCGACGTAACAGAGAACCGGCAGAACATTCCCATAGCGACCGACATCGCCAACGCGATCCGAAGGCGGATCAAGCAGGTGACGGGTCTGAACTCCTCTGCCGGCATCAGCTACAACAAGTTCCTGGCCAAAATGGCATCAGGCTACCGCAAGCCCAACAACTTCTTTGTTATTCCACCAGCCAAGGGTCCGGTGTTTGTGGCGGCTTTGCCCATCGAGAAGTTCCATGGCGTGGGCCCTGCAACGGCTGCGCGGATGCATGCCCTGGGGATCAGGACAGGTGCTGATCTCGCCGCGCTGTCGCCGGACGAGCTGACGCACAAATTCGGCAAGTCAGCCCAGTACTGGTTTGATCTCTCCCGCGGTATCGATCACCGCGAGGTCAAGCCGAACCGAGAGCGCAAGTCCGTTGGGGCTGAGGACACTTTCAGTAAGGACATCACGACCGTTGAAGAAGCCCGTGCACGGACGGCGCCCTTGATCGAGAAGGTCTGGAGGGTCTGCGAAAAGCGAAGTCTGCATGGGCGTACGGTTACGCTCAAGGTCAAGTTCGCCGACTTCGAGCAGATCACGCGATCCAAAAGCCGATCAACCGCGATTGCCAGTGCCGAGGAGCTTGCCGCTGCGATCAATGAACTGGTTGGACAGGTGTTTCCACCCAGACTGCCGGTCCGGCTTCTTGGGGTCACAATGTCCAGCTTCGGCACGGCAGTAGAGCACGCAGCTGAGCAGATGGCGCTACCAATTGAGAGCTGAGGGTCATTCGGTTGTGGCTGGGCGCATGTTCTCAATTTGCACCTTTTCCCCGTTTTCCGCCTGCTTCAGCCATCGCCTATCCTCTAGTCGATACAAACAGGAGGAAACCATGAGTGAAGCTCGAAAGACCACGGCGCAGTACCTGAACGGCCTGGCCGTCGCCGTACTTGCAACGGCAGGTGGCGCCTTTATCGGCAACCAAGTCCCAGTAGGCACTTTACTGCTTGCAGGGCTGATCAGCCTGGCCGCTCATGCAATGGCGATCTGGATGGTGAAAGGATGAACAAGGTGCTTCCGTCCCGCGTCCGCGTCATTGATCTCGAGACAGCCGGCAACGGCCCTTTGGATGTGTGCGAGATCGGCTGGCAGGATGTCGTGCAAGCTTCCGATGGATCCTGGCAGGTGAACGAGGAGCGTGGATCGATCCTGGTCAACCCGGGGAGGCCGATTGCGCCTGAAACGATGGCCATCCACCATATCCTCGATGCGCATGTCGCATCAGCGCCGTTCTGGAAGGAGGTCGCACCACAAGTTCTGAGGCCTGAAGGTGGCGCGATTGCCCTGGCTGCCCATCGTGCAGCATTCGAACAGCGCTATTGCCGCCCACAACTGAGCGGAGGCGCCAAATGGATCTGCACCTGGAAATGTGCGCTCCGGCTATGGCCGCATCTGCAAAGCTTTTCCAACCAGATGCTGCGCTACCAGCGCATGCCGGAAGGGCTTGTTCATGAGCTTGGGTTGCCGGCCCATCGAGCAATGCCGGATGCCTATGTAACGGCACACCATTTGCGCGACATGCTTAATGAAACATCGGCCGTGCAATTGATCGCCTGGAGTGCAGAGCCAGGGCTCTTGGCCCGTGTTCCGTCTGGGCCTGATCGGGGCAAAGCTTGGGCGCAAATCACCCTCGACGCGCTCCAAGTGCTCGGACGCGACCGCGACGCCGACATTCGGTTCAGTGCAAGGACTGAGATGAGGCGGAGAGGTCAAGATCCGCTGCCGCTACCCGAGCAGCCGGAACAAGGCATGCTGCTCTGAATCAGTTGTTGAAAATAACTCACGGTTATAGCAGCCAAAATCACAATGTTTGTGCTGTCTGACTGTCCGCCTCGCGGACCGCCAGTTTTGCCATGGCCAGCGCTGCTTCACGTGTCTCTGCCGCCGCCACAAAGCGACCCTTGTGGCAAAAGCTTGCACCAGCCACACCGGTCGCATCCTCTAAGTCTTTCCCCATCAGACCCGCCCACGCGACTGGCAGATCGGCTCGGTTGGCAAACCCGTCATCACTTTGGCGAATTGTCGTAAGGCACCAATCCAGTTCGCGCGGGTGCACGACGAACAGCAAATGTTCGGCGCCATACTTAACGATAGCTGGTCTAAAGGGCATGCCTCGAGGAAGTTCCAGCACGCGACTCGTTCCAGCGGTGGTGATGGCGCGTAGCACAATTGCTTCGGCTCGTGACTTTGCAGCAAAGCGGGCAACCTTGGCTTCGACAAAGAAACGCGCTATCGCCAAAGCTCGAGTAAAGGCCTTCTCGCTAGCATCTGAGGCATCGTCGTCAAATGCAGGCTTGAGGGTATCGAGCAGAGTGGGCAGCGTCAGATCGGCCCAAAGACCATCCGGACCCAAGACACCATTGTCCGCCAGATCGATTGGAAGAACGAAGTCCTGATCGAAAGCCGCATGAGTTGCCGATAAGTCTTGGTCGAGGATACCGCAGGCTGTGAGATAGTCCCGCCCGTAGTGCTTCCAAATCAGACCAAATGAACTGAATGGCTGGCCGTCTTCCCGGACAGGGGCGCCGCGTTGGTGATGATCGAAGATTTGCTTTTGATCATCATAGGCTCCTCCAACATCATAAGTGATGCGGTCATGGTTGGGAGTAAGCCATTCAGGAGCTCTGCTGCGGACCAACTCTGCATGAGGGAAAAGGCGCGTAAGGATGACGCTCGACAACACTTCATCTGCGTGGAAGCCGCCAGAATGCGTAACGAGAAACGCGATAGACATAAGAACTCCGTTCCCTTTGCCTACAGCTTAAGGCATTTGCCGAAGGACATGCGACGTTTATGCCCAAACAGCAATAGCTGCTTGGATCTGAGCGCCCCGGCGGCGCCGCGCCGGAGTTCGTCATTTTGGCTTAACCCTGGGCGGCAAATATCTTGAAGTTAGTGGAACTTTAGCAAAGGCCTGTTCAGTATCGCGGCACAGGAAGGGCAAGAAAAGTGACCAGTTCAACAAAGATAACAAGCTTCGTTGTTCCGCCGACTATCGGCGACAGTACTAAGGCATCTACTGCGAAACGAGCCTTGGATGCTGTTCGTTCTCACCTCGGCATGGATGTGGCGTATATCTCGGAATTTGTGGGCGACCAATCGGTGTTCCGCGAAGTAGACGCTCCTGGTTTTGAAGACATCATCAAGCCAGGTGACTCCCGATCACTGGATGATGTTTACTGTCGTCATATTCTTGCGGGGCGACTACCCGAATTGATGCCAGATACGTCCAATGTACCCTTCGCGGCGTCAATGCCAATCACCAAGGCAGCGTCAATCGGTGCCCATATGAGCGTGCCCATTCACCTCTCCAGCGGAGAGAATTATGGGATGTTCTGTTGCTTAAGCTTCAATCCAGACAATTCGCTCAACCAACGCGACCTTCAGATGATGAAGGTCTTCGCTGAATTGGCGGCGAAGGAGATAGACGAGAAACTGTCGGTGGCGCGGGCAGCGGAGGGAATCAAGGCCAAGCTCCGAAACGCTGCTGCGGCCGACGAGATCTCGATAGTCTACCAGCCTATCTGCAGTATCGCGTCGGGCAAGGTCATGGGTCTTGAGTGTTTATCACGCTTCTCAGGAAAGCCGATATGCTCTCCTGATGTCTGGTTCGCCGAAGCGGCCGAAGCGCAGCTGGGCGGTTGGTTGGAGTGCTTGAGCATCCGCAGAGCCGTTCCGGCGATGCACGTCTTGCCATCAGAGGTTTATCTTGCAGTCAATGCCAGCCCGGAAGCTGTCCTGAGTGAAGAGTTTCTAAGTGCCTTGAGCGGCGCGGCACTTGATCGGCTGGTATTGGAGTTGACTGAGCACGCTTCTGTGCAGGACTATCCAAAACTGATCGAGAAGCTGGCGCCGTTGCGGAGCGCGGGGATGAGGCTGGCGGTTGATGATGCCGGTTCAGGCTATTCCGGGCTGCAGCATATCCTGCGCATCCGTCCCGATATCATCAAGTTGGATATCGAGCTGATCAGGGGCATCGATCAAGATTCAACCAAGCAGGCGCTTTCCACGGCCTTAGCGGCCTTTGCGCGACAGACCAACAGCAAGATTATCGCTGAGGGTGTTGAAACGACAGCAGAACTGGAAACGCTCAAGGGACTAGGGATTGAGCTTGCGCAGGGGTATCTACTCGCAAGGCCCATGAGCTTGGACAAGACCGTTGAGTTTCTGAACGCGAATGCCGCTACAAACCGGCTGGTGGCTTGAACAGCAAGCATGGGGAAATGGTGATCAGCTCCATATCGACGTACTATCCGGGAATGGACTTGCCCCGCGACGCTGGTTAAGACTACCTTAACGATTGCCATTGCGGGCAGTCTGTACGAAAGCTGACGCTGCCTTGATGCAAACGTGTTTGCGCCCTATGTTGC
>JAESGR010000106.1_pt1 | contig 174200 bp, 173 predicted proteins | sample 9269771 | NCBI WGS metagenome assembly JAESGR01 (sample SAMN15739572, study PRJNA653492) | algae metagenome | isolation source: Chroococcus sp. CMT-3BRIN-NPC107 and co-occurring heterotrophs from well... | place: USA: Clark Mountains Wilderness, California | collected 2010-04-18
TCCCAGTCAGAGGCGAACGGGCGGCGCGCCGCGGGCGCAGCGGGGGCGTTGTCCTGCTGCGCCCGAACCCAGACCTCCTGCTCGCCGCCACGACGCCTCGCGAGCGCGCCCCTCGTGAGCAGGACAGGATCTACATAGAACAAAGCAGGAACATTGTCAAGCTTGGAGAGGCGAGCGAGTCGCTCCCACGACCCGTGAGGATCCCCTGTCCCGCCAGCGAACTCCCTCTCCCCGCAGGCGGGGAGAGGGCTGGGGTGAGGGGCGGGTCAGTGAGGCGAGCGGTGTCCGCCTCACCTCGTCATGGCAGCCTCGGCGAGGCGAGCGGCATCCGCCTCACGCCTGCCAGGGCCAGTCTCGTCCCGGCCATCCCGCCCGGAGAGGCGCGCTGCGCCCGCAGCGACAAGCATTACGGTCTTCCCATCAGGATGGCCGGGACGAGCCCGGCCATGGCACTGGAGAGATTGAGCTCCACCGACCCGCCCCTCTCCCCGTAAACGGGGAGAGGGAGACGGAGGCGGGGAGAAGGGACGTGCGGCAGCGCAGAGAGGGCGGAGGCCGCCCCGCCGTGCCCGGAAAACCACACCCGCGCCTCCCCGGATCCGCCGTGGAAAAACCCCCAAAAAGCCCTTGCGATGGGGGGTGACTCATCTTATCTACCCCTTGCCCAATTTCGCACGTGCCTGTGGTCGCGTGCCGGTTGGTGGGCATCCGGACAAGAGGCCGGACAGCCGCCCGAAGGCGCTCTAGCCTTCGATACCCCTAACCGGCAGCCGGAGGCGAAACCGGCGCACCTCGCTCTCAGCGGGGAACGCGACTTAAAGCAACGACGAACGGGCTTTTTTGGTCTCGTCGGCCCTCCAAAGGCCGGCACCGAAGAGGCTTGTTTCTCATTGCCGGGCGTGCGGTCAGGGGCCTCCCCTTTCCAATCCAAGGCAGCATCGACGGGTCGTGAACCCTCGCGCGCGTCCTCGTGTCTCCAACGCACGGGTCCGCCGAAGGATCGCATCCGCTGACGCCGGACGACGCTTGCGTCGTCCCGATTTCAATCCGGGGCCTCTGAAGAAGAGCCCCATTGAACCTTTGGTGGGGAGAGCGCCATGACGGAGCGCATCCGCGAATTCCTGCGCAACCGAAGCGAGGACGGGCCCGTGCTCGTCGTCGATCTCGATGTCGTGCGCGACAACTACTCGAAATTCGCCCGGGCCCTCCCCGACACGCGCGTGTTCTACGCCGTGAAGGCGAACCCCGAGCCGGCCGTGCTCAAGCTCCTGGCCGAGCTGGGGTCCTGCTTCGACACCGCCTCGGTGGTGGAGATTCAGCTCGCGCTGGACGCCGGGGCGACCCCGGACCGGATCTCGTTCGGCAACACGATCAAGAAGGAGCGCGACATCGCGCGGGCCCTCGAGCTCGGCGTGCGCCTCTTCGCGGTCGATTGCGAGGCGGAGGTCGAGAAGATCGCCCGCGCCCAGGCCCTCACCGGGGCCGAGGACGTGAAGGTGTTCTGCCGCATCCTCTGCGACTGTGCCGGCGCCGAATGGCCGCTCAGCCGCAAGTTCGGCTGCGCGCCCGAGATGGCGGTCGAGGTGCTCGAGCATGCGCACCGGCAGGGGCTGGAGGCCTACGGGGTCTCCTTCCACGTCGGCTCGCAGCAGCGCAACACGGAGTCGTGGGACGTGGCCCTGGCCGCGGCCTCCGCGATCTTCCGCGAATGCGCCGAGCGCGGCATCCACCTCTCGATGGTCAACCTCGGGGGCGGGTTCCCGACGAAGTACCTGAAGAGCATTCCGGCGGTCGAGGCCTATGGCGAGTCGATCTTCCGGGCGCTCTCGAAGCACTTCGGCAACCGTCTCCCGGAGACGATCATCGAGCCGGGCCGCGGCATGGTCGGCAACGCCGGGATCATCGAGTCCGAAGTCGTGCTCATCTCCAAGAAGAGCCGCGACGAGGACGAGATCCGGTGGGTCTACCTCGACATCGGCAAGTTCGGCGGCCTCGCCGAGACGATGGACGAGTCGATCCGCTACCCGATCGTGACCGACCACGACGGCGACAAGAAGGTGCCGTGCGTGCTCGCGGGTCCCACCTGCGACTCCGCGGACGTGCTCTACGAGAAGGACCCCTACCTGCTGCCGGTCTCGCTCGAGATCGGCGACCGGGTCCTGATCGAAGGCACGGGCGCCTACACGACCACGTACTCGGCGAACCACTTCAACGGGTTCCCGCCGCTGCGGACCTACGTGATCTAGCGCTCCCCCTCTCCCCGTTCACGGGGAGAGGGCTGGGGCGAGGGGCCGGTCGGCGAAACGCCGACTGTGCCGTTTCGCCCTTCCGCCGGAAGCCGTGCCCTGGATGCACCGCGCTTTTCCGACCCGCCCCTCACCCTGACCCTCTCCCCGCATGCGGGGAGAGGGGATCTCCATGGTCCCGGACGGCCGGCCCGTTGCCGGTGCGAGGGCTGTCGCTCGCCCCACGTGTATTGGGAGGCCACGGCCGTGATGTTCCGCGAAGATTCCATCCCCACGACAATCCGCGGCGAGCGCCTGCGCGACGCGTCCGTTCCGGGCCCGGCGCCGATCGTCCGCGCCGAGACCCTGCGCGACGCCGACGCCCGCGAGGCGATCCTCGACGCCTGCTTCGGCCCGTCCCGCTTCGAGAAGACGAGCGAGCGCCTGCGCGAGGGCCGCCGCCCGGCGGACGGCCTGTCGCTCGTGGCCGAGGTCGACGGCCGCGTCGTCGGCACCGTGCGCCTGTGGCACGTGACGGCCGGTCCCGGCCGGCCGGCGCTGATGCTCGGGCCGCTCGCGGTCGACTGCGCCTGCCAGGGGCTCGGCATCGGCGCAGGCCTGATGCAGGCGGCCCTGGAGCGGGCGAAGGCGCTCGGCCACCGGGCGGTGCTGCTCGTGGGCGACGCGCCCTATTACGCGCGCTTCGGCTTCTCGCCCGAGAAGACCGCGGCCCTATGGCTTCCCGGTCCCTTCGCCCGAGAGCGCTTCCTTGCGCTGGAACTCCAGGCCGGTGCGCTCGACGGGGCTCGAGGCCTCGTTTCTGCGACGGGCGCGTCCGAGGAGAAGCCGGACCTCGCCGCGCTTGTCGCGGCCGCCCACCAGGGTGTGCTGGCCGGGTTCAGAAGCGCTGCCTAGGATCCTTGACCCGCCTCCGTGCTCCCTCTCCCCGCGTGCGGGGAGAGGGCTGGGGTGAGGGGCCGGTCGGTGGATCTGAGTGGTACACGCTTCACGCGTGTCGTGGCCGGGCTTACCCGGCCATCTCGATCGGAGAGGCGCGCTCTCCCCGCAGCAGCAGGCATCGAGTGCTTCAAGCCGGGATGGCCGGGTCGAGCCCGGCCATGACAATGGAACCATTGGGCTCTTCCGACCCGCCCCTCACCCCGACCCTCTCCCCGCACGCGGGGAGAGGGAGTCCGCCCGCCCCATTGACCCCTCCGGCCCTCGAACCCTAGATGCGCCGCACCGTCACGGCCCCGTCGCCGGGCGCGCGGATGCTGCCGTTCTCATCCCAAGGAGATCCCGATGACCACCTGGCCCGTCCACGGCCGCATCAGCGGCCCGATCGTCATGATCGGCTTCGGCTCCATCGGCCGCGGCACGCTGCCGCTCATCGAGCGCCACTTCGCGTTCGACAAGTCCCGCATGGCCGTGATCGACCCGGTCGACACCGACCGGCGCCTCCTCGACGAGCGCGGCATCCGCTTCGTGCAGGCGGCGCTGACGCGCGACAACTACCGCGAGATCCTCACGCCGCTGCTGACCGCGGGCGGGGGGCAGGGCTTCTGCGTCAATCTCTCGGTCGACACCTCGTCGGTCGACATCATGGAACTCGCCCGCGAGCTCGGCTGCTTCTACATCGACACCGTGAACGAGCCCTGGGCCGGGTTCTATTTCGACCGGAGCAAGGGTCCGGCCGCGCGCACCAACTACGCCCTGCGCGAGGTCACGCTCGCGGCGCGCCGGCGCAATCCCGGCGGCCCCACGGCGGTGTCGTGCTGCGGCGCCAATCCCGGCATGGTGTCCTGGTTCGTCAAGCAGGCGCTGGTCGACATCGCGCGCGACACGGGGTTGAAGCACGAGGAGCCGCAATCGCGCGAGGACTGGGCGCGCCTGGCGCAGACGCTTGGCGTCAAAGGCGTCCACATCGCCGAGCGCGATACGCAGCGCGCGAAGAACCCGAAGCCGCCGGGCGTCTTCGTGAACACCTGGTCGGTCGAGGGCTTCGTCTCCGAGGGCATGCAGCCGGCCGAACTCGGCTGGGGCACGCACGAGACCTGGAAGCCCGACAACGCGGGCGGCCACGAATCCGCCGACGCGCCGGGGATCTACCTGCTGCAGCCCGGCGCCAACACCCGCGTGCGCACCTGGTGCCCGACGCCCGGGCCGCAATACGGCTTCCTCGTCACCCACAACGAGTCGATCTCGATCGCGGATTACTACACGGTCCGCGAGGGCGGTCGCGCGGTCTACCGCCCGACCTGCCACTACGCCTATCACCCTTCGAACGACGCGGTCCTGTCGCTGCACGAGATGTTCGGCAACGGCGGCACGGTCCAGGAGGAGCACCACATCCTCGACGAGACCGAGATCGTGGACGGCATCGACGAGCTCGGCGTGCTGCTCTACGGCCACGCCAGGAACGCCTACTGGTACGGCTCGCAGCTCTCGATCGAGGAGACCCGCCGCATCGCGCCCTACCAGAACGCCACGGGCCTGCAGGTGACGTCCGCGGTGCTCGCCGGCATGGTCTGGGCGCTCGAGAATCCGACCGCCGGCATCGTCGAGGCCGACGAGATGGACTACCGCCGCTGCCTCGAGGTGCAGTCGCCCTATCTCGGTCCCGTGAAGGGCTACTACACCGACTGGACCCCGCTCACCGACCGCCCGGGCTTCTTCCCCGAGGACATCGACCCGAGCGACCCCTGGCTCTTCCGCAACGTGCTGGTGCGATAGGCTCCCTCTCGCAGCCCTCGCTCCCTCTCCCCGCTCGCGGGGAGAGGGCAGGGGTGTGGGGCCGGTCGGTGGATCTGAGCGATACTCGCCTCACCAATGTCATGGCCGGGCTTGTCCCGGCCATCTCGACTGGAGAGGCGCGCTGGCCCCGGAGCACCATGCATCGCGGTCTTCTCATCGGGATAGCCGGGTCGAGCCCGGCCATGACACGGGAGCACGGGAGACGCAGTGCTCATCTGACCTGCCCCTCACCCCAACCCTCTCCCCGTTCACGATGAGACGGAGTAGAAGGCGTCCATGCCCCATTTCGAGGAATTCTACGCCAACAAGCTGCGCGGCCCGCTCGGGCTCGCCGATGCGGAGGCGGTGCTCGACCTGCGCGGCGCGACGCGGGAGCAGGCGGCCGCCTCGGTCCAGGACATGCTGGAGCGCAGCCGCTTCGCCGCCATGAAGACCGTGGCGGTGCTCCTCGACCCGCCCCCGGAGGGCGGCGGCGAGACCCTGTTCCAGCCGGTGGGCCGCGCCCTGCTCGAAGCCAAGAAGCGCGGCTGGGTCGATCGCCTGCACACCCTGCCCGCGCAGGACGGCCTCGGCTTCTACGTGGCGCTCGCCGGCCGGCCGGCGAGCGCAGGCGGTTAGGGCGAAGGCGCGGGCCCCGCACGGAGCCCGCCGCCGCGGTCAGCGGACGTCCCGCAGGAAGTCGCGCAGCCGGCGCACGTCGCCCTGTCCGAGCTCGTCCTCCAGGATCTCCTGGCGCCGGAGCTCGATGAGCGCCCGCTCCTGGGTCTCGACCTCGGTCGCCGTGCGCCCTCTCGTGCTCACCGCGGCCCGGGCGACGGCCGGGACCGCGCGCGAGGCCGCGCGCTCGACCGGCTTGGCCGGCAGCGTCAGCGCGATGATGACCTTGTGGATGTCCATCCGGCTCGCCCCGACATTCGCTCCGGCGCTGGTGAGCTCGAATCCGGTGCGGATGGGGATCAACTGAACCGTCGACGTGGCGTTGCCCGACAGCGTGGTGGTGAATTCGAGCGTGTCCGCGAGGGTGGGAACCGGGTTCGCGCCCTCGGCACTGAGCTTCCCGCTCTCGTTGAGGCGGTAGAAGGTGCGGACGAGCTCGTCGAGGCCGATCGAGCCGGTGATCGGATAGTGCCAGTTCTCCGGCGCGCGGGCGGTGCAGTGCTCGTCGTCGTAGGAGGTCACGATGTCCCGCGCCACGTCGACCATGCGGAAGTTGCGCGTGTTCTGGCGCTCCCGGTTGTGGCTGGCCGACAGGCCGAGGCTGGCCGATCCCCGCGGGAGCAGGCCCCGGAGGATCGGATCGGCGAAGCCGAGCGAGGCGCCGGCGTTGTTGGTCTCGGTGATGTCGAAGGTGAAGCTGTAGGCGATCGCGCCCTGGGCGTAATTGCTCAGCAGCGTCCGCCCCTGGGGCGACAGGGGAAGCGTCCGCAGGTCCTTGAACAGGGCGGGGTCCCGGGCGAGCGACGCGGCCGCGGCCGGATCGGTCGGCTCGAGCTGCCAGAGGATGGCGCCGCGGATCGCGTCGCGCATCTCGCAGCGGATCCGCGCCACGATCGCGGGCGTGTCGAGGCCCGTGACGTTCTCGGGCAGAGGATGAATGGCGCAGCCCCCGCGAGCAGGGACACGGCGCCGACGGACAGCCAGCTTCTGAGCGACATGGTGCGAACCCCCCGTGCCGGACCCCGTCTTTCATAGACGGTTGCAAATTCCCGGAACGCTATTGAAGGTTGCAGAAAGTGCGCTCCGTGTCTGTGACATCCGAGCAACAAGGGGCGCGTTCCGCGCAGCTTCCGGCCGGCGCGTCGGCGCGGCCGACCTCGCCTGCTTCGATTGTCCTCGGGCGGGAGCGTGCTAGCTTCTCGCCCGAACCTGCCGCACCCGGTTGAATCGCGGCGGCGGGACATCTGGGAGAAACGCCTTGACACGCACCCTCACGCGCCTCGCCGCGATCGCCGCCTTCGCGCTCGGCGCCGGATCCGCCGCCGCGCAGAGCTGGCCGACCCGGCCCATCACCCTCATCGTGCCGTTCGCCGCCGGCGGCGGCACGGACGCCTTCGCGCGGCCGCTGGCGCAGCAGCTCGACAACCAGCTCAAGATGCGGGTCATCATCGACAACCGCGCCGGCGCCGGCGGCAACACCGGCGCGGCCGCGGCCGCCAAGGCCGAGCCCGACGGCTACACCTTCTTCGTCGGCGCGACCCACCACGTCATCGCGCCCGCGATGTACCCGAACCTCACCTACGACCTCCAGAAGGACTTCGTGCCGATCGGCATGGTCTCGCAGGTCCCGCACGTGGTCGTGGTCCATCCCCAGAAGGTGAAGGCGAAGACGCTGGCCGAGCTCGTCGCCGACGCCAAGGCCAATCCCGGCAAGCTCAACTACGCCTCGGCGGGCGGCGGCACGGCGCACCACCTCGCGGGCGAGCTCTTCAAGCTCCTGACGGGGACCAACATCGTGCACGTGCCCTATCGCGGCGCGGGACCGGCCATGCAGGACCTGATCGCAGGCCAGGTCGACATGGCCTTCGACGGCCTCGGGAGCTCGGCGGCGCAGATCCAGGGCGGCCTGATCCGCGCGCTCGCGGTCGCGGCGCCGCAACGCGTGAAGGCCTTCCCCGACATCCCGACCGCGGCCGAGGCCGGCGTCCCGGGCTACGAGGTCTCGACCTTCTATGCCCTCTGGGCGCCCCGGAACACGCCGCCCGAGATCGTCGAGCGCATGAGGCGCGAGCTGCGCACCGCCTTCGAGGCGCCCGCGATCAGGGAGGCCTGGGAGCGCCAGGGCTCCGCCATCCCGACCCTGATGGGCGAGGAGTTCGGCGCCTTCATCGGCAACGAGATCACCCGCTGGGGCAAGGTCGTGAAGGACGCCGGCGTGAAGCTGGAGTAGGGGCCGCACGCACTCCCTCTCCCCGCCTGCGGGGAGAGGGCTGGGGTGAGGGGCCGGTCAGAAGGGCGAGCGGTCTCCGATGAACTCCCCTCCCCGCAAGGGGGAGGGCATGATCTGGATACACCTCGCTCCTCCGACCCGCCCCTCACCCTAACCCTCTCCCCGCAGGCGGGGAGAGGGGACTGGGGCGGGGAGGCGGACGGGGCGCCGCCGGAACAGGCCGCGAATGAGCCCGGTCAGCAGCAGCACCGCGCCCCACGCGACCGCGAAGCCGGCGAGCGCGGCGACGATGCCCTCCTCCGTGATCGGCAGCGCCGGCTCGAACTCGGCCCAGGCTCCCCGCATGAGATCGACGTCGCCGTCGCGGACCAGGAGCGCCATCCGGCCGAAGGGCCCGGCCTCCGCCATGACCCGGCGGTGGGACTGCAGCCGCGTCAGGCGGTCCATGTTGCCCTGCATGGCGATGCCCTGACGGCTCACGAGATCGTCCGCGTTGGCGCGCAGCCGCGCGGCGGCGTCCTCGCGCGTCAGCCCGTTCGCCCGCGCGTCGCCCTCGAAGCGGGTGACGATGCGGGTCAGCTCGTCGATGGCGCCGCCGAGACGCTGCCGGTACTGCTGCGCGAATTCGGGCCCCTGCGAGGCGAGGGCCGCGCCGGCGAGGCCGCAGCCGAGGGCGATGATGCGCAGGATGCGGGGCAAAGGGGCGTCCTCGGTTCTCCGGGGCCGGAGGGTGCCCCGGGCCGGGCGGGCGGGCAATCCCTCACGGAGAGAGGGGAGCGCTGCAAGCCGCCCGCACCTCCGCTTCCGTTACGGCGTCGAGCGCCCCGGCGAGCTTGAGGGCCCGGGTCTTCCGGCCCGGCTCCATCACGAGGATCACGGTCTCGATGCCGGGGCAGGCCGGGTCCGTGCAGGCGATCTCGTTCACCGCGAGGGCGGTGTCGTCGGGCGCGCCGAGCGCCGCGCGGGTCCAGGCCTTCACGCGGGCGGCGGCCTCGGAATCGGCCTTGGGCCGCCCGCGCCAGAACGCGCCGAGCCGCATCAGGGCGTCCCTCGGCCGGCGGGCCGGCGCCGCCGCGGCGTTGCGAGCCGCATCAGGCGATCGGCAGGTGGACGACGCCCGCCTGCCCGTCTGCGCAGCCGAAGGCGAGGCGCTTGCCGGTCTTGTCCCAGGCGAGCGCGGTGACGCCGCCGCCCGGCGCCGGGCGGCGGGCGAGCAGTTCCGAGGCGTCGGAGAGGCGGATCAGCAGGATGCAGCCGTCCTCGTAGGCCGCCGCCAGCACCGGCGAGCCCGGGTGGAAGGCGACCTGCGTGACCTTCGCGGGCCGCACGCCGCATTCCCGCGGCGGCTTGCCGGTCGGGCCTTCCTTGGAATCGAACGGCCACAGGATCGCGGCCTCGGCCCCCGAGGTGCCGAGCCACTTGCCGTCGCGGGTCCAGGCGAGGGAGCGGGTCTTCGCGGGGTAGCCGCTCATGCGCATGTGGCCGTGGTCCGGCTGCAGGCGCCAGCCGTGCAGGGCGTTCTCCTGCATCGAGGTCACCACGAAGCGCCCGTCCGGCGACCAGGTGACGTCGAGATGCGAGCCCTTCCAGTCGAGCACCTCGGGCGCGGCGTCGAGGTTCGGGAACCACAGGGACACGCCGTTGTAGTGCGAGACCGCGAGCCGGTAGCCCTTCGGCGCGAAGGCGAGGCCGCGCGCCGCGGACGGAACGTCGAGCGTCCGTTCCCGCCCCTTGTCGTCGCGGGCGACGACGCGCTTGCCGGCGCCGAACGCGAAGGCGCCGCCGGGATGCAGCGCCAGCGTGTCGATCCAGGCGCCCTTGGCGTCGGCGAGCGTGCGGGTCGAGCCGTCCGGGCCCGTCACCGCGACCCGCCCGTCGTCGCCGCCCGTGACGAAGCGCTCGCCGTCGCTCGCCGCCACGAGCACGCCGGCCTCCGGGTGCGCCTCGACCCGGTGGCTCGCCCCGTCCCGGGCGAGCACCACGCCGCCGTCGGCGAGCGCGAAGGCGACGGTGTCCTTCAGCCACCCGAGCCCGGTCACGTGGGCGCCGGCGTCGACGGGGGTGATGGTGTCGGTGAGCGAGGGTGCGGAGGAGGCTGTCATGGGGCGCTTCTACTCGCTCTCCCCGCGATCGGGGAGGGGGTGGTGTCATCCCCCTCTCCCCGTGAACGGGGAGAGGGAGGAGGATGCGGGGAGAGGGAGGGCGCTCAGACCCGGCAGGCCTCGAACCCGGTGCGGATCGCGTCGACGTCGAGGTCGCGGCCGATGAAGACCACGCGGGATTCGCGTGGTTCGCCGGGCTTCCAGTCCTGCTGCAGGTCGCCGTCGAGGATCATGTGGACGCCCTGGAAGACGAAGCGCTTGGGCTCGTCCGGGAAGGCGACGATGCCCTTGCAGCGCAGGATCTTCGGGCCCTCGCGCTGGGTGAGGTCGGAGATCCAGGGCATGAACTTCTCCGGATCCACCTCGCCGGCGCGGAACGAGACCGACTGCATCTCCTCGTCGTGGTGATGGTGGTGGCCCTCCTCGAGGAAGTCGGGCTCGATCTCGATGATGCGCTCGAGGTCGAAGGCGTTGCGGTCGAGCACCTCCGCGATCGGCACCTGGGCGCGCTGGGTGCGGTGGAGCTTGGCGTAGGGGTTGATGGCGCGGATGCGGCCCTCGACGGCGTCGAGTTCCTCCGCGGTCACGAGGTCGGTCTTGTTGAGGATGATCACGTCCGCGAACGCGATCTGGTTCTTGGCCTCGGGCGCATCCTTGAGCCGGTCGGACAGCCACTTGGCGTCCGCGACCGTGACGACCGCGTCGAGGCGCGCGGCGTCGGCGACGTCCTGGTCCATGAAGAAGGTCTGCGCGACGGGCGCCGGATCGGCGAGGCCGGTGGTCTCGACGATGATGGCGTCGAACTTGCCCTTCCGCTTCATCAGCCCGTCCATGATGCGGATGAGGTCGCCGCGCACGGTGCAGCAGATGCAGCCGTTGTTCATCTCGAACACTTCCTCGTCGGTGTTGACCACGAGGTCGTTGTCGATGCCGATCTCGCCGAACTCGTTGACGATCACGGCATAGCGCTTGCCGTGCGGCTCGGTGAGGATGCGGTTCAACAGGGTGGTCTTGCCCGCGCCGAGATAGCCGGTGAGGACGGTGACGGGGATCTTGTCGGGCATCGAAGGCTCCGGGGCATTGCACCCTCCCCTGGAGGGGGAGGGTCGGACCGCCAGGTCCGGGGTGGGGTGCTGCGCGAGGCGCATCCGGCACGAGAGAGGCAGGCGCTCGCCTTCGGCGATTCACCCCACTCCGCTCGCTCGCGCTCGCGACCCTCCCCCTCCAGGGGAGGGTAAGACGCGGGCTTAGCGCGCCAGAGCCGCGCCGAGAGCCCTCATATTGTGTCGCATCATGGCGATGTAAGTGGGAGCGGGGCCGTCGGCGCCCGAGAGCGCATCGGAATAGAGCCGCTCGCCGATTCGCGCACCCGTCTCCTGCGCGATGCGCTCGATGACGCGGCGGTCCGCGATCGTCTCCACGAACACCGCCGGGATGCGCTCGCGGCGGATCTGCTGGATGATGCGGGCCACGTCCTTGGCCGAGGGCTCGGCCTCGGTCGAGACGCCCTGGGGCGCGACGAAATCGAGGCCGTAGGCGGCCTCGAAATGCGCGAAGGCCTCGTGCGAGGTGATGGCCCGGCGCCGCTCCGGCGGGATCTGCGCCACCGCGGCGCGGATCTCGGCGTCGAGGGCGTCGAGCTCGGCGAGGTAGGCCGCCGCCTGGGCCTCGTACGGGCCGCGGCCCTCCGGGTCGGCGGCGATGAGCGCGTCGCGGATCGCCGCCACATAGACCTTCGCATGGGCGACGTTCTGCCAGGCATGCGGATCCGCCCCGTGCCCGTGCCCGTGGGCATCGGCGGCCTTCAGGGGCTTCGTTCCCTTCGCGGCCTCGACCAGGGGCGCCTTCGTGCCCGAGGCGCGGATGAGGCGCGCGATCCAGCCCTCGAAGCCGAGACCGTTCGCGACCACGAGCCGGGCCTCGGCGAGGCGGCGGCTGTCGGCCGGCGTCGGCGCGTAGACGTGCGCGTCGCCGTCCGGGCCCACGAGCGCCGTGACCTCGACGCGCTCGCCCCCGACCCGGCGCACGAAATCGGCAAGGATCGAAAAGGTCGCGACCGCCTTGAGCCGGCCCCCGCCCTGCGCCCGTGCGGGAGCGGCCGCAGCGGCCAGGGCAGCGGACAATAACGTTATAACATTGCGTCTCGTCGGCATGGCAGGTCTCCGGGAAGGGCTGGGATCAGGCTTCGAGGTGGCGGCCGGGCCAGGCCTGCCAGAGGAGGCCGCCCTCGCGGCCGAGGACGAGGGAGGCGAGATACAGGGCGCCCGCGGCGAGGATCACCGCGGGGCCGGCGGGCAGTTCGGCGTGGAAGGAGAGGAGCAGGCCCGCGACCCCCGACACGATGCCGATCGCGACCGAGAGCCCGATCATCACGGTGACGTCGGCGCTCCAGAACCGGGATGCGGCGGCGGGCAGCATCATGAGCCCGACGGCCAGCAGCGTCCCGAGCGCCTGGAACCCGCCCACGAGGTTGAGGACCACGAGGCACAGGAACACGAGGTGCACGGGCGTGCCGGCGCGGCTCACCGAGCGCAGGAAGGTGGGGTCGACGCAGTCGAGCACGAGGGGCCGGTAGATCAGGGCGAGGACGCCGAGCGACACGGTCGCGATGCCGGCGAGCAGGATCAGCGCGGCGTCGTCGAGGGCGAGCACCGTGCCGAACAGGACGTGCAGGAGGTCGACGCTGGAGCCGCGCAAGGAGACCAGCGTCACGCCGAGCGCCAGGGAGAGCAGGTAGAAGGCCGCGAGCGAGGCGTCCTCCTTCAGCGCCGTGACGCGAGCGACGAGGCCCGCCAGCACCGCGACCACGATCCCGGCCGCAAGCCCGCCGATCGTCATGGCGGGCAGGGACAGCCCGGCCACGAGATAGCCCAGGCCCGCGCCGGGCAGGATGGCGTGCGCCATGGCGTCGCCCGTCAGGCTCATGCGCCGCAGCATCAGGAACACCCCCACGGGCCCGCCCGCGACCGCAAGCGCGATCACGCCGACGAGCGCGCGACGCATGAAGGCGAATTCGGCGAAGGGGGCGAGGAGGTCGGTCATGGAGCTTCGGTGACTCCCTCTCCCCGCGTGCGGGGAGAGGGCTGGGGTTCATCTCCCTCTCCCCGCCTGCGGGGAGAGGGCTGGGGTGAGGGGCCGGTCGGAGACGCGAGCCGTCTCCGCCTCATGACTGTCATGGCCGGGCTCGGCCCGGCCATCCCGACGTGAAGACCACGATGCCTGTCGACCGATAGAGCGCCACTCCGATCGAGATGGCCGGGTCGAGCCCGGCCATGACACGGATGCGCTGAGCTCATCCGACCCGCCCCTCACCCCAGCCCTCTCCCCGCAAGCGGGGAGAGGGGGCTTGCAGGCGGGGAGGCGGACCTACGCGGCCTTCGCGCAGGGCTCCGCGTGCGGGTCGTGGGCCTCGACCATGCGGCGGGCCTTGAGGAGGTTGTCGGGGGTCAGCGTCGTGGCGGTGTCGCCCCAGGCGACCGGTTCGCGGGCGATCAGCAGCGTCTGCGGGAAGACGCGCCGCACCACGTCGAGGTCGTGCAGGACCGCCACCACCGTGCGGGATTCGTCGTGCCAGCGCCGCACCAGGGCGAGGAGGTCGGCGGAGGTCTTGGCGTCGATGGCCGTGAAGGGCTCGTCGAGGAGGATCAGGTCCGCGTCCTGGAGGAGGAGGCGGGCGAACAGCGCCCGCTGCATCTGCCCGCCCGAGAGCGTGCCGATCGGCCGGCGCTCGAAACCGGCGAGACCGACGGCCGCCAGCGCCTCCTCGACCCGGCGCCGGTCCCCGGCCCCGATGCCGCCGAACAGGCCGGCGCGGGACCACAGGCCCATGGCGACGAGGTCGTAGACGGCGAGCGGGAACGAGCGGTCGATCTCGGCGGCCTGCGGCAGGTAGGCGGGGCGCTGCGCGCCGGGCCGCGCGATGGTGCCCGAGAGCGGCGCCAGCGTGCCGACGATCCCCTTGAGCAGGGTCGATTTGCCGGCCCCGTTCGGCCCCACCACGGCGGTGAGGCTCCCGGCCGGGATCTCGCCGGCGAGGTGGTGCACGGCCGGGTGCCGGCCGTAGCCCAGCGTCACGTCGTCGAAGCGGATGGCGGTCAACGGGACCTCACGAACCTAGAGTCAGCCACACCAGCGCCCAGAGAGGACCGATCACCCCCGCGACCCCGAGGAGCCGCTGCCCGGCGGAGAGCCGCAGCAGCGACAGGGTCGGCCGCGCCGCCGCAGCCGGGCGGCCATGATCGTGTCCGTGCGCCATGGAATGTTACAATATATCATTACATCGCGGAGTCCAGGGGGGCATCTCCCTCTCCCCGCGTGCCCCCTCTCCCCGCCTGCGGGGAGAGGGGGCACGCGGGGAGAGGGAGCGCCGCCTCACGCCGTCGGGTGGTACTGGTACAGCCAGGTTTCCGAGAGCACCGTGTCGCCGTTGCGCAGGTAGCAGCGCATCTCGACCGGGTCCGGCCCGGTGGCGGTGAGGTCGAAATGGGCCCGCCAGTGGCCCGGCACGTCGTTGGGCACCGCCTCCGCGACCACGTTGGAGAACTCGCCGCGCGAGGCCCAGAGGATCGGCTTCGGGATCTCGCCGGCGGCGAGCCGGGTCAGGGGCTCGCCCTTGAACTCGACCATGAACTTGCGCACGCCCACGGGGCGCACGGTGCCGGCCTGGCCGCCGTTGCCGAAGCGGGTCGCGACCACGCGGGCGAGGGGGGTCGGGAAGGGTTCCTCCGCCGACCAGGTGGTGCGGTAGCGCAGCTCGATCGCCTGGCCGGCCCGCGCGGGCTCGGCCGGCACCCACATGGCCACGATGTTGTCGTGGATCTCGTCGTCGGTCGGGATCTCGACGAGCTGCACGCTGCCCCGGCCCCAGGACCCCTGCGGCTCGACCCAGAGCGAGGGGCGGCGGTCGTAGTAGACGCCGTCGAGATAGTGGTCGAAGGCGCGGTCGCGCTGGAGCAGGCCGAAGCCCTTCGGGTTGTCGTCCGCGAAGGCCGAGACGATGATGCGCGGCGGGTTGTTGAGCGGGCGCCAGATGCGCTCGCCCGCGCCGGTCCACATCGCCAGGCCGTCGGAATCGTGGATCTCGGGCCGCCAGTCGATCGCCGACGGCTTCGCCTTCTCGGAGTACCAGTACATCGAGGTGAGCGGCGCGATGCCGAGCCGCGCCACGTCCTGGCGCAGGAAGAGGGCCTTCTCGACGTCGATGACGACCGCCTTGGCGCGCTGCATCCGGAAGCGGAAGGCGCCCGCCACGCTCGGGCTGTCGAGGAGCGCGCACACCGTCACGGTGTCGGAATCCGGCGCCGGGGCCTCGAAATAGACGTGGGTGAAGTCCGGGAATTCCTCGCCCTTGCCGAAGACCGCGGTGTCGACGGCGAGCCCCCGGGCCGAGAGCCCGTACTGGAAGAGCTCGCCGATGGCGCGGAAGTACGAGGCGCCGAGGAACGCGACCCAGTCGTTGCGGCGCCAGTCGAGGGGGCCCTCGCGGCTCTCCTGGAAGCGGAAGCCCGCGAAACCCGAATTCTCGGGCAGGCGCCGGGCCGGGGAGTCCGCCGGCATGTCGAAATAGGCGGCGTCGTAGAGGATCTCCCGCGCCTCGCCGCCCTCGACCACGTGCATGCGCACCGGCCGCTGGAAGAAGCGGCCGAGGTGAAAGAAGGTCACGGGGAACCGGCTCGGGCCGTTCGCCCACAGGGCCAGATCGGTCTTGAACCGGATCTTGCCGTGCGCGTCGTAGTCGATCTGGTGCAGCACCTCCGGGCTCGGCCGCGGCGGGGGCGCGTAGGGCCCGGCGGCGAGATCGCGGGCGCGGCGCTTCAACGCCTCGAAGGAGAACACCGCCGGGGCCCCGGTCCTGAGGGCGGCCTGCGCGAGCGCGGGCGTCGCGAAGCCGGCGGCGGCGAGGGTGGCGGTGGCGGCGGCGCTCGCGAGGAGCGTACGGCGGTCGATCATGGGCGGGCGGTTTCGGGTTTTCGGGCCGGGCGCCGGATGCCCCGTCGGGAGCACTCCGAGGCGCGGCGTTGCAGGGGCCGCGGGAGATAGGGCGGCCGTCCTGGCCGCCAATCGTGACGGGAGCGGGGCGGCGCGCCCTTCCCAACCCCTTGGCGCCGGAGGCGTCCGGGCGCAATCCCCGGCGCGCGAGATCCGCTCGATATCCCCGCCCGAATCGGCCGCCCGGCCGAGGCGCGGGGACGCGCACGAGCCCCCGCCGGCCTGGAGCCCCTTCGGACCCGAAATCCCTGGGGACCCGGACGTCCCTGGGGACCCGGAAGCCCTTGAGGATCGCCCGGCTCCGACGCATGGTCCGGTCACGAAACCGTGGCCCGGCCTGCCCTTGAGGAATCCGGCGCCGCGGTGGAAAGTGCGTCCACTCGAAGCGCCCCCGACGGCGCCGGTTTCAGGGAGAGAACGACATGGCATCCAAACTCGTGCGCCGCTTTGCCGGCGCCGCCGCCGCCCTTGCGATCGCGGGCGCCGCTCTGCCCGCGCAGGCCCAGGACTTCATCAACATCCTCACCGGCGGCACCTCCGGCGTGTACTACCCGCTCGGCGTCGCGCTCTCGAAGGTCTACACCGACAAGATCCCGGGCAGCCGCCCCTCGGTCCAGGCCACCAAGGCCTCGGTCGAGAACCTGAACCTGCTCCAGCAGGGCAAGGGCGAGATCGCCTTCACCCTCGGCGACAGCCTGGCGCTCGGCTGGGCCGGCGACGAGGACGCGGGCTTCAAGGGCAAGCTCAACAAGCTGCGCGGCATCGCGGCCGTGTACCCGAACTACATCCAGGTCGTGGCCTCCAAGGACTCGGGCATCAAGACGCTCGCGGACCTCAAAGGAAAGCGCCTCTCGGTCGGCGCGCCGAAGTCGGGCACCGAGCTCAACGCGCGGGCCATCCTCCAGGGCGCCGGGCTCTCCTACCAGGACCTCGGCAAGATCGAGTACCTGCCCTTCAACGAATCCGTCGAGCTCATGAAGAACCGCCAGCTCGACGCCACCCTGCAATCGGCCGGCCTCGGCGTCGCCTCGATCCGCGACCTCGCCTCCTCGGTCGAGATCGTGGTGGTGGAGATTCCCGCCGCCGTCGTCGACAAGGTCGGCTCGCCTTACGTGAAGGTCTCGATCCCGGCCAACACCTACACGGGCCAGACGCAGGCCGTCGCGACGGCCGCGGTCGTCAACTACCTCGTGACCCATTCGGGCGTGAAGGACGAGGCCGTCTACCAGATGACCAAGGCGGTGTTCGAGAGCCTGCCGGACCTCGCCGCCGCGCACGCGGCCGCCAAGGACATCAAGCTCGAGAGCGCCATGCAGGGCATGCCCGTGCCGATGCATCCCGGCGCCGAGAAGTACCTGAGGGAGAAGGGCATCACGAAGCAGGGGAGCTAGGCCGGACGCTGGCGCGGCATCCCGCCCGGGGAAACGGTCCGGGTGAGGCGGTCGCGCGAGCCTCGCAGGAGGCCCGCTTCCCTCCCCCCGCTTGCGGCGGGGAGGGGTTAGGGGTGGGCGGTGCCGGGGACGGTCCGCCTCTCTCCGAACTTGCCTCTCCTCAGCCCCCTCCCAGCACCCGAGAAGCGGCACCGCCCCCCACCCTTGATCCCTCCCCGCCGCAAGCGGGGGGAGGGAGACGTGCCAGGTTTGGAAGCACCGCGCTTTCATCCCGACCGCCCCTGTGAGGCACCTGCCCTCGGCTGGGAGCGGCAGGTGCCCGGATCGCGGGCTCAGCGTGACGGATTCTGGCCGGAGCGGGTGTCACCGCTCCGGCTTCTTTGTATCATGGCGGCAAAAGGGGGCGGTTTGCGCTCCCGCGATCAGGGTCGGGGAACGGCATGAGCCAAGGGGCTGGGACGGCGGCGGGGATCGGCGCGGGGCATGGCGCCGCGGGTCCGGTCGGGGACGCGGTCGAGCACAACCGGATGGAGGCGCCGACGGAGCCCGTCGCCAACCCGGAGCACGGCCTCCCCGAGAGCTTCGGCGCCGGGCTCCTGGGCCGCGTGCTGTTCTGGATCGCGGTGGCGTTCTCGATCTTCCAGATCGTGACGGCTTTCGGGATACCGCTCGACCGGCCGCTCCTGCCCGGCGTCACGCTGATCCGCCTCACCGGCGCGGCGATCGTCGCCTGGGCGGTCTGGCTCGCGATCGCGCGCGCCCGGGGCCGCGACATCCGCGGCGGGGCGATCTCGCTTCTGGCCGTGGCGGCGGCCTTCGTGCTCGTCGCCCGCTTCGGCGGCGGGCTGCCGAGCCAGGTGGTGCGCACCATCCACGTCGGCTTCCTGTGCCTCGTCGCCGGCGCGATGCTCGCCAACCACAGGGCCGGCTCGCCGACCGCGCGCGCGATCGGCTGGATCATCGGCATCGTGGGCTTCGCGGTCGGCCTCTACCATTGGGCGCTCTACTACGAGCTCGTGAACCGTGCCGGCGATCTCACGAGCCTCGACATGGTGGTCGGCGTCGCGGCGGTCGCGATCCTGTTCTACCTGGTGTGGCGGGTCATGGGGCCGGCGCTGCCCATCGTGGCGGGCCTCTTCCTGGCCTATTGCCTGTTCGGCAACTATCTCCCGGCGCCCCTCGACCACCGCGGCTACGGCTTCGACCAAGTGGTCGAGCACATGGCGTTCGGCACGGAGGGCATCTACGCGGTCCCGACGCTGGTCTCGGCGACCTACATCTTCCTGTTCATCCTGTTCGGCGCCTTCATGGAGAAGGCGGGCGTCATCGACTTCTTCAACGACATCTCGATGGCGCTCTTCGGCGACAAGCGCGGCGGGCCCGGCAAGGTCTGCGTGGCGTCCTCCGCGCTCATGGGCACCGTGTCGGGCTCGGGCGTCGCCAACGTGGTGGCCTCGGGCCAGTTCACGATTCCCCTCATGAAGCGCTTCGGCTTCCCGGCGGCGTTCGCGGGCGGGGTCGAGGCGACCTCCTCGATGGGCGGGCAGATCATGCCGCCCGTCATGGGCGCGGTCGCCTTCATCATGGCCGAGACCATCGACGTTCCTTATGCCAAGATCGTCGAGGCCGCGATCATCCCGGCGGTGCTCTACTTCGCGGCCTGCTACCTCGCGGTGCACCTGGAAGCGGGCAAGCGGGGGCTGGCCGGCCTGCCCAGGAGCGAGCTGCCGAGCGCCCGGGCGGAGCTGAAGAAGAACTGGTTCCTGATCACGCCGCTCGGCGTCCTCGTCTACCTGCTCTTCGCGGGCTACACGCCGCTCTTCGCCGGCGCGATCGGCCTCTCGCTCACGGTGGCGCTGATCCTCGGCCTCGCGATCGTGGCGGGCCTCGCGGTGCCGGCGCTCCGGGTCGCGTTCTGGGTCGGGCTTGCGCTGGCCTCCGCGGCCTCGCTCGCCTCGAGCGTCGCCCTCGTGCTCGTGGTGGTGGCCGGGCTCGTGCTCTGGAACGCCTTCTCGGGCCGCGGACGGCTGACGTTGCAGGCCTGCGTCGACGCGCTCGCCGACGGCGCGCGCCAGGCGCTGCCGGTCGGCCTCGCCTGCGCGATCGTCGGAGTCGTGATCGGCACCATGACGCTGACGGGGCTCGGCACCATCGTGGGCACCTGGATGATCTCGGTCGGGGAGGACAGCATCTTCCTCGCCCTCGTGCTCACCATGATCTTCAGCCTGATCCTCGGCATGGGGATCCCGACGATCCCGAACTACATCATCACCTCGTCGCTCGCGGCGCCGATCCTGCTCAAGCTCGACGTGCCCTTGATCGTCTCGCACATGTTCGTGTTCTATTTCGGCATCATGGCGGACCTGACCCCGCCGGTGGCGCTCGCGGCGTTCGCCGCCGCCCCGATGGCGAAGGTGTCGGGCATGAAGATCGGCGTCCAGGCCGTGAAGATCGCGCTGCCCGGCTTCGTGATCCCCTACATGGCGGTCTACGATCCGACGCTGATGCTCCAGCCCGTGCGGGGCCTGGAGGGCGCGGGCTACTGGGTCGCGGTGGTCTACATCGTCGTCAAGGCGGCGCTCGCCATGACGCTCTGGGGCATGGCCGCGATCGGCTACGGCCGCACGGCGCTCCTGTGGTGGGAGCGGGTGCTCGCGGCCGGCGCCGCGGCGCTCCTCGTCGCCGCGATCCCGCTCACCGACGAGCTCGGCTTCGCGCTCGCGGCGCTCGTGATCGGCCTGCACGTCTGGCGCACCCGGCGCACGGCCGTGACCGCACCCGCATGATGCTCTGCCTCAAGGCGGGCGCGCTCGTCGTGCCGTTGATGAGCCCGACCGCGACGCTCGCCTGGACCCATTCGGTGGAGAAGATCGCCTGGGAGGAGGCCTGGCGCGCGACGCCGCGGGGCGTCGAACTCGTGCAAGCCCGCGTGCGCGGCTCGGGCGCCGGCATGGACCCGCCCCCGGAGGCGCGCCTCGTCGAGGGCGCCTGGACCTGGCGGCCGTCGGTGCCGCCGCAGGGCGAGGTGATCCTGCGCCGCTCCGGCGCCACGGCCGACTGGCGGGTCTGCCTCGGCGGGGCCTGCCGCCCGATAGGGGATTACCTGCCCGAGGAGGCCGACCCGGTGGCGCTCACGGTCTGCGAGGGGCCGGCGCGGCCCTGATGTCGGTTGTTCGTGCGCTGGAAGCTAGTGGATCGGCTCGACGCGCACGGAGGTGCGCCACAGGGCCAGCATGGCGTAGAGGCCGAGGAGGCTGAACAGGCCCATGAGCACGTAGGCCATGGTGGGGCCGAGCTCGAACAGGCCCGCGATCGCCCAGCCGGCCGCGAGCGCGACCCCGAAGACCTCCGTACCGATCAGGATCAGCACGCTGACGATCGTGATCAGGTTGCGGGTGCGGTTGTGGGGCTCGGCCAAGGCGGCTCTCCGGTCTGGAATCTGTCAGGCTGTTTCGGCACCGTCCCGAGAGGGCACCACCGGCACCCACGGCAAACAAGTCGGTCCCATGGCAGCCGGACGGACTGTATGGACCGCGAGGGACTACCCTAAAGCGCTCCGCCCGTGCAAGGGTGCGCCCCCTTGCAAAAGGTCGCGCTCCCGGGGCTCGAATCGCCCGAGGTCCGGGCGGCTCAGCGGCCCCCGGACGGTCAGCAGCAGGTCAGCATCCCGATGCCCGAATCCCCCGTCTTCACCGCCGCGGCCGCCGCGGCTCCCCACCGGCTCGCCGCCGCGACCGGCCAGGTGATCCTGGCGCAGGGGGGCAACGCGGTCGAGGCCATGATCGCCATGGCGGCGACCGTCGCGGTCGCCTACCCGCACATGAACGGCATCGGCGGCGACGGCTTCTGGCTCGTGCGCGAGCCGGGCGGGCGCGTGCGCGCCTTCGACGCCGCCGGTCCCGCCGGGAGCCTCGCCACGCTCCGGCGCTACCGGGAGAAGGGCTACGACGCGATCCCACCCCGCGGCGCCGACGCGGCGCTGACCGTCGCGGGCGCGGTCGCGGGCTGGGGGCTCGCGCTCGAATACGCGCGCTCGCTCGGGGGCAAGCTTCCCCTCGACGTGCTCCTCGCCGATGCGATCCGCCTCGCCCGGGACGGGGTGCCGGTGTCGGAATCGGAGGGGCGCTACGTCGTCAAGGAGCGCGAGGCGCTCTTTGCGGCGCCCGGCTTCGCCGCGCTGTTCCTGGAGGACGGCAGGAAGCCCGCGCCGGGGACGCTCCGGCGCAATCCGCGGCTCGCCGACACCCTCGAACAGATCGCCCATGTGGGGCCGGACGATTTCTACACCGGCGACATCGGCCGCGAGATCGCCGCCGACCTCGAGCGCATCGGCGCGCCCGTGACCCGCGCCGACCTCGAAGGCTTCCGCCCCCGGATCGTCGAGCCGCTCTCGATCCGCTACCGCGACGCCACCGTGTTCAACCTGCCCCCGCCGACGGTGGGGCTCGCCTCGCTCCTGATCCTCGGCATCTTCGAGCGCCTGCCTGGAACCCGCGGCGAGCACCCGGAGCACGTCCACAACCTCGTGGAGGCCACGAAGCGGGCGTTCGCGATCCGCGACCGCGTGGTGACGGATGCGGGCCGGCTCCCGCGCGACCCGGCCTCGGTCCTGACCCCGGACGTGTTCGCCCGCGAAGCCGCCCAGATCGAGCGCCGCCGCGCCGCCGCCTATCCGATCGCCAAGCCGGTCGACGGCGACACGATCTGGATGGGGGCGATCGACGGCCAGGGCTATGCCGTGTCCTACATCCAGTCCCTGTTCTGGGAGTTCGGCTCAGGCTGCGTGCTGCCCGCGACCGGAATCCTCTGGCAGAACCGGGGCATGGCCTTCTCGCTCGACCCCGCCTCCCGCAACGCCCTCGAGCCGGGGCGGAAACCGATGCATACCCTCAACCCGGCGCTCGCGGTGTTCGACGACGGGCGCGTGATGTCCTACGGCTCCATGGGCGGCGAGGGCCAGCCGCAGTTCCAGGCTCAAGTTTTCACCCGCTACGCGGATCTGGGCCTCGGCGTCGCGGATGCGATCGACGCGCCGCGCTGGCTCTTCGGCAAGACCTGGGGCGCCGCCGGCCCGACCCTGAAGGTGGAGAACCGCTTCGACCCGGACCTGCTCTCGGACCTCGCCAAGTGGGGCCACGAGGTCGAGGAGATCGGCAAACCCTACGCCGACGGCATGGGCCACGCCGGCATGCTGGTGAAGCACGCGCGGAACGGGCGCGTGGAGGCGAGCCACGATCCGCGCTCGGACGGCGACGCCCTGGGGCTTTGACCGGATTTCGTGTAGGATCCGCCCATGAACGAGCATCACCGGCACCATCATCACGATCACGGGCACGACCATGATCACGACCACAGCCATCTCTCGGAGATCGAGCTGAGGGTCCGGGCCCTCGAATCGATCCTGGTCGAGAAGGGCTACGTGGATCCGGCGGCGGTCGACGCCATCGCCGAGACCTACGAGACCCGCGTCGGCCCGCGCAACGGCGCCCAGGTGGTCGCCAAGGCCTGGAGCGATCCCGCCTTCAAGGCCCGGCTGCTCGGCGACGCCACCGCGGCGATCGCGTCGCTCGGCTTCACGGGCCGCCAGGGCGAGCACATGGTGGCGGTCGAGAACACCGCCGACGAGCACAACATGGTCGTCTGCACCCTGTGCTCCTGCTACCCCTGGACCGTGCTCGGCCTGCCGCCGGTCTGGTACAAGAGCGCGCCCTACCGCTCCCGCGCCGTGATCGACCCGCGCGGGGTGCTGGCGGAGTTCGGCGTCGTGCTGCCGGAGACCACCCGCATCCGGGTCTGGGATTCCACCGCCGAGATCCGCTACCTCGTGATCCCCATGCGGCCGGCCGGCACCGAGGGGATGAGCGAGGCGGACCTTGCCGAGCTCGTGACGCGGGATTCGATGATCGGGACCGGACTGGCCCGGGCGCCGGCGTGAGGACCCCCTCTCCCCGCAGGCGGGGAGAGGGTTAGGGGCCGGTCGGATGAGCGCGATCTTTCCCGTGTCATGGCCGGGCTCGACCCGGCCATCCCGGCGTGAAGGCCGCGATAGGTGTTGCCCACTGCCCGGCAGCGTGCTCGTCCGATCGAGATGGCCGGGTCAAGCCCGGCCATGACAGTGGATAGAGAATACGAAACACACCCCGCTCCACCGACCCACCCCTCACCCCAGCCCTCTCCCCGCTTGCGGCGAGCGGGAGCAAGACGAACAGGAGCCCCCATGAACGGTGCGCAGGATCTCGGCGGGATGATGGGGTTCGGAGCGATCGCCCCGGAGCGGGACGAACCCTGGTTCCATGCGCCGTGGGAGCGGCGGGCCATGGGGGTGACGATCGCCATGGGCGCGACCGGGGCCTGGAACATCGACATGAGCCGGCATGCCCGCGAGACCCTTCCTCCCGCGGAGTACCTGTCGGCGAGCTACTACGAGATCTGGACCAAGGGGGTCGAGAAGCTCGTGGTGAAGGCGGGCCTCGTCTCCGAGGAGGAGCTGCGCCTCGGCAAGGCCCTGACCCCGCCGGCGCCGGTCCGGCGGGTGCTGAAGGCCGAGGACGTGCCGGCCGTGCTGGCGCGGGGCGGGCCGACGGAGCGCGAGGCGGCGCAGCCGGCCCGCTTCAGGGCCGGCGACCGGGTCCGCACCCGCAACATGCACCCGACCGGCCACACCCGCCTGCCGCGCTATGCGCGCGGCCGCACGGGCGTGATCGAGCGCGTCCACGGCGTCCACGTCTTCCCCGACACCAACGCGCACGGCGAGGGCGAGAACCCGCAATGGCTCTACACGGTGCGCTTCTCGGGGCGCGAGGTGTGGGGCGAGGAAGCCGACCCGACCCTGGTGGTCTCGGTCGATGCCTGGGAGAGCTACCTTGAACCGGCGTGAGACACCGAATCCTTCCAGCGCCTCGCACGAAGCCCTTGCCCGCGCCGCATCCGCGGTGGCGCCGATCCCGCGCGGCGAGGACGGCGCGCCGGTGTTCCGGGAGCCGTGGGAGGCCCAGGCCTTCGCGATGACGGTGGCGCTGCACGAGCGCGGGCACTTCACCTGGCCGGAATGGGCCGAGGCCCTCTCGGCCGCGATCCGGCGCGCGCAAGCGGAGGGCGATTGCGACGACGGCTCGACCTATTACCGGCACTGGCTCGCGGCCCTCGAAACGCTCGTCGGCGCCAAGGGCATCGCGAGCGAGGCGACGCTCGCCGCCCGCCGCGCCGCCTGGGACCGTGCCGCGCACGCGACCCCGCACGGGCAGCCGATCCTGCTCGAGAACGATCCGGAGCATGTCCCGCGGGGGGCGTAACGCCGTCTCCCCGCGCAGGTCTCCCTCTCCCCGCGTGCGGGGAGAGGGTTGGGGCGAGGGGGGCGGGTCGGAGAAGCTCAGTCTCTCCGGTGTCATGGCCGGGCTCGACCCGGCCATCCCGACATGAAGCTCACGGTGCCTCCTGCTGTGCGGGGAGCGCACCTCTCGGATCGAGGTGGCCGGGACAAGCCCGGCCATGACAGGCGTGGGGTGGATGCCGCTCGCTCCACCGACCGGCCCCTCACCCCAGCCCTCTCCCCGCGAGCGGGGAGAGGGGGACCCGTGCGGGGAGAGGGAGCCTCACTCGGCCGCCAGCGGCAGCGCGGCTCTCGCACTCGCGCGCTCCCCCGCGCGCTCCCTCGCCTCCACGGCGCATTTCTCCACATGCGCCTCCCGCGTGATCACCTGGAGGTTCGGCAGGCCCCAATAGCCGAGGAGGTCCGGCCAGGGCGTGTCGCGGCGGTCGCGCCAGACGCGGAAGAGGGGGACGCCGTGGTCGACCTCGGTGTCGCGAAGCAACCGGCGGCGGGTCAGCGCGCAGCGGTGGCGCTGGAGGCGCTTCAGGAGCCGGTCGTGGGCGTGCGGGGCGTTCCAGAACTTCCAGGCCGCCACGCAGGCCGCGTGCCAGGTGGCGCGCGGGTTGACGCGCCCGTCGCCCCACAGGTCCCGGTGCCAGCCGTAGCGGAAGACCGCGCCGCCGCAGAGGCAGCAATGGCCCGGCCCGCGGGCGAAGCGCGGCTCGCGATAGGGCAGGGGCGGGGTGCGGAAGGAGGCCGGACGGCCGTCGCCCGCCTCCGCCCGCAGGCGCCACGACCAGTCCGCCGGCGCGCCGCTCCCGCTTGCGAGCGCCCGCGCCAGCCGGTCGGCGCGGACCGGGTGGGCGAGCCAGTAGGATTCGACCGCCTTGCCCGGTGCGTCGGGCACGAGCGAGCGGGAGAGGGCATGGCGCCAGACGGCCTGCGGGAAGGCCTTGGGCGTCAGGGTGACGAGCCGCTCGATGCGGCGGGCGTTCTTCTTCTCAAGCCACGCGGATCGAGCCATTGCCGCTCTTGTTGATGGGGCATCCGGGATGCCGGGACGCGGGCAAGGTCGGAGAATCGCGCGCCGTCCGCAACGCGACAGAATGGTTCAGCTTGCCCTGGTCGCGTCCGCTCCCGGGCGGGAGCGTCAGCCTGCCGGGCTCGCCCCCATCCCGGACAGGAGCGACAGCCCCAGCACGAAGACGAAGGCGGCGGCGAGGAGCTCCAGTCCCGCGACCGCAAGCGCACCCCCGCCCCCGCGCCCGCCCGCGAGGCGCAGCGCCAGGCCCTTGGCGAAGACCGCGAGCGCCGCGATCGCGCCGGTGGTGAGCGCGGTGCCGAGCGCCATCGCCACGGTCGCGGCGATGCCGGCCGCAAGCAGGCCCTGCGACAGGCAGAAGACCAGCACCACGACCGCGCCCGAGCAGGGCCGGATCCCGGCCGCGAGCACGATGCCGGCGAGTTCGCGCCAGCGGGTGACCCGGTCGAGGGCGTCCGGCGGCGGCAGGTGGACGTGGCCGCAATCCGGCGCCTGCGGGCCCGCGAGCGGGTTTCGCGCCAGCGCCGCGACGCCGAGCACGTGGCCGGCCTTGCGCCAGGTGAGCCACGCGCCCACGAGGGCGACCGCGAGGAAGCTCGCTCCTTCGATGCCGGCCGTGACCCGGTTCACGCCCGCGGCCGTCGCCTGCATCACGACCGCCGCGATGCCGACGATCGCGACCGCCACGATCGCCTGCACGGCCGCGGCCGCGAGGCTCAAGCCGAAGCCCTTGAGGAGCGCGCGCTCGTTCGCGACGAGGTAGGCCGCGATCACCGCCTTGCCGTGGCCGGGCCCGGCGGCGTGGAACACCCCGTAGGCGAAGCCGAGGCCGAGCAGGGTCCAGAGCGCCGCGCCGCTCGTCTTCAGGGCGAGGACCGCCCGCTGGAGCCCGCGGTAGAACTCGGCCTGGAGGCTCAGGATCACGCCGCCGAGGCCGCCGGGCGCCGGCGCGGCCTCGCGCATGCCGAGCCCGAACGGTGCCTTCACGGGCGGGGCCGCCGGCGCGGCGAGCGCAAGGACGAGGAGCGCCACGATTCCGGCGACGCATGCGACCGCCGCGGCTGCCAGCGCGAGGCGCGTCCCGAGGCGGCGCGGACCGGGGAGGGGAGGGGCGAGGGTTGCTGCGGTCACGGACACGGTGCGACCTCAGCCGTCACGGGCAGGCCACGATCGCCCGGTTGGCGAACTGGGCGCCGAAATTGGACGCGGCCGTGAGCGCGTCGAAGAAGGCTTCCGAGAGCTTCTGCTGCTGCGCGGGTTCGAGCGGCTTCGGGCGGGTGATCGTGGTGGCGCAGCCCTTCGGGGCGCCGGCGAGACGCACCGCGTCGGGGCCGTCCGCGAGGGTGAAGGCGACGAAGAAGGTCGGGTCGGCGACCTCGAGCGAGACGAGCTTGCCCCCCAGCGCCGGCGCCTTGAGGGGCAGGTCGTAGGTGAGCGTGACCTCGTCGTTCTCGAACGCCATGCGGGATTCGCGCGGGGCCGCGAAGGCCTGTTTGACCCCGTTCGCCTTCACGACCGTGAAGTAGTCGAAATCGACGAGCGATTCCGTGTTCTCCTTGGCGAGGCTCTTCAGCTCCTCGGGCGTGAGCTTGCCGTCCCGGTCGGCGTCCAGGCCCTGCGTGACGTAGGCCGAATAGGCCTTGTCGAAGGTCCAGGCATGGCGCACGCCCGTGACCTTGCCGTCCGGGGCGTAGAGAAGCTCGGCCCGGGCCGTCACCCAGACATGCGGATGCGCGAGCGCGGGCGTCGCCCACAGGACCGTGAGGGCGATCAGGCTGGGCAAGACGGGGGGACGTGTCATAGGTTCGATCTTGTGACGACGCTATGGTTTGCGCCGGGTTAACGCCGCCTTCCGCTTCGCGCGGGATCGCGGCGAAAGCACGGCGGCTTGCGGGCCTGCGATTTGACGGTCGGCGGCATTTATGTCAGTATTGCTGACTTAAATGCCAAGGCAGAAGGCCGGGTCCACCGGTCCGCAACGAAGGGCAAACGGAGGATGCGGCCCATGGCCGACGCTGGTGCTGCGCTGAAGTCAGTTTCCCTCGACGACAAGTTCGACCTCGCCAAGGACCGGATCTTCATCACCGGCACCCAGGCGATCGTCCGGCTTCTCCTGATGCAGCGCGAGCGGGACCGGCGCGCCGGGCTCGACACCGCGGGCTTCGTCTCGGGCTATCGCGGCTCCCCGATCGGCGGCCTCGACCAGAACCTGGCGCGGGCCAAGAAATGGCTGCAGGCGTCGCACATCCGCTTCGAGCCGGGCCTCAACGAGGAACTCGCCGCCACCGCGATCTGGGGCACCCAGCAGGCCGAGATCCGCGGCGAGGGCAAGTACGACGGCGTCTTCGGCATGTGGTACGGCAAGGGCCCGGGCGTCGACCGCTCGGGCGACGTCTTCCGCCACGCCAACATGGCGGGCTCGTCCCGGAACGGCGGCGTTCTGGCGCTGATGGGCGACGACCACACGGCGGAATCCTCCACCGTCGCGCACCAGAGCGAGTTCCACTTCGTCGACGTGATGATGCCGATCCTGAACCCGGCCGGCGTCCAGGAGATCCTCGATTACGGCCTCTACGGCTACGCCATGAGCCGCTTCTGCGGCTCCTGGGTGTCGCTGAAATGCGTCAAGGAGAACATCGAGTCGACGGCCTCCGTCGACGGCTCGATCGACCGGGTCAAGATCGTGATCCCGGACGACTTCGCCATGCCCCCGGGCGGGCTCAACATCCGCACGCCCGACGGGATCCTCGAGCAGGAGGCGCGCCTTCACGACTACAAGCGCGACGCCATGCTGGCCTTCGTGCGCGCCAACAACCTCAACCGCATCGTGCTCTCGGGCGGCCGCAACCCGAAGGTCGGGATCATCACGGTCGGCAAGTCCTATCTCGACGTGCGCCAGGCCATGGACGAGCTCGGCCTCGACGAGGTCAAGGCGAACGACATGGGGCTTCGCCTCTACAAGGTCGCCTGCCCGTGGCCCCTGTCGCGGAGCGAACTCGCCGACTTCGCCCGCGGGCTCGACCTCGTGATCGTGGTCGAGGAGAAGCGCTCGCTCATCGAGGTGCAGTTCCGCGAGGAGCTCTACGGCAGCGCCGACCAGCCGGTCTGCATCGGCAAGCGCGACGAGGCCGGGACCTGGCTCTTCCCCGTCAAGGGCTCGCTCGACCCGAACGACATCGCGATCGCGATCGGCGAGCGCCTGCTGCGCTACCACGCCAACGACGACCTCGGCGCCCGGGTGGCGCGCCTGAAGGATGCCCAGGCCGTGCTCGCCGCGACCGGCGACGTGGCGACCCGCACCCCGCATTTCTGTTCCGGCTGCCCGCACAACACCTCCACGAAGGTGCCCGAGGGCATGCGCGCCTATGCGGGCATCGGCTGCCACTTCATGTCGCAATGGATGGACCGCAACACCAACGGCTTCACCCAGATGGGCGGCGAGGGCGCCAACTGGGTCGGCGAGAGCACCTTCTCGACCCGCGGCCACGTGTTCCAGAACTTGGGCGACGGCACCTACAACCATTCCGGCTCGCTGGCGCTGCGCTGGGCGGTCCACACCAAGACCACGGTGACCTACAAGATCCTCTTCAACGACGCGGTCGCGATGACGGGCGGCCAGCGCCACGAGGGGGGCTTGACCGTCGACATGATCGCGCGGCAGGTGCGGGCGGAAGGGGTCGAGCGCATCGCCCTCGTGACCGACGAGCCCGAGAAGTACCCCCACACGATTCAATGGCCCGCGGGGATGTCGATCCACCACCGCGACGACCTCGACGCGGTGCAGCGCGAGCTCGCCACGGTGCCGGGCGTGTCGGTGATGATCTACGACCAGACCTGCGCCTCCGAGAAGCGCCGGCGGCGCAAGCGCGGCGAGTTCCCGGATCCCGACAAGCGCGTGATCATCAACGACCTCGTCTGCGAGGCCTGCGGCGACTGCTCGGTGCAGTCGAACTGCGTCGCGGTGCAGCCGGTCGAGACCGAGTGGGGCCGCAAGCGCCAGATCGACCAGTCGAGCTGCAACAAGGACTTCTCCTGCGTGAAGGGCTTCTGCCCCTCCTTCGTGACCGTGCACGGCGCCCAGGTGAAGAAGGCCGAGCCGAAGCGCGCCGCGACCGAGGGCGTCGCGCTGGCGCCGCTGCCCGAGCCCGCGCTGCCCGCGATCGACAAGACCTTCAACATCATCGTCACGGGCGTCGGCGGCACCGGCGTGGTGACGATCGGCGCGATCCTCGGCATGGCGGCGCATCTCGAGGGCAAGGGCCTCGGCATGATCGACATGGCGGGCCTCGCCCAGAAGGGCGGCGCGGTCTACAGCCACGTGCGCCTCGCCGAGCGGCAGGAGGACATCAACGCCATCCGGGTCACCGCCGGCATGGCGGACCTGGTGCTCGGCTGCGACCTCGTCGTCACGGGGACCAAGAAGGTGCTGGCCGCGGTCTCGCGCGGGCGCACGGCGCTCGTGGTCAACACCGCCGAGGTGATGCCGGGCGACTTCACCCGCAACGCCGACTTCTCGCTGCCGGCCGAGCGCATCAAGCGCGCGGTCACGACCGCCGCGGGAGCCGAGATGGCGGCCTTCACGGACGCGACCGCGATCGCGGTGGCGCTGATGGGCAATGCGATCGCCGCGAACATGTTCATGCTGGGCTACGCCTACCAGCTCGGCCGCGTGCCGCTCTCGGCGGCGGCCATCGAGCGGGCGATCGAGCTCAACGGCGAGGCGGTGCGCATGAACCTCGACGCCTTCCGCTGGGGCCGCCGGGCGGTGGCGACGCCCGAGGCGATCGCCGCGTTCATGGGCGAGGTGAAGGCCACGACGGAATCGCGCCACATCTCGGAGACGCTGGACGAGATCATCGCACGGCGCGTCGCCTTCCTCTCCGACTACCAGAACCCGGCCTACGGCGAGCGCTACCGCGCCCTCGTGGAGCGTGTCCGCGCGGCGGAATCCCGGGTGATGCCGGGCGAGACCGCGCTCACGGAGGCGGTGGCGAAGAGCCTGCACCGGCTCATGGGCTACAAGGACGAGTACGAGGTGGCCCGCCTCTACACCAACGGCCATTTCGCCCGGCAGCTCGCCTCCACCTTCGAGGGCGAGAACCTTCGCATGGAGGTCCACCTCGCGCCGCCGCTCTTCGCCCGCAAGGACCCGGCCACCGGCGTGCCGCGCAAGATCGCGTTCGGGCCGTGGATGCTCAAGGCCTTCGGGGTGCTGGCGCGGTTCAAGGGCTTGCGCGGCACGGCGCTCGACGTGTTCGGCTACACGCACGAGCGCCGCACGGAGCGCCGGCTGATCGCCGATTTCGAGGCGCTGCTCGCGGAAATCATCGCCGGCCTCACGCCGCAGAACCACGCCACGGCGGTGGGTCTCGCGCAGGTGCAGCAGTCGATCCGCGGCTTCGGCCACATCAAGGAGCGCAACCTCAAGGCCGCCAAGGCCGAGGAAGCCGACCTCCTGGCCCGCTTCCGCCAGGGCGGCACGCCGCTGCCGATGGCGGCGGAGTAGGAGACGGTTCCCTCTCCCCGCCATCGTCCCCTCTCCCCGCTTGCGGGGAGAGGGTTAGGGTGAGGGGCGGGTCGGTGGAGCGCGCGGCCTCCGGTGCCATCTCCCTCCCCTTAGGGGAGGGCGACGCGGCGTAAGCCGCGCGGGGTGGGGTGGTGCGCGCAAGCGCATCCGTCACGATGGCGGCGAGAAGATCGCCTTCTGCGAACACCCCACCCGTCGCCCTGCGGGCGCCACCCTCCCCTGAGGGGAGGGAGATCATCGGCCACATCGCGCTCCACCGACCGGCCCCCACCCCGGCCCTCTCCCCGCACGCGGGGAGAGGGAGCGCGGCGGCGGCGAGGGAGCGCTACAGCTCCCGTTCCCAGTACTCCCCCACGAGATCCTGCCCGAAGCTGCGGTGGGGTTCGGTCTTGACCAGGGTGAACCCCGCATCGGCGTAGATCCTGCGCGCGGCGTGGAGCACGTCGTTGGTCCAGAGCGTGATGCGCCGATACCCCGCTTCGCGCGCGAAGCGGATGCATTCCTCCACGAAGCGGCGGCCGATCCGGAGGCCCCGGGCCTTGGGCTCGACGTAGAGGAGCCTCAGCTTCGCGGCCTCGTCGGACTGGCGCACGAGCAGCACCGAGCCCACGATCTCGCCGTCCTTCTCGGCGATCCAGCAGCGCTCGCGCTTCGGGTCGAAATCCTTGATGAAGGTGGCGGCGATCTCGGCGACGAGCGCCTCGAAGGTCTCGTCCCAGCCGTATTCCTGGGCGTAGAGCGCCCCGTGCCGGTGCACGATCCAGCCCATGTCGCCCGGCCGGTGCGGGCGCAGGGTGTAGGGCGCCCGCGGCTCCCGCGCCTCGCCGAGCAGCGCTTCGATCGTCGCCATCGCCTCCGTGAGCCGGCGCTGGTCCGGATCGGACAGGCCGGCGATGAGCGCGCCGACCTGCTCGCGCGAGGCCCGGTCGAGAGGCGCGAAGGCGGCGCGGCCGGCCTCCGTGAGGGCGAGGTGGCTCTGGCGGGCGTCGGCCTCGGAGCGGGCGCGCTCCAGGAGGCCGCCCTCCTCGAAGCGGCGCAGGATGCGGCTGAGATAACCGGGATCGAGCCCGAGGTCGCGCCCGAGTTCGGTCGCGGTCGGGCGCTCGCGGTTGGCGAGCTCGTAGAGCACGCGGGCTTCCGTGAGCGAGAACGGGCTGTCGAGGAGCCCCTCGCGCAGCACGCCGAGGCGGCCGGTGTAGAAGCGGGTGAAGCGGCGCACCACGCGGGTGCGCTCCTCGAGAACGGCGTCGAGCATGGCGGACCTCCCGGAGCCAGCATCATGGCTTTGTTGACCGAGTCAAGTATCTAGGGGCTTTGCAGATCCGCGCGGCAGTTCTGTGAGGGCGCGCGGGGCGTCCCTAGGGCCTGTGAATTACCGCACTCGCGGATGCGGAAATGTGCCTCGAACGTGAGCATTCCCGCACCGCTTCGACTCTTGTCGCCTTGCATCCGCTCGCTACAACGTGCAGACCTTGAAGGCCCCGCCAAGGGGCCGCCGGAGGATCGCCGGCGCGGGATGCGGGACAACCTGCACCGAATTCAGGATGGAACACCGCTTCCGACCCGGGAAGCGCCAGGGAGGAGCGCCGTGCAGGCGTCGAAACCGACCGACAGCGCCACGCGCGACGACGGCCGCGCGTCCTCGAGCGTGCCTGCGGCGTCGCGGCGAGCCGACCCGAGCGAAGACACCTTTCCGAAGCTCCTCGCCCGCAACGCCCGGGTGCGGGGCGGCCGCACGGCCTTCCGCCACAAGGATCTCGGCATCTGGCAGTCCTGGACCTGGGCGCAAGTCTACGAGACCGTGCGCGCCTATGCGGCCGGGCTCAAGGCGCTCGGGGTCGTGCGCGGCGGCAAGATCGCCATCGTGGGCCAGAACCGCCCGCGCCTCTACTGGACCATGGCGGCGGCGCAGTGGCTCGGCGCGGTGCCGGTGCCGGTCTACGCCGATTCCGTCGCGGACGAGATGGCCTATGTGCTGGCCCATGCCGAGGTCACGCACGCGGCCGTGCAGGACCAGGAGCAGGTCGACAAGCTGCTTTCGGTCGCCGATCAGGTGCCGCTGCTGACGCATCTCCTCTACGACGAGGAGCGGGGCCTGCGCGACTACGACCACACCCGGCTGCATCCGATCACCGAGGTGATCGACGAGGGCCGCAAGCGCCTCACCGATCCCGCCGAGGCGGCCGCCCTTGAGGCCGAGATGGCGGCGGGGCGGGGCGCGGACCTCGCCATCATCCTCTACACCTCGGGCACCACCGGGCGGCCCAAGGGCGTGATGCTCTCCTTCGACAACGTGATCGCGGCGGCCGAGATCGGCTGCGACTTCGACCGCCTCGACGAGGGCGACGAGATCATCGCCTACCTGCCCGTGGCCTGGGTCGGCGACCACATCTTTTCTTATGCCCAGGCGATCCTGGCCGGCCTGTGCGTCAACTGCCCCGAGAGCCCCGAGACGGTCGTGGACGACCGGCGCGAGATCGGCACCACCTACGCCTTCGCGCCGCCGCGGGTGTTCGAGAACATGCTCACCCTCACCATGGTCCGCATGGAGGATGCGAGCGCGCCGAAGCGGCGGGTGTTCAAGTTCTTCATCGACCACGCCACGCGGGTCGGCGAGCGCATCCTCAACCGCGAGCCCGGCGTCTCGGCCTGGGACCGCCTCCTGTGGCGGATCGGCGACGTCGTGGTCTACGGGCCGTTGCGCAACCGCTTCGGGCTCACCGACATCAAGGTCGGCTACACGGCCGGCGAGGCGATCGGGCCGGAGATCTTCCGCTTCTACCGCGCCATCGGGGTCAACCTGAAGCAGCTCTACGGGCAGACGGAGGCGAGCGTCTACGTCACCATGCAGCCCGACGGCGAGATCCGCGCCGACACGGTGGGGCGCCCGGCGCCCCGGGTCGAGATCCGCATCGACGAGAACGGCGAGGTGCTCTACCGCTCGCCCGGCGTCTTTCTCGGCTACTACAAGGACGAGGCCAAGACCGCCGAGACCAAGACCGCGGACGGCTTCGTGCGCTCGGGCGACGCCGGCTTCTTCGACGAGACCGGGCACCTCAAGATTATCGACCGCGCCAAGGACGTCGGAAAAATGCGCGACGGCGCGCTCTTCCCGCCGAAATACGTCGAGAACAAGCTGAAGTTCTATCCCAACATCAAGGAGGCCGTGGCCTTCGGGGACGGGCGCGACTACGTCGGCTGCTTCGTCAACATCGACCTCGTCGCGGTCGGCAACTGGGCCGAGCGCAACGGCGTCACTTACGCCTCCTACCAGGAACTCGCCGGCCACCCGCTCGTCTACGACATGATCGCGAAGCACGTCGACGAGGTGAACCGCTCGCTCTCCGCCGAGCCCCGCATGGGCGGCGCGCAGGTGCGGCGCTTCCTGATCCTCCACAAGGAGCTCGACGCCGACGACGGCGAGCTGACCCGCACGCAGAAGGTCCGCCGCGGCTTCATCGCCGAGCGCTACGCGCCCCTCATCACCGCCCTCTACGACGGCTCCCGGGAGGCCGACATCTCGACGGAGGTGACCTTCGAGGACGGCCGCAAGGGCGTGATCTCGGCCAGGGTGAAGATCCGGGACATGGAGACCTACCCCGCGAAGGATGCGGCACCGGTCCTGGAGGCGGCGGAATGAGGGAGGCAGGAATCGCTCTCGCCCCGCCGCGCTCTTCCCCCTCTCCCCGCCTGCGGGGAGAGGGTTGGGGTGAGGGGCCGGTCGGTGGAGCTCCGTGCATCCGCCTCGCGCCTGTCATGGCCGGGCTTGACCCGGCCACCTCGATCGAAGAGGCGCGCTGGCCCCGCATCAACAAGCCTTGCGGTGCTCGCATCGGGATGGCCGGGTCAAGCCCGGCCATGACAATGGAGACACGGAGCTCCACCGACCGGCCCCTCACCCCGACCCTCTCCCCGTTGCACGGGGAGAGGGGGCCGGACGCAGGGAGCGCCGCCCCATGAGAGCCCCCGACCATCCCGTGCTCTCCAAGGGCGACGTGCTGCTCGCGGTCGAGAACGTGTCGCTCGGCTTCGGCGGCGTGAAGGCGCTCACCGACGTTTCGTTCGACATCCGCAAGGGCGAGATCCGCGCCATCATCGGGCCGAACGGGGCCGGCAAGACCTCGATGCTCAACTGCATCAACGGGTTCTACTACCCGACGGAGGGCCGCATCACCTTCCGGGGCCGCACCCGGCCGAAGATGCGGCCCTACGAGGCGGCGCGCGGCGGGATCGCGCGCACCTTCCAGAACGTCGCGCTGTTCAAGGGCATGTCGACGCTCGACAACATCATGGCGGGGCGCTCGCTCAAGATGCACTCGGGCTTCTTCTGGCAACTGCTGCGCCACGGCCCGGCCATGACCGAGGAGGTCGCGCACCGCCGCGTCGTCGAGGACATCATCGACTTCCTCGAGATCCAGCACATCCGCAAGGTTCCCGTGGGCAAGCTGCCCTACGGCCTGCAGAAGCGGGTCGAGCTCGGCCGCGCGCTCGCCATGGAGCCGGACCTGCTGCTCCTCGACGAGCCGATGGCCGGCATGAACCTGGAGGAGAAGGAGGACATGAGCCGCTTCATCCTCGACGTGAACCAGCAATACGGCACCACGATCGCGCTCATCGAGCACGACATGGGCGTAGTCATGGACCTCTCCGACCGGGTCGTGGTGCTGGAATACGGCCGCAAGATCGCCGACGGGGTACCGGACGCGGTGAAGAGCGACCAGCGCGTCATCGACGCCTATCTCGGCGTGGCGCATTGAGGATGAGATCGGTCATGGCGCGTCCAGCGGAACGGAAGCGGCTGCAGGGCCCCAGTCCCGGCGTGGCGCATTGAGAGAGCGGTGATGGCAGATTCCGCAGCAGTCTCCACGCGCAGGACCGGCTTCGACGCCCGCACCCTGAAGCGCTTCGCCGTCCCGCTCGGCCTCCTGGCGCTCGCGATCCTGATCGCGCTCGCGACCCGCGCCGGGCTCATCGCCCGCGGCAACCTCCTCTACGACGTGCTCGTCGATCCTTTCGTCCTGATGGTCGACGCCCCGGACCTGCTGATCCAGACCCTCTGGGAGGGCTTCGTCTCGGGTGTGCTCTATGCGCTGATCGCGCTCGGCTTCGTGCTGATCTTCAAGGCCTCCGGCGTGTTCAACTTCGCGCAGGGCATCATGGTGGTGTTCGCGGCGCTGACGCTCGTCGGCCTCTACGAGAAGGGCGTGCCCGCGCTGCTCGCGCTCGCGCTCGCGGTCGGGGTGATGTTCGTGCTCGCCGTCGCGGTCGAGCGGATCGTGCTGCGCCCGCTCGTGAACCAGCCCGACATCATCCTCTTCATGGCGACCTTCGGGCTCACCTACTTCCTGATCGGCCTCGGCGAGCTGATCTTCGGCGGCAACCCGAAGCAGATGATCGCCAAGGAGCTCTACCTGCCGCAGGGCGCGACCGACGTGACGCTGTTCGGCGGCCAGGTGCGCTTCCAGCACATCGACATCGCGGCGGCCGTGATCGCCTCGCTCATGATCGCCGTGCTCGGCGTGTTCTTCTCCAAGACCCGCATCGGCCGGGCGCTTCGCGCGGTGGCGGACAGCCACAAGGCGGCGCTGTCGGTCGGGATCTCGCTCAACCAGATCTGGGTCATCGTGTGGTTCGCGGCCGGCATCGTCGCCCTCGTCACCGGCATCATGTGGGGCGCGCGCTCGGACGTGTCCTTCGCGCTCCAGATCATCGCGCTGAAGGCCCTGCCGGTCCTGATCCTCGGCGGCTTCACCTCGATCCCGGGCGCGATCGTCGGCGGCCTCATCATCGGCATCGGCGAGAAGCTCGGCGAGTTCTACTGGGGCCCGCTTCTCGGCGGGGGTATCGAGACCTGGCTGGCCTACGTGATCGCGCTCCTGTTCCTGCTCTACCGGCCCCAGGGGCTGTTCGGGGAGAAGATCATTGAGCGGGTGTAGTGTGGCGAATGGCGAGTGGCGAATGGCGAATGGCTCGCACTTCTCCCTCCCCTCAGGGGAGGGCGACGCGGCGCAAGCCGCGCGGGGTGGGGTGTTGCGCGTAAGCGCATCCGGCACCATCGGGCCTGGAACTCGCCTTCGGCGAACACCCCACCCGACCTCCGCTTCGCTCCGGCCACCCTCCCCTGAGGGGAGGGAGGGGCGTTGCGCTCCATTCGCCACTCGCCATTCGCCATTCGCCCCGAGCGCAGCGAGGTCCTAAGTGCTCTACCGCGAGGCCGGACAGTTCAAGACCACCTATGCCGCCGACATGGCGGTGTTCCCGCTCGTGCAGGACCGGGTCGGGATCGGGGTCATCGTCGCGCTCGCCTACGGGCTCGCCTTCGTGGGCAACGACTTCATGCTCCAGGCCGTGATGATCCCGTTCCTGGTGTTCTCGCTGGCCTCGATCGGGCTCAACATCCTGACCGGCTATGCGGGCCTGCTCTCGCTCGGCACCGGGGCCTTCATGGGCGTCGGGGCCTATGCCTGCTACAAGCTCACGAGCGCGTATCCGAACGTGAACGTGGTGATCTGGATCCTGGTCTCCGGGTTCTTCTCCGCGGCAGCCGGCGTGCTCTTCGGCCTGCCGAGCCTGCGCATCAAGGGCTTCTACCTCGCGGTCGCGACGCTCGCCGCCCAGTTCTTCCTGCAATGGTGCTTCATCCGGGTGCCGTGGCTCGTGAACTACAACGTCTCGGGCGCCATCGAGGCGCCCTTACGCACCCTCTTCGGGGTCCCGATCATCGGCGCCACCGCGACGCCCCAGACCCGCTACCTCGTGGTCCTGACGCTGGTGATCCTGCTGACCTGGCTCGCCTCGAACCTCGTCCACGGGCGCATCGGACGCATGTGGATGGCGATCCGCGACATGGACATCGCGGCCGAGCTGATGGGCATCCGCCTTCTGCCCACCAAGCTCCTGGCCTTTGCGGTCTCGTCCTATTACTGCGGCGTCGCCGGCGCGCTCCTCGTCTTCCTCTGGTACGGCGGCGCCGAATACGACGTGTTCAACATCAACCAGTCGTTCTTCATCCTCTTCATGGTGATCATCGGCGGGTTGGGGAGCCTCATCGGCTCGTTCTTCGGGGCGGCGCTGATCTTCATCATGCCGATCGTCCTCGGCATCGTGGTCCCGGCCCTGCTCAGCCCCTTCGGGATCCATGTCGGCTCGGACGTGATCGAGCACCTGCGCTTCATGCTGGTGGGCGCGCTCATCATCTTCTTCCTGATCGTGGAGCCGCACGGGCTCGCCCGGCTGTGGCAGATCGCCAAGCAGAAGCTCAGGGTCTGGCCCTTCCCCTACTAGGGCGCATGGATTTCCGGTCCGGCCGGCCGTAAGTTGAGCCGGACCGCAGACGAGAAGCTCCCTCGAAGGAGACGGAACACCAGGTTCGAAAACGTCCGGCGGAACGGCCGGACCCGACAAGGAGGAAACAGGTATGTCGCTTCGCAAATTCACCCTCGGGGTCGCGGTCGCGGCCCTCATGGGCTCGGTGGCGCTGCCCGCGCTCGCCCAGGACTCCGTCTACGTCCCGCTCTTCACCTACCGGACCGGTCCCTTCGCGGGCTCGGGCATCCACATCGCCAACGGCATGCACGACTACCTGCGCATGCTCAACGAGCGCGACGGCGGCATCGGCGGCGTCAAGATCGCGATCGAGGAATGCGAGACCGGCTACGACACCAAGAAGGGCGTCGAGTGCTACGAGTCCGTGAAGGGCAAGAACCCCGTCATCGTGAACCCGTGGTCGACCGGCATCACCCTGCCGCTGATCCCGCGGGCGGCCGTCGACAAGATCCCGATCCTCTCCATGGCCTACGGCCTCTCGGCCTCGGCGCGCGGCGACATCTTCCCCTGGGTCTTCAACCCGCCGAACACCTACTGGGACGGCGCCTCGATGATCCTGAAGTACATCGCCGACAAGGAAGGCGGGATCGACAAGCTCAAGGGCAAGAAGATCGGCTACATCCACCTCGACGCCAGCTTCGGCAAGGAGCCGATCCCGCTGCTCGAGCAGCTCTCGAAGGACCTCGGCTTCGAGCTCAAGATGTACCCGGTCGGCGCGCAGGACATGCAGAACCAGTCCTCGCAATGGCTGAGCGTGCGCCGCGACCGGCCCGACTGGATGATCCTGTACGGCTGGGGCGCGCTGAACTCGACCGCCATCAAGGAGGCGGTGCGCGTCGGCTACCCGATGGACAAGTTCCTCTCGATCTGGTGGCCGGGCGAGGACGACGCGCGCGGCGCGGGCGAAGGCGCCAAGGGCTTCAAGACCCTCAACTGGCACGGCGTCGGCACCAGCTTCCCGGCCATCCAGGACATCCAGAAGCACGTGGTCGACAAGGGCCTGTCGCAGGCCCAGAAGGACAAGGTCGGCGAGGTGCTCTACAACCGCGGCGTCTACAACTCGATGCTGATCGCGGAAGGCATCCGCAACGCCCAGAAGCTCACCGGCAAGAAGGTGGTGACGGGCGAGGACGTGCGCCGCGGCCTCGAGACCATCAACCTCGACGCCGCCCGCCTGAAGGAGCTCGGCCTCGAGGGCTTCACGGCGCCGATCTCCCTCAACTGCACCGACCACAACGGCCACCGCGCCGCGTTCATGCAGGAATGGGACGGCGCCAAGTGGGTGAAGGTCACCGATCCGATCGAGCCCATGACCGACCGCGTGAAGGGCCAGCTCGACGCCGCCGCCAAGGACTACGCCGAGAAGAACACCGGCTGGCCGAAGCGCACGGAAGCCTGCGACAAGGCGTCGTAACGGCACCCGAACCCTCCCCCCTCTGCGGGGGAGGGTGGCGAACGAAGTGAGCCGGGAGAGGGGCGGTCGTCACGGCCACGGCCCCTCTCCCGACCCCTGCTGACGCAGGGGCCACCCTCTCCCGCGGAGGGGAGAGGGAGAAGAGAGAGCCCATGACCGCCAGCCCAGCCCCCGCGCCGCAGGCCGCCGAGACCATCCTCGCGGTCAACAACATCGAGGTCGTCTACGACCACGTGATCCTCGTGCTCAAGGGCGTGTCGCTCACCGTGCCGCGGGGCGGGATCGTGGCGATCCTCGGGGCCAACGGCGCCGGCAAGACCACGACGCTCAAAGCAATCTCGAACCTGCTCCACGCCGAGCGCGGCGAGGTCACCAAGGGCTCGATCGAGTTCGCGGGCGAGCGCGTCGACCGGCTGTCCCCGAACGAACTCGTGCGCCGCGGCTGCATCCAGGTGCTGGAGGGCCGGCACTGCTTCGGCCACCTCACCATCGAGGAGAACCTGCTCACCGGCGCCTTCACGCGCCGCGACGGCAACGCCGCCATCCGCCGCGACATGGAGCGGATCTACGAATATTTCCCGCGCCTCAAGCAGCGCCGCACCTCCATGGCGGGCTACACGTCGGGCGGCGAGCAGCAGATGTGCGCGGTGGGCCGGGCGATGATGTCGAAGCCCAAGATGATCCTCCTGGACGAGCCTTCCATGGGCCTCGCGCCGCAGATCGTGGAGGAGATCTTCGAGATCGTGCGCAAGCTCAACGCCACCGAGGGCGTCTCCTTCCTGCTCGCCGAGCAGAACACCAACATGGCGCTGAAATACGCCACCTACGGCTACATCCTCGAGACCGGCCGCGTCGTCATGGACGGGCCCGCCCAGATGCTGCGCGAGAACGAGGACGTGAAGGAGTTCTATCTCGGCGTCGCCGGCGCCGACCGCAAGAGCTTCCGCGAGGTGAAGAGCTACAAGCGCAGGAAGCGCTGGCTGGCGTAGCGAGGAAGTCGGCCGCATGGTTCAGAGCTTCAACATCGACGAGAAGTTCGGGAGCTTCTCGGAGCAATGGCGACCGAAGGTCATCGCTGCCTTGAACGGGCAGGAGGTCAAGGTCGCGAAGGTCCAGGGGACCTTCCCGTGGCACCACCACGACCACGAAGATGAATTCTTCCTGGTGTGGCGAGGCCGCTTTCGGGTCGAGTTCCGCGACCGCGTCGTCGAGCTCGGTCCCGGCGAAGGGGTGGTCGTACCCCGCGGCGTCGAGCATCGCACCGCTGCGGACGAAGAAGCGCTGATCCTGATCTTCGAGCCCGCGGCGACCCGCAACACCGGAAACGTGGTCGACCCAACCTTCACGGCACCGGACGGAGTCTCGATCTAGCCCATGCAGCATTACGACAACCGCGATACGCAGGACCCGGCGGAGCGCGAGGCCGAACTCTTCCGCCGGCTGCCGGCCGTGATCGCGGCCGCGCTCCGGGCCCCGGCCTATGCGGAGCGCCTGGCCGGCATCGACCCCCGGAGCGTCATGAGCCGCGCCGCGCTGGCCCAGCTCCCCGTGCTGCGCAAGTCCGACCTGCCGGCGCTCCAGAAGGCGAACCTGCCGTTCGGCGGCTTCGTGCCGGCGCCGCTCTCCGCCTTCGGGCGCCTCTTCACCTCGCCCGGCCCGATCTTCGAGCCCGAGGGCCGGGGCGAGGATCCCTGGGGAGCAGCCCGCGCGCTCCACGCCATGGGCTTCCGCGCCGGCGACGTGGTGCTCAACACCTTCGGCTACCACCTGACCCCCGGCGGCTTCATCATGGATTCCGGCGCCCGGGCGCTGGGCTGCGCCGTGATCCCGGCCGGTCCCGGCAACACCGAGCAGCAGCTCGAGGTCATCGCGGCGTTCCGGCCGGTGGGCTATTGCGGCACGCCGGACTTCCTCAAGATCCTGCTCGACGCGGCCGACAAGGCCGGGCGCGACGCCTCCTCGATCCGACGGGCGCTGTGCTCCGGCGCCGCCTTCCCGAAATCGCTCCAGGACGAGATCGCGGGCCGCGGGGTCGACGCCTACCAGGCCTACGCCACCGCGGATGTGGGGGTCATCGCCTACGAGACGAGCGCCCGCGCCGGCATGGTCGTGAACGAGGGCCTCATCGTCGAGATCGTGCGTCCCGGCACCGGCGATCCGGTCCCGGAGGGCGAGGTCGGCGAGGTCGTGGTCACGAACCTCGATCCCCACCACCCGCAGATCCGCCTCGCGGTCGGCGACCTCACCGCCGCGATGCCGGGCGCCAGCCCCTGCGGCCGGACGGGCATGCGGATCCGGGGCTGGATGGGCCGCGCCGACCAGACCGCCAAGGTGAAGGGCATGTTCGTGCGCCCCGAGCAGGTCGCGGAGATCGGCCGGCGCCATCCGGAATTGGGGCGCCTGCGCCTCGTGGTGACGCGCCAGGGCGAGACCGACGCCATGACGCTGCGGGCCGAGACCGGCGCCGCGGACGAGGCGTTGCGGAGCGCCGTCGCGGAGACGCTCCAGGGCATCACGAAGCTGCGCGGCGCGGTGGAGCTGGTGGCGCCCGGCAGCCTGCCGAACGACGGCAAGGTGATCGCGGACGAGCGGCCGGCGTGACCCTCCTCCCCGCTTTCTGCCCCTCTCCCCGCGAACGGGGAGAGGGAGTCCTACGGCAGCCGCCAGTCGATCGGCGTTTCACCCCGTTCCGCGAGCCATTCGTTCGCCCGGCTGAACGGCCGTGTGCCGCGGAAGTCGTTGAGGCGGTTGAGCGGGGAGGGGTGGCCGCTCTCGAGCACGAGGTGCTTCGTGCGGTCGACCAGCGCCGCGCGCTTGCGGGCGGGGCCGCCCCAGAGCAGGAACACCACCGCGGGGCGCTTTGCCGAGACCGCCGCCAGGGCTTCATCGGCGAGCTGCGACCAGCCGAACTTCAGATGCGCGCCCGCCTGTCCCGCCTCCACGGTGAGCGCCGTGTTGAGGCAGAGCACGCCCTGGCGCGCCCAAGGAGAAAGGTCGCCGGTGCGGGGCTCGGGCGTGCCGAGATCGGCGGCAAGCTCCTTGAAGATGATCTTGAGCGACGCCGGCAGCCGGCGCGGGCCGCGGTAGGAGAAGGCGAGGCCGTGCGAATCGCCCGGGGTGGGGTAGGGGTCCTGGCCGAGGATCACCGCCTTGACGCGGTCGAGGGGGGCGAGCCGCATCCCGGTGAAGACGTCGCCGGGGGGCGGCAGCACCTGCGCGCCCTCGGCCACGCGCGCGTCGACCCGGGCCGCGACCGCATCGGCGGCGCCGTCCGCGAAGAAGGGCAGGCGGCGCCAGCCGTCGGCTTCGGGGCTGTCGCGGAATTCCGCGACGGCCCGGGTGTAGGGGCCCTTCGCCAAGGCGTCAGCGGATGACGATCCGGCCCTCGACCTTGGCGTCGACGGTCCCCTTCCGCCGCACATAGGCCATGACCTCGTTGGCCATCAGCTTGCCGTCCGTGGTGCCGATGAGCACCCGGCCGCGGGTGAACGGCACGTAGCCGTCGCCGCCGATCAGCATGAAGTTGTTGGTCGCGACCTTGTAGCGCTTGGCCGGGTCGAGCGCCTCGCCGTTGACCTTCACGTCCGAGACCCGCGAGCCCACGGGCGCCTTCGGGTCGACCGCGAAGGTGAGCCCCGAGACCTGCGGGAAGCGGCCCGCGCGCTGCTCGATCTGCGACACGCCGTTCTCGAGCGCCGCCTTGAGGTCGATGCCCGTGATCTCCACGAGCGACGTGGCGTTGCCGAAGGGCAGCTCCGAGAGGATGTCGCGCCGGGAGAGCTTCGCGCCCGCCGGATACTGCTTGTTGGCCCGGATGCCGCCGCCGTTGGTGATCGCCACGTCGCCGCCGGTGGAGTCCCGGATGGCGTCGGCGATCAGGTTGCCGATCGCGGCCTCCTGCGAGCGCACCGTGGTGGTGCGGCTGTCGAGCGGCTCGCTCGTCGTGCCGATCTCCACGTCGAGCTCCTTGGCGAGATCGGTCTCGTAGCGCTTCACGACCGCCTGCACCTCGGGGTCCGGGTCGATCGTCGAGGAATCGTGCACCCGGAAGCTCGGCGCCCAGGTGACCTTCCGGTCCTTGCCCTCGCCCGTCACGGTGGCGACGAAATCGATCGCGGTGACGAAGTTGCCCTCCTCCGAGGATTCCACCATCACGGTGCGGCCGTCGAAGCCGATCGCGAGGTCGTGGTCGTGGCCGGTGAGCAGCACGTCGACGAGGCGCGAGCGGACGATCTGGTGGTCGATGTCGCGGTCGGTGTGGGCCACGCACAGGATCAGGTCCGCGCCCTGCTGGCGCAGGGCGGCGGCCTGGGCGCGAAGCGCCTCGAGCTCCGGCCCGAACCGGATGTCGCCGGCCTGGGACATGTTGGGGGTGTTGGCGTGGGCGAGGCCGAAGACGCCGATCTTCACCGGACCCAGGGTGAAGATCTGGTTGTCCTTCATGCCCGGGATCGGCGAGCCGTCCGCCTGGCGCATGTTGGCGCCGAAATAGGGGAAGTTCGATTCCCCCATCCGCTTCATGTAGTTGTCCTTGCCGAAGTCGAACTCGTGGTTGCCGGGCACGAACACGTCCGGCTTCACCATGTTGGTGAGCTCGACGATGTGGGCGCCCTGGTCGAAGCCCGACATCAGCGAGGGCGAGAAGGTGTCGCCCGCATGGCAGAACAGCATCGGCACGCCGCGCGCCCGCTCCTGCTTCACGACCGCCGCGAGCTTGGCGAAGCCGCCGCGGCCCTTGTCGTCCGACATCTTGTAGATGTCGTTCACGAGCAGCAGGCTGAACGTGGTGTTGGAGGGGGCGGCCTGCGCCTCCTCGCCCGCCCCCAGCATCGTCAGCGAGAACCCGGCTCCGAAGCCCAGGCCCAGCGTCTGACGGCGTGACAGTTTCGACATTCCCGCTCTCCGTTCGGAATTCTTGGCCGAGACGCCAGCATGCGTCGGCGGTGCCGGCAGAGCAAGGGCTCGGCCGAGCTTGCGGCCGGGTTCCCGCCCGGTCCGTGTCGAGCGGCGCGGGCGCCCGGGAGAGGTCCGCCGTCCCGGGCCCCCGGCATCGCGCGAGGACCGGTATCCCGGCAAGACCGGCGCCCTCGGGAGCCCGATGTCCCGGCAGGACCGGCACCTTGCGGAGAAAAGATCGGGCGGCCGCAACTTTTGCAGTTGCAAACGATTAGCATCTGCACCATTGTCCATTCTGCCGAAGACCCGTCGCGAAGGGACACCCATGACCGACATCGCCCTGAAAGCCGGCCGCTGGTTCCGCGAGGCTCCGCTCTGGACCCGCCTGCGGACGGAATGGATGCTGATCGCGCTCGCCGTGATCGCGGGGCTCGTCGTGGCGGTTCCGGACCTGCGCGAGGCGGCAATCACCTCGCTCAGCGACGCCTATGTGGAGGTGAGCGTCTTCGTGGCGCTGACCCTCGCGATCTTCTACGGCCTCGAGCGCTGGACCAATACGGACCTCGGCCAGGTGCTGCAGCGCTACAAGGCCTGGCAGGTGCCGATCGCGGCGCTGCTCGGCGCGACGCCCGGCTGCGGCGCCGAGATCCTGCTCGTCACGCAATACACCCGCGGCGCGGTGAGCTTCGGGGCGATCGTGGCGACGCTCACCGCCACCATGGGCGACGCCGCCTTCCTGATCATCGCCAAGGATCCCCCCTCGGCCGCGATCGTGATCGGCCTGTGCACCGCGGCCGGCATCGTCATGGGATTCGTGATCAACTGGCTGCACCCGAACGGGCTCGACGCCCTGAGCCGGGAGATCGCCGCGAGCGTGGCCTCCGCCGGCGACGCGTTCCCGGTGGAGCGGCCCGGCCCCCTGCGGCGCCTCGCCGAGACCGCCTGGCTTGCGGTCTTCGCCCCCGGCCTCGTGATCGGGATCTGCGGCTCCATGTTCCAGATGGACGTGGATTCCTGGTTCGGGCCGCTCGCGGAGCACGAGCCCGTGAAGTGGATCGGCTTCGTGGGCGCGGTGCTCGCGATCGCGATGTTCATCACCCGCCGCGACGGGCAGGGCTACGGCGGCATGGATCCGCGCACCACCATGGGCCTGCCGCCGGTGCGGCGCATGATCGTCGACACCAACTTCGTGACCTTCTGGGTCTTCCTCGGCCTGTTCGGCTACGAGTTCGTGGCCTACTGGACCGGCAACGGCGTCACCAACTGGCTCCAGGCGAGCCACGTGCTGCTGCCCCTCGTCGCCACCTCGATCGGCCTCATCCCGGGCTGCGGCGTCATGATCCTGACCACGACGCTCTACCTCAACCACCAGATCCCGCTGTCCGCGATGATCTCGGCCGCGGTCTCGACGGACGGCGACGCGCTCTTCCCGGCGATCGCGCTCGCGCCCCGGGCGGCGGTGCTGGCGACCCTCTACACCGCGATTCCGGCCCTCATCCTGGGCTACGGCTGGTTCCTGCTCGTGGAGTGGAAATAGGCGGGCCCCTCCCGCCCGCGTCAGATCCGGACGGCCCCGTCCCGCGTAAGAGCCCCCGGGAGTGACCGGGGGTCACGGTGTCATCCGGCGGCCCGCGCTCCTATCTAGCGATCAGTCGAGTGCGCGGCCCGAGAGCGGCCGCGCTGCCGTTTCGGGATCCCTTGCGCCATGAACACGATCGTCGATCCCGCCACCCTGACCGGCCGACCGGTCCGCCCCGTGGACCATCCGTCCCTGAAGGTGGGGCGGATCGGGGTGCTGCTGATGAATCTCGGCACCCCGGAAGCGACCGACTACTGGTCCATGCGCCGCTACCTCAAGGAGTTCCTCTCCGACCGGCGCGTGATCGAGACCCCGCGGCTGCTGTGGTGGCCGCTCCTCAACGGCATCATCCTGACGACGCGGCCAGGCCGGAAGGGGCGCGACTACGCCACGATCTGGAACAACGAGCGCAACGAGGGCCCGCTCAAGACGGTCACCCGCGCCCAGGCCGAGAAGCTCGCCGAACACATGAACGGCATCGCCGGCGACCGGGTCGTCGTCGACTGGGCCATGCGCTACGGCAAGCCCGAGGTGCGCGCGCGCATCCAGGCGCTGTTGCACCAGGGCTGCGACCGCATCCTGCTCGTGCCGCTGTATCCGCAATACTCCGCCGCGACCTCGGCGACCGCCTGCGACCACGCCTTCCGGGCGCTGATGGACATGCGCTGGCAGCCGTCCGTGCGCGTCTCGCCGCCCTATCACGACGATCCCACCTACATCGATGCGGTCGTGACCGCCATGAAGGCGGACCTCGCGAAGCTCGACTTCGAGCCCGAGGTGGTGCTGGTCTCCTTCCACGGCGTCCCGAAGGAGTACCTCCTCAAGGGCGACCCCTACCATTGCCATTGCGTCAAGACCTGGCGCCTCATGGGCGAGGCGCTCGGCTGGCCGCCGGAGCGGCTGCGCCTGAGCTTCCAGTCCCGCTTCGGCACCGCGGAATGGCTCAAGCCCTACACGGACGAGACCGTGAAGGCGCTGGCCGACAGCGGCGTCAAGCGCATGGCGATCGTGGCGCCGGGCTTCACCGCCGACTGCCTCGAGACCCTGGAAGAGCTCGACGGCGAGAACCGCGAGTACTTCATGCACCACGGCGGCGAGCGCTTCGCCTATCTCCCCTGCCTCAACGACTCCGAGCAGGGCATGCGGGTGATCCGCGCCATCGTCGAGCGCGAATTGCAGGGGTGGCTGTAGACCGCTCCCCGCCCGCGAACTCCCTCTCCCTGCGCGAACTCCCTCTCCCCGTTCACGGGGAGAGGGTGGGGGTGGGGGCCCAGTCGGTGGAGCTCGATGGATCCGGTGAATCCCTCCCCGCCAGGGGAGGGCCGGCGCGGAACGGCGGCGTGGAAGCATCCGTTCTTCCGCAAGTCACGCCTCCCTCCCCCGCTTGCAGCAGGGAGGGGCAGGGGGGTGCTCGGGGAGTGCTGAGTTTCTCCAAACCCGCACCACGCCTTTCGCCCGGCACAGGGGAAGCGGCACCGCCCCCCACCCTTAATCCCTCCCCGCCGCAAGCGGGGGGAGGGAGACGCGGTGCCTCCTGAAGCAACGAGCTTCGATCCCACCCGCCCCTGCGGGGTCCCCGCCCTTGGCAGGGAGGGGCGCTCCATCCTGTGCAGTTGCGCTCGACGTCGGACCCCCCTCTCCCGCTCAAGGGGTGAGGGGGCTGCGGCGGGATGGCCCCCCTTGCCCTCGACCCCCGACAGGCCGTCTACTCCCCGCAAAGGGCCGAACACGGCCCACGCTTGGGGGGCTCAGCCAATGCCGTTCACGCTCGGCTTCGACATCTTCGTCATCGTGCTCGTCGTGCTGGTGATCGTCACCATCGCCTGGGGCGTGCGCACGATCCCGCAGGGCTACGCCTACACGGTCGAGCGCTTCGGGCGCTACGCCCGCACCCTCGGGCCCGGGCTCGGGCTGATCGTGCCTTACGTCGAGCGGATCGGGCACAAGGTGAACGTCATGGAGCAGGTGCTCGACGTGCCCTCGCAGGAGGCCTTCACCCGCGACAACGCCGGCGTCACCATCGACGCCGCCGCCTTCTACCAGGTCATGGAGCCGGCCCGCGCATCCTACGAGGTCTCCGACCTCCAGATGGCGCTGCTGACGCTGACCATGACCAACATCCGCACCGTCGTGGGCTCCATGGACCTCGACCAGCTCCTCTCCCACCGGGACGAGATCAACGAGCGCCTGCTGCGGGTCATGGACGCCGCCGCCTCGCCCTGGGGCGTCAAGGTCACCCGCATCGAGATCAAGGACATCCTGCCGCCCGCGGATCTCGCCGGCGCCATGGCGCGCCAGATGAAGGCGGAGCGCGAGAAGCGCGCCTCGGTGCTCGAAGCCGAAGGCGCGCGCCAGGCCCAGATCCTGCGCGCCGAGGGCGAGAAGCAGTCGCAGATCCTCGCCGCGGAAGGGCGCAAGGAGGCCGCCTTCCGGGACGCGGAGGCGCGCGAGCGCTCGGCGGAAGCGGAGGCCAAGGCGACCGCGATGGTCGGCGAGGCGATCGGCCGGGGGGATCTCGCGGCCGCGAACTTCCTCGTCGCCGAGAAATACGTCGAGGCCCTGCGCGCCATCGCGACGGCACCGAACCAGAAGGTCGTGATCGTGCCGATCGAGGCCGCGAGTCTCGCCGGGACGCTGGGCGGCATCGCGGAGATCACGAAATCGGTGTTCGGCGAGAGCGGCACCGGCCTGCACCGCGGGCGCGGCCTGCCGCCGCTCACCGGCAAGGCCGCCGAGTAGGCCCGCCATGGTCGCGAGCGTCGCCTATGCGGGATCCTCTGCGGAATTGGGATCCCGCCTGCCATGGAGGACCGGCCGATGATCGCGAGCGTCGCCGACGGCCTCGGCTTCTGGGTCTGGATCATCCTCGGCCTCGTGCTGTTCGCCGCGGAGGCCGTGGCGCCGGGCATCTTCCTGATCTGGTTCGGCCTCGCCGCGATCCTCACCGGCCTCGCCGACGCGTGGTTCGGCCTCTCCTGGCAGGCGGCGTTCCTGGTCTTCGCCGGGCTCTCGGTCGCGGCGGTGCTCGTCGGCCGGGCCGTCACGGGCGGCGCGCGCCAGGTCTCGCGGGAGGACGGCCTCAACCGCCGGGGCCAGGACTTCGTCGGCCGCGTCTTCGTCCTCGACGCCGCCATCGCGCACGGCGAGGGCCGGGTGCGCGTCGGCGACTCGTCGTGGCGGCTCACCGGCCCGGACGCGCCCGCGGGCGCCTCGGTGCGCGTCGTGCGCGTGGAGGGCGGAACGCTGGTGGTCGAGCGGGCGTGAGGGCACCGGGTTCTCCCTCTCCCCTGGAGGGAGAGGGTGGCCCCTGCGTCAGCAGGGGTCGGGAGAGGGGGAGGGACACCCTCACCGCTCCAGAAGAGTTCGCTTCGCGAGCGTCGCTGCCGCGACGCACCCCCTCTCCCGACCCTCGCTGACGCGAGGGCCACCCTCCCCCTCAAGGGGGGAGGGGAGTGCGTGCCGAGGGGTTACGCCACGCCTTCGCGCAGCAGGTCGAGCACGTGCACCAGCCCGACCGGCCGGCCGGCCTCGGCGACGATCAGGGCGCCTTTCTTGCGCGACTCGATCAGCTCCAGCGCCTCCGCGAGCAGCATGTCGGGGGCGATGGTGAGGGGGGAGTGCGTCATGACCTCGTCGACCGGGCGGGCGGGGAGGTCGGCGCTCAGGTTGCGGCGGACGTCGCCGTCGGTGACGATGCCGGCGAGGCGGCCGTCGGGCGCGACCACGATCACGCAGCCGAAGCTCTTCTCGCTCTGGACCTGGAGCGCCACCCCCATGGGCGTGCCCGTCGGGACCACGGGCAGGCGCTCGCCCGTGTGCATGACGTCGCGCACGAGCCGGAGCTGCGCGCCGAGCTTCCCGCCGGGGTGGAAGACCCGGAAATGCTCGGCCGTGAAGCCGCGCCGCTCCAGGAGCGCGATCGCGAGCGCGTCGCCGAGCGCGAGCTGCATCGTGGTCGAGGTCGTGGGCGCGAGCCCGTTCGGGCAGGCCTCCTGGGCTCGGGGCAGGCACACGCACACGTCCGCCTGGCGCCCGAGCGTCGAGTCGGCCCCGGCCGTGAAGGCGACGAGCGGCACCCGGAAGCGCTTGGCGTAGGCGATGATGTCGGCAAGCTCCGTGGTCTCGCCCGACCAGGACAGCGCCACGATGGCGTCGTCGGGCCGCACCATGCCGAGGTCGCCGTGGGAGGCCTCCGCGGGGTGGACGTAATGGGCCGGGGTGCCGGTCGAGGCGAGCGTCGCCGCGACCTTCCGGGCCACGTGGCCGGACTTGCCCATGCCGGTGACGATGATCCGGCCGGGCGCCGCCGCGATGGCGTCGACCGCCGCCACGAAGGCGTCGCCGAGCCCGTTGCCCAGCGCGTCCATGAGCACCGCGAGGCCGTCGCGCTCGGTCGCGAGCGTGCGGATCGCGGAGGCGAGCGCCTGGCGGGCGGGCGCGGATTTGGGATTCTCGAGGGCCATGACGGGCCGTGTAGCACGGCCCGCCCGGTTGACGGGATGCGGCGCGGTGCAGCCGGCGCCGCGCGCCCGCTCCTTCGAGGACACCGGGAAATCCGGCTTTGCCTACCAAAGTCGCAGGCCGCGCTTCGGCTCCCCGACGGAGCCTGGGCGCAGGCGTCGGCGCCGCGTCATCCCTGCTTGAGAAACGCCTCCAGCTCGGCCCGGAAGGAGGGCGCCAGCTCCTCGCGCTCGAGGGCGTAGGCGACGTTCGCCATCAGGAAGCCGATCTTGGAGCCGGTGTCGTAGGTCCGGCCCTGGTACTTCATGCCGTAGAACTTCTGGTTCTTCATGAGCCGGATCATGGCGTCGGTGAGCTGGATCTCGTTGCCGGCGCCGCGCTCCTGATTCGAGAGCACCTCGAAGATCTCGGGCTGCAGGATGTAGCGGCCCGAGATGATGTAGTTCGAGGGCGCCGTGCCGGCTTTGGGCTTCTCGACCATGCCGGTGATCTCGAAGGTCTGGCCGAACTCCTCGCCGGTCGCGACGATGCCGTACTGGTGCGTCTGGTCGGGGGGCACCTCCTCGACCGCGATGATGTTGCCGCCGTGCCGGTCGTAGGCGGCCAGCATCTGCTCCATGGAGCCGCGGCTCAGCATGTCGGGCAGGAGCACCGCGAAGGGCTCGTCGCCGACGATCTCGCGGGCGCACCAGACCGCGTGACCCAGCCCCAGGGGCGCCTGCTGGCGGGTGAAGCTCGTCTGGCCGGCCTTGGGCTGGTCCCGGGCGAGGCCCTCGAGCTCCTTCACCTTGCCCCGGCTCTCCAGGGTGGCGTTGAGCTCGAAGGCGATGTCGAAATGGTCCTCGATCACGCCCTTGTTGCGCCCGGTCACGAAGATGAAGTGCTCGATCCCCGCGGCCCGCGCCTCGTCGACCACGTGCTGCACCACGGGGCGGTCCACGACGGTCATCATCTCCTTCGGCATCGCCTTGGTGGCGGGCAGGAAACGGGTGCCGAGACCGGCGACGGGGAGGACGGCTTTGCGGATGCGCTTCATCGAGGGGGCCTGAATCGGGAGGGGAAGGAAGAGGCGGGTCGGATGCGAAGAAAGCGGACGGACCCGGACTGTCAAGGTCGCGGCCCCTGTCAACGGCGCGACGGCGTTTCGGTTGCACGCTCCGGGCAGCCCCGCGTGGCGGCCGGATGCGGCCGGGTCCGCGTCCTCAAAAGGCCGCGCTTTCCGTCTCGGATCCCGCCCGGGACCCGAATCGCGGCTGAAGCGTTTGGGTCGGCGGTTCGGTGCGGCGCAGCGCGGCGCCGGAACGGCACGAGGAGACGGGCGACATGACGGTTCTGGTGACGGGCGGGGCGGGCTACATCGGCAGCCATGTGGTGCTGGAACTGCTCGACGCCGGCGAGCGCGTGGTGGTGCTCGACGACCTCTCCGCCGGCTTCCGCTGGGCCGTCGCCCCGGAGGCCGCGTTCGTCGCCGGCGACGTCGCGGACCAAGCCCTTGTGGGCCGCCTGATCGAGGAGCACGGCATCGACGCGATCCTGCATTTCGCGGCCAAGATCGTGGTGCCGGAATCGGTCGCCGATCCGCTCGCCTATTACCTCGGCAACACCGCGAAGACCCGCACGCTGCTCGAGACCGCCGTGCGCGCCGGCGTGCGCCGGTTCATCTTCTCCTCCACGGCCGCGGTCTACGGCAACGCGGACGCGATCCCCCTGCACGAGGATCTCGTGCCCGCGCCCATCAACCCCTACGGCCGCAGCAAGCTCATGAGCGAGTGGATGCTCGAGGATGCAGGCCGGGCGCACGGGCTGAACTACGTGGCCCTGCGCTACTTCAACGTGGCGGGCGCCGACCCGAAGGGCCGCGCCGGCCAGTCCTCGCCCGTCGCCACGCACCTCCTCAAGGTCGCGGCCCAGGCCGCGCTCGGCCAGCGGCCGCATCTCGACGTCTACGGCACCGATTACGACACACCGGACGGGAGCTGCGTGCGCGACTACATCCAGGTCAACGACCTCGCGACCGCGCATCTCGCCGCGCTCGACCACCTGCGCGCGGGCGGCGGGAGCACGGTGATGAACTGCGGCTACGGCCACGGCGCCTCGGTGCTCGAGGTCGTGGACGTGGTGAAGCGCGTGTCGGGCGTCGACTTTCCCGTGCGCGTGTCGCCGCGCCGGCCCGGCGATCCAGCGGCGCTCGTCGCGAAGGTCGACCGCATCCGGGCGCTGGGCTGGACGCCGCGCTTCGACGACCTCGCGGCGATCGTCGACCAGGCCCTGCGCTGGGAGCGCACCCTCGCCGCCCGCAAGGCCGCCTGACCGCCCGCGAGGACCGCTTCCGTCCGGCGGCGGCACCCAAGCTGCCGCACATCAACCATGTATTCATCATCCTCGTGTCGCTTTAAGAAGGCAGATGGACCGCCTGCCCTTCACCGCGAGCGACCGATATGTCCCGACGAGCCCTCGAGACGGGCCGCACCTTGTGCGGCGCGATCCTGATCAGCCTCCAGGCCCTGGCCTGCACCGCCGCGGCGGGCCCGCAGGATCCGCTGGCGACCGCGACGCTCCCCATCCGCGAGGTCGAGACCACCGGGGCCGGCGCGGAGGCGCAGGCGGCCGAGTTCCGCCGCTTCGTCGAGGGGCTCCGGCCCGAGGCCGAGGCGCGCGGCGTCTCGCGGGCGACCTTCGACGACGCCTTCCGGGACGTGACCCCGGACCCCAAGGTCGTCGCGCTCTCCCGCAAGCAATCCGAGTTCGTGCGCCCGATCTGGGACTACGTGAACGGCGCCATCACGGCCCAGCGCGTGGAGCGCGGCGCCCAGGCGGCGGCGCAGTGGAGCGAGGCCCTCGCGGCGGCCGAGCGCACCTACGGGGTGCCGCGCTCCGTGATCCTCGGCATCTGGGGCATGGAAACCAATTTCGGCAGCTTCACGGGCAACCTGTCCGTGGTGCGTTCCCTCGCGACGCTCGCCTTCACGGGCTACCGCGCCGAGTTCTTCAGGGCCGAGCTCCTCACGGCGCTGCAGATCCTCGAGCAGGACCATATCGCGCGCGCCTCCATGCTGGGCTCCTGGGCCGGCGCCATGGGGCAGACCCAGTTCATGCCGTCGAGCTTCATGAAGTTCGCGGTCGACGGCGACCGCGACGGCCGGCGCGACATCTGGACCTCGGCCCCCGACGCCATCGCGTCCACGGCGAACTACCTGCGCGAGCAGGGCTGGCAGCCCGGCCTGCCCTGGGGCTTCGAGGTGGTGCTGCCGCAGGGCTTCGACTTCCGCAACCTGCGCCACGGCTTCGCGAGCTGGGCCGGCCTCGGGCTGAAGCGCGCCGACGGCAAGGCCCTGCCGGCGGGCGGCGAGGCGACCCTGTTCCTGCCCGGCGGCGCCCGCGGGCCGGCCTTTCTGGTCACCGACAACTACGCGGTGATCAAGACCTACAACTCCTCCGACGCCTACGCGCTCGGCGTGGCGCATCTCGGCGACCGGGTGACGGGCGGACGCCCGCTCCAGGGCGCCTGGCCGGTGGCGGAGCCGCAGCTCGACAAGGACCAGCGCCTGGAGGTGCAGAAGCGCCTCGCGGCGCTCGGCTTCTATGCCGGCGAGGCGGACGGCCGCCTCGGCTCCAAGACCCGCGAGGCGGTGCGGGGCTTCCAGCTCCAGCGCGGTCTCGCGGCCGACGGCTACGCCGACGTCGCGATCCTGCGGGAGCTGCGCGCGGCGCGCTGACGGGTCCTCCGGCGATCGCCCGCGCCTGCGTGAATTGGGCGCGGAACGCTGACGCTTCGGCTCTCCGGCGTTATAGTACGGAGGCCGGCCCCTGCCGGCCCGGCTAATCCCGGCGTGCGCCACGGAGTGATCGGCCCATGCGAGCGAGATTCGGACGTGCTCTCCTGACCGCGGCGCTCGTCGTCGGCCTGACGGGGGTCGGGCCGGCCACGGCCCAGTTCTTCGAACCGGCGCCGCAATATTACCGCGCGCCGCCGCGGCCGGTCGGGCCTCCGCCGCAGGTCTACCAGGCCCCGGGCGGGGGCTACTACTACGTCCAGCCGCAGCCCGCCCAGCCCGCGCCGCGTCCGCGCCGCCGCGCCGAGCCGCCGGGCTATTATCCCGGCGTGATGGTCCAGCCGGCGCCGCAGCCCGCGCCGAGCTATTCGCTGCGCCGCCTGTTCGGCCTCGACGAGGACGACCGGCGCGGCGCGGCCCGGGACGACCGGCCGAAGCCCAAGCCCCGGCCGGCGCCGGCGACCGCCAGGCCGGTGAAGCCGAAGGCGGAGCCCAACGCCATCGTGGCGGTGTTCGGCGACTCGCTCGCCGAATCGACCGGGCAGGGCCTCGCCGACGCCTTCGACGACACCCCCGAGACCGACGTGATCCGCAAGACCCGCGGCGACGGCGGGATCGCGCGCATGGATCCGGCCGAGTGGGCCAAGGTGATCCAGGAGACCGTCGAGGCGACCCCGAAGCTCGCCGCCGCCGTCGTGATGGTGGGCGCCAACGAGCGCCAGGCGATCCGCGAGGGCGACGTCTCGCACGAGCCCCTGTCGGAGCGCTGGCGCGCCCTCTACCGCGACCGGGTCGACGCGGTGGTGCGGGCCCTCCAGGAAAAGGGCATCCCGCTCGTCTGGATCGGCGCGCCCCCGGTGCGCACCGAGCGGGTCTCGACCGACCTCATCGCCATGAACGAGATCATCCGCGAGCGCGTCCAGCGCGCGGGCGGCACCTATGTCGACATCTGGCCGGGCTTCGTCGACGACGAGAACCGCTACGTCGACCGGGGTCCCGACATCGCCGGCCAGACCGTGCGCCTGCGGGCGGAGGGCGGCGTCAACTTCACCCGCGCGGGCGCCCGCAAGGCGGCGTTCTTCGCCGACGCGGAGATCAAGCGCCTCGTGGAGGCGAAGCTCAGCGGCACGGCGGTCGCGACCCTGCCCGCGCCGGACGCGGCCGCTCCCGCCCAGCCCTCCCCGGTGCCCCCGGCCCCGGCCGGCCCCGCCGACCCGGCGGCCGCTCCCGCCGGGCCGCAGCAGGCCGCGCTCCCGGCGGCTCCCGCGGCTCCGGCCGTGCCCGAGAAGCCCGTCGCGGGCCCGGTCGTGCCGCTCACCCGGCCCGAGACCACGCCCGGCGGCACGCTCCTGTCGACCGCGCCCCGGCTCGATTCCGGCCCCGCCGCCGCGGCCCAGAAGACCTTCCGCGACGGCGTCGCCCCGACCCCGCGCCCCGGCCGGGCGGACGACTTCCGCTGGCCGAAATCGTAAGCAGGCGCTCCCTCTCCGCGGCCGCGAACTCCCTCTCCCCGTTTACGGGGAGAGGGCTGGGGTGAGGGGCCGGTCGGTAGAGCGCCATGCATCCGTGTCATGGGGCCGGGCTCCTCCCGACGATCACGACGGAAAGACCACGATGCTTCTCGCTGCGGGGGCCGTGCGCCACTCCGATCGAGGTGGCCGGGACAAGCCCGGCCATGACAGGGGTGAGGTGGATGTGATGAGCTCCACCGACCGGCCCCTCACCCCGATCCTCTCCCCGTAAACGGGGAGAGGGAGCAGGAGGCAGGGAGAGGGCGCGTGCGCGAAGAGGCGCGGCCGTCAGACCGGCAGCGTGGTCGCGCCCATCAGGTGCTCGTCGATGGAACGCGCCGCCTGGCGGCCTTCGCGGATCGCCCAGACGATGAGCGACTGGCCCCGGCGCATGTCGCCGGCCACGAACACCTTCTCGCTCGACGTGCGGTAGCTGCGGTCGTCCGCCGCCACGTTGCCGCGCCGGTCCAGGGCGACGCCGGATTCCTCCAGCAGGCCGGCCTTGACCGAGCCCGCGAAGCCGATGGCGAGGAAGACGAGGTCGGCCTTGATGACGAATTCCGTGCCCGGGATCGGCTGGCGGCGCTCGTCGGCGCGGGCGCATTTCACGCCCGTCACGCGGCCGTTCTTACCCTCGATCGACAGCGTCACGACCTGGAACTCGCGCTCGGCGCCTTCCGCCTGGCTCGAGGAGGTGCGCATCTTGGTGGGCCAGTAGGGCCACACCACGAGCTTGTCCTCGCGCTCCGGCGGCTTCGGGCGGATGTCGAGCTGGGTCACGACGAGGGCGCCCTGGCGGAAGGCGGTGCCGACGCAGTCGGACGCCGTGTCGCCGCCGCCGATCACCACCACGTGCCGGCCCGAGGCCAGGATCGGCTCGTCGACGACGGGCTCGTGGCCGACGCGCTTGTTGGACTGGGTCAGGTAGGGCATCGCGTAGTGCACGCCCCGGAGCTCCTGGCCCGGCAGGTCCGGGTTGCGGGGATCCTCGGCGCCGCCCGCGAACAGCACCGCGTCGAACTCGTTGTGGAGCGAGGCGAAGGACTTGTCGACGCCGACGTCGACGCCGCAATGGAACACCACCCCTTCGGCCTCCATCTGCTTCACGCGGCGGTCGATGTGGTGCTTCTCCATCTTGAAGTCCGGGATGCCGTAGCGGAGCAGGCCGCCGGGCCGGGCATTGCGCTCGAACACGTGCACCTCGTGGCCGACGCGGGCGAGCTGCTGCGCCGCCGCCATGCCGGCCGGTCCGGAGCCGATCACGGCGACGCGCTTGCCGGTCAGCACCTCCGGGGGCTCGGGCCTGACGTAGCCCCTCTCCCAGGCCCGGTCGGCGATCGCCTGCTCGATGGTCTTGATCGTGACGGGCTGGTTCTCGAGGTTGAGCGTGCAGGCCTCCTCGCACGGGGCGGGGCAGACGCGGCCGGTGAATTCCGGGAAATTGTTGGTGGAGTGCAGGTTGCGGGCCGCCTCCTCCCAGTCGTCGTTGAAGACGAGGTCGTTCCAGTCCGGGATCTGGTTGTGGACCGGGCAGCCCGTGGGCCCGTGGCAGAACGGGATGCCGCAATCCATGCAGCGGGCGGCCTGCTTGCGCAGGTCGCCCGTGTCGAGGGGCAGCGTGAACTCGCGGAAGTGCCGCACGCGGTCGCCGGCGAGCTGGTACTTCTGCTCCTGGCGGTCGTATTCGAGAAAGCCTGTAACCTTGCCCATGGTGCTCTTCCGTCCCGGCCCGAGGCCGGCTGTCGCGTGTGGTGCTCCGAACCGGCCCGTCAGGCGGCCGGCTGTCGCATGGGTTGCTCGACCGACCCGCCGTGCGGGGCGGGCTCGAGCGCGAGAATGTCCTCGCAGCGCCGGATCCAGGCCCGGACCCCCGGCCGAGCGGTGAGATCGAAGCCGCCCTCGTGGGCGAGCCGGGTATAGCCGAGGAGCGCGATGTCCGCGACCGTCAGGGTGTCGCCGACGAAGAAGGCGCGGCCGTCGAGCATCCGCTCCATGAGGTCGAGCGCCCGCTCGCCCCGCTCCACCCGCCAGGCCTCGCGCTCATGGAGCGAGCGGCCGAGATAGACCATGTGGTAGCGCGTCGTCGCGACGGCGGGCTCGTGGGTGTTCTGCTCCCAGAACAGCACCTCGTCGACCTTGGCCCGGAGGAAGGGATCCTCCGGAAGGAGCGCGCTGCCCCGCGCCAGATACCGGATGATGGCGTTCGACTGGGCGAGCGTGCGCCCGTCCGCGAACTCCACCAGCGGGACCTGCCCCATGGGGCTCTTCGCGAGGTAGTCCTCAGTCCGGCTCTCGCCCCTGGTGATGTCCACGTCGACCCACGCGTAGGCGATCCCGAGATGGTCGGCGGTGTATTTCACCTTGAGGCAGTTGCCGGAATTGAGGTCGCCGTAGACCCGCATCGGGCGGTCCGCGCCGGAGATCGCCATGGGCCCTACTCCGCCGCGACCTGGAACCGCGCCCGCTCCATCTCCTGGAGCGCGCGGCGGTACTCCACCGGCATCACCTTCACGAACCGCGTCCGGTAGGCCTCCCAGTCGTCCAGGATCGCCTTGGCCCGGGTCGAGCCCGTATAGGCGTGGTGGTTCGAGATGAGCTGCATCAGCCGCTCCTCGTCGTGGCCCGACATGTCGGCGAGGATGTCGATCCGGCCCTTGGTCTCGAGGTCGCCGCCGTGGTGGTGCAGGCGCTGCATCAGGTCCTCCTCGGCGGGGACCGGCTCGAGGTCGACCATGGAGAGGTTGCAGCGCTTGGCGAAGCTGCCGTCCTCGTCGAGCACGTAGGCGATGCCGCCCGACATGCCGGCCGCGAAGTTGCGCCCGGTCTGGCCGATCACCACCACGACGCCGCCCGTCATGTACTCGCAGCCGTGGTCGCCCGTGCCCTCCACCACCGCGATGGCGCCGGAATTGCGCACCGCGAAGCGCTCGCCCGCGACGCCGCGGAAGTAGCACTCGCCCGCGATCGCCCCGTAGAGCACCGTGTTGCCGACCACGATGGAGTGCTCAGGTCTGGCCTTCGAGGTTGTCGGGGGGCGGATGACGAGCTTGCCGCCCGAGAGCCCCTTGCCGACGTAGTCGTTGGCGACGCCGTCGAGCACGACCGTGACGCCGGCGGCGAGCCAGGAGCCGAAGCTCTGGCCCGCGGTGCCCGCGAGCTTCACCGTGATGGTGTCGTCGGGAAGGCCCTCGTGGCCGTGGCGCTTGGCGACCTCTCCCGAGAGCATGGCTCCGACCGTGCGGTCGGAGTTCTTGATCTCGGCCTCGATCGTGACCGGCTCGCCGCGCTCCAGGGCGGGCTCGGCCCGGGCGATCAGGGTGCGGTCGAGGACCTCCAGGATCGGGTGGACCTGGCGCTCCACGTGCCGGATCGCGACCTCGGGGCCGACGTCGGGCTTGTGGAACAGCTTCGTGAAGTCGAGGCCCTTCGCCTTCCAGTGGTCGATGGCGGCCTGGCGGTCGAGGGCGTCGGACTGGCCGATCATCTCGTCCATCGTGCGGAACCCCAGGGCCGCCATCAGCTCGCGCACCTCTTCGGCGACGAAGAAGAAGTAGTTGATGACGTGCTCGGGCAGGCCCTTGAAGCGCTTGCGCAGCACCGGGTCCTGGGTCGCGACGCCCACGGGACAGGTGTTGAGGTGGCACTTGCGCATCATGATGCAGCCCGCCGCGATCAGCGGCGCGGTCGAGAAGCCGAACTCGTCGGCGCCCAGCAGCGCCGCGATCACCACGTCGCGCCCCGTGCGCAGGCCGCCGTCGGCCTGGAGCGCCACGCGCCCGCGCAGGCGGTTCATCACCAGCGTCTGCTGGGTCTCGGCCAGCCCGATCTCCCAGGGCGAGCCCGCGTGCTTGATCGAGGTCAGCGGCGAGGCGCCCGTGCCGCCCTCGAAGCCCGACACCGTGATGTGGTCCGCGCGCGCCTTGGCGACGCCCGCCGCCACGGTGCCGACGCCGACCTCCGAGACGAGCTTCACGGACACGTCCGCGGCCGGGTTCACGTTCTTGAGGTCGAAGATGAGCTGGGCGAGATCCTCGATCGAGTAGATGTCGTGGTGCGGCGGCGGCGAGATCAGGCCGACGCCGGGCGTGGAGTGGCGCACGCGGGCGATCTTGGCGTCGACCTTGTGGCCGGGAAGCTGCCCGCCCTCGCCGGGCTTGGCCCCTTGCGCGATCTTGATCTGCATCACGTCCGCGTTGACGAGGTACTCGGTGGTGACGCCGAAGCGGCCCGAGGCCACCTGCTTGATGGCCGAGCGGCGCGAGCGCCCGTCGGGGAGCGGCCGGTAGCGCTCCGGCTCCTCGCCGCCCTCGCCGGTGTTGGACTTCGCCCCGATGGTGTTCATGGCGATCGCGAGCGTCTCGTGCGCCTCCTTCGAGATCGAGCCGAACGACATGGCGCCGGTGGCGAAGCGCCGCACGATCGACGCGGCCGGCTCGACCTCCTCGATCGCCACGGGCTGACGGCCCATCTCCTCCGCGCCCTTGATGCGGAAGAGGCCGCGGATCGTCTTGAGGTGGCTCTCCTGCTCGTTCACGAGCCGCGCGAAGTCGCGGTAGCGGTCCTGCGCGTTGAGGCGCACCGCGTGCTGCAGGGTCGCGACCGTGTCGGGATTCCAGGCGTGCTCCTCGCCGCGCAGGCGGTAGGCGTACTCGCCGCCGACGTCGAGGGCGTGGCGGTAGACCGGCGCGTCCCCGAAGGCGTCCCGGTGCCGGCACACGTTCTCCTCGGCGACCTCGGCCATGCCGATGCCCTCGATGGTGGTCGCGGTGCCGAAGAAGTCCCGGTTCACGAAGTCCGAGCGCAGGCCGACCGCATCGAAGATCTGGGCGCCGCAATAGGACTGGTAGGTCGAGATGCCCATCTTGGACATCACCTTGAGGATGCCCTTGCCGATGGACTTGATGTAGCGCTTCACGGCCTCCTCGGCGGAGACCTCCGCGGGAAGCTCCCCGCGGGCATGCATGTCCGCGATGGTCTCGAACGCCAGGTACGGGTTGACGGCCTCGGCGCCGTAGCCCGCCAGGCAGGCGAAGTGGTGGATCTCGCGCGGCTCGCCCGATTCCACCACGAGGCCGACCGAGGTGCGAAGCCCCTTGCGGATGAGGTAGTTGTGCACCGCCGCGGTGGCGAGGAGCGCCGGGATCGGGATGCGGTCGGGCCCGACCATGCGGTCGGACAGGATGATGATGTTGTAGCCGCCGTGCACCGCCGCCTCGGCGCGGTCGCAGAGGCGGTCGAGCGCGCCGTCGAGGGCCGCCGCGCCGAGGTCGGACGGGTAGGTGATGTCCAGCGTCTTGGTGTCGAAGCGGTCCTCGAAATGGCCGATGCAGCGGATCTTCTCGAGGTCCGCGTTGGTGAGGATCGGCTGGCGGACTTCCAGGCGCTTGCGGCGCGAGGTGCCCTCCAGATCCAGGATGTTCGGCCGCGGCCCGATGAAGCTCACGAGGCTCATGACGAGCTCCTCGCGGATCGGGTCGATCGGCGGGTTCGTCACTTGAGCGAAGTTCTGCTTGAAGTAGGTGTAGAGGAGCTTCGGCCGGTCGGAGAGCGCCGAGATCGGCGTGTCGGTCCCCATGGAGCCGACCGCCTCCTGGCCGGTGACGGCCATCGGGTGCATGAGGAGCTTGATGTCCTCGGCGGTGTAGCCGAAGGCCTGCTGGCGGTCGAGGAGGCTGACGTCCGTGCGCGATTCCCGCGCCTGCACGGGCTTGAGGTCCTCGAGTACGATCTGGGTGCGCTTGAGCCAGTCCTGGTAGGGCAGGGCGGTGGCGAGCTGCTGCTTGATCTCGTCGTCCGAGACGATGCGGCCCTGCTCGAGGTCGATGAGGAGCATCTTGCCGGGCTGGAGGCGCCACTTCTCGACGATCGACTCCTCCGGGATCGGCAGCACGCCCATCTCGGAGGCGAGCACCACGAGCCCGTCCTCGGTCACGAGATAGCGTGCCGGGCGAAGGCCGTTGCGGTCGAGCGTCGCGCCGATCTGGCGGCCGTCCGTGAAGCAGATCGCGGCCGGGCCGTCCCAGGGCTCCATCAGGGCGGCATGGTACTCGTAGAAGGCGCGCCGCTCCGGCGACATGAGCGGGTTGCCGGCCCAGGCCTCGGGGATCAGCATCATCATGGCGTGCGCGAGCGGGTAGCCGCCGCGGACCAGGAACTCGAGCGCGTTGTCGAAGCAGGCGGTGTCGGACTGGCCCTCGTAGGAGATCGGCCAGATCTTGGAGATGTCGTTGCCGAAGAGCTCGGAATCCACCGAGGCCTGGCGCGCCGCCATCCAGTTGACGTTGCCGCGCAGGGTGTTGATCTCGCCGTTATGGGCCACCATCCGGTAGGGGTGGGCGAGCTGCCAGGTCGGGAAGGTGTTGGTGGCGAAGCGCTGATGCACGAGGGCAATGGCGCTCGTGAAGCGCGGGTCCTGCAGGTCGAGGTAGTAGCCGCCGAGCTGGGTGACGAGCACCATGCCCTTGTAGACGATCGTGCGCGAGGACAGGCACACCGGGTAGTAGCCCTTCGTGCGCGGGTCCTTCATGTCGTAGACGGCGTTCGAGATCACCTTGCGGGCGAGGAACAGGCGGCGCTCGAAGACCTCCTGGTCCTCCATGCCCTTACCCTTGCCGACGAAGATCTGGCGCTGCCGCGGCTCCGTCGCCTTCACGCTCTCGCCGAGATCGGCGTTGTCGACCGGCACCTCGCGCCAGCCGAGGAGCTGCAGGCCTTCGTCGTGGATCGCCTTGGCGACGATCTCCTCGACGAGGCGGAAGCCCTCCGGGTCCTGCGGCATGAACAGGTGGCCGACGCCGTACTCCCCGGCTTGCGGAAGGGCGATGCCGCTCGCCGCGCATTCCTCGGCGAAGAATTCGTGCGGGATCTGGACCAGGATGCCGCAGCCGTCACCCATCTTGGGGTCGGCCCCGACCGCCCCGCGATGGTCGAGATTCTTCAGGATCGCGAGGCCCTGCTCGACGATCGCGTGGCTCTTGCGGTTCTTCATGTCGGCGATGAAGCCGACGCCGCAGGAATCGCGCTCGTGGGCCGGGTCGTAGGCCCCTTGCGCCTCGGGCAGACCGGGATCGCGCACCACGCGAGGGGCGAAGGCGGCATCCCGCTTCGCCGCCGGGGTCTGGAGGTCCAGGCTCGTCACTGCCTCGTCGCTCATGGCTCGTCCTCGCTTCGCGCTCGACCGTCACACCGTCCGGATCGGCAACGGCCGTCGGGCCGGACCGATCCACCTGCCTCTTTCCTGAGCAGCTTGGCCGCCCAGGCCGTCCCGTCGGAGAGAGGCGTGCCGGGATCGCAAGGATCGTGACAGCGCCCGCCGCTCCTTCTTCAGTCTCTCGGAGGCCGGGCCTGCGTCTTTGTGGGAAGCGCCCGCACCCCGCGGGCGTCTCGCGGCTGGACCTCAGCCGGCGTGCGCCCGCACCGCCCGCGCAGCGCGGGCGTTCGTTTTCGGATCTCGTTTGGTCCCCACGGGACGAAACATCACGACAATCCTCGAAGCGTCACGGGGCAGGCCGGGCCTGCCGAGATGGGACAGCATCACTGTCCTAACTGCTCGGACGTTGCCAGAAAAGGTTCGGGCGCACAAGTGGGTTGTCGAGCCCCTCCCGACAAAAAGTTGCGACGGCAGCCATGCTCGCGCAATAACGGTGATGGTTGCGGGGCCGCGGCGCAAGTCTCGGACGCGGCCCGGCCCGCACGGCCGTCCATCCGGGAGGCCGGTGCCGCAGGGTCGAGGGCAGAAGGGGGAGAGACCGAGATGAGCAACGCCGCAGAGAGCGTCGGCAGCCTGGGGATGAAGGGCGCCATGACGATGCTCGACGAGCATATGCGCAGCCGCGGCGTGAGCGAGGAGACCCGCAGCGCCGTCATCAACACGGTCGAGATGATGTACGAATACATCCCCTACGCGATCAAGCAGGGGAAGGATCCGACCGATGGAAAGGTGCTGGCCGAGTTCCTCATGACCAAGGGCAAGCACATGGCGAAGTACATGGGCAACGACGCCGTGAATTGCGGCCTCGCCATCATCGACCTCATCAAGTCGTCTCAGACCGCGACGACCTTGACGAAGACCGGCAACGTCCCGCTCGCCACTTTGACCTGGGGCCTGGCGATGCTCGACCTCATCGAGGTCGGGAATAGCTGCGAGCCGGCACAGTACGCCTATTACGAGCTCTTCCTGAAGCAGTCCTCGGTCTCGCTCGCGCCGGTCCGCGCGAAGGTGCGGCAGAGCTACGCCCCGATGACGCCGCTGCGGTAGGAGTGCGGCAGAGCTAAGCTCGGATGACGCCGCTGCGGTCGGGCGGGTCCCGCCCCGCGGAGCGGCTTCTCGCCGGGCGGCGTGATCGGGCGGCGGCGAGGCCCCGGCGCTTGTTCCAGGACGGCGTTACGGCCTACAAGGGCCGCCATGAACTTCGCCAGCGACAACATCGTGGGGGCCAGCGCCCCCGTGCTCGACGCGATCGTCCGCTCCAACGGGGGCGCCATGGCGGCCTACGGGGCGGACGAGATCACCCGGCGGGTCGAGGCGGCGTTCGGCCGCATCTTCGAGCGGGAGGCGGCGGTCTTCCTCGTGACGACCGGCACGGCCGCCAATGCGCTCGCGCTCGCCTGCGCGGTGCCGCCCTACGGGCTCGCCGTGTGCCATACGGAAGCGCACGTGATCGACGACGAGTGCGGCGCGCCCGAGTTCTTCATGCACGGTGCCAAGCTCGTCGGCCTGCCGGGCGTCGGCTCGAAGCTCTCCCCGGAGACGGTGTCGGCCTATGTGGGAAGCCTGCGCCGCGCCGACCGGCAGATGCCCCCGAAGGCGCTCTCGATCTCGCAGGTCACGGAAGGCGGGCTCGTCTACCGCCTCGACGAGATCGCGGCGCTCTCCGGGGTCTGCCGCGAGCACGGGCTTGCGCTCCACATGGACGGCGCGCGCTTCGCCAACGCCCTCGTGGCGCTCGGCTGCACCCCGGCCGAGATGACCTGGAAGGCGGGCGTCGACATCCTCTCCTTCGGGGGCACCAAGAACGGCTGCCTCATGGCCGAGGCCGTTCTGGTGTTCGATCCGGCGCTGGCCGAGGGCCTCGCCCACCGCCGCAAGCGCGCCGGCCAGGTGGTCTCCAAGGGGCGCCTGCTCTCGGCCCAGTTCGAGGCCTATCTCGCCGACGACCACTGGCTCGCCAACGCGCGCCACGCCAACCGCATGGCCGCGCTCCTCGCGGAGGGGCTCGGCGGCGTCCCGGGCGTGCGCATCCCGCTCGCCGTCGAGGCCAACGAGGTCTTCCCCGTCCTGCCCCGCGCGGTCGACGCCGCGTTGCGGGCCGCCGGTTTCGCCTACCATCCCTGGACGACGGGCAGCCTGCCCGAGGGCGAGGCGGCCGGACCGGACGAGGCGCTGATTCGCCTCGTGACCTCGTTCGCAACGGAAGAATCGGACGTGCGCCGCCTCGTCGAGGTCGCGCGGGCGGCCGCCCGGCGCGAAGCCGCGGAATAGGCGCGGGCGCAGCGGCCACGCTGCCTCAGCCTTGCCGCATTCGGCCGCGACAAGGGACCCAACGACCGGCGCGCCACAGGCGCTCCGGCCACGACCAGGACGAGACAAAAAAACAGCGCCCCGGATCAACCGGGGCGCTTTTTCGTTTCAGGAGCCTGAAACGGTGTGCCGGATTACGCGGCCTGCTGGGTCTCGGCCTCGATCGTCTTCGGCGCGGGGGTGCGGCCGGAGATCGGGATCAGCTTCGGCTTCTTGGCCTCCGGGATCTGGCGGACGAGGTCCACGTGCAGGAGCCCGTTCTCGAGGGCGGCGCCCGTCACCTGGACGCCATCGGCGAGCTGGAAGCGGCGCTCGAAGGTGCGCGCGGCGATGCCCTGGTAGAGCACGTCGGTCTTGCGCTCCTCGGCGGACTTCTTCTCGCCGCGGATCGTGAGGGCGTTCTCCTTCACCTCGATCGCGAGATCGCTCTCGGTGAAGCCGGCGACCGCGACCGAAATCCGGTAGGCGTTCTCGCCGGTGCGCTCGATGTTGTAGGGCGGGTAGGAGGGGGCCGCGTCGACGCTCACGAGCTGGTCGAGCATCGAGAACAGGCGGTCGAAGCCGACCGTGTTGCGGTAGAGCGGAGCAAGATCAAACTGGCGCATCACATATCCTCACTGAAAGCGACATGCAGGGTGCTGGTCCGCCCGAGGGCCGGACCGGGTTCGTGCCGCCGTCCTGGCCGGCACAGGCTTGAGGTGGGGATGGGCCTCCAGGGTGTCAAGACCCCGCAAGCCCCTGAAATCGTTCGGTGACCGGCGCCCGGCCGGGGACCGGGAGCGCTCGGCGCCGCGGTTTCGCGGGCGCCTCGCCCAGGGGCGCCGGAGCCGTCAGCGCCGCCGTTTCGCGGCCGGCCGGCGGAACACCCCGACGAGCTCCACGTGGGGGCTGTGCTTGAACTGATCGACCGGCACCACCCGCTCCAGGCGGTAGCCCGCCGCGATCAGGATGCCGGCGTCGCGCGTGAAGGTGCCGGGGTCGCAGGACACGCTCGCGACCGTCGCGACCTGGGACAGGGCGAGCTGTCGGACTTGCGCCTCCGCGCCGGCCCGGGGCGGGTCGAGCACGACCGCGTCGTACCCTTTCAGCTCCAGGCTCAGCAGCGGACGGCGGAAGAGGTCGCGCGGCTCCGTCGTGACGCGGCGCAGGCCCGGCGTCGCCCGCGCGGCCTTGTCGAGGGCGGCGAGCGAGCCGCGCTCGGTCTCGACCGCGTGGACGTCCGCCCTCTCTGCGAGCCTCAAGGAGAACGGCCCGCAGCCCGCGAACAGGTCCGCGACCCGCTTGGCGCCCGCGCAGGCCTCGACCACCAGGCCCGCGAGCGTCTCCTCGCCGAGGCGCGTCGCCTGCAGGAACCCGCCCGGCGGCGGCACCATTGCGGCGCGGCCCATGGGCTGGACCGGCGGATTCAGCTCGACCACCACCTCGCCGTGCAGCGAGAGGCGGGCGAGGTCGAGCTCGCGGGCGAGCTCGACCAGGGCGAGGCGGTCGGGATCCTTCAGGGGCCCGTGGCCGCGGATATCGACGTCCGGCCCGGCGAGCGATGCCGTGACCTGGATGTCGAGGGGCTTGCCCGAGCGGGCGAGCCGCGTCGCGAGCGCCTTCGCGACGGCGGGCGCCCGCTCGCGGATCGCCGCTTCGGCGATCGGGCAGAACGCGATCTCGACGAGGTGGTGGCTGCGCGGGGCCATGTAGCCCACATGGGTCTCGCGGCCCGCATAGCGCGCGTGCAGCGTGACCCGCCGGCGCCCGTCGCCGTGGGCGTCGACGAGGGGCGCGAGCTCGGTCTCGATGCGGGCCTGGCGGAGCGCACCCGCGACGATGTCGCGCTTCCAGGCCTGATAGAGGCCCTGGCTCATGTGCTGCGTGGCGCAGCCGCCGCATTCATGGAAGTAGGGGCAGAACGGCTCCGCCCGCTCGGGCGAGGGCGCCTCGACCGCGACGAGATCCGCGCGCCCTCCGTGCCGCTCCACCGCGACGGTCTCGCCCGGCAGCGCGCCGGGGACGAAGACGGGTCCTGCGCGCGTCTCGGCGATGCCGTCGGATTTCGCGCCGAGACGATCGATGACCAGCGTTTCAGCCACGATGCGCTCCCCGGTTCGGCCGGCATGGGGCGGGCTCGCGGTCGGGCGCAGGCGCCGTGAGGGGATTCTCAGCCACGCCGGGCTCCCAGGAGATATTCGCGGTTGCCGTCGCCGCCTTCGATCGGGGAGGGGACCACGCCCGCGACCGCGAAGCCGAGCGCGGCGACGAACGCCTCCATCTCGCGGCAGACCCGCCGCCGCACCGCCTCGTCGCGCACCAGCCCCTTGTGGACGTCGGCGCGGCCGGCCTCGAATTGCGGCTTCACGAGCACCGCGAGCGTCGCGCGCTCGGCGAGCAGCGGGATCGCGGCCGGCAGCACGAGGCGCAGCGAGATGAAGCTCACGTCGGCGACGAGGAGGTCGACGGGCTCCGGGACGAGCGTCCGGTCGAGGGCGCGCGCATCCGTGCTCTCGAGGCTCGCCACGCGGGGGTGGCCGAGGACCCGCGGGTGGAGCTGGCCGCGGCCGACGTCGACCGCGTAGACCCGCGCCGCGCCGCTTTCGATCAGCACCTCGGTGAAGCCGCCCGTGGACGCCCCGAGATCGAGGCAGATGCAGCCCTGCGGCGCGATCGCGAAGGCGTCGAGCGCCGCCGCGAGCTTCACGCCGCCGCGGGAGACGTAAGGATGCGGCTCGCTCGCCGTGATCTCGGCGTCCGCGGGCACGAGCTCGGAGGCTTTTCGCACCGGCGCGCCGGCGGCGGTCACGAGCCCGGCCGCGATGGCGGCCTGCGCGCGGGCGCGGCTCGCGAAGAAGCCGCGCTCCACCAGGAGCAGGTCGGCACGCTGGCGCGGGGCGTCGGAGGGGGCCATGGGGCGTTCCTGACCTCTGCCGGAGGGGGGAGGGGTCCGGGGAGTGGAGGCTCGGGGCGTTCCTGGCCTCTGCGGGCCATAAACGCAAGGAGCGCCTTTTCGGGGCGCCGCGTTGTCCCGGTACCGGGCGCGCCGCAGCGGGCCGGCTGCGACGATGCCTGAGGACCGGGCGCGCCGCAGCGGGGCCGTTGCCAATTCCGCCGCAAAGCCCAGCTAACGGGGTCAGCCCCAAGGAGATGATCGATGAGACGTTTTGCGTCCCTGATGGCCCTCGCGATCGCCGGGCCGGCGCTTGCCCAGGCCTACGGCTATCCTGCCCTCGCGATCGCCGGGCCGGCGCTCGCCCAGACCCACGGCCATTCCCCGCCCGCGAATGCCGGGCCAGCGCTTGCCCAGACCCACAGCCAGCCCATCCCGGCCCCGGCCGGCGGCCAGGCCCCGCCCGCTGCGCCCGTCCCGCCGGCCCCGGAGGGCATCGAGACGGTCCAGGCCCCGCTCCTCGGCCCGACCGGCGCGCCGATCGGCCAGATCCACATCCGCGGCAGCGCCAACGCCACGGTGGTGCGGATCACCGTCAATCCCGGGACCCTGCGGCCCGGCTGGCACGGGGCGCATTTCCATGCGGTCGGCGACTGCTCCGACCACGGCCAGTTCCAGGCCTCGAAGGGCCACGTCAACAACCTCGTCAAGAAGCACGGGCTGCTGCACCCGGAAGGGCCCGACGAGGGCGACCTGCCCAACATCTTCGCCGCCGCGGACGGCTCGGTGAACGCGGAGGTCTCCTCCTTGGCGATCCGGATGCTCGGCCCGAACGGCCTGCGCGACGCGGACGGCTCGGCGCTGGTGATCCACGCCAACGAGGACGACCACTTCAACCAGCCGATCGGCAATGCAGGCGGCCGGGTCGCCTGCGCGGTCGTCCGCTGAGGCCCGCGTCCCGCGCGATACGAAAAAGGCCGCCGGAAACGGCGGCCTTTTTCGTTTGAACCGTTCCGCGTGCGTCAGGCCCGCGCCCTGACGGCCTCGTGGACGGGCGCCTCCACCACGCCCGCGTGCGTCAGGCCCGCGCCTTGACGGCCTCGTGGCCGAGCGCTTCGAACACCTTGGCGACGATGCCCTGGGCGTCGAGGCCGGCCTTGGCATACATGCGCTCGGGCTTGTCGTGGTCGAGATAGACGTCCGGCAGCACCATCGGGCGCACCTTCAGGCCGCGGTCGAGGGCGCCGCGATCGGCGAGGAGCTGGAGCACGTAAGCTCCGAAGCCGCCCATCGAGCCCTCCTCGATGGTGATCAGGACCTCGTGCTCGCGGGCGAGCCGCAGCACCAGCTCCTCGTCGAGGGGCTTGGCGAAGCGGGCATCCGCGACCGTGGTCGAGAGGCCCTTGGCCTCGAGCTCCTCGGCGGCCTTGAGGGATTCGCCCAAGCGCGTCCCGAAGGACAGGATGGCGATCCGGTCGCCCTCGCGGATCACCCGGCCCTTGCCGATGGGGAGCGGCACGCCGCGCTCGGGCATCTCGACGCCGACGCCCTCGCCGCGGGGATAGCGGAAGGCGATCGGGCCGTCGTCGTAGGCGGCCGCGGTCGCAACCATGTGGACGAGCTCGGCCTCGTCGGCGGCCGCCATCACGACCATGTCGGGCAGGCAGCCGAGATAGGCGACGTCGAAGGAGCCCGCATGGGTCGCCCCGTCGGCGCCCACGAGCCCGGCCCGGTCGAGGGCGAAGCGCACGGGCAGCTTCTGGAGCGCCACGTCGTGCACGACCTGGTCGTAGGCGCGCTGCAGGAAGGTGGAATAGATCGCGCAGAAGGGCTTGTAGCCTTCCGTCGCCATGCCGGCCGCGAAGGTGACGGCGTGCTGCTCCGCGATGCCGACGTCGAAGGTGCGGCCCGGGAACTCCTTGGAGAACATGTCGACGCCGGTGCCGGAGGGCATCGCGGCCGTGATCGCCACGATGCGGTCGTCGGCGCGGGCCTCCTTGATGAGGCTCTCGCCGAACACCTTGGTGTAGGCCGGCGCGTTGGCCTTGGCCTTCGCCTGCGCGCCCGTCACCACGTCGAAGGTCACGACGCCGTGGTACTTGTCCGCCGAGGCTTCCGCGGGAGCGTAGCCCTTGCCCTTCTGGGTCACCACGTGGACGAGGATCGGCCCGGTCTCCATGTCGCGCACGTTCTTGAGCACGGGCAGGAGATGGTCGAGGTTGTGGCCGTCGATCGGGCCCACGTAGTAGAAGCCGAGCTCCTCGAACATGGTGCCGCCGGTCCAGAAGTTGCGCGCGAACTCCTCCGCCCGCGCGGCCTTCTCGTAGATGAATTTGGGGAGCTTCTTGCCGAGCTGCTTCGCCGTCTCGCGCAAGCTCCGGTAGGTGCCGCCGGAGACGAGGCGGGCGAGGTAGGACGACATGGCGCCGACGGGGGGCGCGATCGACATGTCGTTGTCGTTGAGGATGACGATCAGGCGCGAGTGCATGGCGCCGGCGTTGTTCATGGCCTCGTAGGCCATGCCGGCCGACATGGAGCCGTCGCCGATGACCGAGATCACGTTGTTGCGCTTGCCCGAGAGGTCCCGGGCCACCGCCATGCCGAGGCCGGCCGAGATCGAGGTCGAGGAATGGGCCGCCCCGAACGGGTCGTAGGGGCTCTCGGAGCGCTTGGTGAAGCCCGACAGGCCGCCGCCCTGGCGCAGCGTCCGGATGCGGTCGCGCCGGCCGGTGAGGATCTTGTGGGGATAGGCCTGGTGGCCCACGTCCCAGATCACCCGGTCCTCGGGAGTGTTGAACACGTGGTGCAGGGCGACCGTCAGCTCGATCACGCCGAGGCCCGCGCCGAGATGCCCGCCCGTCACCGATACGGCGTCGATCGTCTCCGCGCGCAACTCCTCCGCGACCTGGTGGAGGCGGTGCTCGGGGATCTTGCGGAGGTCTTCGGGGGTGCGGATCGTGTCGAGAAGGGGGGTCTGCGGGGCCAAGAGCGAACCTCTTTGTCTTGCGGCCGGGGCCGCTCCGTGGGGGCTACAGATAGATTGGAATGTGTCCAGGGTCAAAGCTTTGAGGTCAAGCTTCGGATTTCTCAAGTCGATCCAGCGCGATAACCTTACCGTTGCGGGAGACCTGACGCGCCGCTTGTTCGGACATGAGCCGGGAACCTCCCGGTTCGGGCCTCCTGCCCCTGCGTCACCGCTCCGGGAGCGGGATGAACTCGGATTCGCCCGGGACGCTGTCGAAGCGGCCGCGGCTCCAGTCGGCCTTGGCCTGGTCGATGCGCTCCTTGCGGGAGCTCACGAAGTTCCACCAGATGTGGCGCGGGCCGTCCATGGGCTCGCCGCCGAGGAGCATCAGGCGGGCGTCGGTGACGGCCCGGATCGTGATGCGGTCGCCGGGGCGGAAGACGAGGAGCTGGCCCGGGCCGAAGCGGTCGCCCGCGATCTCGATCTCGCCCGAGACCGTGTAGAGGCCGCGCTCCTCGTAATCGGGGTCGAGGGGCAGCGCCGCGCCGGCTGCAAGGGCCGCATCCGCGTAGAGCATCGCCATCGGGCTCTCGACCGGCGACCGGTTGCCGAAGGCCTCGCCCGCGATGAGGCGCACGCTCAGGCCTGCGCCCGAGAGCACCGGCAGCCGGTCTTCGGCGTAATGCACGAAGGCGGGGTCGGTCTCCTCGTGGCTCGCGGGCAGGGCGACCCAGGCCTGGATGCCGGAGAGCCGGGCGCCCCGGGCGCGCGCCTCGGTGCCGGTGCGCTCGGAATGGACGATGCCCTTGCCGGCGCTCATGAGGTTGAGCGCCCCGGGGCGGATCGTCTCCAGGGTGCCGAGGCTGTCCCGGTGCACGATCTCGCCGTCGAACAGGTAGGTCACGGTCGCGAGCCCGATATGCGGGTGCGGGCGCACGTCGATGCCCTCGCCGAGCACGAACGCGGCCGGGCCCATCTGGTCCCAGAAGATGAAGGGCCCGACCATCTGGCGCCGGGCCGAGGGCAGGGCGCGGCGCACCGAGAAGCCGCCGAGGTCGCGGGCGCGCGGCACGATCACGGTCTCGATGGCGCTGCACGCGAAGGCGTCGCCGGGGCGGGGATCGTCGGTCGGATACGCGCTCATCGTCCGCTCCTTGGATCGCGGGAGAAGTGTCGGACTGGATCCGGAGCCGATCAGGCCTCCATGTCGAGCGGCGTGGCGTCGGCGGCCTGTCCGTCGGGTGCCCTCACGCCTCCACGTCGAGGGGCGTGGCGCCGGCGGCCTGGCCGTCCGGGCCGATGGTGATCTTCTCGATCCGGGCCTCGGCCTTCTTGAGCAGGGCCTCGCAATGCTTCTTCAGGGCCTCGCCGCGCTCGTAGATCGCGATCGAATCCTCGAGCGGCACGTCGCCCCGCTCGAGGCGGCGCACGATCTCCTCGAGCTCGGCGAGGGCCTTCTCGAAAGGGAGGGCGGCAAGCGCGGGGGCGTCGGTGCGGGACATCGGGAGCCGTTCGTTGGTTGTTCCTCCCTTATGCGGACGGTCCCGGACCCTGGCAACCCCGCGGGGCGGCCCGACCGGGCCGCCTGTGGAGAGCGGGGGCGGCCTGTGGCCGCCGCACCACGGTTCGCCTGACCCGGCCGGGGTCCCCGTCGAGGCGCTTGCGTCATGAGCGCGACCGGGCAGGCCGCACCCACGGTTCACCTGACCCGGCCGGGGTGACCTCCGGCGGATCCGCGGGCAGGGCCGAACGGTCGCGATCACCCGGCCGGGGTGACCTCCGGCGGATCCGCGGGCAGGGCCGAACGGTCGCGATCACCCGGCCGGGGTGGCCTCCGGCGGTTCGGCGGGCAGGGCCGGGTGGCGCACGAGGAGGCGCTGGTAGGCGAGGCCGATGCCCACGAGGGTGAGCCCGAGGCCGATGAAGGACAGGGCCTGCATGACGCCCTCGAGGTTGGCGAGGTCGACGAGGAAGACCTTGCCGACGGCAGCCAGGATGTAGGCCGCCGACACCATGCGGGCGATGCGGATGTTCCACAGGAGCCCGAGCGCCAGGAGCGCGATCCCGACCGCGATCAGGGCCGCGGAATAGGCCCAGAGCTCCGTCTCGCTCGTGGACCGCAGGATGTCGATCGCCGGGCCCTGGAACAGGCGGCGGATCTCCATGATCATGTAGAGGAACTGCAGGCCCCCCGCGAGGGCGAGCGCGATCCTCCGGTACCAGAGCGGGCGGCTGCGCCGCGCCTGCCAGGCGAGCGCGCCGGCCAGGAGCGCGGGCAGGAGATAGGCCGGGATCAGCGAGTTGAACACCGCTCCGCCGAGGATCCGCTCGCCCGAGACGAGCGGATTGTCGGCGAGCGCGAGGCTCAACACGCCGGTGGCGAGCGAGCCGCCGGAGAAGATCAGGAGCGCCGCCTGGTAGACCACGTCGTGGCGGCGCTCGTTCACCCGCAGCAGCACGAGGGAGAAGATCAGCCCGGCCGAGGCCAGGAGCCCGCTCTCCAGGTGGCTTGTCCGCGGCGCCAGCGGATCGCCGTCGTTGAGCGCGTGCCGGATCTCGAAGATCACCAGGAAGGCCGCGCAGGCCATCGCGAGGCTCTCGACGAGGCGCACGGTCCCGTCGCGGCCGCCGCGCTCGAGGATGCGGGCGGCGAGGAAGAACGCGACCGCCGGGACGCCGTAGCCCCACAGGAGCCAGTTGAAGACCGGCGTGCGGCCGAGATCCCCGCGCACCAGCGTCGGGTCCCAGATCAGCCGCCCGAGGATCAGGAGCGCGAGCGCGCCGACCACGGTGCGCAGGGCCCCGATCCGCAGCCGGTCGGCGACCCAGGCGGTGCCGAGGGCCGCGAGCGCGAAGGCGACGGTGAGCATGCCGCGCTCGAGCGCGAAGGTGAGCCCGAGGGCGAGCGCCGCCGCCGCGGCCGCGGCCGTGGCGCCGAGCGCGAGGCGGATCGGGTCGAGCCGGTCGGCTTCCAGATCGGCCTCCGGGGATCCTTCAGGGCTGTCGTCCCGTCCGGCCTGCGGCGAAGCCCCGAACGCGTCCTCCTGCCGTGCGCCCTCCGATCCGGCCTCCGGCAAACCCGCGAACGCGTCCTCCTGCCGCCGGAACCAGCCCGCGGCGCCCGCGAAGCCCAGCGCCAGCAGGCCGGCGGCGAGCGCGAAGGGGAGGCTGCGGTCGAACTGCGTCACGCGCAGGTACGCCACGATCAGCGCGAGGAGCGGCCCGACCGTCGCGGCGCCGGCGAAGAAGCCCGCGGTGGCGAGCGGCAGCGTCCGGCCGCGGGCGAGCCGCAGGAGGCTGGCGCCGGCGAGGCTGAGCGCCGTGATCGTCGCGAAGGCAAGGTAGGTGTCGAGGGCCTCCGGGCGCGGCAGCATCGTGGTGGGATCGGGCAGGAGCAGCGGCGGATCGGGCTGCGCCATGAGGGAGGCCGGCCAGACCGCCTGCGTCCCGACCGTCACGAGGGCGGCGAGCGGCGCGCCGGCCGCGAAGGCCGGGATGCGCCAGGCGAGCGCGAGCAGCAGGAACGCCTCCGCGCCGGCGAAGAGGGGCCGCGCGGTGGCGGCGCCCGGCAGGGTCGTGACCAGCAGGGCCGCGAGCGCGAAGGCGAGGAACACGCCGTTCGCGAGCGGATCGGGCCGGGACTCCGCGTCCCGCGTATGCCGGTAGGGCTCGGCCACGAGCAGCGCGCCGGCCAGCACCGATTGCAGCAGCACATGCGCCATGATGGCGGCCACGGCATCCATGTCGGCGGCGATCAGGAGAAGGGTCCAGGCGACCGCGCCGGCCGAGCCCGCGACCGCGAGCCAGCGCCAGAACCGCAGGCGCGCGACCGCATAGGCCGCCGCGACTACGAAGCCGAGATAGAGGACGACCGGCCAGAGCTGCGGCGCATCGCTCTCGACGAGGAGCGGCGAGACGAGCGCGGCCACGAGCCCGAGCGCGCCGAGCGCCGGGCCGTGCAGCGTCGCGGCGAGCAGTGTCACGAGGGCGATGAGCCCGAGGAGCACGAAGGCGGCCGCCGGCGGGATCATGCCGTAGAGGGCATAAGCCGCGTAGGCCGTCGCGAAGGCCGTGGAGGTGCCGGCCGCCGTGAGCACGCCCGGAATGTGGGCGGTCCTGAGCCCGGGCAGGTTGAAGGCGATCTCGCGGCGGCGCAGGACCTCGCCGGCCGCCAAGAGCGCCAGCGCGAACAGGATCCCGAGCGTCACGCGGGCGCCCGGGCCGAGCAGCCCCTGCTCGATCGAGTAGCGCACGAGGAAGAGGCCGCCGAGCGCGAGCGCGAGCCCGCCGACCCAGACGGCCCAGCGCGTGCCGAGCTGCTCCTCGAATCCCGCCTTGCGCGGGCGCGGCGGCGCGTGCGGAACCGGCGGGACGCTGGCGGGAGCGGCCGGCGCCCTGTCGGGCTCCGCGGCCGGGACGGTCTCGGGCTCGGCCGCGAAGGTCTCGGGCTCCGCGGGCGGGATCGCTTGCGCCGGAGGCGCGTCCGCGACCGGCGGGGCCGCCTGCACCGGACGGGCCTCGGGGGTGGCGCCGGCGTCCCGGACCACGTCGGCGGCGGCCTCGCGCCGGGCGGCGTCGAGGGCCGGCTGCAGGCCGGCCTCGATCAGGAGGAGGCGCTGCTCGAGCGCAGCGGTCCGGCTGCGCAGGCCGAGGGCCATGAAGAATCCCACGACGCCGGCGACCGGGATCGCGAGGCTCGCGAGGATCACGAAAATGAACGGCAGAAACTCATCCATGGCGCCCGCCCCCGGCCCGCTCCGCAAGCTAGGCCAATTTTACATCGGGCGGGACTCTCTCGCGCCCGTGTTTCCGGGCGATGTCGTGAATTGATGCGTTCGTTGCGTGCGGCAGCCCGCCGGAACGGCGCTCATCCGCCGTGCGCGCCGTGGATTCCGGCGAGGCGGGCCGCGTACCGGCCCTGCGCGTCCGCGATTGACCAGGGCGTGAGGTAGTCCGCGACCCCTGCGGGCAGGGGTTCGGGGCGGCCGAAGGTGCGGATCGCCTCCTCGCGCGAGAACCCCGCGAGCCGCGTGGCCTCGTGGAAGGCGGCGAGGCGGTCGGCGCGCTTGGTGAGCCGCCGGCAGGCGATGTCGGCAATCGGGGGGAGGCCGAAGCGGATGTGGATCGCCGCCAGGAGGCGCGCCTCCACGGCCTTGTAGGCGTCGCCGATCACCGCCTTGAAGGGCGAGATGATGTCGCCGATCACGTATTCGGGCGCGTCGTGCAGGAGCACCGCGAGGCGCCACGCCGGCGGCATGCCGGGCTCGAGATGGCCCGCGATCGCCTCGACGAGGAGGCTGTGCTGCGCGACCGAGAAGATCTCGGGGCCGAGCGTCTGCCCGTTCCAGCGCGCCACGCGGGCGAGCCCGTGCGCGATGTCGTCGAGCTCCACGTCGAGGGGGGAGGGATCGAGGAGGTCGAGCCGGCGGCCGGAGAGCATCCGCTGCCAGGCGCGGGGCGCGCGTGCCATCAGGGGACCGCCATCAGGACGCCCGCGGCGCGGCGGGAAGCCCGCCCTGTCCGAGCGCGGCGCATTCCGCGTGCCGGAAGCAGCCCGTGAGATGGTCGTTCGTCATGCCGACCGCCTGCATGAAGGCATAGACGATGGTGGGGCCGACGAAATTGAACCCTTCGGCCTTCAGGGCCTTGGAGATCCGCCGCGACACCTCGGTCTCGGGCCGGATGTCGGCGCGGGTGCGGAGGTTCGGCTGCAGGGGCCGCCCGTCGACGAAGTCCCACAGGAAGCGCGCGAAGCCCTGGCGCTCCTGGATCGCGAGCCACCCCTGCGCGCTTCGCACCGCGGATTCGATCTTGGCGCGGTTGCGGACGATCCCGGCATCCCCCATGAGCGCTTCGACCTTCGCGCCGTCGAAGCGGGCGATCGCGTGCGGGTCGAAGCCCGCGAAGGCCTGCCGGAAGGCCTCGCGCTTCCGCAGGATCGTGATCCAGGAGAGCCCGGCCTGGAAGCCGTCGAGGATGAGCTTCTCGAACAGGGCGCGGTCGTCGACTTCCGGCACGCCCCATTCGGTGTCGTGGTAGGCGACGTAGACGGGATCCGTGCCGGGCCACCAGCAACGGGTCCTGTGGTCGGGGTGCGCGATCAGTCCGTCGGTCATGGGACCTGTCTCGGAAGGCTGGATGATGGGCGCGTGCGGTGCGCCGGCCGCGGCGCCGATCCCGCACGCGCGATCGGTCCGTCGGTCATGGGTCAGGTGTAGCGAGCTGCCCGGTGCACGAAAAGCGCCCGAGGGCGTGATCGCTTCGGCTTCAAGCGACCACGCCCTCCAAGTCGTCGTCGTGCCGCATGATCTTGTCCGAAAAGTCTGCAACTTTTCGGGATCATGCTCCAGGGCCGTCCGTGAAGAACGCCCGGAAATTTTCGAGCCACGCCATCAGCCAATGCTCGAAGGCCGCCTTCGCGGCCGCCTCGGTGGCGCCGTAGCCCCAGGCGTCCTCCTGGAGCGGCGTCGCCCAGATCCAGAATCGGTTGCTGCCGTCGTAATCCACGGTGCCGACCTGGACCGTGCCGACGCGGCCGATGAAGCGGCGCAAGGGAACGCCTGCGACCTCGTCCTGCGTCCAGGCGATGCGCGAGGGCGCGCTCAAGCCGCCGGGCTCGCGGCCGCGTCGCCCGGGACCGGGAAGCCGATCCAGTCCGGCTTCACGAAGGCGAGGGGCAGGCCGCCGGCGCGGATCTCCCCGCCCGCCTTGAGGGCCTCGTCGGCGCGGTCGACGCGCACCATCACGAGGCCGCGCCCGTCCGCCGCCGTGCCGGTCTTGCCGACGATCCGCTCGCCCGCCGTCACGTCGGCGCCGGCTTCGGGCACGAAGCCGCCGGGATAGACGACGGGCAGGGCGCGGGTGCGCGCGGTGCCGCGGTGGTGCATGCGCGACACCACCTCCTGGCCGACATAGCAGCCCTTGTCGAAATCGACCCCGTGGAGCTGGTCCATCAGGGCCTCGTGCGGAAAGGCGTCGCCGAACAGGAAGTCGCGCCCGCCCTCCGGCACGCCGAGCGCGATGCGGTGGGCGTGATAGGCCTCCATCGGCGCGCCGGCGAATTCCGCGGCGTCGTCGTCCGCCACGATCGCGCGCCAGCCCAGAGCCGCCAGCCGCGGGTCCGCGGCCACGACGCCGACCTCGTCGCCGGGCGGGGCCGCGTCGCCCCAGCCCGCCACCACGGCGAGGAGGTTGGAGCGGTCCTCGACCTGCACCTTGGCACGCAGCTTGTAGAAGCCGAGGCGCCGCGCGAGGTCGGGGGCGAAGGTCCTCAGGACGTCGAGGGCGTAGCCGCCGCCCGCTTCCTCGGGCATCGCGAAGACGATGAAGTCGAACAGGATCTTGCCCTGCGGCGTCAGCAGCGCGCCAAGTCGGGGCGCCGCGGTGGTGACGCGGTCGAGGTCGCAGGTCAGCAGGCCGTCGAGGAAGGCTTTCGCGTCGGGCCCGGCGATCCGCACGACGCCGCGATCCTGAAGATGAGTCTGGGGCATCCGCCGCTCCGGTCCACGTGAGACCGGCCCGACATAAGCGGCGGGAGGGTCGGCCTCAAGCCCGCCGCTCCGGCGCATGCGCGGAACAGGTCGGCGCTCGGCTCCCCGGCTCCCGCGAAGCCCGGAGGGAATCCGTCAGTGCTTCGGCCCGCTCGAGAAGCCGCCGCCGCGGATGCGGTCGGGCAGGCCTTCGGCGTATTGGGCCACCGCCTCCTCGCCGTAGAGGGCGACGAGCTCGTGGAACGCCGCGAACAGGGCGGCCTGGGCCATGTAGTCGGAATCGAGACCGTCGAGCTCCGCCTCCGCGAACGCCTCCGTGACGTAGCTCAGCGCCGCCTGCTTGATGGCGCTGGAGTCCGGATCGCCGAGCAGCGGGTCGTTGTCGTTCATCATCGTTGCCCCTGACGCTCCGAACTCCGGACCGAGCTCCGGATCTGGCGGATCCGCCGCCCGGTCCTGCCTGGGGCAGAGCCGCGACGGTACCAGGGCAAATCTAGAGCCCGCGCCGGCCGGGGGCCAGTCTCACCTTGAGAAGGGGTTAACGCGAGGCGGGACGCCGGTGATCGCCTGTGGATAAGCGGCCGCGGGTCGGCTTCTGCCGCGGGGGAATGCAGCTTCCGGTGGCCGCGGCTCCTCGGCTGTGGACAGGCCGAGCCCGGATCGGTCCGCGTTGGGCCGTTTTGGTCCGCCCGGTCCGCGCGTCACCCGCCGTAGCGGGTCGAGAGGTTGCGGGCGATCTGCTCGCCTTCCTTGAGGTAGCGGTTGGTGGCCTCCGTGGCCGAGGGCGTGCAGGTCCGGTAGGTGAGGCCGTAGGCGCGGTAGCCGCGGTTGTAGGCGCCGGCGATGCGCTCGCGGCGTCCGGCCGTCGTCCCTTCGGCCTCGAGGAGGGCCTGCATGCGGCGCGGCCATTCGGCGGCGTCCGGCATGGTGCAGAGCTGGCGCAGGAAGGCGAGCGAGCCGATGACCTCGGCGAAGCGCAGGAGCTCCGGCTCGTAGGGCGGCGGCGGTCCCTCCTGCTGGGGCGCGGCCTGCGGCGGCGGCGCGGTCGCGGCGCCCGGCTGCGCCGGCTGCGGCTGCCCGGGCTGCGTCGGCGCCGGCCGGCGCGGCTGGGCCTGGGGCTGCTGCGGCTGCGGCTGCGGCGCCGGCTGCGGGCGCGGCGCGGGGGCCTGCGGCTGGGGCTGCGGCGCGAGCTGCGGCCGGAACAATCGCTCGAAGAAGTTCTGCGCCTGCGCGGGCGGCGGCGCGAGGAGCGCAAGGCCGACCATCGATGCAGAGGCCAGCCGGAGGAGGACGGGACGGGACACCGGCCTAACCCTCAGCGCCGCGCGCGAGCGCGAAAGCCGCGACCAGCACCGGCACCAGCCCGGGCGTGGTCGGAAGGCCGGTGATGTCGGCTTCTCGCACCCACCTGATCTCCCGCGCCTCCGGTCCTGTCTGGGGTTCGCCCGAGACCCAGCGGGCGGCATGGGCGGCGATGACGAGGTGATGCCTTACACGGCCGTCCGGGTCCCGTTCAATCACCTCGACGGGGGCCACGAAGCCGATGAGCCTCGCCTCAACCCCGGTTTCCTCGCGGAGTTCCCGCAGGGCCGCCTCGCCCAGCGTCTCGCCGACCTCGACCCCGCCGCCCGGCAGGGAGAAGATGTCCTCGTAGGGCGGCTTGCCGCGGCTCGCCAGCAGCACGCATCCGTCCCTGAACACCGCCACGGAGGCGCCGACGATCGGCCGGCGCGGAAAAAGGCGGTCGTCGGGATCGGCGGGATTCATCGGGCTACCGGACAGGGTGGGGACGCGAGCGTCATACAGGCCGCGCGCCCGTCGCGCCATCGCGGCGCGCCCATTCCGGGCGCGACCCGGCCGGTCGACGGCGCCTTCAGGGCGCGACGTAGCGGGCGCGCGGGCGGATCAGCGAGCCCTGCGCGCGCTGCTCTACCGCGTGGGCGAGCCAGCCGACCGTGCGGCCGACCGCGAACAGGGCAAAGGCGGCGCCGCGCGGAAGGCCGTGGGCGCGCTCGAGCGCCACGAGCGCCACGTCGAGGGACGGGTGCTGGCCCGAGGCCGCGACGACGGCGCGAATCAGCGCCCGGTCGCGCCGCGCCGGACCCGCGTCCCTGGGCAGACGGCCCAGGATCGCGGCGGCCCGCGGATCGCCGTCGGGGTAGAGGTGGTGGTCGAAGCCGGTAACGCGCCCGCCGGCGCGCAGGCGCTCCAGCAGGCGCCGGCGCCCCGCCGGCGTGGCGCCCTCCTCGACGAGGTCGCGGGCCCGGTCCGTGGCGCCCCCGTGCAGCGGGCCGCTCAGGGTCGCGAGGCCCGCGACGATCGCGGCCCGCAGGGTGGCCCCCGTGGAGGCCGCGACCCGCACCGCGAAGGCGGAGGACGAGAGCTCGTGATCGGCGCAGAGCACGAGCGCCCGCCGCACCGCGTCGGCACCCGCAGGGCCGAGATTCCAGCCCTGCGCCAGCGCCGCATGGATGGGCCCCGGGCCGGCGGCGCCGGCCGCGCCCGCGACGAGGCGCAGGATCGCCGCCGCCGCGGGCCCGGGCTCCGGATCCTCCCCGGCGCCGATGTCGGCGAGGAGCCGCAGGGCGCGCGACAGGAAGGAAGCGGTGGCGAGGTCCGGCGCTGTGCCGGCGGGATCCGGGAGCGTCGTGCGGAGCGCGCCGGGGCCGAAGCCCGGGATGAGCAGGGCGGCGACCGCCTCCAGCGTCGCCTCGGCGCTCAGGGCGACGGCGTCCCGGTCGCGGTAGAACAGGCGCCCGCCCTCGACCCGCGTGAGGCGCGTCTCGAGCACCGGAAGGCCCCAGTCGAGCGCGGTCGCGGCGGCGACGAGCGGCCGGCGCAGGCGCGTGCGACGGCGGATCAGCGCCTCCACGTCGTCGAGTGCATAGAGCCGCTCGCGCGGGTTCCGCGGCGACGCGAAGGACCGGATCAGGCCGCGGCTCACATAGGCGTAGAGGCTCGCCCGGCTGATCCCGAGCCGCGCGGTCGCCGCCGCGGCGTCCACGAGATCGAAGCCCCGGTGCGCCGCCGCGGCGCCGGGATGATGAGCCGTCATGGCAGGGCTCCCGAGAATCCGGCGCAATAGGTTGATATCTTGATTCAAGATTGACCCGCCGGCAAGCCCGGCCGCATCGTCGGGGCGACAACAGGAGGCCCTCTCATGGCGATCGGACTGGACGACGTCGTCGCGGCGGAAACCGCGTTGAGCCACGTGGACGGGGAGGCGGGGCGCCTGATCCTGCGCGGCCGCGATCTCGAGGCGGTCGCGGGCCGGATGAGCTACGAGGCCGCGGTCGCGCTGCTCTGGGCCGATCTCGTGCCGCAGAGCGGCGGCGACCTCGCCCGCGCGATCGGACGGGACCGGGTGCGGGCCCACCGCCTGATGGCGCCCCTCTTCGGAAGCCTGCAGGGGCTCGCGCCCGTGGAGGGCATGCGGCTCCTCCTCGCGGCCCTGCCCGACCGCGAGCCCGACCATCCGACGCTCGCGGTCGGGGCGGCGGCGGTCGCGGCCGCGGCGGCGATGCGGGCCGCGCAGGGTCTGCCCGTTCCGGCGCCGGACCCGGACCTCTCCCATGCCGCGGACCTGCTGCGCATGACGCTGGGCACGAGCCCCGATGCCACCGAGGCCCGCGCGCTCGAGACCTATCTCGTGACCGTGCTCGACCACGGGCTCAATGCCTCGACCTTCGCGGCCCGGGTCGTGGCCTCGACGGCGGCGGGGCTGCTCTCGGCGGCGGTCGCGGGGCTGTGCGCCCTGAAGGGACCGCTGCACGGCGGCGCGCCGGGGCCGGTGCTCGACATGCTGGACGCGATCGGCACGTCGGAGCGGGCGCCCGCCTGGCTCGACGCGGCGATCGCCCGGGGCGAGCGCCTCATGGGCTTCGGCCATCGGGTCTACCGGGTGCGCGACCCGCGCGCCGACGTCCTCAAGGCCGCGGTGGCGCGCCTCAAGGGCCGCGACAACCGGGTCGCGCTCGCCGAGGCCGCGGAAGCCGCGGCGCTCGCCGCGCTCGCGCGGCACAAGCCGGGGCGCCGGCTCGACACCAACGTGGAGTTCTACACCGCGCTGCTGCTCGAGGCGCTGGGCATCCCGCGTGCCGGCTTCACGCCGGTCTTCGCGGTCGGGCGCATGGCGGGCTGGGTCGCGCACGCGGTCGAGCAGGAGCGGGCGGGCCGCATCATCCGGCCGCAATCGCGTTACGTCGGGCCCTGGCCCGCCGAGGCCGCATGAACGGACTGCGGGTCCTGTGCGTCAGACGTGCTGGCCGCCGTTGATGTGGAGCTCCGCGCGGGTCACGCCCTGGACTGCCTGAACCTTCAGACGTGCTGGCCGCCGTTGATGTGGAGCTCCGCGCCGGTCACGTAGGACGAGGCGTCGGTGCACAGGAAGTAGATCGCCTTGGCGACCTCGTCGGGGGTGCCGAGGCGGCGCATGGGCAACAGCTCGACGATCTTCTCGGTGCCGGGCGACAGGATCGCGGTGTCGATCTCGCCGGGCGAGATCGCGTTGACGCGCACGCCCAGGGGTCCGAAATCCGCGGCCATCTCGCGGGTGAGCGCCGCGAGCGCCGCCTTCGAGGTCGCGTAGGCCGCGCCCGCGAAGGGGTGGACGCGGGAGCCCGCGATCGAGGTCACGTTGACGACCGAGCCCTTGGCCCGGGTGAGCTCGTCCATGAGGCCGCGCGCCAGCATGATCGAGGCGAAGAAGTTCACGTGGAAGACGTGGCTCCAGTCCTCGTAGGCCGTGTCGAGCGCGCCGAGGCGCGAGCCGCCGGGGCCTTTCGGCGAGATGCCCGCGTTGTTGACGAGCGCGTGCAGGCACCCGCCCTCCGCGTCGAGCCGCCCCTTCACCTCCTGGATCGCGCGGCGGGTGTCGGCGGGATCCGCGAGGTCGACCTGGAGGTGGTCCTCCGGTCCCATCTCCCAGGGGCAGTTCTCCGGGAAGGCATGGCGCGAGCAGGTGATGACGCGCCAGCCCGCGGCCGAGAACCGCTTCACGGTGGCATGCCCGATGCCCCGGCTGGCGCCGGTCAGCAGCATCACGCGGCGGGGAGAGGTGGAGACCATGGCGGATCCATCGGGAAGGGGCGGGACTTTACGGAGGCGCGGGGCGGATGGCGAGAGGCGAATGCGTTCGGCGGGACCGCCGCGTCCTCCCGGGCCCCCAGACACCCCCCGTGTCATCCCCGGCCGGAGCGCGTGAGCGCGCAGGGGAAGGGGATCCGGCACATCCTGTGTCATCCCCGGCCGGAGCACGAAGTGCGCAGGGGAAGGGGATCCAGCACAACGACCTGCTGCGAAGCAGCGCCTTATGGAGTCCACGGAAGGAGCCGCTTCGCGGCAGCATCGTCATGCTGGATCCCCTTCCCCTCCAGCGGCTGCGCCGCTTCCGGCCGGGGATGACACGGTGGGGGCTGGATCCCCTTCCCCTCCAGCGGCTGAAGCCGCTTCCGGCCGGGGATGACAGAGGGGGTTTCCCGGGTTCACGCCGGGGCCGGTCGCATCACCCCTGCACCGGCTCCTCGCCGACGATCTCGATGCCGAAGCCCGAGAGGCCGACATAGGCGCGCGCGGAGGTCGCGAGGTTGTGGATCGAGACCACGCCGAGATCGCGCAGGATCTGGGCGCCCAGCCCGATCTCGCGCCATTGCGAGGTGCGGGCGACCTCGGACGCGGTGGCTTCCGGCTCCGCGAAGGTGGTGGCGGGCACGCCCGCGGTGCCGTCGCGCAGGTAGACGATGACGCCCCGTCCCTCCTTGGCGATCCGCTTCATGACCATGTCGATGCGGCTGCCCGCGAACACGTCCGCGACCACGTTCTCGCGGTGGAGGCGCACCGGCACGCCGCGACCGTCGCCGATGCGGCCGTAGACGAGGGCGACGTGCTGGACGGCGTCGAAGGGCGTCGCGTAGGCGTGAGCGGTGAACGCGCCCCATTCGGTCTCGACCGGGAAGGTCGCGATGCGCTCGACGAGCTTCTCCCGCGCCTGCCGGTAGGCGATGAGGTCGGCGACCGAGATGCGGCGGAGGTTATGCTTCTCGGCGAAGGCCTGGATCTGCTCGCCCTTCATGACGGTGCCGTCGTCGTTGGCGAGTTCGCAGATCACGCCGACGGGGGGCAGCCCGGCGAGGCGGCAGAGGTCGACCGCGGCCTCCGTATGGCCCGAGCGCATCAGCACGCCGCCGTCCTTGGCGATGAGCGGGAAGACGTGGCCCGGCCGCACGAAGTCGCCCGCGCCCATGTTGTTGTTGGCGAGCGCCCGCACGGTGTTGCAGCGCTGCTCCGCCGAGATCCCGGTGGTGAGGCCGTGGCGCACGTCGACCGAGACCGTGAAGGCGGTGCCGAGCGGCGCGTCGTTCGAGGCCACCATGGGATCGAGGCGAAGGCGCTTCGCCTCGGCCAGCGTGAGCGGCGCGCAGACGATCCCGCAGGTGTTGCGGATGATGAAGGCCATCTTTTCGGGCGTGCAGTGGGAGGCCGCGACGATGAGGTCGCCCTCGTTCTCGCGGTCGTCGTCGTCGGTCACGATGACGATCTCGCCGCGGGCGAAGGCCTCGACGGCCTCGGGAACGGACTGGAGCATCGGGCTCTCCTCGAGGGTCAGGAAATCGTTGGGCGTGACCGCGCCCCGGGTCGCGCGCGCGATCAGGGTCGCGGTCTCGCGCGACATCCAGGCGTGGTCGTTGTTGCACAGCTGCGTGACCGCGCCCGGCGTGACGCCGATGCGGCGGGCGAACTCCACCCGGGGGACGCGCTTGGCGGTGAGCCATTGGCTGAGCTTCATGCGGCCGAGCTTAGCCGCCAGGGCATTTTAGCGATACTAAAATCGCTGGTCGCAGGCAGCATGTCAGCCTTGAGTGCAGCTCAAGGCTGGAAGGGCCAGGCAGGGCTCTCGCCGACTTGGGCGCGGTGGCGCAGGAACTGGTCGGCGAGCACGCAGGCCACCATGGCCTCGCCGACGGGTACGGCGCGGATGCCGACGCAGGGGTCGTGGCGGCCCTTCGTGAGCACCTCGGCCTCGTGGCCGAAGCGGGTCACGGTCGACCGCGGCGTCAGGATCGAGGAGGTGGGCTTCACGGCGAAGCGCACCACCACGGGCTGGCCGGTCGAGATGCCCCCCAACACGCCGCCGGCATGGTTCGACAGGAAGGTGGGCTCGCCCGCGTTGCCGGGGCGCATCTCGTCGGCGTTCTCCTCGCCGCGCAGGGCAGCGGAGGCGAAGCCGTCGCCGATCTCGACCCCCTTCACGGCGTTGATCGACATGAGGGCGCCGGCGAGCTCCGCGTCGAGCTTGCCGTAGACCGGCGCCCCGAGCCCCGGCGGCACGCCCTCGGCCACGACCTCGAGCACGGCGCCGATGGACGAGCCTTCCTTCCGCAGCCCGTCGAGATACTCGGCATAGAAGGCGGCCGCCTGCGCGTCCGGGCAGAAGAACGGGTTGTTGCCGACCTCGTCCCAGTCCCAGCGCGAGCGGTCGACGGCGTGCGGACCCATCTGGACGAGAGCGCCGCGGATCGTGACCCCGGGGATCACCTTGCGGGCGATGGCGCCGGCCGCGACCCGGGCCGCGGTCTCCCGCGCCGAGGAGCGCCCGCCGCCGCGATAGTCGCGGATTCCATACTTGCGGTCGTAGGCGTAATCGGCGTGGCCGGGGCGGTACTTGTCGCGGATGTCGGAATAGTCCTTCGAGCGCTGGTCCACGTTCTCGATCAGGAGCGCGATCGGCGTCCCCGTGGTGACCTGGCGCCCGGTGCGGTCGTCCGAGAACACGCCCGACAGGATCCTGACCGCGTCGGGCTCCTGGCGCTGGGTCGTGAAGCGGGACTGACCCGGCCGGCGCCGGTCGAGCTCGGCCTGGATCTCCTCGGCATCCAGCGGAATCCCGGGCGGACAGCCGTCCACCACGCAGCCGAGCGCGGGCCCGTGGCTCTCGCCGAAGGTGGTGACGCGGAAGAGATGGCCGAAGGTGTTGTGGGACATAGGGGCGCTCAACCTCGCGCCCGTCCCTTACGGGCCGGGCCGAGGCAGGTCAAACCGGCGTTCGCGCCGGGTGCCGGACCGTCCCGCGGCGGTGCGCTTCGCCTCCGGACCGCGATGCGGCCAGTCGCGGACCGAGGCGTTCCGTTACTGGACGGTGATGCGGTAGGTCGACGACCGCTGGATCGGGGCGCTCACGTCGTTCGTGGAGAACGGGTACTCGACGGTGAACTGGTCGACGCCCTTGAAGCCTTTCGCGGGCGTGTAGAAGAAAACCGGTCCGGAGAGCTGCCTCCCGTCGCAGGGGTGCGGCTTGCTCATGGTGAGCCGGTGCATCTCGATCTCGACCCGGCCGTTCGCGGGCGGCTTGCTGAGCTTCGGGTCCGGGATCATGCTCTGCTCGCAGCTGTGCTGCCAGAAGGTGAAGATGCCGCCGACCGCCGTCCGCGCATTCGCCTTGACGGTCCGGTCGACCGATTGCTGCGCGGCGGCACCGCCCGCGGCGAGCATGAAACCCAGAATGCCTACGATCGATCGACGCATGCCCAGCTTCCCCCAAAGCTTATCTTGGGTTGATTGAGCACGCACCCTCCGGGGCCGTCCATCATACTTTTTGTACAGAGCCCGGACGAGGCCCTTTCCCGCAGTGTGACCCCCTCTCCCCGCAGGCGGGGAGAGGGTTGGGGTGAGGGGCCGGTCGGTGGATCTCAATGTATCCGGATCATACCCTCCCCCTGAGCAGAGGAGGGTGGGCGCCGTCAGGCGACCGGGTGGGGGTTGGTGCAGGAGGCACCTGAGCGATCATTCCTGCACCGACCCCCACCCCCGACCCCTCCCCGCAAGGGGGAGGGGATGTTCTGATACCGCTCGCTCCACCGACCCGCCCCTTACCCCGGCCCTCTCCCCGCTCGCGGGGAGAGGGAGTCTGGACGCGGGAAGCGATGGGCCTTCCCCGCGGGGGATCCGTCCGCTAAGAAGCCCCGATCCAATTCTGCTCTTCCAGACCGATCGGGTGAATTATGGCTGAGACGACGGCGCCGGGGATCCTGGCGGGCAAGCGCGGCCTGGTGATGGGGGTCGCGAACAACCGGTCGATCGCCTGGGGCATCGCGCAAGCCGCCCGCCGGCACGGGGCCGAGCTCGCCTTCACCTACCAGGGCGACGCGTTGCGCAAGCGCGTCGAGCCGCTTGCCCGGGAACTCGGCGGCATCGTGGTCGGCCATTGCGACGTCACCGACGCGGCCACCATCGACGCGGTCTTCGACCAGGTGAAGAGTCAGTGGGGCGGGCTCGACTTCGTGGTCCACTGCATCGCCTTCTCGGACAAGGACGAGCTCACCGGCCGCTACGTCGAGACCAGCGAGGCGAACTTCACCCGCTCGCTCCTGATCTCCTGCTATTCCTTCACGGCGGTGGCGCAACGGGCCGAGAAGCTGATGCCCAAGGGCGGCTCGATGCTGACCCTGACGTATTACGGCGCCGAGAAGTGGATGCCGCACTACAACGTCATGGGCGTCGCCAAGGCGGCGCTGGAGGCGAGCGTGCGCTACCTCGCGGCCGATCTCGGCCCCCAGAACATCCGCGTCAACGCGATCTCGGCCGGACCGATCAAGACGCTCGCGGCCTCGGGGATCGGCGACTTCCGCTATATCCTCAAGTGGAACGAGTACAACTCGCCCCTGCGCCGCACGGTCACGATCGAGGAGGTCGGCGAGACCGCCGCCTACCTCGTCTCCGACATGGCGCGCGGCATGACGGGCGAGATCCTGCACGTGGATGCCGGCTACCACGTGGTCGGCATGAAGAACCCGGAAGCGCCCGACATGTCGCTCGAGAAGGCGGAGAGCATGGGGCTCTGACGGCGCGATCGTTCCCGGATCCGAGCGCCCGGCTTCCATGCGCCTTTTTTTCATCCGACACGGCGAAACCGACTGGAACCTCGAGGGGCGCCTGCAGGGGCAGCGCGACATCCCCCTCAACGACCTCGGCCGCGTCCAGGCCGAGGAGGCGGGCCGGCGCCTGAGCGGCCTCGTGGCCCGGCCCGAGGATCTCGACTATGTCGCGAGCCCCATGTCCCGCACCCGCGAGACCATGGAGATCCTGCGCCAGGCGATCGGCCTGCACCCCACCGCCTACCGGATCGACGAGCGCCTGCGCGAGATCACCTTCGGGTCCTGGGAGGGCCTGACCTGGAAGCAGGTCCGCAAGAGCTTCCCCGAAGCGGCCCGCGCCCGGGAGGCCGACAAGTGGGGCTACGTGCCCCCCGATGGCGAGAGCTACGCCATGCTGGCCGAGCGCGTCCGCCCGGTGCCCGCCGACCTCACCCGCGACACCGTGATCGTCGCCCACGGCGGCGTCGCCCGCGCGTTCCTGGCCAACCTCTGCGGCGTCGCCCACGACGACGCGCCCCGGGTCGACATCTGGCAGGGCAAGGTGCTGGTGTTCGAGGGGCGGAGCTACCGCTGGGAGTGAGGCGCCCCCCTTCACGCGCCTCTCCCCGCAGCGTGACCCCCTCTCCCCGTTCACGGGGAGAGGGCTGGGGTGAGGGGCCGGTCGGAGAGGCTGAGTGGTGCCCGGGGATCCCCTCCCCCTTGCGGGGAGGGGCCCGGGGTGGGGGTCGGTGCAGGAGGCACCTCAGAGCTCGATCCTGCACCAACCCCCACCCGGTCGCCTGACGGCGCCCACCCCCCGCAAGGGGGAGGGTAGGAACCTGGAAATACCGCGCTCCACCGACCGGCCCCTCACCCCAGCCCTCTCCCCCTGAACGGGGAGAGGGAGAAAGACGCGGGGAGAGGGCGGGCCTCTACTCCACCTTCGCGGCGCGGCGCTTGCGGGCGTAATCGGCGAGCGCTTCGTCGATGGTGTCGGGCAGGCGGACCTCGGTGGTGACGAGGAGGTCGCCGGGGCCCGCCTTGCCGGGCAGGCCCTTGCCGCGCAGGCGGAAGGTGCGGCCCGAACTGGTGTGGGGCGGGATGCCCATCTCGACCGTGCCGGTGAGCGTCGGCACCCGGACCTTGGCGCCGAGGATCGCATCCTCGAGGTCCACGGGCAGGCGCAGGCGCAGGTTCGCGCCCTCGACCGTGAAGTGCTCGTGCGGGGCGATGCGGATCGTGAGCAGGGCATCGCCCGCCGCGCCGCCGGGGCCCGGCTCGCCGAGGCCGCGCAGGCGGATCACCTGCCCGTCCGCGACGCCCTTCGGGATCACCACGTCGACGTCGCGGCCGGTCGGCAGGGCGACGCGCTTCTTCGCTTCCGCCGCGATCTCCTCGAGCGTCACGGTGAGGGTCGCGGACACGTCCTCGCCCTTCGGCGTCCGCTCCTGGCGCCGCCCGGCGCCGGCGGCCTGACGGAAGGCCTCGCCGAACAGGTGCGAGAAGACGTCGTCGTTGCCGCCGCCGCCGCGGCGGCCCTGGAACCCGCCGCCGCCCGCGCCGAAGCCGAAGGGGAAGCCCTCGAACCCTTCCGCGCGGCCGCCGCCCCCGCCGCCGAAGCCGGTGAAGCGCGGCTTGCCCTCGCCGTCGATCTCGCCGCGGTCGAACTGGGCACGCTTCTCCTTGTCGCCCAGGATCTCGTAGGCCTGGTTCGCTTCCGCGAACTTGTCCTTGGATTTGGGATCGTTGGCGTTGCTGTCGGGGTGGTAGGTCTTGGCCAGCTTGCGGAACGCCTTCTTGATCTCCGCCTCGCTCGCCCCGCGCGCTACGCCGAGAATGTCATAGGGGTTTCGCATGATCGATTCCGTCCGGCCGCTGGTTTGGGCGCAGCATCCGCCCGGCGGCCCTTTGGCGGGCATATGGGGGGAGTGTTGCCCGTTTGCAACGGGGCGGAGCGGCGGGAGCCATCTCCGGGGCGGGCGGATCCTGGACTCGCCTCCGGCCGCGGCTCATGCCCGCTTGAACGGCCGCACGTCCTTCACGCTCCATTCCCCGCCGGAGGGGCGGCAGGCGGTGCCCTGAAGGACGGATTCGCTGGACTGGCCCGTCACGGTGGCGAGGAAGGCGCGGCAGATCTCGTCGCTCTTCACGAACGGCTGGCCCACGGGGGTGAAGGTGCCGCGCAGCGTCGTGTCGGGATTGTCCCACGACACCTTGGCGCCGGAGCCCTGCGGGTCGAGGGCGACGCTGAGCGCCCCCTTGGCGCGGCGCCAGTCCTCCTCGCCGAGATCGGCCGAGAGCGGCGAGACCGCGCGGGGCGCGACCGATTGCGTGGTCTCCGGCACGCCGAGCGCAGGCAGCGGCACCCCGAGGCTGCAGGCTCCGGTCATGAGCGCGCAGAGCATGGCGCACGCGAGCCCCGCCGCCCGCATTCGTTGCCCTTCGCCTTCGGCCCACCCTGAACTATAACGGCGGCGCGCACCGATCATCGTCACGCGTCGATTCCCCAACACCCTTGGACCACAGGCAAGGATCAAACCTTGGACCAGTTAACATCCGGTGACTTCACCGAGGCCGCGGAGCCCTGGGCGCTGTTCAAGTCCTGGCTCGAGGAGGCGGCCTTGAGCGAGCCGAACGACGCCAACGCCATGGCGCTCGCCACCGCCGACGCGGACGGGATGCCGAACGTCCGCATGGTGCTGCTCAAGGGCTTCGACCCGGACGGCTTCGTGTTCTACACCAACACCGAATCCAACAAGGGCCGCGAGATCCTCGCCACGGGGAAGGCCGCGCTCGTGCTGCACTGGAAGAGCCTGCGCCGCCAGGTGCGGGCGCGCGGCACCGTCTCGCGGGTCTCGGACGCGGAGGCCGACGCCTACTTCCAGAGCCGCCCGCGCGACTCGCGCATCGGCGCCTGGGCGAGCCAGCAGTCGCGCCCGCTCGAGAGCCGCTTCGCCTTCGAGAAGGCGATCGCGATGACGGCCGCGAAATACGCGCTCGGCGAGGTGCCGCGCCCGCCGCACTGGACGGGCTTCCGCATCGCGCCGGTCTCGATCGAGTTCTGGCACGACCGCCCCTTCCGCCTCCACGACCGGATCGTCTTCGCCCGCGAAGGCGAGGGCTGGCGCAAGACGCGGCTGTATCCGTAGGCCGGACGTCATCCCCGGCCCGACTGGGACGTGCGCCGGGGTAGCGCTGGTGTCATCGCCGGCCGGAAGCGGCGTGAGCCGCTGGAGGGGAGGCCCACGGTGTCATCCCCGGCCGGAGCGAAGCGCGCAGGGGAAGGGGATTCAGCACGACGACTTGCTGCGATGCAGCACCTTATGGAAGCCACAGAAGGAGCCGCTTCGCGGCAGCTTCGTCGTGCCGGATCCCCTTCCCCTCCAGCAGCTTCGCTGCTTCAGGCCGGGGAGGACACTGAGGGTATGTCGGTGCGGAGGGCTCCGGCTGGGAATGCCGCCGAGCCTTTCACCTGCATCCGCCGCGGCGATGCTGGCGGACAGTATTTGGAACATGGAATACCAACGGGTTCTCACAAACTCGAAGTATCTCCTGTTCCCAAGTCGACGTGGAATTGCTAGGCTGTGAACTTCCAGTCAGTCTGCGTCGGCTCCGGCTTCCGGATGCCTCCGAGTTCCGCAACGTCCCTTAGGGAAGGTTGGCACGCCATGTCGCGCGACATGATCGGCGGCGTCATAGCCGCGGCCGGAATCTGGGCGATCTTTACCGCAGGCAGCCTCGGCCTGACGCCGGTGACGCCCCGCGGCCACGCCTGGACCGTCACGGGGTCCGAGATGATCCGGAGTCATCCCGAACTGGTGCGGATCGCGCCGCCGGTGGCGCCGCAGGCGGCAGCGGGCGAGAGGGTCCGGGTCCCGGAAGGCTGAAGCCGGCGCGGCCGGGTCCCGCGCCCGGCGGACCGCCGCTGCGGCGGGGATGACAAGACGCGGCGCGATCCCGGGCCTCAGCGCCCCATCAACGCGTCGAGATGCGCCGTCACCGATTTCGCGAGCCCCTCGAGGTCGTAGCCGCCTTCGAGCAACGACACCACGCGGCCGCCGGCGTGGCGGTCGGCGAGGTCCATGAGCTTCTTGGTCGCCCAGGCGAAGTCGGCTTCCGTGAGCATCAGGTTGGCGAGCGGGTCGCGCCAGTGGGCGTCGAACCCGGCCGAGATGATCACGAGGTCGGGGCGGAAGGCGTCGAGGCGGGGCAGGATCGCGGTCTCGAAGGCCTCGCGGAACACCTCGCCGTCGGAGCCGGGACGGAGGGGCGCGTTGACGATCGTGTCGTGGTCGCCGCGCTCGGACGTCGCGCCGGTGCCGGGATAGAGCGGCATCTGGTGGGTCGAGGCGTAGAGCACGCTCGGGTCGTCCCAGAAGATGTCCTGGGTGCCGTTGCCGTGGTGGACGTCCCAATCCATGATCGCGACGCGCTCGGCCCCGTAGGCCTTCTGGGCATGCCGGGCCGCCACAGCGGCGTTGTTGAAGAAGCAGAAGCCCATGGCGCGCACGCGCTCGGCGTGGTGGCCGGGCGGGCGCATGGCCACGAAGGCGTTGGCGACGTCGCCCTTCATGACCTCGTCGACCGCGTACACCGCGCCGCCGACGCCGCGCAGCACCGCCTCGATGGTGCCGGGCGACATCACCGTGTCGGCGTCGATGCTGACCAGGCCCTCCCGGGGAGCGGCGTCGCGGATCGCGGCGACGTACTCCTCCGGATGCGCGAGCGCGATCCGGTCGAACGCGCCGAGCGGCGCCGGCTCGCGCACGAGGGCGGCGAAGCGTTCGTGCTCGAGCGCGCGCTCGATGGCGCGGATACGGTCCGGCCGCTCCGGATGGCCGGTGGGCGTGCGGTGGTCGAGCGCGGAGGGGTGGCTGAGGTACAGGGTTGTCATGGGACCCGCAGAATCGTGGAGGCGGTACTATCGCGGCCGCCTCGACCCCTGTCCATGCGGGGCCCCCGCTTCCGCCCCGCCCGAGAGCCGGGCCGGCTTCGCCATCTGAGACCCGGCCTGGGTCCCGCGCTCCGCCCGGCGGGGCCGTGAAGACCTCCGGATGTGGTGCCCGGGCAACACAATCTTAACCATAAACGTGGCATGGTCGGGTCGAATCCGGCTCCCCGCAAGAGCCGCTCAACCCCGCGTTGCGTTCCGATCGACCGAAAAACGCTGCCTGTGCGAGCAGCGGATGATGGGGCATGGCCTGATGCGTTATTCGACTGTGATGGCGGCCGCCGCGCTGGCGGCACTGCTCGCCGGCTGCAACGGCCGGCCGGTCCCGGACCCCTCCCTCTCGGCCCGCGACGCCGAGTGGATGGCGCTCGTGCCCGACGCGCCCGAGAACCCGAATGTCGGCCGCTACCTCGTCGACTACGCGGGCAGCGAGGCGCCCGGGACCGTGGTGGTCGACACCAAGGAGCGCCAGCTCTTCTTCGTGATGCCGGACCGCAAGGCGGTCCGCTACGGCGTCGCGGTCGGCGACGAGGCCTATGGCTGGACCGGCACCGCGCGGATCGCCCGCAAGGCCGAGTGGCCGAACTGGAACCCGCCGGCCGAGATGAAGCAGCGCTGGCCGCACGTGCGCCCGATGAACGGCGGTCCCGCCAACCCGCTCGGGGCCCGCGCCCTCTACCTCTACGAAGACGACCGCGACACGCTCTACCGCATCCACGGCACCAACGAGCCCGAGACCATCGGCCAGGCGGTGTCCTCGGGCTGCATCCGCATGCGCAACATCGACGTGGTCGACCTCTACAACCGAGTCCAGGCGAACGCGAAGGTCATCGTGCGCTGAGGCCGGGCACTCTCCGAGTGCGGACAGCAAAAAAGGCGAGGACGGCACACGTCCTCGCCTTTTCACCTTGAGGCTCCGCTTCGCCGCAGAACGCGGGCGGGCCGGATCGCCGGCGCCCCGGAGGGCTCAGTCGACGAGCGCCTCGACGCGCAGGATCGACGGGACCTGGCGCTCCGTCGCGGGGCGGCGGTCGTCGCGCCGGCTCATCTGAACGGCGGCCGCAAGCGCGGGCAGAGCCAGCGGCTTGAACACGGCCTCGCCCCATCCGTCGCGGCGCAGGTTCGTCTGCGGCTGCCGGGCCTGCTGATGCATCGAAGCGGTCGTCGCCATCTGAAATCCCCCAAATCCGATCTGTCTGTGGCAGCGGCGGCGCGTCTGCGCCGAATCGCCGCGTATCATCGCGACGGACGTGGCGGCTTTCGGGCAGCCCCATGTCCATTCGTCGGCATGGCGGCACCCTGGAGCGGGACGGTTAAGCGCCGGTAAAGCAGCGTCCGGGGCCGGCGCTTATCCCCAGAGCCGGTCCCTGACGCCGGCCTGGTTCTGCCGGAAGGCCGGTGAGGATCGGAGAGTGCCTCAGGGGCGCAGCCGCCACGGCCGCGCGCTCAAGGCCGGCGCCGTCACGGCACCCGGCCTCAGGGCCGACGCTGCCACAGCACCGCGCCCTCGAAGGAGAACACCTCCTCGCCGTGCTGGTTGACCCCGCCGTTGCGGTGGGAGGCGATGCCCCAGCCCGGGCGGGTCGCGGAGGGGCGGGCGTCGGTGAGCGTCGTCCGGTAGGCGACCGTATCGCCCGCGAAGACCGGCTTCGCCCAGCGCAGGTTCCGGAATCCCGGGGAGGGGCCGAGGGCGGCGGGCTCCTGGCCGCGCGCGAGCGCGGCCGCGTGGCTGCGGCGGCGGTGGTCCACCATCAGGCGCATCCAGGCCGAGCCCGTATGCCAGCCGGACGCGCACAGGCCGCCGAACAGGCTGTTGCGCGCCGCCTCGGGGTCGAGATGGAAGACCTGCGGATCGTAGGCGCGCGCGAAGCGCACGATCGCGTCCGGCGTGAAGGTCACGGAGCCCAGCTCGATCGTGCTGCCGATCTCGAGATCCTCGAGATAAGGGCTCGGCCGGGCGAGGTCCTCCTCCCGGGTCGGGGGCGCGAGCGGCACGATCGCGGCGGAGGGATCGGGCCCGGTGCCGGGCGCGGGCAGCCAGGGGGCGCCGCTCCGGGCGATCATGATCCAGTTGGCTTGCGTCATCACCGGCTCGCCGCGCCCGTTGAGGACCTGCGTCTGGAAGCGGACGAGCCCGATCTCGGGCCGGTTCTTGGAGACGCGCGCCTCCGCCACCGCGATCCGGGCCCGCAGGGCGTCGTCCGGCAGGACGGGGCGCAGCCATTTCACCTCCTCGATCCCGGGGGCTCCCTGCGCGGCGGTGTCGAGCAGGAAGCCGTCGGCGAGGAGGCGCATGGTGAGCGAGCAGGTGTGCCAGCCGGACGCGATGAGGGTGCCCACGAAGGTGCGCTTCGCGGCCGCCTCGTCGGTGTGGAAGGGCTGCGGGTCGAACTCGCCCGCGAAGGCGACGATGCTCTCCTTCGTGACCGTCACGGGGCCGAAGGTCTCGGTCCAGCCGGGGGTGAAATCCTCGAAGAACAGGCGGGGCATGCGGGCAACCTCGGATCGCCGGGGCCCCTAGCACGGCGAGGCGCCGCTTGTCGCGATCACCTTTGCGTTCCAACTTCCTCAGGGGAGGGGCTCTCTCCCTCTCCCCGCAAGCGGGGAGAGGGTTGGGGTGAGGGGCCGGTCGGTGAGGCGAGCGGCATCCTGCGCTTTGCCCCCTTGCGGGGAGAGTGGCCTTGCGGAGCGATCTGTTCTGGAGCTGAGAGGGTGGCCCTGTAACCCCCTCTCCATCTCTCCCCCACAAGGGGGAGAGGGCATATCGCGCCCGTCCGGCAGCACCCTGGTTCATCGCCAAGCCGCACCAGAGACGCCAACCCCTCCCCCTTGTAGGTGAGGGCAGGGCGTACGCGTCGCCGCAGCGACGCTCGCGAAGCGATCGATTCAGCCCCTGAAGAGGGTGTCCCGCCCCCTCCCGACCCCTGCTTACGCAGCGGCTACCCTCTCCCGCTCAAGCGGCGAGGGACGAGGCGGAGACGTCCGAGCCGCCGGCGGTTCACGGCACGAACTGTCCCGCGGCGTTGTGGGCGAGGCGGATGGGTTCGGGGAGGCGGTACTTCGGCGAGCAGCGCAGGACCAGTTCGGCGGCGGTCGGGATGTCGGCGAGGTGGCCCGGCGAGATGAACATCGGGTTCTTGGCGGTGCGGGTGCGAAGCGCCACGCCGATGGTCTCGCTCTTGTCGACCAGCGGCGCCGCGGAGCCCTTGTCCTCGCCGAGGTCGCGGTAGCGGCCCGTCAGCAGGGTCTTGCCGCAGCCGATGGTCGGGCGCTCCAGCCACAGGCCCATATGGCTCGCGATGCCGATGCGGCGGGGATGCGCGATGCCCATGCCGTCGAAGAGGAAGACGTCGGGCGCCGCCTGGAGCCGCTCGAAGGCCTCCTCGAGCACGGGCCCCTCGCGGAAGGAGAGCAGGCCCGGAATGTAGGGGAAGGGCGTGGGCCGGCGCGCCAGCACGGTCTCGACCACCCGGAAATCCGGGTAGGTCGCGACCACGATCGCGGCCTGCGACTGCTTCTCCTTGACGCTGACGTCGACGCCCGCCACGAGCCGCACCCCGTCGAGATCGATCGGGCGGTCCGACACGACGTCGCGGCGCAACGCGTTCTGGAGCGCGATCGCGGCCTCGGGCGTGAGGTCCCAGGAATGGCGCGGATGCAGCCGCATGAAGCGGCCGGGGTCAGGACCGGGATTCGCCGGATTGCGCGTCCCGATGCACGAGCGAGCGCACGCCGTTCACCATGAAGCCGGCGCCGACCACGAGGCCGAGCACGAATTCCGACGCGCCGAGGCTCGACATGAGCACGGCGTAGGTGATCTGACCAAGAGTCTCCGGCATGGGACTACCTCCTGCTCACCCAATGAACGGCTGCAGGATACGTTCCTCACGGCCAAGCTCGCAGCCGGCCTGCGCAACGCGGCGTTGCGCTGGATTCATGGCCCGCGGGCGGAGACCGGCCGGACGGGCGCCCCGCCGATCACGGTCGCGTGTCGACGGGGAGGGTCGCCCGCTCGGGCATGCCCCCGGGGCTGGCCCGGAATCAGGTGTTGAAGCGGAAATGCATGACGTCGCCGTCCTGCACCACGTATTCCTTGCCTTCGAGCCGAAGCTTGCCGGCATCCCGCGCCCCCGCCTCGCCCTTGAGCGACACGTAGTCGGGGTAGGCGATGGTCTCGGCGCGGATGAAGCCCTTTTCGAAGTCGGTGTGGATCACGCCGGCCGCCTGCGGGGCCCGCGTCCCGCGCGTGATCGTCCAGGCGCGCGCCTCCTTGGGACCCACCGTGAAATAGGTGATGAGGCCCAGAAGCTCGTAGCCGGCCCGGATCACCCGGTTGAGGCCGGGCTCCGTGAGCCCGATGGCGTCGAGGTACTCGGCCTGCTCCTCGGGCGGGAGGACGGCGACCTCGCTCTCGATCTTGGCCGAGACCACCACGGCCTTGGCGCCTTCCTCCCTGGCGCGGGCGAACACGCGGGCGGAGTACTCGTTGCCCTGGTCGGCCGAGGCCTCCTCGACGTTGCAGACATAGAGAACCGGTTTCGAGGACAGGAGTCCCAGCATCCCGAACAGGCGCTCCTCCTCGGGCTTGCGCTCCACCATGCGGGCGGGCTTGCCCTCGCGGAGCAGGGGCAGGGCGCGGTTCACGAGGTCGAGGGTATCCTTGGCCTCCTTGTCGGCACCCTTGGCCCTCTTCTCCAGTGCGGTGACGCGCTTCTCGAGGCTGTCGAGATCGGCGAGCATCAATTCGGTCTCGATGGTCTCGATGTCGGCGAGCGGGTCGATCTTGCCCTCGACATGGGTGATGTCGGTGTCCTCGAAGCAGCGCACCACATGGGCGATGGCGTCGACCTCGCGGATGTTGGCCAGGAACTGGTTGCCGAGGCCCTCGCCCTTGGAGGCGCCGCGCACGAGGCCGGCGATATCCACGAAGGTGAGCCGCGTCGGGATGATCTGGGCCGAGCTCGCGATTCCGGCGAGCGCGTCGAGCCGCCCGTCCGGCACCGCCACGTCGCCCACGTTCGGCTCGATGGTGCAGAACGGGTAGTTGGCGGCCTGTGCGGCGGCGGTCTGCGTCAGCGCGTTGAAAAGGGTCGACTTGCCGACGTTCGGCAGGCCGACGATGCCCATCTTGAAGCCCATGGCGTGGATCTAGTCCTTGAACAGAATGTCACCGGGTGCGGTGTGGAAGGGTTCGATGAGGGTGACGGGCCCGAAGGTGGCGCCCTCCGTCATGTCCTCGGTCAGGAAGTAGCGGCACTCGGCCCGGACGGCCGCTGCCATCAGGAGGCAGTCGAACCATTGGAAGCCGAAGCGGGCGCGGATGTCCCAGGCGAGAGAGACCTCCTCGTCGTCCACCGGCTTGTCGCCCCACGGGCGCAGGGCGTCGATCTCCTCGCGGACATCCTCAAGGTTTCTGCGCCCCTCGTTCGCCAGGATCCATCGCGTCAGCTCGTTGAGGGACTGCAGGTTGATGACGCCGAGTCCCGCTTCGCCGAGCGCTCGCAGCCAAGCCCGCGCCCGCTCGCGCTTGGCCTCGTTCCGCCGGTCGCGGGCGTAGATGAGGACGTTGGTGTCGACGAAAACGCTACCGGTCATAGAGCCTGTCACGCGAAGGGGCTTTGCCGTCCTCGTCCGTCAGGTCCATGAGAGGTCCCGCAAGGAAGCGCTCGAGGCCTTCCTTCTGGCTCATGGGACGCCCGACACGCCGGGCAACGGTCTCCGCGATGAAGCGGGACAGGCTCTTCCCCTCCCGGGCGGCCGCGACCCGGGCCTGCTGGAGGGTCGCTTCCTCCATCGTGACGGTCACGTTCTTCATCAGCCTCTCCGATGATCCCGCGAGTTAGTGTTTTCGTGTTTTCGTGTCAACGCTTCTCCCCCGGCGCCTTCACCTCGGTCCAGCCCCGCCCCTCCATGGCGAGGTGGACCTTGTTCTGGAAGCTCGCCTCCTCGCCCTGGGCCAGCAGCCCGGCGTTGTCGGCGATCGCCCGGACGAGGTCGTCGACCCAGGGTTCCTCGGACTTGGCGAAGTCGCCGAGCACGTGGCGCTGGACGAGGGCCTTGTGGCCCGGATGCCCGATGCCGATGCGCACGCGCCGGTACTCGTTGCCGCAATGCGCCGTGATCGAGCGCAGGCCGTTGTGGCCCGCATTGCCGCCGCCCGTCTTCACCCGCAGCTTGGCCGGGGCCAGGTCGAGCTCGTCGTAGAACACGGTGACGTCGCCGAGCTCGATCTTGAAGAAGGCCATCGCCTCCCGCACCGAGCGGCCGGACTCGTTCATGTAGGTCTGCGGCTTGAGGAGCAGCACCCGCCCGCCGCCGAGGATCGCCTCGGTGGCCTCGCCCTGGAAGCGGCGGCGCCAGGGGGCGGCGTTGTGGGCGCGCGCGATCGCCTCGACGGCCATGAAGCCGACGTTGTGGCGGTTCTTCGCGTATTCGGAGCCCGGATTCCCCAGGCCGACGAAGAGGCGCATGGGACACGCTCGTTCGCAGGAGGCGGAACGCCCGTGCGGGCGCCACATGAAAACGCTCCGGCCTTGCGGCCGGAGCGATGAAATGTCCCGGACGGGGAGGGGACTCGCTTACGCCTTGGCGGGAGCCGCGGCGTCGGCCGCCGGGGCCGCGGTGTCCTCGTTCATGCCGGACGGCGCCACGAGGGTCACGAGCGTCACGTTCTCCTGGCTCGCGGGCTTGGCGCCCTGCGGCAGGGTCACGTCGGCGAGGTGGAGCGACGAGCCGAGGTCGAGGCTCGCGACCGAGACCTCGATGGCGTCCGGAATCGCGTCCGAGGGGACCAGGAGCTCGACCGAATGCTCGACGATCTGGAGCGCGCCGCCGCGCTTGAGGCCCGGGGACCGGTCCTGGCCGACCACGTGCACGGGCACCACCACCTTCACGGTCCCGCCGGCGGCGAGCCGGAGGAAGTCGACGTGGACGGGGAAGTCCCGCACGGGGTCGAGCTGGAAGTCGCGCGGGATCGCCCGGGTCGTCTTGCCGTCCACGTCGATCTCGAACACCGTCGTGAGGAAGTGGCCCGCGAAGATCAACTGCTTGGTCTGGTTGAAGTCGAGGGCGATGGTCTGGGGCGCCTCGCCGCCGCCGTAGATCACGGCGGGTACCATGCCCTGGCGGCGAACGGCCCGGGCGGCCCCCTTACCAGCCCGGTCGCGCGCCACGGCCTTGATCTGCTTCATCTCGCTCATGGTCGTGGTCCTAAACGTTGGAATGTCGAAAAACCGAAGGCCGCCCTTGCGGCGGCCCTTCGTTCGGCATCGGCCCCGCTTCGCGCCGGCCCATGCATTTGAGCGCCCGTGCCTCCAAGGGTGTCTGGCGGGCGCGTCGCGCGTATAGCGCCAAAGCGGCGGGGAGACAACTCCTAGGAGGAAAGGCCGGCCAGGCTTGGGTGCCCCTGCGCCAGGACGTCGTCGTCGCGATGGCGGATGTCGGATCCGGCGTCCTCCAGCGCGAGCGCTGGCCGCGGCCCGCTCGCCTCGTAGACCCGCCACAGCTCGCAGATCCGGGCATAGGCCGGAAGATTGGCAAGGCCGCGGGCGAAGCGGCGGCGGACGACCGGCTCCGGAACGTCGTGACCGCCCTCCGCGACCCGCCGGGCGATGCGTTCCAGGCAGATCGCGGGGTCGCGCACGGAAGAATACAGCATCGCGGTCGAGAGGCCGGCATCGGCCGCCTCGCCCAGGAGGTGGAGGTGCGACTGCCCCGAGAGGGTGGTCACCATCGCGAAGGTCGCCCGCTCGCGCATGAAGAAGCGCGCGCGGGAGAGAGCGATACGGGCGGCCTCGGTCTGGGCCGCCGACGGCTCGAGCGGGGGGAGGCCGCGGGCTATCTCGTCCAGATTCACGAAGTTGATGGAGCCCGAGACCGCCCGGAGGTGCCGCATGATGGCGTAGGTGGTCTTGCCGACGCCGTCGGGCCCCGTGATCAGCCAGAAGGTGGGCTGACCGTTCGGCATCGCTCGGACCGCCTTTCTCGCCCCGGGTTGCGGCCCCGGGCTCGAGCCCTAATCGAACAGGCTCGACACCGAGCTTTCCGTGGCGGTGCGGCCGATGGCCTCGCCGATCAGCGGGGCGATCGAGAGCACCCGGATGTTGCCCGCCACCTTCACGGCGGCGGTCGGCTGGATCGAGTCGGTGATCACGAGCTGCTTGAGCTTGGAGGACGTGATGCGCGAGACCGCGCCGCCGGAGAGCACCCCGTGGGTGATGTAGGCGTAGACCTCCCGCGCCCCGTTGGCGAGGAGGGCTTCCGCCGCGTTGCACAGGGTACCGCCCGAATCCACGATGTCGTCGACGAGGATGCAGGAGCGGCCCTCCACGTCGCCGATGATGTTCATGACCTCGGACTCGCCGGGACGCTCGCGGCGCTTGTCCACGATGGCGAGCGGGGCGTCGATGCGCTTGGCAAGGGCGCGGGCGCGCACCACGCCGCCGACGTCGGGCGAGACCACCATGCGGGCGCCGCCGTCGAGGCGTTCCTTGATGTCGCGCACCATCACGGGGGCGGCGAAGAGATTGTCGACGGGAATGTCGAAGAAGCCCTGGATCTGGCCGGCATGCAGGTCGAGGGTCATGACCCGGTCGACGCCCGCGCGGGTGATGAGGTTCGAGACCAGCTTGGCCGAGATCGGGGTGCGGGGGCCCGGCTTCCGGTCCTGCCGGGCGTAGCCGAAATAGGGCAGCACCGCGGTGATGCGCCGGGCCGAGGAGCGGCGCAGCGCGTCCACGATGATGAGGAGCTCCATCAGGTGGTCGTTGGCCGGGAACGAGGTCGACTGGATCACGAACACGTCCTCGCCGCGCACGTTCTCCTGGATCTCGACGAACACCTCCATGTCGGCGAAGCGCTTCACCTGGCATTTGGCCATGGGGATGCTGAGATAGGCGGCAATCGCCTCCGCGAGCGGACGATTGGAATTACCCGCGACGAGCTTCATGCGGCTCTCTTCGACTGGATTGCGACGGTCTTGGACGTCCGCGGCGGGGCAGGCGAAAGCCCGCACGGAAGGCGCCCGGCTCTTAGCAGCGATGCGAAACCGTCACAATACGGGACGAAAGGATAGGGTGGCGCGGCCCCGATGCGGTGATCGCCCCCGCGCCCGCCGGGTCGCTAGGACACGGTGGCGCATCCGGGCGGGCCGCCTCCCGGGGCCGGACCCCTATTGCGCCGCGTAGGCGAGGGCGGGCGTCGCGGCGGCGCTCTCGGGCGCGGCGGCCGGCGCCGCCGCGACGGCGGTCTTGGTCTCGGTCAGGAAGGCCGCGATCTCGTCCATGCTGCGGCCCGCGAGCTTGGCGATCGTGTCCTGATCGATGTCGCCCCACGGATCGGCCGCGGCGGTGCGGAGAGGGCTCGACCCGGTGAGCCGGGTGGCGCGCCGCTTCTCGGCGTCGAACACGTCCCAGACATAGGCGAGCGCCAGCCCGCCCTCCGCATCGGTTTCGGTCGAGAGGTAGCCGCGCACCCGGTAGCGGGCCGGGGCCGCGGCGCCGGCGAGCTCGACCTGGCGCGCCGAGGCCGCGGTGACGAGCTCCTGGGTCAGCGCGGTCCGGACCGGGGCCGGCGGGCCGTCCATGACCTCGAGCGCGATCGGCACGCCGGCGGGCGAGCCGCGCAGGGACGCGAAGGCGCCGCCCTGGCCGCTGCCCTGGCAGGCGCCGAGCGCCAGCAGCACGAGCGGAGCCGCGAGCCGCAGCGCCTTCGGCAAGGTCCGGTCCATGATGCCCTCCGCGCCCGTTCTTGAATATCCGGCGGTATCCCGTTCCGGGTGGGTTCCCGCTCCGGGTGGTAACCAAACCTTAACCGTGACGGGAGGCGAGGTCCAGACCGGGGCAGGGCGAGGGTTAAGGCGAGGGGGCTTACCGGAGGGCGAGCGCGAGGTCCGGCAGGGTCACGGGATCGGGCCCCTGCGGCCCCACGATGGAGGTGCGGCCGAGGCAGAGGGCGGTCTCGGTGTCGGAATCCATCAGGATCATGTGGGCGAAGAACACCATGCCGGGCTCGATCACCCAGGGGTTGCCCTCGTAGAACATCGGCCAGTCCATCCAGGAGGGGGTGAACTTGGCCCCGAGCGAATAGCCGCAGGCGTTGAGCCGGTGCCGCTCGAGGCCGTGCGCGGCGAAGACCCGGGCATGGGCCGCGAACACGTCCCCGGCGGTGCGGCCCGGGCGCAGCTCCGCCTCGCAGGCCAGCAGGGCCTCGCGGGCGGCCGCATGATAGGTCCGGTGCTCAGGTTTGGGCTCCCCCACCACCACGGTGCGCATGATGGCGGCGTGGTAGTGGCGGTAGGCGCCGGCGAATTCGAGCGTGATCTGGTCCTGCGCGTCGAGCCGGCGGCGGCCGGCCTTGTAGCGGCAGAGCAGGGCGTCGCGGCCCGAGCCGATGATGAACTCGTTGCCGGGATAGTCGCCGCCGGCCGCGAAGATGGCGGCATGCTGGGCCGCCAGGATCTCGCCCTCGTCGGCCCCGGCGCGGATCAGGGCGAGCGCCGCCGCATCGGCCGCGTCGGCGAGCGCGCCGGCCTTCCGCACGAAGCCGAGCTCCTCCTCCGACTTCACGGCACGCAGGCGCGTCACGAGGGCGGAGGCGTCCTCGAGCGTCGCGAAGCCCGCGAACGCCGCCTCCAGCCGCTTCCCGTTCGAGGCCACGAGCCCGTAGGATTCGTACTCGACGCCGAGGCGCTTTCCCTCGAGGCCGATTTCGGCCGCGAGGCGCTTCAGGTCTTCGGCCGGGTTGGCGTCGGCCGCGTCCTTCCACACGCGCACGTCGGGGATGTTGGAGGTGTGCTGCGCCTGGCGCAGGTCCGCCGAGCGCGTCAGGAGCGCCATGCGGCCGTCGGCGGCGACGACCAGGCTCTGGAAGAAACAGAACCCGAACGTGTCGTAGCCCGTGAGCCAGTACATGGATTCCTGCTGGAACAGCAGCATCCCGTCGAGCCCCTCGCGGGCCATGGCGGCGAGGAGGGCGCGCTTGCGGCGGGCGAACTCGGCGTCGGAGAAGTGGAGGGCCATGGGGTGTCCTCGGTGGGTGTCAGGTGTTCTCCCTCCCCCCTTGCGGGGAGGGTGGCCCGCAGGGCCGGGTGGGGGGTTGGTACAGGAGGCACCGCTCAGATCAATCCTGCACCAACCCCCGCCCCCGGCGCCTCCCCGCAAGGGGGAGGGGAGAGGGTGCGCGCTCACCGCCTCCTCATCCGCTTCGCCGCCGCGTCGAGCCCGACCGCGGCGAGCCCCGCGAGCAGGCCCCAGAAGGCGGAGCCGATGCCGAAGAGGGTCAGGCCCGAGGCCGTGACCGCGAGCGTCAGCACGGCGGGAAAGCGCTTCGCCTCGTCGGCCATGCCGGTGGCGAGCGCGCCCGCGAGCGCGCCCACGAGCCCGAGACCCGCGACGGTGCGGATGAGCTCCGGGGGCAGCGCGGTGATGAGCGCGATCACGGCGCCGCCGAAGAGGGCGAAGAGCACGTAGCAGGCGGCGTAGAACGGGCCCGTCATCCAGCGCTTGGCCGGGTCGGGATGGGTGTCGGGGCCGGTGCAGATCGCGGCCGAGATCGCAGCCAAGTTCGAGGTGCTGGCGCCGAGGAACGCGGTCGCGACCGAGGCGAGGCCCGTGACCGCGAGGATCGAGCGGGTCGGAACGCGATCGTAGCCGGAGGCGCGCAGGACCGCGAAGCCGGGCAGGTTTTGCGACGCCATGGTGACGAGGTAGAGCGGCAGGCCGAGCCCGATCAGCGCCGCAGCCTCGAAGCGCGGGACGATCAGGGTCAGGGTCGAGAACGGGGTCGTCATGACGAACGGTCGGGCGAGGTCGAACCCGAACGAAACGCTGAGGCCGGCGGCCAGCACGGCGAGCACGGCCAGCGCCGGGTTGAGGACGCGGGCGACCAGGAACAGGCCGACGAGCGGCAGGACGAGGGCAGGCGAGGCTTGCGCGCTCTCGAACACCGCGACCACGAAGCGGATGATGACGCCGGCCAGCATCGCGGCCGCCACCGGAGCCGGGATGCGCTCGATCAGGCTGCCCACCGGGCGGAACGCGGCCGTGACCAGGATCAGCCCGCCTGCGAGCAGGAACGCCCCGACGGCGGATTCGATCGTCAGGCCGGTCGTGGCCGCGATCAGCGCCGCGCCGGGCGTCGACCAGGCCGTGATGATCGGCAGGCGGTGGCGGACGCTCAGGAAAGCGCTCGTCGCCATCATGGCGAGGCAGAGCCCTGCGACCCAGGACGAGGTCTGCGCCGGCGTCGCGCCGACCGCCTGCGCGGCCGCAATGATGATCGCGATCGTGCTCCCGAACCCCACGAGCGAGGCCACGACGGCCGAGGTCACGATGGAAAGGCGCAAGGACGGGGCTCCGGAGCGGGAAGCGTGACCGTTTAGACCGGGGCGAAGGCGAGATCCAGGGGGCGAACCCTCCCTCTCCCCGTTCACGGGGAGAGGGTTGGGGTGAGGGGCGGGTCGGAAAAGCGTGATGCATCCGCCTCACGCCCGTCATGGCCGGGCTCGACCCGGCCGCCTCGATGGGAAGGGCGCGCTGCCCCCGCAGCGACAGCCGTCGCGGACTTCGCCTCGGGATGGCCGGGCCGGGCCATGACACGGATGCCGCTCGCCCTACCGACCGGCCCCTCACCCCGGCCCTCTCCCCGCTGGCGGGGAGAGGGAGAATAGCGCGGGGAGAGGGGGCGCACGCCTTCCCCCGACCCGGCCCGATTCCTATGTTGGCCCGATGGCTCGCAACACGACCAACGAGGTGCCGCCCGACATCCTCGACGACGAGGAGGACGAGGGCGCGGTCACGGCGGAGGGCGGTTCCGACGTCGAGTTCGATCTCGAGGCGGACCTCGACTCGGTCGCGCGGGGCACGGAGATCATCCGCCGCTTCTGGACCACGCTCCCCAATGCGCCCGGCGTCTACCGGATGTTCGACGCCAAGGGCGACGTCCTCTATGTCGGCAAGGCCAAGAACCTGAAGAACCGGGTCGGCTCCTACGCGAGGGGCCAGGCGCATTCGAATCGCATCGCGCGCATGATCGGCGAGACGGCCTCGATGGAGTTCGTCACCACGGCGACCGAGTCCGAGGCCCTGCTGCTCGAGGCCAACCTCATCAAGCAGCTCAAGCCCCGCTACAACGTGCTGATGCGGGACGACAAGTCGCTCCCGTACATCCTGCTGACCGCCGACCACCCGGCGCCGCAGATCGTCAAGCACCGGGGCGCCCGCAAGCGCAAGGGCGACTATTACGGGCCGTTTGCGAGCGTGTGGGCCGTGAACCGCACCGTGAACGCCCTGCAGCGCGCCTTCCTGCTGCGCTCCTGCAACGATTCCTTCTACGAGAACCGCACCCGGCCCTGCCTTCTGTTCCAGATCAAGCGCTGCTCCGGCCCGTGCACGGGCGAGATCGGGCTCGACGAGTACCAGAACCTCGCCGCCGAGGCGCGCGCCTTCCTGGCCGGCAAGTCGAACGCCGTGAAGGAGCGCATCACGGCCGAGATGCAGGCGGCCGCGGAGGAACTCGAGTTCGAGCGCGCCGCCCGTCACCGCGACCGGCTCGCGGCGCTCTCCGCCACCCAGGGGGTGCAGGGGATCAACACCCAGTCGATCGAGGAGGCGGACGTGTTCGCCCTCGACGAGCAGGCCGGCCAGTTCTGCGTCGAGGTGTTCTTCTTCCGCAACTGGCAGAACTGGGGCAACCGCGCCTATTTCCCGAAGGCCGACAAGTCGATGTCGAAGGAGGAGGTGCTCGCCTCCTTCACGGCCCAGTTCTACGACGACAAGCCGGCGCCGCGCCTCGTCCTGCTCTCGCACGCGATCGAGGATGCGGAACTGCTCGCCGCCGCCCTGTCGAGCCGCACCGAGGCCCGCGTCGAGATTCACGCGCCGAAGCGCGGCGAGCGGCGCCAGGTGATCGAGTATGCCCTGCGCAACGCCAAGGAGGCGCTCGGCCGGCGGCTCGCCGACACCGCCTCGCAGCAGAAGCTCCTGGTCTCCCTCGGCCAGGCCTTCGGGCTCGACCGGGCGCCCCGGCGGGTCGAGGTCTACGACAACTCCCACATCATGGGCACGAATGCGGTCGGGGCCATGATCGTGGCCGGGGCCAACGGCTTCATGAAGCCGCATTACCGTACCTTCAACATGAAGTCCGAGGACCTGAAACCCGGCGACGATTACGGCATGATGAAGGAGATGCTGAAGCGCCGCTTCGCGCGCCTCGTGAAGGAGGAAGGGCGGAACCCTCCCCCCTCTGCGGGGGAGGGTGGCGAGCAAAGCGAGCCGGGAGAGGGGGCGTCGCTCTCCGGCAACCCCTCTCCCGCCGCCCTCCGGGGGGCACCCTCCCCCGCAGAGGGGGGAGGGGAATCGGACGACCCCGACGCCTTTCCGGCCTGGCCCGACCTGGTGCTCATCGACGGCGGAAAGGGACAGCTCGAGGCCGCGCGGCAGGCGCTCGCCGAGATCGGGATCGGCGAGGGCGAGGTGGAGCTCGTCGGCATCGCCAAGGGGCGCGACCGCGATGCGGGGCGGGAGACCTTCTTCCGGCCGGGCCAGCCCCCGTTCAAGCTGCCGCCGCGGGATCCTGCGCTCTATTTCGTCCAGCGCCTGCGCGACGAGGCCCACCGTTTCGCGATCGGCACGCACCGCGCCAAACGCAAGCGCGAGATGACCCGGAACCCCCTCGACGAGATCCCCGGCATCGGCCCGACGCGCAAGCGCGCGCTCCTGCACCATTTCGGCACCGTGAAGGCGATCCAGCGCGCCGCGCTCGAGGACCTCATGAAGGCCCCCGGCGTCAACGCCGCCACGGCGCGGGCCGTGCACGATTTCTTCCACGAGCGGGGGTGAGGGGCCCATCTCCCGCTCCCCGCGGGGCGACCCCCTCTCCCCGCGAGCGGGGAGAGGGTCGGGGTAAGGGGCCGGTCGGATGAACTCGATACATCCGTGTCCTGACCGGTCTTGTCCTGGCCATCCCGACAGGAAGGCCGCGACACCATGCCTTCGGGATCAGCACGCTCCTTTGACCGAGATGGCCGGGTCGAGCCGGGCCATGACAATGGATGCACGGAACTCCACCGACCGGCCCCTCACCCCAGCCCTCTCCCCGCGGGCGGGGAGAGGGCTGGGGTGAGGGAGACGGGTCCATCGAGGTTGACGCCCCCACCCCCGGCATGTTTCCTGCCCGGCGATGAGCGCTGCCTCCCCCACGGGCCGGTCGAAGGCCTTCAATCTTCCGAACCTGCTCACCTACGGCCGGCTCGTCGCCGTTCCGGCGGTCGTGGCGCTGCTGTTCTGGCCGGAGGACCGCTGGTCGCGCTGGTTCGCGCTCGGGGTCTTCGTCGCGGCCGCGATCACCGATTATTTCGACGGCTACTTCGCCCGCGCTTATGCGCAGCAATCGGCGCTCGGGCGCATGCTCGACCCGATCGCCGACAAGCTGCTGGTCGCGGCCTGCCTGCTGATGCTCGTGGCCGACAAGACCATCATGGGCTGGCACATCTGGGCCGCCATCGTGATCCTGTGCCGCGAGATCCTGGTCTCGGGCCTGCGCGAGTTCCTGGCCGAGCTGAAGGTCGGGGTGCCGGTGAGCCGGGTCGCCAAGTGGAAGACCGCGCTCCAGCTCACCGCGGTCGGGTTCCTGATCGCGGGACCGGCCGGCGAGACCGTGCTGCCCGGGACGATCAGAATCGGCACGGTGCTGCTCTGGGGCGCCGCGGTGCTGACGCTCTACACCGGCTGGGACTATCTCAAGGCCGGGATCCAGCATCTCGTCGACGAGTGACGGGGCCTTTGCCTGGTGCCCGTGGAGCGGACAATGCGCGTAAAACTCGTCTATTTCGCCTGGGTGCGGGAGCGGGTCGGCCGACCCGACGAGGAGGTCGACCTGCCGGACGGCGTCGCCACGGTGGCGGACCTCGTGCGCTGGCTCAAAGGGCGCGGCGAGGAATACGACTACGCCTTCGAGAACGAGGCGGTGGTGCGCGCGGCGATCGACCACAGCCACGTGAAGCCCGACGCCGCGATCGCCGGCGCGCGCGAGATCGCCTTCTTCCCGCCGATGACGGGGGGCTGAGCGAGCCCATGATCCCCGCGGTCCGGATCCAGGCCGAGGGCCATGCCCCCGCCCCGACAGGTCGGAGGGGGAGGCCGCGATGACACCGATCGTCCGGATCCAGGCGCAGGACTTCGACGTCGCAGCCGAGATTGCCGCCCTGGGCGGGGGAAGGCGCGACATCGGCGCGGTCGTGACCTTCACGGGCCTGTGCCGCGACGAGGGCGGGCGGCTCGCCGCGCTCGAGCTCGAGCATTATCCCGGCATGGCGGAGGCGGAGCTCGGGCGGGTCGTCGAGGAGGCCCGCGCCCGCTGGCCGCTGCAGGGCGTCACGGTGATCCACCGCTACGGCCGGGTCCTGCCGGGGCAGAACATCGTGCTCGTCGTCGCGGCCTCGGCCCATCGCCGCGCCGCCTTCGAGGCCGCGGAGTTCCTGATGGACTACCTCAAGACCCGCGCCCCATTCTGGAAGCGGGAGCACCTCACGGACGGGAGCATGGGCGCCTGGGTCGAGGCCAAGGAGGCCGACGACGCGGCCGCCGGCCGCTGGGCTCCGCCGGGCTGACGCGCCGGCCGGGCGCTTGACGCCCCCGCGTTCCGGGCGGAGCATCGCGGACCGCTCGTCCGGAGCCCCGACCATGCGCAAAGCGGCCCTCGCGGTCTTCCTCCTGGCCCTGTCCCCGGCCGCGGCGCACGAGCGTCCGCACGGGCCGCACTCCGCCGCCCCAGGCGCGGCGGCTCACGTCGGCCCCGGGCCGCACTCCACCGCCTCAGGGACAGCGGCTCACGTCGGCCCCGGGCCGCGATCCTTCGGCCGCGACGGCGCCGTGCTCCACCCAGCCCAGTCCCACGATCCGCTCGACTGCTATTGCCGGGCGCAGGGGCAGATCTTCGCGCCCGGCGCCACGATCTGCCTGCGCACGCCGCAGGGCGCGCGGATGGCCGAGTGCCGCATGGTCATCAACGTGATGTCCTGGGGGCTCACCGACCAGGCCTGCCCGGACTCGTGAGGGCTCCCGATCCGGCACGCCGACAAAAAAGGCCGCCGGCGATGCGGCGGCCTGAAGCTTGGGTCTCGAAACCTGTCCAACCCCGACCGGACCCGCCTTCGGCCCGATCGGTTCTTCGTCCGGGCGGCTCCCATCCGGGGCGCCCGCTCCAGGGCGGCCGAACGGGCCCTAGAGGATGCCGACGACGATCGCGGCCAGGAGGCCGAGCGAGGCGATCACCGCCGCGGCATGAAGCTTGGAAGCCCAATCGAGCTTCGCCAACAGGCCCATCCAGATCCCTCCCTGTCTGAACCTGAGGCCACGCTAACAGACGCCTGCGGGGGCGAGAAGCCCGCACGGGCCGGCGGAACCGGGGGTCGCCGCCGCCCACAATGGTTAACGCAACGTTAACCCGCTGGCCGTCCTCGCGAAAAGGAGACCCGCTCACGACTTTGTGTGGGGCCGCTCGGCGGCCTACCGGCCGGCGCGCAGGGCGGCCTCGACGAAACGCGCGGCCATGAGCGCGTCCGCATCGCGGCCGAAGCGGGCGATCACCTGCACGCCCACCGGCATCCCGGCCCCGTCCGCGAGCCCCGGCACGGTCACGCAGGGGCTGCCCATGAGGGTCCAGAGGCGGTTGAACCGCGCCTGGCCCGTGGAGCCGAGCCCGTGCGGCGCGGCGCCCGGCGCCGAGAAGGTGAGGAGGACGTCGACTGCGTCGAACACGCCCTCGAGCGCGCCCCGCGCCCGGTGGGCGGTGCGGCGGGCATCGTCGTAGGCCTGCGCCGGGAGGTCCTGCGCCGCGTCGAGCAGCCCGCCGAGCAGCGGCGGCAGCATGTCCCGGTGGCGGTCGTATTCCCAGGCGAGCGCCTGACGGGCCTCGTAGTCCTGAACCGTCGGGTGGGCATTCCAGGCCTCCGCGAGGAGCCCGGGCAGGTCGACCTCCCGCACGGCCGCGCCCGCCCTCTCGGCGAGCCGCGCCGCCTCGTCCAGGGCCGCCGCGCTCGCGGGCTCGGGCGCGCCGGCAAAATCCTGGGTCACCACCCCGATCCGCGGCGCCCCGGGGGTGCGCCCGTCGACGCGCAGGCTGTCGCGCCCCGTGATCGCCGCGAGCGCGAAGGCCGCGTCTTCCACGGTGGCGGCGAAGAGGCCCGCGGTGTCCAGGGACCACGAGAACGCCTTGATCCCGACCGTCGGGAGGATGCGGTAGGAGGGCTTCACGGCTGCGACCCCGCAATAGGAGGCCGGCCGGATCACCGAGCCGCCGGTCTGGGTCCCGAGGCTGAGGGGCACCATCCCGGCTGCGACCGCGGCGGCGGAGCCCGCCGAGGACCCGCCCGGCGTATGGGCCGTGTTGCGCGGGTTGCGGGTCTCGGTCGGATCCAGGAACGCGAAGGGCGTCGTGGTGGTCTTGCCGATGACCGTAGCGCCGGCCCGGCGGGCGAGCGCCACGACGGGCGCATCCGCCTTCGGGCGCCAGCCGGCATAGATGGGCGAGCCGCATTCGGTCGGCATGTCGGCGGTGTCGACGATGTCCTTCACGCCGATCGCGATGCCGCGCAAGGGGCCGCTCCGGCTCGCGGCGGCGGCGAAATCGGTGACCACGAAGGCGCGGATCTCCTCGTCGCCCTGGGTGATCGCGTCGCGGGAGAGGCGCAGCGCGCCCTCCGCGGTGAGCGTGCCGGCATCGATGCGGCGGGCGAGGTCGAGGAGCGAGAGCATGAGGGTCATCCGGCGGGCGTCGCCTGCCTCCTAGCATGCCGGACGGCCGGGCGCGCAAGGGCCTGGCCCTTCGGCGGACCTCGAAGGGACTGCGCGATCGCCGATGCATCCGCGAAACCGCCGGCGTTGACCCGGTCTTTACCCTCGCGCGGCATGGTCGCTTCATGCGCCGTGGGATCGTTGCGTTCGTCGTCCTGACGCTGGTGGGTCTCGTGCTCACCGGATGCGGGCTGTTCCGGTTCGAGCAGCGCGAGCCCTGGCGCGCCCAGGCCGAGCAGGCCTGCCTTCAGGCGAAGCTCGTCCAGCCCTCCGCCTACATGTCGCGCTCGTCCAAGATCGACGGGCCCGGCGCCTGCGGCATGGACCACCCCTTCAAGGTGGCGGCCTTTTCCGGCGGCAGCGTCGGGGTGAACCAGCAGGCGACGCTCGCCTGCCCGATCATCGCGACAATCGACGCCTGGCTGGAGGAGATCGTGAAGCCGGCGGCCCAGCTCTATTTCGGCACCACCGTGGTGGACCTGCGCGCCGGCTCCTACGCCTGCCGGCCGCGCAACAACCAGCGCGGGGCCAAATACTCGGAGCATGCCTTCGGCAACGCCTTCGACGTCATGGCCTTCCAGCTCGCCGACGGCCGCTCCGTCACGGTCGTGAAGGGCTGGCGCGGAGATCCGGTCGAGCAGGAGTTCCTGCGCGAGGTGTTCGTAGGCGCCTGCCGCTACTTCAACACGGTGCTGGGCCCGGGCTCGGACGCGTTCCACTACGACCATTTCCATATCGACCTCGCCCGCCACGACCCGCGCGGCGAGCGGCGCATCTGCAAGCCGCTGCTGAAGTTCGAGCCCCGGATCGAGCCGGGCGTCCCGGTCGCGCAAGGCAATCCCGCCGATCTCGCCCCGATCGATATGGAGGAGGAGGGCGCGGTCGAGGCGCCGCGGGCTGCCGCCGCCCCGGCACCGGTCTACGCGCCGCCGCGGCCCGCGGCCGGCGTTCAAGTGCCGGTCTACAAGAGCGAGCAGACCTACCGTCCGCCGGCGCCGGCCGCGGGCGTGTCGCGCCTCGACCCGTACGGCGCGCCCGCCGGCCGCGGGCCGCTGATCCTCAACGGCCACACGGTCTATTGAGGCCTGGAGCCGCCGCGCGGGCCGCTTGACCCGACTCGTGTTCCCCCACATGGTCCCGGCAGACATCTCGGGTTCGAAGCGGAGACCATCCCATGCGGCTCGCCACCGCCCTTCTTGCGGGCGCCCTGCTCCTGCCGGTTCTCGGCGCGCCCGTGCTCGGGCGCGAGATCAACCCGGCCGAGCGGCGCGAGCACGATTACGGCGCCAGCCTCCCGCCCTGCGACCACCCGGCCGTCACCGCGGACATCATGAGCGATTTCGAGACGCGCGAGAGCCGCTTCTGGAACTCGAGCCTCAAGATCGTGCAGTTCGACCGCATCCGCCAGCTCTCCTGGCGCCCGTGGGGGCTCGACTACATCCCGCGCCGCTTCTGCTCCGGCACGGTGCTGACCTCGGACGGGGTGAAGCGGCGCGTCGACTACTCGGTGCGCGAGGACCTCGGCACGATCGGGATCACCTGGGGCACGGAATGGTGCGTGTCGGGCCTCGACCGGCACTTTTCCTTCTCGCCGGACTGCAAGCAGGCGCGCCCTTGATGGCGCTCCGTGCGGGCGTTGCCCTTGCGGCCGCCCTCGCCCTGACGGCTCCGGGGTCCGCGCAATCGACCCGCGAGGACCGCGGCGCGCCCGCGGGCCGGTTCGATTTCTACGTCCTCGCCCTGTCCTGGTCGCCCGGCTTCTGCGAGGCGAGCGGCGACCTGAAGGGCCGCGAGCAGTGCCGCACAGGATCCGGCCTCGGCTTCGTGGTGCACGGGCTGTGGCCGCAGCACGAGCGCGGCTATCCCGTCTTCTGCGAGCCCTCCGGCCGCTCGGTCTCGCGTCCGGCTCTCGAGGAGGCGCAGGGCCTCCATCCCGACGAGGATCTCGCCCGGCACCAGTGGCGCAAGCACGGGACCTGCACGGGCGCGAGCCCGGCGGAGTATTTCCGCGACACGCGCCGTGCCCGCGACCTCGTCGCGATCCCCGAGAGCCTGAAGAGCCCGCGCGCCGAGACCCGCGTCCTGCCGCTCGAGATCGAGCGGGCCTTTGCCGAGGCCAATCGGGGCCTGCGCCCCGAGATGATGGCGGTCGCCTGCGGGCGGCGCGTGTTCCAGGAAATCCGGGTCTGCCTCGACCGCGACCTGCGCGGCTTCCGGGCCTGCCCGGAGGTCGACCGCGACGGCTGCCGCGCGGGCGAGATCACCGTGCCGCCGGTGCGCTGAGGGATGTCTGGCTCCGCATCGCTTCGTGCGCCGGCGCGTCCCGAGGAGGCCCGATGAACGACCGGCACACCTTTCCCACATCGGCGTCGCGGACGGTCCGATGAACGACCGGCACGCCGACTCGTCCGGATCGGGGGCGCGGGAGGATCGATGAACTACCGGCACGCCTTCCACGCGGGCAATTTCGCCGACGTGATGAAGCACGCGCTCCTGGTGCGGATCCTCGCCTATCTCCAGCGCAAGGAGACGCCGCTGCGGGTGATCGACACCCATGCGGGGATCGGGCTCTACGACCTCTCCTCCGACGAGGCGCGGCGCACCGGGGAATGGGGCGAGGGCATCGGGCGCCTCGACACGCCGTTCGCGCCGCAGGTCGAGGCGATCCTCGCGCCCTACCGCGCCGTCGTCGCGGCGGTGCGGGCGCGCCACGGGCCCAAGGCCTATCCCGGCTCGCCCGCGATCGTGCGCGAGATGCTGCGGCGCCAGGACCAGGGCGTGTTCGTCGAACTGCACCCGAAGGATCACGCCACGCTCTCGGAGCGCTACAACGCGGTCACGAACCTCAAGGTGCTGCACCTCGACGCCTGGATCGCGCTCCATGCCCTGATCCCCCCGAAGGAAAAGCGCGGGCTGGTGCTGATCGACCCGCCCTTCGAGGAGCCGAACGAGATGCAGCGGCTCGGCGACGAGCTCCTGCGCGCGGTCGCGAAATGGCCGACCGGCACCTACGCGGCCTGGTACCCGGTGAAGGACCTCGCCCCCGTCGACAAGGTCGTGAAGGCGCTCGACGCCGCCCTGGGCAGGCCGGCGCTGCGGCTCGAGCTCTACATCGACCGGCCCGACGATCCCGCGCGCCTCAACGGCAGCGGGCTCCTGGTGGTCAACCCGCCCTGGACCCTGAGGGACGAGGCCGAGACCCTGCTGCCGGCGCTCGCCGAGCGCCTGTCGCGCGGGCGCTACGGCGCCTACCGCTGCACGCGGTTCGGCGCGCCGGATTGACCGCCTGCCCGCGGCGGGGCGGTCGGGCGTCCGCAGGTCCGACCCGCGCCCGCGCCGGCACCTGTTCGAGCCTGGGCGCGCAAGTCCGCTCTGCCTCCGCGCTGGCACCTGTCGAGCCTGGGCGCGCAAGCCCGACCCGCGTCCGCGCCCATTGAGCCGGGGCGTGGCTTGGGGCAACAACGGCCGTCCTGCCTGAAGAGGAATCGCCCATGCTCACCCTCCGCTCCTCGCCCGCCTCGCCCTTCGGCCGCAAGGTCAAGATCAGCGCCGCCCTGCTCGGCCTGAAGGACCGCATCACGATCACGGATGCCGACACCCTCGACCCGTCCGATTCGATCCGGACCCAGAACCCGCTCGGCAAGATCCCGACGCTGGTGCTGGAGAACGGCGAGACGCTCTACGATTCCCGCGTCATCGTGGAGTATCTCGACCATCTCGCGGGCGGGGGCGGCGTCATCCCGGCGGGCGAGGCGCGCTTCAAGGCCCTGCGCGAGCAGGCGCTCGCGGACGGGATCATGGATGCGGCCCTGCTCCAGGTCTACGAGGGCCGCTTCCGCCCGGCCGAACGGCACGAGCCGAAATGGGTCGAGCACCAAGCCGGCAAGGTGAAGCGCGGCCTCGACTACGCGGAGGCGCATCTCTCGGCCCCGGGCCAGGCGCCGCATATCGGCCAGATCGCCCTGGCCTGCACGCTCGGCTATCTCGACCTGCGCTTCGCGGGGGCCTGGCGCAAGGATTACCCGAAGCTCGTCGCCTGGCTCGACGCCTTCGCGGCCGCCGTTCCGGCCTTCGAGGCCACGCGGGTCAAGTCCTGATCCCGCCCTGCGGTCCGGGGCGCCTCAGGGGGCACGCGGGTCAAGTCCTGAAACCTGCGCCCCGTAGAGCCTCACGGGCCGGGTCCTGACGCAGGCCCGCGCCGCAAAACGAAAAAGGCCCGGCTTTCGCCGGGCCGTTTCCGAGCAGCATCGGTGCGAGGCTTAGAACTTGTAGTTCAGGCCCACGCGCACGACACCGAACTCCTCCTCGCCGCGCACGCGCACGCCGCGGAAGCGGCCGTCGCGCTCGAGGTTCACGAGGAGGCCTTCGACCTTCGCGCTCACGTTGTTGGTGAAGGCGTACTCGACGCCGCCGCCGACCGTCCAGCCGATGCCGTCCGTGCCGAACGGGCCCACGTCGCCGTAGGCGAGACCGCCGGTGGCGTAGACGAGGGCGCGGTCGAACGCGAAGCCGGCGCGGCCGCGCACGGTGCCGAAGTAGTCGTCGCTCTCACGGCCGCGGAAGACCGTGCCGCCGGCGCGGAACCGGCCGCGCTCGCCGAGGTCGGCGTACTGGAGGTCGGTTTCGAGACCGAGCACGAACATGCCCATCTGGTAGTTGAAACCGGCCTGGCCGCCGCCGACGAAGCCTTCGCGGTCGTCGTTCAGGCGGATGCGGGCGCCGCCGATGCGGAGGTTGTCGTCGCCCGTGCCGAAGCCGTAGCCGGCGTTCACGCCGACGTAGAAGCCGGTCCAGGTGAAGAGCGGAACGGCCGCGATCGGGGCCTGGACGACGGGGGCGGAACGGCGCGGGAGGTCCGCCGCGTGGGCGGCGCCAACCATGAGGCTGGCGAAGGCGGCGCCGGTGAGGAGAAGCTTCTTCATGTTGTTACTCCAGTGGTGACTTCGATCCGGGATCCTGGGGGCATCCTGGCGGACCGTCTCGAGGCCCGAGGGGCCCTCGGGCTCGTCGCCGACCCCGGGGTTGAACCCCCCGGGTGTCCTGCGATGGCCGGCGTTATAGAGCAGATAACGTTACAGGAGTGTTGCCACAGGGCCACGGGCGCGCGGGAGAACGTGGCCATAAGGCGGCGGGACGATGGCCGCCCGGCCGCAGGACGGCCCGACGTTCCGCCGAAACCGTTCCGCGGACGGGCGTGAACCTTGGCGGTCGCCGCCGCATTTGCGGTAGGCTTGCGGCCGCACCCCCCGCGAGGAATTCGTCATGGCCCCCAACGCACTCGTGACCGGCGGCGCCCGCAGGATCGGCCGGAGCATCGTCGAGCGTCTCGCGCGGGAGGGCTACGGGGTCGCGATCCACTGCAACCGCTCCTGGGAGGAGGGGGAGGCGGTCGCAGAGACGATCCGGGCGGCCGGCGGGCGGGCCGCCCTGGTGCGGGGCGACCTCGCCGACCCCGGCACGCCGGGGCGCCTCGTCGCCGAGGCGGGTGCGGCGCTCGGGGCCCTCGGCCTTCTCGTCAACAACGCCTCCGAGTTCCACCCCGACGAGGCCGTCTCCCTCGACCTCGCCCTGTGGGACCGGCACTTCGCCGTGAACCTGCGCGCGCCGGCCTTCCTGGCGCAGGGCTTCGCCCGCCAGCTCCCGGAGGGCGAAGCCGGCTGCATCGTCAACATCGTCGACCAGCGGGTCCGGAAGCCGACCCCGCAGTTCTTCTCCTACACGCTGACGAAAGCCGCCCTCATGACGGCGACGCAGACGCTCGCGCAGGCGCTGGCGCCGCGGATCCGCGTCAACGCGGTCGGGCCCGGGCCGACCCTGCGCGGCGCGCGCCAGGAGGAGGAGGACTTCGCCCGTCAGAACGCGGCGCTGCTGCTCGGGCGCGGCCCGTCGCCGGACGAGATCGCGGACGCGGTGGTCTTCCTCGCCCGCGCCCGCAGCGTCACCGGGCAGATGATCGCGGTCGACGGCGGCCAGCACCTCGCCTGGGAGACGGCCGACGTGGTGGGAATGAAGGAATAGCCCGAGCCCGCCGGCCCTTCGCCTGGGAGAGCGCCGACGCGGTCGGGACGAAGGAGTAGCCCGCGCCCGCCGGCACCTCGCCCGGGACACCGCCGACGTGGTCGGGCCAAGGGAGTAGACGAAGGAGCCGAGGGGCCGGGTCTCAGGCCTGCAGCGCGATCGCCGAGATGAGGCGGCCGTAATCGGGCTCGCCCCGGTGGGTGGTGCGGCGGTAGCTGTAGAAGCGCTCCGGGTCCGCGTAGGTGCACAGACCCAGATTCGTGAACGCGCCGATGCCGGCGGCCGCGAGGCGCGCGCCGATGAAGGCGGGCAGGTCGAACATGGCGTGACCCTCGCGCGCGCTCGGGGCGAAGTAGCGCGCATGCGCCGGATCGGCCTCGGTGAAGCGGGCGACGAATTCCGGCCCGACCTCGTAGGCGGCTGCGCCTATCGTCGGCCCGAGCACCGCGACGATCCGCTCGCGCCTGGCGCCGAGCGCCTCCATGCCCGCGACCGTCGCCTCGAGCACGCCCGTGAAGGCTCCTTTCCAGCCCGCATGCGCAGCACCGATCACGCCGCCCTGCGCATCGGCGAACAGGACCGGCCCGCAATCCGCGGTCGCGATGCCGAGCGCGAGGCCGGGCCGGTTCGTGACCATGCCGTCGGCCTTCGGCCGTTCGCCGTGGCTCCAGGCCCGCTCGACCGTGACGACATCGGCGGAATGGACCTGGTACAGGCTCGCGAGCGCGTCCGGCGCGACGCCGAGACGGGCCGTCATGCGGCGCCGGTTCTCGGCGACATGGGCCTGGTCGTCGGCGGAGCCGACGCCGCCGTTGAGGGAGGCGTAGATCCCCTCCGACACGCCGCCCCGGCGGCTGAAGAAGGCGTGGCGAATGCCGGGCAGGCCCGCGAGCGCCGGGGCTTCGATCGCCACCGCGGCATCGTCGTCGGCGCCTCGCGCGGCCGTGCCTGCGGCGGCAGGAGCCCCGTTCGACATCGCGGAGGGTCCTCCTCGGCCCTGCGCGGGCGTGCCTGCGGAGGGAGCGTCGTCGTTCGGCATCTCAGATGTCCTCCTGATCCGTCATGGGGTTCGGCCGCAGGCCGGGCAGGGGCGGCAGGCCGGGATGGCTTATCGCCAGAACCTTGAAGAGTTCGCCCATGCCCTCCGGGTCGGTGAGGCGGCGCAGGCCCGCCTCCACCGCTTGCGCCTGCTCCGGGGTCGCGCGCGCCTTCAGGGCCTGGGCCCGCACCTCGATGCCGAGCCCGCGCAGGAAATCCCCCTGCGCCAGGGGCCCGTGCACCACGGCGCCCGCGGCAGCCGCCGCGCGGGCGAGGTGGTGGAAATCCACATGGGCGGTGAGATCGGCCTCGCCCGGCTCGGCGAGCGGGTCCGCGAAGGCGTGGGCTTTCAGGGCCTGGAGCGTGTCCCCGAAGGCGGGGCCCCAATAGCCGTAATCGATCACGAGGGCCGCGCCGCCGTCGCGGACGAGGCGGTCGGCCAGGATCCGCATCAGGGCCGCGCCGGCTTCGGGCACCTCGACGGTCGCGCCCTCCCGCGCGGGTACGGCGACCGACGGCTCCGGGGCGGGGGAGAGGCCGAAGCGGAAGCTGCCGTCCGCGCTCTCCACCACCCGCTCGTGCCAGGTGCCGGCGCGGGCCGCGAACTGGCGGATCGGCAGGGCGTCGAAGAACTCGTTGGCGAGCGCCACCATAGGCCCGGGCGGCACCGCCTCGACGTGCTCGTGCCAGGACACCTGAGCCCCGGAGGGAGCGAGCGCCGCGCGCTGGCGCTCGCGCAAGGCGGGGCTCGTCTCGACGAGGTGCACGCTCGCGCCCTCGAGCAGGCCGGGCACGCGGCGCAGAGCCCGGAGCGCGTCGACCATCAGGGTGCCGCGCCCGGGGCCGAGCTCGGCGAGGCGAAAGTGTCCCGGCGCGCCCATCCCCTGCCACACGGAAGCGGCCCACAGGCCGAGGAGCTCCCCGAACATCTGGCTGATCTCGGGCGAGGTCGTGAAATCGCCCCTCAGGCCCAAAGGGTCGCGGCTCGCGTAGTAATGCTGGAGGCACAGGCCCATGTAGCGCTCGACGGTGAGCGGGCCCTCCCTCCCGATCAGGGCGCGGATCCGATCCCCGAGCGCGCTCACGCGGAATGCGGCTCCGCGCGGCCTTGCGGCTGCGTCAGGCCGCGGACCGCGATCGCGACGATGCCGAGGCCGAAGACCAGCATGGGCATGGAGAGCAGCATCCCCATGGTGAGGCCGCCGCGCAGGATGTCGACCGAGGTGCCGAGGAGATAGCCGAGCTGGGCGTCCGGCTCGCGGAAGAACTCGCACAGGATGCGCGCCGCCGCATAGCCGATGAGGAAGATCCCCCCGACGAGCCCCGGGCGATGGAAGCCGAAGCGGCGCACCGCGAAGGCCAGGACCACGAACAGCACGAGGCCCTCTCCGAAGGCCTCGTAGAGCTGGCTCGGGTGGCGCGGCACCGCGCCGGCGTGCGGAAACACCACCGCGTGGGCGAGGCCCGGCGCCGGGCGGCCCCAGAGCTCGCCGTTGACGAAGTTGGCGATGCGGCCGAAGAACAGCCCGATCGGCGTCACCACCGCGGCCATGTCGAGGAGGCCGAGCGGGTTCAGGCCCTTGGCGCGGGCGAAGAGCGTCAGGGCCAGGACCGCGCCGAGGAAGCCGCCGTGGAACGACATGCCCCCGCGCCAGACCGCGAGAATCTCGGCGGGCCGGGCCAGGTAGGTGTCGAGGTTGTAGAACAGCACGTAGCCGAGCCGGCCGCCGAGCACGACGCCGAGCGCCACCCAGACCACGAGGTCGTCGATCTCGACCCCGGTGGGCGGGCGCAGGGGCGTCCACAGGCGCGCGTTCGCGGCGAGCCGCCGGGCATAGTACCAGCCCCCCAGGAGCCCGACCACGTAGGCGAGGGCGTACCAGCGGATCGCGAAGGGGCCGATCGCGAAGGCGATCGGGTCGATCGCGGGGAAGGGGATGGCGGGCATCGGCACGGGAGCGTGAGGGGGGAAGGGCTTCCATGCCGTGACGCACGGAGCCGGCCGCCGCAATGGCACCGAATGTCGCCCTGGCGCAAGGTCCGGGACCGGACCGGCCGTTGCAGAGCGGTCCATTCCGGCCCACATAGGTGTCACCGGACCGATCCAAGGCCCATCAGGACCGCATCATGGCTTCGACCTCGAACCGCCTCCTCGACGACCTCGCCCGCCTCGCGACCGACGCCATGGGCGCGGCGCAAGGGGTCCGGCGCGAGGCCGAGACGGTGATGCGGGCCCAGATGGAGCGCCTTCTGCGCGACATGGACATCGCGACCCGGGAAGAGGTCGAGGTGCTGCGCGACATGGTCGTGGCGGCGCGCGAGGAGAACGAGCGCCTCCTCACCCGCATCGAGGCCCTGGAGGCCCGGCTCGGCGGCACGCCGGCCGCCCCCTCCGGCGCAGCCCCGGCCCAGCCCTGAGGGGCTGAGCCCGCCTGGGGCCGCCGGCGCACCCTGCCGCAGGGTCGCGCGAGATATCCACCACAATTCCGCCATGCGGAGCGCCGATCACGCCGGTGCGCTGTGGACAGGGCAGACCGGCGCATTGTGAGCCGGCCTCGAATCTTGGACCCTGAACGGGCTTTGTAGCGCCGGAATCCCTGGCGTTATAGTCAAGACAAGACTGATTCGCGGGCGGGGCAACGGATTCAACTCATTCAGAACTTCGGGGCTTCGCGCCCAATACGCCGGCCCGTCCATCCGGCGTGGCGCGCCCCGTTCGTGCGTAGCGTCCTCTCTGACCTCGGCTCCTCGAGCCCCACGGATCGTCATGACCCAGCTTCACTTTGAGACCGACCGCTCCGAACACCCCCTCGACGTGGTGGAGCGTCTTGCCGCCCTGCGGGACTGGATCTTCGACCGGGCCGAGGCCGACGAGATGTCCGTGTCGGTGTCGGGCCGCTGGACCGACTACCACGTCGCCTTCACCTGGATCGAGGACGTGGAGGCGCTCCACGTCGCCTGTGCCTTCGACCTCAAGGTGCCGGAGCGGCGGCGCGCCGAGGTGCTCCAGCTCGTCTCGCGCATCAACGAGCAGCTCTGGGTCGGGCATTTCGACCTGTGGAGCTCGGAGAACGTGGTGATGTTCCGCCACTCGCTCCTGCTCGCCGGCGGCGCCGAGCCCACGCACGCCCAGTGCGAGACCATGCTGCGCGCCTCGGTCGACACCTGCGAGCGCTACTTCCAGGCCTTCCAGTTCGTGCTCTGGGCCGGCAAGACCGCGCGGGAGGCCCTCGACGCGGTGCTGTTCGAGACCGAAGGGACCGCCTGACCGGCTTCCGGGCGAGGGATCCCGGACCGAAGGGACGGCTTGAGCGCTCGCGGGGGCTTCTCCAGGCCGCGCGCAATCTCGACAGTTTCCGGCGAAGATGGAATAGGACGGGCCCCGGCCCGTCCTTTTTTCGTCAGGAACGCCCCATGACAGCCGCCTCGCTCCCCCGCACCCTCGTCCTCGTCGGCGCCGGCAAGATGGGCGGCGCCATGCTGGAGGGCTGGCTCGGCGTCGGCCTCGACCCGGCCGGCGTCACGGTGATCGATCCCCACGTCTCCGACGACATGGCGGGCTTGTGCCGCGCGAAGGGCATCGCCCTCAACCCGGCCGAGCCGAAGGGCTCGCCCGAGGTCGTGGTGCTCGCCACCAAGCCCCAGATGCTCGACGCCGCCGCGCCGGCCGTCGACCGGATCCTCGGGCCCAATACGCTCCTGGTCTCGATCCTGGCCGGCAAGACGGCCGCGAACCTGCGCGCCCGCCTGCCGCGGGCCCGCGCCGTGGTGCGCGCCATGCCGAACCTGCCCGCCAGCATCGGCCGGGGCGCCACCGGCGCGGCGGCGAGCCCGGAGGTGTCGGACGCCCAGCGCGCGGTCGCCGACACGCTCCTGCGCTGCAACGGCATCGTGGAATGGGTTGCTTCCGAGGACCTCATCGACGCCGTCACGGCCGTGTCGGGCTCGGGCCCGGCCTATGTGTTCCACCTGGTCGAATGCCTCGCGGAGGCCGGTGTCGCCGCGGGCCTGCCCGCGGACCTCGCCGCCCGCCTGGCCCGGGCGACGATCGAGGGCGCGGGCGAACTCCTGTTCCGCAGCGATCTCTCGCCCGCGACGCTGCGCCAGAACGTGACCTCGCCGGCCGGCACCACGGCGGCGGCCCTGGAGATCCTGATGGCCGATCGCGGCGGGATGCGCGACCTCATGCGCGACGCCGTGGCGGCCGCCAAGCGCCGCGCGGAAGAGCTGGCGGGCTGAGGGGCCGGCGGGTCCCCAGGCGCCCGATGCGGTCGAGCGTCCGGCCGGAGAACGGGCGGGCGGAGGGCCCCACGCGCCCGATGCGGCGAAGCGGCGCGAGGGCGGCCCGGTCGGCTGAACCCGCGCCCGCGCTCCCTACATGAAGGGAGACCCTCTCGACCGGAGCCCGACCATGACCGCATCCGCCGCCCCCTCGAAGCGCGAGGCCATCGTCGAGGCGCTGATGCGGCTCGCCGCCGACCGGCCCTGGAGCGACATCGAGATCACCGACATCGCCCGCGAGGCCGGGGTGAGCCTGATCGAGTTCCGCGACCTCTTTCCCTCGAAGGGCGCGGTGCTCGGCGGCTTCTCGCGGGTGATCGACCGCCGCGTGCTCGAAAGCATGACCGACGAGCTCGCCGACGAGCCCGCACGGGAGCGCATGTTCGACATGGTGATGCGCCGCCTCGACGCGCTCGCCCCCTACAAGCGGGCCCTGCGGCGGATCGCCTTCGCGCTGCGCCAGGACCCGCTCTCGCTCGCGGCGCTCAACCGGGTCGCCCTCAACTCGCAGCGCTTCATGCTCGCCGCCGCCGGGATCTCGACGGAGGGCCACCTCGGCGGCCTGAAGCTGCAGGGGGCGGTGCTCGTCTTCGGCCGCACCCTGGAGACGTGGCTCGACGACGAGGATCCGGGGCTCGCCCGCACCATGGCCCGCCTCGACCGCGAGATTCGCCGCGGCGAGCGCATCCTGGAGCGCGCCGAGGATTTCCGCCGCCTCACCGCGCCGCTCCGCATCCTCGGCCAGGCGCTCCTGGAACGCGGCCGCCGCCGGGGCGAGCGCATGCGCCGCGACCGCTTCGAGGACGAGCCCCGCGACGACATGCGGGACCCCGCGGCTGCGATCTGAGGGACTTGCGCGGCGCCACACCAGCGCCGTCGCGGTCGAGACGGATGCGCCCCTGCGGCTCCGCCCCTACAGCAGCGCCATCGCGGTCGAAACGACGAGGATCGCCGCGAAGGCGAGGTTGATCCGCCGCGACAGGACGGGATCGCTCAAGGCGCGCGAGAGGGCGGCGCCGGCGACGAGCCAGGCCGCATGGATCGCGACGATCATCGCGGTCAGAGCCGCGACCTTGAGGGCCGCCTCGGCGCCGGGCGCGAGGCCGAGGCTCGTGCCGGAATAGACCGCCGCGATCGCAAGCCACGCCTTCGGGTTGGCGGCGGCGAGCCCGAACCCGCCCGCGAAGGACGGCGCCCGGGCCGTGCCGGCGCCCGACAGCGGCGGCGCGGTCGCGATCCGGACCGCGAGATAGAGGATGTAGAGGCAGGATCCCGCGAGGAGCAGCGGCGCGAGGCCGGGCACGGCCGCGAGCGCCGAAGCGACGCCCGTGGCGACGGCCGCCAGGACCGCGACGGTGCCCGCGACGAGGCCGGCCCCGTAGGGCAGGGCGCGGCGCCAGCCGAAGGCGGCGCCGACCGCCGTCAGGCTGGTGGTCGAGGGGCCGGGGCTCCCCATCACCACGAGGGCGGCGAGGAGAAGCGAGGCGAGAGGGCCCCAGAGCCCCGCCGACGGCACAGCCTGCGCCATGGTCCGAATTCCTGTAAGCTGCCGCGATGGCGGGACATCTGGACCGGAGCGGGCAGCGGCGTCTTGAAGGCTTGTGCGACTGCGCCTCCGCTTCGCGAAAGGCAAGCCGTGACCGGCAAGGCGGCCTCTCCCGGAAGGAAGCGGACGGTGATGGGAGACGTGAGTCTCGAAGGTTTGCGCGAGCGGCCCTCGGGAGCGGAGAGCCGCATCCGCATCGCCCCGGCGGCGCCGGGGCTCGAGCGCGCCGCCGCGCGTCTGCGCGGCCGGGCCTTCGCGCCGCACCGGCACGACATCTATGCGATCGGCCTCACCCTGTCCGGCGTCCAGACCTTCACCTATCGCGGCGCGCGGCGGCATGGCCTGCCGGGTCAGATCCATGTGCTCCACCCCGACGAGACCCATGACGGCGCCGCCGGCACGGACGAGGGCTTCGGCTACCGCATCGCCTATGTGGATCCGGCGCTGATCCAGGCGGCCCTCGGCGGCCGCCCTCTGCCGTTCGTCGCCGACCCGGTCGTCACGGCGGCGCCGCAGGCCAGCGGCCTCTCGGCCCTGTGGCGGGTCGAGGATCCGCTCGACGAGCGCGAGTGCGACGACCTCGTCGTCGCCCTGGCCGATGCGCTCGCGGCCTGGGCCGGCGCCGCTCCCGTCCCGGCGGCACGGCTGCCGCTCGCAGGCTTGAACCGCGTGCGCGACCTGATCGCCGCCGACCCCGCCCGGCCCCTTCCCATGGAGCGCCTGGAGCGCGAAGCCGGCCTCGACCGCTGGTCCCTGGCGCGCGGGTTCCGCGCCGCTTTCGGGACGAGCCCGAGCGGCTTCCGCACCATGCGCCGGCTCGACCGGGCCCGCACCCTGATCGCGACGGGAACGCCCCTCGCCGAGGCCGCGTTCGCGGCGGGCTTCGCCGACCAGAGCCACCTGTCGCGGCAGTTCAAGCGGGCCTACGGCGTGACGCCTGCGCGCTGGGCGGCGCTGACGCGCGCTCCCGAAGAATGAGCGGGTTCGCGCGGGCAGCCGCACGGGGGCGCGGCCCCGCGAAACGACGGGGCTCACCCGGGCGGCCGCACCGGGGCGCGATTCTCGAGGATGAGCGGGTTCACGCCGGCAGCCGGACCGTGGCGCGCAGGCCGCCGAGCGGGCTGTCGTTGAGCGTGATGTCGCCCCCGTGCGAGCGGGCGATGTCGCGGGCGATGGCGAGCCCCAGCCCCGAGCCGCCCTCGTCCTGGTTGCGGGCCTCGTCGAGGCGCACGAAGGGCTTGAACACCTCCTCGCGCAGGTCGGCCGGGATGCCGGGGCCGTCGTCGTCCACGTGGATCACGAGCCAGCGGGTCTCGTGGTCGGCCGAGATCGCGATCCTCTCGCCGTGCCGGGCCGCGTTGGCGACGAGGTTGAAGAGGAGGCGCCGGAAGGCGTCCGGGCGCACGGTGATCATCGGGTCGCCGACGAGGTCCACGTCCGTGACGTGGCCCTGCCGCTCGGCGTCGGCCCGGAGGTCCTCGAGGAGCGTGCGCAGGTCGGTCGTGACCGCCTGCTCGCCGGTGTCGCCGCGGGCGAAGGCCAGGTAGCCCTCGAGCATCCGGCTCATCTCGTCCACGTCGCGCTTGAGGTCCTCGACCTCGGGGGTCTGGGCGAGGAGCACGAGCGAGAGCTTGAAGCGGGTCAGGATGGTGCGCAGGTCGTGGCTGACCCCGTTCAGCATCTGGGTGCGCTGCTCGATGGTGCGCTCCACGCGCCGCTTCATCTCGATGAAGGCATGGCCGGCCTGGCGCACCTCGCGCGCCCCGCGCGGGCGGAACTCGACCTCGCGCCCCTTGCCGAAGCTCTCGGCGGCATCCGCCAGGCGCAGGATCGGGCGGATCTGGTTGCGCAGGAACAGGATCGCGACCCCGAGCAGCACCAGCGAGGAGGCCATCATCCAGACGAGGAAGATGTGCGAGTTCGAGGCGTAGGCCTGGCTGCGCCGGGCGATCACGCGCATGACGCCCTGGTCGAGCTTGACCCGGATCTCGATGAAGTTCGAGCGCCCGACCGTGTCGGTCCAGGTCGGCTGGCCGATCTGGCGCCGCAACTCGTCGGTCAGGGCCTCGTCGAGGATCGAGAAGAACGGCTTCGGGCCGGGCGGCGGCAGCTCGGTGTCGCGCAGGATGTCGACCTCGAGCTGGAGCCGCTCGGAGGCGATGCGCGCGAGCGTCGCCGCGTCCCGGTCCTGGGGGTAGCTCTGGTAGATGTCGATGAGGGCCGCGACGTCGGCGGTGACGGCTGCCGAGAGGCGCCGCGTCACGAGCTGCCAGTGCCGCTCCATGAAGGAATAGGCGATCACCGATTGCAGCAGCACCACGGGCGCGATGATGATGATGAGCGAGCGCGCGTAGAGGCCCTTCGGGAGCAGCCCCGCGAGCCAGCGGCGCAGGCTCGTGAGGGGCGCGAGCCGCGGACCTCTCAGGACGCCGCGCAGGGTCATCCGCCCGGGCGGGCGGGCTGCGGGCGCTCCTGCGGCGTCGATCGGCCTCGGGACGTCGTCGCGGGCGCCGGGGGCGGTCATCGGTCGACGACGAGGCGGTAGCCGATGCCGCGCACGGTCTGGAGGTAGACCGGATTGGCCGGGTCGGTCTCGATCTTGCGCCGCAGGCGGTTGATCTGGACGTCGACGGTACGCTCGTTCGCCGCGATGCCGGAGCCGGAGAGCTCCTCGCGCGCCACGTTGCCGCCGAGGCGCGCGCCGAGGATGGTGAGGATCTCGCGCTCGCGCTCGGTGATGCGCACCGCCTCCTCGTCCCGGCGCAGCTCGCCGCGGTCGAAACGGAAGCTGAACGGGCCGAAGCGGACGCTCTCGGGCGCGGCCTCGACCGGGCGCTCCTCGGACGGAGCCGCGCGGCGGATGATGTTGCCGAGGCGCAAAAGCAGTTCGCGCGGCTCGAACGGCTTCGAGAGGTAGTCGTCGGCGCCGATCTCGAGCCCGGTGACCCGGTCCGCTGCCTCGGCCCGGGCGGTGAGCATCAGGATCGGGACGCGGGAGCGCTCGCGCACCTTGCGGGCGTAGTCGAACCCGGTCTCGCCCGGCATCATCACGTCGAGCACGAGGGCGTCGAACAGCAGGCTCTCGGACTTGGCGCGGGCCTCCGCCGCGCTCGCGGCGGTGGTGACGCGGTAGCCGTGCTCGCCGAGGAAGCGGGCGAGAAGGTCGCGCAGGCGCCGGTCGTCGTCGACGACGAGGACGTGCGGGGCGTGGTCCGGGATCTCGACCCGGGCGGAATCGGTCACCGGGAGGCTCCCGTGCTCACGCCTTGTCCCCTGCGGCGAGCACGATCCGCTCCACGTGGTCCCGGTCGTCGGCGTCGATCATGGCGAGGAAGAACCGGCTTGCGGCCTCGCGCGTGCCCTCGGGCATGGAGGCGAGCGCGCGCATGATGCGCCGGGTCTGGAGCCGGGCGAGCTTGACCGCGAGCTCGTGGCCCTGCGGCGTGGTGTGGAGCAGGCGCTGGCGCCGGTCCGTGGTGCCGGTGCGGCTGTCGATGAACTCCTTCTCGATCAGCTCCTTGAGGACCCGGTTGAGGCTCTGCTTGGTGATTCTCAGGATGTCGAGCAGCTCCGCGATGGTCAGCCCCGGCTGGCGGTCGACGAAGTGGAGCACCCGGTGGTGCGCCCGGCCGAAGCCGTACTCGGCCAGGATCCGGTCGGGATCGCTCACGAAATCCCGGTAGGCGAAGAAGAACAGCTCGATGAGGTCGTAGGCCGGCGGCTCGGCGGGGATCTCCTCGCCCGGGGCCGGCCTCCTGAAGGCGGCTTGACTCACGTCCGTCACGCTGATCCTTATTTAAGTCAGTGATGTTGACATATCTCAGGCGGATTGTTACACGTCAATCGGCTCCTGCGAAACGAACGAACCATAGACCGCCCCGGCGCAGCAGCAAATTTCAAAGGACCGGACGGTCGACGTTGAAGACGAGCTTGAGGAGACGAGCGATGGCGACCCCCTTCGATCAACTGGACGGCTGGATCTGGTACGACGGCCAGCTGGTGCCGTGGAAGGACGCCAAGCTCCACGTACTCTCCCACGCGCTCCATTATGCCTCGAGCGTGTTCGAGGGCGAGCGCGCCTATGGCGGCGAGATCTTCAAGTCGACGGAGCATTCCGAGCGCCTGCGGAAATCGGCTGAGATCCTCGATTTCGAGATCCCCTACAGCGTCGCCGAGATCGACGCGGCGAAGCGCCTGGTGCTCGAGAAGAACGGGCATCGGGACGCCTATGTGCGCCCCGTCGCCTGGCGGGGCTCGGAGATGATGGGCGTCGCGGCACAGGCCAACACGATCCACCTCGCGATCGCGGCCTGGGACTGGCCGAGCTACTTCAACCCGGCCGAGAAGATGAAGGGCATCCGCCTCGACATGGCCGAGTACCGCCGCCCGGATCCCGCGACGGCGCCGTCCGCCGCCAAGGCCGCGGGCCTCTACATGATCTGCACGATCTCGAAGCACCGCGCCGAGCGTAAGGGTTATGCGGACGCGCTGATGCTCGACTGGCAGGGCCGCGTCGCGGAATGCACCGGCGCCAACGTGTTCTTCATCCGCGACGGCGTGGTCCACACGCCGACCGCCGATTGCTTCCTCGACGGCATCACCCGCAAGACCGTGATCGATCTCGCGAAGCGCCGCGGCTTCGAGGTCCAGGAGCGGCGGATCATGCCGGACGAGCTGGAGAGCTTCAACGAGTGCTTCATCACCGGCACCGCGGCCGAGGTGACGCCCGTCTCCGAGATCGGCCCCTACCGCTTCCAGCCCGGCAACATGACCAAGGTCCTGCTGGAGGATTACGCCCAGGAAGTGCAGCCGAAGGCGAAGGCCGCGTAAGCGCCGCCCCGTCCGTTCCGTATCAGGAGAGAGGCCGCCTTCCGGGCGGCCTCTTTGCTTTCCCGGCCTCGTCCGAACTCCGGCCCCCTGCCGGACGCGGGATGATGCCTCCTCGCCGGGCTCCGCCGCACCCCGCTTACATCGCATGCACTCGTTCGCAGGGGGCCCTGAGAACGCGCACCCTCGCGGCCGGCTGCGTTGCAGCCGGACCCGCGGCCGCGGCATCGGAGGAGACGGGGCAGGACCCGGATCCGGGACCGAGTCCGTTCGGGGGCGTCAGGGCGTGGCCGTCACGGAGAGCGCGTCATCAGATCGAAGACGCACGTTTCGTTGTTACGCAGCAGGGCGATGCCGCTCTGGTTGCCCTGGGAATTGTTGGTCGTGTATTCCAGCACCTGGGTGCTGGTGTTCCAAACGACCTCTTTCACCGACCCGCGCCGGATGACCGTATTTTCCGGCTTGGGAACGCCGGCATAGCACCAGAGTGCGCACGGGACGTCCCTCGGGCAGGTCATCTTCGTCGCGTCCTGAGCCAAAGCGGGAAGGGCGACACTGCTCGCGATCAGCGCTGCCGATAGGGCCAATCTCATGTGATCCACTCCCGTTTTCTGGCCCGTCAGCTTGAGGCGGATACACGTTCTTGGCAATGGCCCCGAGGCCTCTCCGGAGGCCCCGGGGACGGCGACCGACGGCCGGCCGCTCGGGAACCCCTCCGCTGCTCCCGCGTTCCTGAATGAGAACATATCGTGAACGAGAAGGAGCACACCATGGCGCAGACCGCCAAGGCCAAGGGCCGTCCCGAGAGCCGGCCGGACGCCGAGAATCCGAAGGCCAACCCGGACCAGACCTCGAACCAGATCAAGGATCCGGCGGATTGGGTCACGGGGCACGAGCCGATGACCGGCGCGCAGGCCTCCTACCTCAAGACGCTCTCGGAGCAGGCGCACGATCCGAAGGCCTACGACGCGGAGCTCGACAAGGCCGAGGCCTCCAAGCGCATCGACGACCTCAAGGAGAAGACCGGGCGCTGAGGCGTGTGCCACTGCCGGCGGTTTCACGAAGGGCGGCCCGGGCGACGGGCCGCCTTTTCCGCATCCGCGCAGGGCCCGGCCGGGGCGGATCCTCTTCAACCGGCGGGGGGGTATCCCCATATCTCGGTCGTGGGCCTCAGGGCCCCGAAAGGGTGAACGACACATGATGAATCTTCGGTCCCGCCGCAGCCGTACCGGCATGGTGCTGGCCGCGGCTCTCGTGCTCGCCGCCGGGGTCGCCGAGGCGCGGGTCGGCCGCGGCGGCAGCTTCGGCTCCCGCGGCGGGCGCACCTACGACGCGCCTCCCGTGACCCGGACCGCGCCGGCGCCCGCCTCGCCGATCCAGCGCTCGCAGGTGCCGAACACCGGTCCCGCGATCCAGCGCCCCGGCGTGCCGCCGGCCTCCGTGGCGCAGCCGCGCCGCTTCGGCACCGGCTTCATGGCGGGCCTGTTCGGCGCCGGCCTCCTCGGCATGCTGTTCGGCGCCGGCTTCTTCGGCGGCCTGGCCGGCCTCGGCTCGATCCTGGGCTTCCTGATCCAGCTCGCGCTGGTGGCCCTCCTGGTCTCCTTCGCGCTGCGCTGGTTCCGCCGCCGGCAGCAGGAGCCGGCCTTCGCGGGTCCGCAGGGCCACGCGCGCGCCGGCCTCGGGGCCTCCGTGCCGCCGGCCGCTGCTGCGACGGGCGGCGGCCTCGGCGCGGGTCTCGGCGGCGCGCTCGGCGGGCTCACCCGTCAGGCCGCGCCGCAGCGGCGCCGGGGCGGGGACGAGGTCGGCTTGAATCCGGCCGACTTCAACGCCTTCGAGCGCACGCTCCAGGACGTGCAGGCCGCCTATTCCCGCCAGGACGTGGCGGCCCTCTGGGGCCTCGCGACCCCGGAGATGGCCGGCTACATCCAGGAGGAGCTCAACGAGAACGCCCGCAACGGCGTGATCAACACCCTGCGCGACGTGCGACTCCTCCAGGGCGACCTCGCGGAGGCCTGGCGCGAGGGCGCGGCCGACTACGCCACCGTGGCGATGCGCTTCTCCGCGGTCGACGTGACGGTCGACCGCGCCAGCGGCCGGGTGGTCGACGGCGACCCGACCCGCGCGAGCGAGGTCACGGAGCTCTGGACCTTCCGCCGCGACCGGGGCGGCTCCTGGAAGCTCTCCGCGATCCAGCAGGCCTGAGGAACCGCACGTCCAAGAAACCCAAGGCGGCCGGTGGCGAACCGGCCGCCTTTTTCTTGGGGCTTGGGCTTCTCGGAGCCGGGGCGGGGACCTGTCACAGGGGCGGATCGGAACTGCCCCTCACGGGGCCGGTTGACCCCTGGAGACCGTCACCCGATCGAGGGAGGAAAGTCATGGCGAATCCCGGCCTGCCCGTTCCCGATTCCGGGCCGTCCGTGCCCGGCGTTCCCGGCGGCGACCCGCTTCCCGGCGGCCGGCTCCCGGGCGAGGAGCCCCCGGCGCCCGACGACGAGATGCCCGACATCGGCCCCACGGGCCCCCGCACGCCCTATCCCGTCAGCGACCCCGGGATCTCGGACCCCGCGGGCCCGGGCTCGGAGCCGGACTACCTGCCCGGCGGCCCGACGAGTCCCGGGACGCGGCTCTAACCACTTAATCCCTCCCCCCTGGAGGGGGAGGGTGGCCTCGCGAAGCGAGGTCGGGAGAGGGGGTGCGTCGCGGCAGCGACGCTCGCGAAGCGATCTCTTCTGCTTTCACTGAGGGTGGCCCTCCCCCTCTCCCGACCCCTGCTCACGCAGGGGCCACCCTCTCCCTCCAGGGGAGAGGGGGAAGGCGGGTTAGACCTCGATGATCCCGTACGGCTTGCCGTTCGGCTTCTCGATGAAGCGCGCCACGTTGAAGACGCGCTGGCCGCCGGGCGTGCGGCCCTCGTAGCGGCCGCGATGGGCGTGGCCGTGGACGATGGCGCTGACCTGGAAGCGGTCGATGGTCTCGGCGAGGCGCGAGGAGCCGAGGAAGGGGTAGATTTCCAACGGTTCGCTCTCGATCGTCTCGGTGATCGGCGCGTAGTGCAGGATCACCATGGAGCGCTTGGCCCGCACGGTCCGCATGGCGTTCTCGAGCCGCATGGTCTCGTTCATGCTCTCGGTCACGAACTGCTTGATGGCCGGCTCCCCGAACGAGCCGAGCATGCGCCGGCCGAACCCGCCCGCGAATCCCTTCACGCCCACGAAGCCGACGCCGTCGATCTCGGTCGACTGCCCGTCGAGGAGGCGCATGCCGGTGTCGCGCAGGATCCGCGCGACCTCCTCCTGGCAGCCGCATTCGTAATCGTGGTTGCCGAGCACGCCGACGACGGGAATCGAGCAGGCCTTGAGGTCCTGGGCGAGGAGCTCCGCCTCCTTGGGCTTGCCGAGATCGGTGAGGTCGCCCGCGAGCACCAGCACGTCGGCCTCGCGCGAGATCTCGCCGAAGAGCTCGCGGAAGGAGGCCGAGCCGTCCTCGCGGATGTGAAGATCGCCCATGGCGGCGATCCGCATGGGGCCGTTGGCCGGGGCGGCGCCATCGGGAGACGCCTGGTCTTTGCTCTTTCCGCTCATTGCCGGATCCCTGATGCGGATTGCGATCCTGCGGGAGGCCGCGTGCGGGCGCGCGGCCTCGATCGATGCGCCATGGGACCCCGCCGCCCATGCCCAGTCCGAAGGCCGGGGTGCGCCTGCGTCGCGACGGCGGTTCGCCCTGCGACGTCACCGAAGCGTCTCCGGGTCAGTCGATGCGCCACTCGCCCTCGCCGCCGACATCCGCGAAGCCCCATTCCTTGACGTCGATCTCGTAGTCGATGCGCGAGAACATGCGCCCGCGGCAGACCTTCATCTGCGGCGGCGGCAGGTCGCGCTGGTTCGTGAGACGGTCGAGGAGCTCGTCCATCACCCAGCGCGGGACGTTGTCGCGCTCGGTCGGGTAGATCCAGCGGAAGTTCAGGAGGTGGATGAGCAGCACCTCCCAATGGACCTCCATGTAGGCGAGGAGCTGGTGCCAGTCGATCTGGTCGTGCGCCTTGAGGATCGTGTGGGCGACGTCGGCGCCGTCGTAGCGGTGACGGAGCTGGATGAAGCACTTCGACCACACGAGCTCGGTCGGGCCCACGATGCGCACCGGCGAGCCGAAGACGTCGATCTGGCGCGCGTTCTCGAACCAGAGATCGCCGATCGGCATGGTGCCGTTGGAGGAGGCGAAGATCACGTCGAAGAAGTGCTGGCCCTTGAAGACCTTGCCGAGCCAGCGCTCGTCCTCGACCTCGATCGCGTAGCCGAGGCTCTTGAAGTGGGACAGGATGCGCGGGTAGTCGCCCGCCTTGCAGAAGATGTCGAGATCCTTGGTGGGCCGCGTGATGCCGGTATAGGCGGAGAGCGCGTAGGTGCCCGCCAGCATGAAGGGCAGGCCCATCGCGTTCAGCTCGCGCAGCGCCTCGGCGTAGAAGCCCTCGGCCTCCGGATTCTTGAGCGTGGGCTCGGCCTTGGCGTCGATGATCGGCACCGTGGGGTGGAAGTTCGGGGCTGCGGCGGAAGGGGGAGAGGTCATCCGGTCTCGTCCGAAGCGCAGCCGTGACGCGCCGCGCGTTCGACAACAGAAACGGGTCGCGGAAGTTCCGCGGGGCGCCCCGGGCTCGAGCGAGGCCCCGGAGCCCGACGGGACGCGTCGCCGGCGGAGAGGCGAGCGCGGCCGTGCGATGCGTCAATGCCCGCCGAGGGAGGAGCGGAAGTCGGCCGGGCTGTCGGGGATGAGTTCAGGTCCCGCCGAGGGAGGTGGATGTCGGCCGGGCCGTCGGGGATGAGTTCAAGTCCCGCCGAGCGCAGCGTGGATGGAGGTCGGGCCGGCGGGGATGAGGTCAGTGCCCGCCGAGGGAGGTGCGGATGTCGGTCGGGCTGTTGAGAATCTCGGTGAGGCTCTGGGCGATGTGGCGGGCCTCGTCGTCCTTGAGGCGCAGCATGAAGGGCGGCAGGGGGGCGGCCTGGAGCGAGAGCACCGCCTGGCCGTTCTCGTCCATGCCGACGTCGATCGTGGGCGAAGTGACGTCGAGCATCTCCTCCAGGGCGGCGCCGGAATCCTCGATCTCGCCGATGACGGTGAGGAGCTGGCCCACCGCCTTCACGAGCGAGCGCGCCGCCTGCGGGTCCATCACGACGGCCGTGGACTGGTCGCCCTTCTGAAAGGCGAGCTGGATGTTGTTGCCCTCGAGCGTGACGGAGATGCCGGCCATCGGTCCTTCGGTCCTGTTCTTGATCCCACCATATGGGGTTTCGCGGGCACGAAGGAAGGTTGCAGGCACCGCCGGAGGGTTGCGGAGGGCCACACCGGCCCCGCGGACCCGCGCCCGCCGGGACTGCCGCCGCCCGCGGCCTCGCGGCGACTTGCCTCACCCCGGAAGGCGCGAACACGGCGGCGCCCGCGGCGTTGCGGGAGGGCAGGACATCCAGCGCGAGGACCCCGATGGCATCGATGCAGGGCTTGAGCGACAAGGCGATGGCGGTGTTCGCCTTCGCGGCCTACCATCAGCTCGACAGCGGGCAGAGGGTGTCGAGCGTCGTGCGCCGCGACGGCGCCGGCCACCACGCCGACCGGGAGGTGATCGCCGAGCTCGAGGCGCGCGGCCTTGCCACCGCGGACGACGCCGCGATCAGCTTCACGCCGGACGGCGAGGCGGCCCTCGAGCGGGCCGTGCAGGGACTGAAGCGGGCGCTCGGCGCCTGAAGGACCCGCCCGTGAACGGGGGGCGCCCCCGGCCTCCGCGCGCCCCTGCGGCGGCGGCCCGGCCCCGAGCCTTGCCTTGCAATAGCCCCACTCGACCCCTATCTGATGACGTATCGACATTTGGCCGGACGACTGGGCCGCTTCGCACTGCCGGGCGCACGTTCAGACTTCGCTTCCCAAAGATCGACGAACTGGGCGGCCCCGCGCGATCGGCGCTCCGGCCCGCCCGCGATGCACCCCAAGCAGTGACGAGGACTTCCCATGAGCACGGGTACCGTGAAGTGGTTCAACGAGCAGAAGGGCTACGGTTTCATTCAGCCTGACGATGGCGGCAAGGACGTGTTCGTCCACATCACCGCGGTCCAGCGCGCGGGCCTCACCGGCCTCGCCGAAGGCCAGAAGGTCACCTACGAGCTCGAGACCGACCGCCGCACGGGCAAGCAGTCCGCCGGCAACCTCAAGGTCGACTGATCGCGAACCGGGAGCGTGGATCCGTCCGCGCTCCCTCCGATGCGAGGGCCGGCCCATCGGCCTGACCCTCGCCCAAGCCCCCGGAGGGGGGCTGCCCGCGCCGGAACGCCAGGCGCCGCGGCGCACGAGAGCCTCTCCACGAGGCTGCGCCCCATCACCAACGAAAAGAGACAAGATGAATTTCGCTTTCACCCGGAGAAACGTCTCCGGGAGGCGGGCCGAGCAGGCCCGATTCCGCGTCGAGCGGCTCACCCGCGGCCAGACCGGCACCGAGGTGGACGTCAGCCACCTCATCGACCGCACCTACGCCTACCATTCCGCCCGGGAGCTGCACTGGCATCTCGCCGACCGCTTTGGGCTCGACGTCCAGGAGATGACGCTCCAGAGCCGCTGAACCGGAACGGTCGCGTTTTCACCCGGACCGGACGGTCCGGAACCGGAGCGGGGGCGCCCTTCGAAGGAAGGCGCCTCCGCGTTGTATTGACACGGACGTGTTCGGCGTGCGGGTTGACGGCTTCGCCTTCGGCGCGCATTGACCGGTTCCGTGAGCGGGTTGACGGCACAGCCGGCGGCGCGCATTGACCGGAGCGCGGACACGTCCACGGGACCTCGGGGCCGGCGCCTCGCCGCTCCCGCCGAGCCGCCGACCACAGAATTCAGGATACCGATGGCCAAGGAAGAACTGATCACCTTCGAGGGTCTTGTGACCGAGATCCTGCCCGATGCGCGCTACCGCGTGCAGCTCGAGAACGGGCACGAGATCGTGGCCTACACGGCCGGCAAGATGAAGAAGAACCGCATCAAGACGCTCGCGGGCGACCGCGTGACCGTCGAGATGTCGCCCTACGATCTCGAGAAGGGCCGCCTGATCTTCCGCCACAAGGACGGCCCCTCGGGCGCCCCGCGTCCGCCCGGACAGCGCGGCAACCCGCAGTTCCGCCGCCGCTGATCCGGCCCCTCGACCCCGAACGCCCTGCCCCTCGCGGTGCAGGGCGAGCGCGTGGATGGCGCGGCGCCAGCCCTCCTCGGGTCAGCTCTCCTTGGGCTCGAAGGTCATCGCGGCCCCGTTCATGCAGTAGCGCAGGCCCGTGGGCTGCGGCCCGTCCTCGAAGACGTGGCCGAGATGCCCGCCGCAGCGGCTGCAATGCACCTCCGTGCGCACCATGAAGAACTTGCGGTCCTCGGACGTCCCGACGGCCCCCGGGATCGGCTGGTAGAAGCTCGGCCAGCCCGTGCCCGAGTTGAACTTCGTCTCCGACGAGAACAGCTCCTGCCCGCAGCCCGCGCACACGAAGGTGCCGGGCCGCTTCTCGCGGTCGAGCGGGCTCGTGCCGGCGCGCTCCGTTCCGTGCTCGCGCAGGACGTAATAGGCCTCGGGCGACAGGCGCTGCCGCCACTCCTGGTCGCTCAAGGCGACCGGATAGGCCTCGCCCTCGTGCCGGTCGCCGGACGAGTTGCCGAACAGCTTCGACAGGCTCTCTCCCAGGGTGCGTTGCGTCATCGCCGGATCTCCCGCAATTGTCGGTGGCTTGCGCCCCTATATGGGATCGCGACCCGGCATTTTGCAGCGGACCGATACCTTCGGATGCCGTGCCGGCGGCAACCGAAGTCGGCGGCTATTTCCTGATGGGCTGACGCCCGGGCTCCGACCGGCTCGGCATGGACGCGCCCCGTCGCGACCGGCGGCTGTCCCGTGAGGGGCTGACGCGCCCCGGCGGTCAGCGCTTGTCCCGGCCGAGGAGGCCGCTCGCCAGCACGACCCCGAGGGTGGCGGCCGCAAGGCCGAAGACCGCGGCCGCGTCCGGCCATTCGCCCAGGACCGGGATCGCGAGCAGGGCCGCGAGCACCGGCCCGAGCGGCGAGACCGCGGCGGCCCGGGAGGCGCCGAGGCGGTCGATCGCGAAGCCGTAGAGCACGATCGCGGCGACGCCCGAGAGCGCGCCCTGGAGCAGGGCCTGCACCACGACCGCGCCCGCGAGTCCCTGCGCCAGCGCGGCGGCGAGCGCCGGCGCCCCGAAGGGCGCGAGCAGGATCACCGACCAGACCCCGACGAGCGCCGCGCCTTCGGCCGGCGAGAGCCCGCTGCGGCGGTAGGCATGGGTGTAGAGGCCCCACAGGAACGCACCGGCGAGGAGGAGGGCATGCCCGCGCCAGGCGCCGCCCGCACTGTCGAGGAGCCCGCGCCCGGCGATGCTCGCGATTCCGAGCGCGATCAGCCCGAAGCCGAGGAGACGCCAGCGCCCGAGCCGCTCGCCGAACAGCACGAGCCCGATCAGCGCCACGAAGAGCGGCATGGTGCCGGGCAGGAGCGGGCCCACGTCGGCCGCGGGCGCGAAGCGCATGCCGGTCGCCACGATGAGGAAGAACGGCGCGCCCGAGCCGAGGAGGCCGAGCGCCACCAGGGGCGGCAGGCGGCGCGGCACGAGCCCGGTGCGCCACCAGAAGGGCGCGAGCACGAGAGCCGGCACGCCGAAGCGCAGGATCCCGATCGCGCTCGGGGGCAGGTCGTGGGTCACCGCGTGGCGCGTGCCGACCATCCAGAGCGCCCAGATCACCACCGTACCGAGCGCCGCGAGCCAGGCGGGGAGCCGGCGGCCGCGGGCCGGCGGCAGGGCGGAGGTGGAGAGGGCGGCGGTGTCGGACATGCGGGCCTCCGGATCGGCAACCATGCGGGAGCGGCATCATCGCGCCGGAGCCCGGGGCATGTCCTTGCGAAGTTCTGTTGCGGAGTCCTGGGATCTTGGCAGATGATTGCGCGGGACGGCATACCGGAGGCGCAGCGTGCCCTACATCGCCCTCGACGCGATCGATCTCCGCATCCTCGGATCCCTCCAGGAGGACGGCAGGCTTACCAACAACGACCTGGCCGACCGCGTCGGCCTGTCGCCCTCGCCGTGCCTGCGGCGCGTGCGCCGGCTGGAGGCGGAGGGCTTCATCCGGGGCTACCGCGCGGTGATCGACCGGGAATCCGTCGGGCTCGGACTGACGGTGTTCGTCGAGATCAAGGTCGGGAAGCACAACCGGGAGAACGCGCAGGCGCTTCAGGAGGCCCTGCGGGCCCTGCCCGAGGTGGTCTCCTGCCACATGGTCTCCGGCACCGCCGACTTCATCGCCGAGATCGTGGTCGCGAATCTCAAGGCCTACGAGCGGCTCCTGACCGAGACCCTCCTGACCCTGCCGATGATCGCCGACATCCGTTCGAACTTCGCCCTCACCCGCGTGAAATCCGACGGGGCACTGCCGCTGACGCATCTCCGGCGGGAGGACGCGCCGGCCGGGGCGCGGGGGGATTGCTGAGGGGCGTGAGTGGCCTACTCGGCCGCCGGGCGGACGGGCAGGTCCGACAGGGGGATTGCCACCGCCACGGCCTCGCGAAAATCCACCGCCAGATCGCCGTCGGCCCGCAAGGCGTCCAGCGAGCGGGGAACAGGGAATGGCCCACCGGTCAACGCCTCCCAATCCTCCGCGGCGAAGGCCAGGGCCTCGGCCGCGCTGCCGATCGCCTCGTCGAGCGAATCTGCGGCCGCGATCACCCCGGGCAGGTCGGGAAACGACACGCCATAGGAGGAGCCGGGCTCCTTGTGGATCAGGGCGATGTAGTGGGGCATCGCGCAGCGCATTCAATCATTCGGCCATCCGGCCTGCCTATATAAGCTCTTCACCGTCCCGATGGGAATGTCGCGCCGCGGGTGGGGCAGGATGACCACGCGCCCGGTCTCCTTGTGTCGGTACTTGTGATGCGATCCGCGCACGGACACGAGTTCGAACCCATCGCGCTCGAGGCGGCGTTTGATGTCCCGGCTGTCCGTAAGCATGACCTCATCCGAGGATCGACCGAACGAAACTACCTCACAGACGACTGCCGGTCAGGTCGAACGTCTCCTCCGCTCACGCATTCTCCGGAACCTACACCTCATCCCCCGTGGGAATTCCGCGTTTACCAACAGGTCGCCACCGAGCGAGCCACTTGACGGCTGCTCCGGGGCAACGGCGTGCATTACCCCGCCGGCTCCACGAAGCTGTCGAGCACCATCTTGCGTCCCGCCTTGTCGAACTCGACCGTGAGCTTGTTGCCGTCGACCGCGATCACGTCGCCGGGGCCGAACTTGGCGTGGAGGACGCGGGTGCCGGGCTGGTAGGCGGACGGCGCACCCGTGGATTTCGCCACCAGCTCCCCTTCGATCAGCGTCGGGCCGCTGCGGCGGGGCGGGGTGCTCCGCGCCGTGCCGCTGCCGAAGCTGCCCCCGAAGGAGCGTCCGCCCGGCGCGGTGTTCTGCTGCGCGCGCTGCCAGCCGGGCGTCTGGTAGGAGGAGCCGAAGGGCGTCATCCGGTCGAAGCGCGAGCCGTAGCCCCCATGCGAGAAGGAGGCCGGCGCCTCGAGGATCTCGACGCTGTCCTCCGGCAACTCGTCGACGAAGCGGCTCGGAATCGTCGAGTTCCACATCCCGTGGATGCGCCGGTTCGAGGCGAAGTAGAGCTTGGCGCGCTTGCGGGCGCGGGTCAGGCCCACATGCGCCAGGCGCCGCTCTTCCTCGAGGCCCGCCTTGCCGCTCTCGTCGAGCGCCCGGGGGTTCGGGAACAGGCCCTCTTCCCAGCCCGGCAGGAACACGGTGTCGAATTCCAGGCCCTTGGCGGCGTGGAGCGTCATCAGGCTGACGCGGTCGGAGGTATCGCCGTCGTTGGCGTCCATCACGAGCGCGATGTGCTCGAGGAAGCTCTGGAGGTCCGGGAACTCCTCCATGGAGCGCACGAGTTCCTTGAGGTTGTCGAGCCGCGTGGCCGCGTCGGCCGAGCGCTCCTTCTGCCACATCTCGGTGTAGCCGGATTCCTCCAGCACCGTCTGGGCGACCTCCGAATGGGGCTGCGTCTCGGCCATCTGCGACCAGCGCCCGAACGAGATCAGGAGGTCGCGGAGCGATCCGCGCGGCTTCGGCTTCAGCTCGTCGGTCTCGACGATGAAGCGCGCGGCTTCCATGAGCGGCACCCGGGCGCGGCGCGAATGCGAATGCAGCACCTGGAGGGTCGCGTCGGCGAGGCCGCGCTTCGGCACGTTGATGATGCGCTCGAAGGCGAGATCGTCGGACGGGGACATCACGCAGCGCAAGTAGGCGAGCGCATCGCGGATCTCCTGGCGCTCGTAGAAGCGCGGGCCGCCGATGACCCGGTAGGGCACGCCGAGCTGGACGAGCCGGTCTTCGATCTCGCGCATCTGCGCCGAGATGCGCACCAGGATCGCGATGCCGGACAGCGGATCCTTGCGGGCGTGCATCGCCTCGATCTCTTCGCCGATGAGGCGCGCCTCCTCCTCCGAATCCCAGGCGCCCGTCACGGTCACGCGCTCGCCCGCCACGTCCTCGGTGCGCAGGGTCTTGCCGAGGCGTCCCTCGTTGCGGGCGATCAGCCCCGAGGCCGCGCGCAGGATGTGACCGGTGGATCGGTAGTTGCGCTCGAGGCGGATCACCACGGCGCCGGGAAAGTCGTGCTCGAAGCGCAGGATGTTGTCGACCTCGGCGCCGCGCCAGCCGTAGATCGACTGGTCGTCGTCGCCGACGCAGCAAAGGTTCTTGCGCTTCTGCGCGAGGAGCCGGAGCCACAGGTACTGGGCCACGTTGGTGTCCTGGTACTCGTCGACGAGCATGTAGCGGAAACGGTTCTGGTACTGCTCCAGCACGTCCGGGTTCCCGCGCCACAGGCGCAGGCATTCGAGCAGCAGGTCGCCGAAATCGACCGCGTTCAGAGTCTTGAGCCGCTCCTGGTAGGCCCGGTAGAGACGCCCGCCCTTGCCGTTGCCGAAGGACTGCGCCTCGCCCGGCGGCACGTGTTCGGGATCGAGCCCGCGGTTCTTCCAGCCGTCGATCGCCTGGCTGAGCTGGCGCGCCGGCCAGCGCTTTTCGTCGATGCCCTCCGCCTCGATGACCTGCTTCATGAGCCGGAGCTGGTCGTCGACGCCGAGGATCGTGAAGTCGGAGCGGAGGTTCACGAGCTCCGCGTGCCGGCGCAGCACCTTGGTGCCGATCGAGTGGAAGGTGCCGAGCCACTGCATCCCCTCGGCGACGTCGCCGATGAGGTGCCCGACGCGCTCGCGCATCTCGCGCGCGGCCTTGTTGGTGAAGGTGACGGCGAGGATGCCGTAGGGCTGAGCTCTCCCAGTCGCGATCAGGTGGGCGATGCGCGTCGTCAGCACCCGGGTCTTGCCGGTGCCGGCGCCCGCGAGCACGAGGACGGGCCCCTCCGTGGTCTCGACCGCCTGGCGCTGCTCGGGGTTGAGCCCGTCGAGGTAGGACGAGGGCCGCGCCACGGCCGCCCGGGCGCGCTCGCTCAGGGAGCCGGCGCGGGGGGTCTCGAAATCGGGCGCGGGGCCCTGGGGGTCGGAACGGGTCATCGCGCTGTCATGGACCAAAACGCGAACGGCGTCGAGGCGCCGGGAGCGCCGAGGCCGGATCGCCGGGATGCATCCGATATGGAGCCGCCGGTCACCGGCCGCACCGCCGCGAAGGGCGCTCGAGAGCCTATGCGACCTTCACGTCGGTGTGGGTGAAATCGTCGCCTTTGAACAGGAGCGGAGCGTCGAGGCTCCGTGCGAGGGCATAGGCGAAGCAGCCGCCGAAATTGAGCCGGGCGGGATGCCCCGATCCCTTGCCGTAGGCCCGGAAGCCGCTTCGGGCGAGCCACGCCTGGTCCTGCGTGACGTCCATGGGCCTGATCCCGAGACGCTCGAGCGCCGGGTCGAGGAGCATGGCCGCGTCGCCGTGTCGGCTGAGCACCATCGCGGCCTCCACGACGTTGGCGACCGACATCACGGTTTCGGGCGAGTCGACGAGCGCGGCCTCGAAGCGGTCGGCATCATCCTCATCCAGGCACAAGGCCACGAGCGCCGAGGTGTCGACCACCATCACCACGGCAGGCCGTTCTCGTCGTAGAGCCAGTCGTGGTTCGAGGCCGCGTTGCCCTCCCGGTAGCTGCGGCCGAGCTCGCGGATGTGCCGGGAAGCCGCGAGCCGCGCCGCGCGGACCGTCTCGGTGACGGCTTTGCGCTCGCGCTTCTCCTGCGCCAGGCGCTCGGCCAGTGCCCGCGTGACCGCCTCGGTCAGACTCTCGCCGGTCAGCGCCGCGAGCTCGGTCGCGAGGCGGTAGGCTTCGCCGTTCTTGATGTTGAGCTGCATGGTAGAAAACTTTCGAGCTTTCTACCAATACCATCCGCCACCGGCCGTTCCAAGCGCCGTGGGCCGCCGCCTCTCAGTGCCGCGTGCCGGCCATCATCATGGGCTCCGGCGACACGGTCCGGCCCGGCACGCCGATCACCCGCCCGAGGGTGGCGGGCCGGGCGAGGCGGGCATGGGCCGCCTTCATGACCGCGAGGTTGCGCAGGATGTCGTCGGGGAAGGGGGTGACCTTGCGGGACTCCATGTCGACATGGAGCGCGAGGTGCTCGCAGGACGCCGCCACCCAGCCCTCGCGGGCATGGCGCAGCTCCATGTAGAAGTGCAGGCGCTTCTCGTCGTAGTCGATGAGCTGGAGCGTCACCCGGACCTCGTCGGGCGCTTTCAGCTCGCGCTTGTAGAGGATGTGGGCCTCGGCCGCGAAATAGGAGGCGTTGCGCTCCTCGACGTAATCCTGGCCGAGGCCGACGACCCCGAAGCCCTCCTCCACGGCCCGGTCGAAGAGCACGTGGTAATAGGCCATGTTGAGGTGGCCGTTGTAGTCGATCCAGGCGGGCTCGACCCGCATCGTCGAGGAGACGAAAGGAGCAAAGAAGAAGATCGGAGCGGATCGCTCGTCCGTCATCGGCGCCCTCCAGGTCGACGCGCGGTGGCGTGGATGCTCATTCTGCCCCTTTCCCTTAGGTTACCACGATTTTCGGGGCCATGCACCCGGTTTGGCAAGCCCTTTCCCGCCGGAAGCGGGAGACCGGTCCGGAGCGCCCCGCCATTGTGATGCGCTGTGGCCCCTTTGCAACCGCTCTGGTAGGTCTGGGCGATCACCCTCGTGAAACATCCACAACGGGGTCCTTCCGACGCCCGGCGCGGCGCCCGGAGGCCCGAGGCGACCGAGACCGGACACCCATGAACGCTCCCCTTCCGACCCCCCGGCCGCGGCCCGACGAGGCCACGATCACGGCGCTCGCCGCGGAATTCGCCAGGCGCTACGGCAACCGCACCGTCACGAGCCTTGCGGTGCGCGAGCAGCACGGCCACACCACCACCTGGATCAAGAACCAGCCGCCCGACATCGTGGTCTACCCTGAGACCACCGAGGAGGTCGCGGAGATCGTCAGGCTCTGCGCCGCCCACCGGGTCCCGGTGGTGCCGTTCGGGACCGGGACCTCCCTCGAAGGGCACGTGAACGCCCCCTTCGGCGGGGTTTCGGTCGATACCAGCCTCATGAAGCGGATCATCGCGGTCCACGACGAGGACCTCGACTGCGTGGTGGAGCCCGGCGTCACCCGCAAGGAGCTCAACGAGAGCCTGCGCGATCGCGGCCTGTTCTTTCCGATCGATCCCGGCGCCGACGCCTCGATCGGCGGCATGACGGCGACGCGGGCCTCCGGCACCAACGCGGTCCGCTACGGCACCATGAAGGACAACGTGGTGGCGCTCACCGTCGTGCTGCCGAACGGCGACGTCGTCCGCACGGCGCGGCGCGCCCGCAAGAGCTCGGCCGGCTACGACCTCACCCGGCTTTTCGTCGGCTCCGAGGGGACGCTGGGCATCGTGACCGAGATCACCCTCAAGCTCCACGGCATCCCGGAGGCGATCTCGGCCGGGATCTGCCCGTTCCCGACCGTGAAGGCAGCCTGCGACGCCGTCATCATGACGATCCAGACCGGAATCCCGGTGGCCCGGATCGAGCTCCTCGACGCGGCGTTCGTGCGGGCGAGCAACCTCTATTCCAAGCTCGGCCTGCCCGAGAGCCCGATGCTGCTGCTCGAGTTCCACGGCACGGAGGCCGGCGTGAAGGAGCAGGCGGAGCGCTTCGGCGAGATCGCCGTGGAGTTCGGCGGCGGGCCGTTCGAATGGGCCACCAAGGCCGAGGAGCGCACCCGCCTCTGGCAGGCCCGCCACGACGCCTACTGGGCCGCCAAGGCGCTCCGGCCCGGCGCCCAGTCGGTCGCGACCGACGTGTGCGTGCCGATCTCGCGCCTGGCCGAATGCGTCGACGCGACCGTGCAGGACATCGAGGCCGCTGGGCTCATCGCCCCGATCGTCGGCCATGTGGGCGACGGCAACTTCCACGTCCAGCCCCTCATCGACCTCGACAGCCCCGAGGAGGTCGCGGCCTGCGAGGCCTTCATCGAGCGCCTCGTCGAGCGGGCGCTTGCCATGGAGGGCACCTGCACGGGCGAGCACGGGGTCGGCCAGAAGAAGATGAAGTACCTCGAGGCCGAGCACGGCCCCGCCGCCCTCGATCTCATGCGCACCCTCAAACGGTCGATCGACCCGGACGACATCATGAACCCGGGCAAGATCGTCGCCCTCTGATCGCCGGACCGTGCGCTTCGGGGGCGGAGGGATGCCGCATCGCTCTCCTTCGGCGCATTCTTCGGGGCGGAAGGACGCCACGTCGCTCTCCCGCGGCGCGCGGAACTCGGGTAGAGGCGTGAGGGACTGACAACGGAGAAGGCGGTCTTTTGCGCGACATCCTGACGGTGCTGGCGTCGCTCGTGATCCTCGTCCTCGCGGCGGCGCTGATCGCGCCGCCCTTCGTGGACTGGGAGGCACGGCGCGACTGGATCGACCGGTCGATCAGCACCGCGTCGGGCACGGGCGCGCGCGCGGAGGGGCGCGTCGCTCTGCGCCTCCTGCCCTCGCCCCGTCTCCAGGTCGACACGCTCCGGCTCGGCGGGGAGGGCGATGCCGCGCCGTCCCTCGAGGCCCGGGGCGTCACCGCGGAGATCGAGCTGCCGCCGCTGCTGCGCGGCGAGGTGCGCTTCCGCGAGGCCCGGGCCGAAGAGGCCGAGCTGCGCGTGCCGATCGACCCCGCCGCCGCCTGGCCCGTGGGCCTCAAGGCCGGCCCCGCGGCGGTGCGCGACTGGGCGATCCAGAATCTCGGCATCGGCCGGCTCCTCGTCACCACGCTGGTGCCCGCGACCGGCCGCACCGACCAGTTCACGGCCGAGGACGTGACGATCGAGGGCCAGCGGCTCGCCGGACCCTGGCGTGTCGAGGGCCGTTCCCGCGACGTGCCGTTCCGCCTCGTCACCGGCGAGATGACCCCGGAGGGCCTGCTCGCCCTCAAGCTCAACGGCGGCGGCGACCGCGTGCCCCGCTTCGACGTCGACGCGCAGGCCGCGCTCGGCCCCGCTCCCGATCCCAAGACCCCGCGCCTCGCCGGCACGGTCCGCCTCGGTCTCGGCCCCCCGGCGCAGGCGCCGGCGGCCGGCATCCCGATCCCGGTGACGCTCCAGACCGCGTTCAAGACCGCGGGCGGGCGCATCGATCTCGACCAGCTCACGCTGGAGGGCGGGGAGGGCGCCGCGAGCCTGCGGCTGACCGGCACCGGGTCGCTGCGCCTCGACGACCCGCGCCTTGCGCTCAATCTCGAGGGGCGCCGGCTCGACCTCGACACGATCCTCGCGGCGCTCGTCGCCAAGGACGGCTGGGAGCGCCTGCGCACCATGCCGGTGCCGGCGGTTCCGGTGCCGGTCGATCTCGCGCTCGTCCTGTCGAGCGTCACGCTGGCCCAGGAGGAACTCGCCGACGTCTCCGCGAGGGCCACCATCACGGCCGACCGGCTCGCGGTCGAGCGCTTCGCCTTCACGGCGCCGGGCACGACGCGGGTGCAGCTCTCGGGCGAAGCCGGGCTTGCGGCGCTTGGCTCGTTCAGCGGGCGCGCGAGCATAGCCTCGGCGTCCTCCGACCGCTTCGGCCTGTTCCTCGACCGGCTCGGCCTGCGCGGTCCCACCCTCGCGGTGCTCGACGGGCGGCCCTTCGAGGCCTCCGCGGATCTGAGCGTCGCGGCGCCCGTGACCTCGTTCCGCAACGCCCGCCTGCGCCTCGGCGACGCGACGCTCTCGGGCAGCGGGCGCTACACCGCGCCCGAAGGCACCGCACGGGGCCGCCTCGAGGCGCAGCTCGCCGTGCAGGGCCTCGACCTCGCCGAGCTGCCCCAGGTCTCGAGCCTGTTCGAGGCGACGCGCCACCTCGACGTCGGGTTCACGCTGGACGCCCGCAACGTGCGCTACGGGCCCGGCCGCAGCGCCGGGCGCATCTCGGCGCGCATCCTCTCGGACGGCCCGGCCCTCGTGGTCGAGACCCTCGACATCGCCGACCTCGCCGGCGCGAGCGGACGGGTGAGCGGGCGCATCGCCCCGGACGGCTCGGGCCGCATCGCGGGCCGGGTGACGGCGCAGCGCGCCGCGCCCCTCGTCGACCTCCTCAGCACCGTGTGGATCGGCGGCGCCTCCCGCCTCGTGCCGCCCTTCCTGCGCGAGGGCGCGCTCGACCTCGCGCTGGTCTCGGAGCGACCCGCGACCGGCGACCGGCGCCTGCGCACCACGGTCAACGGCACCGCGGCCGGCGGGCGCTTCGAGGCCGAGGCGCTCACGAGCGACGGCGCCACCGACACCCTCACGGTGCGGTTGTCGACCGACCAGGCCGGCCGCTGGATCGATCGCCCCGGCCTCGCCGCGCTGCGCCGGCCCGGCACCCTGGAGCTGCGCAGCGTGCGGGTCGGCGACAGCCCGTTTCACGTCACCGTGACGGGCGAGGTCGCGGGCCTGCGCATCGCGACCCCGCGCGCCTTCGTGCTGAGCGGCGACGAGACCCTGGCCGAGAGCGGCGAGGCCGAACTCGCGACGGCCGACATCGCCCCCTTCCTCGCGATCCTGGGCGAGGGCGCGGTCCCGGAGGGCGCGACGCCGCTCCAGGCGCGGGTCACGCTCGGGCGCGAGGCGGGCGTGCCCCTCCTCACGGTCGCGGGGCGGGTCGCCAACGAGGCCGTCAATGCGCGGCTCCTGGTGCGCTCGCGGGCCGACATCAGCGGCAGCCTCGGCCTCGACCGCCTTTCGCTGCCCTGGCTCGTCAACGCCTTCGCGCTCAACCCGCAAGGGGAGCCGCGGCCGGGGCAGCCCTGGTCCGCGTCCCGGTTCGGCGCGATCGAGCGCCCGGCGGCCGCGGGGCAGGCGGAGGTGCGGGTGCGGCGCCTGTCCCTCGGGCGCGGCTTCGAGGCCGAGAACGCCGCCTTCACCTTTGCGCTCAATCCGGACGGCGTCGCCCTGCGCGGCTTCGAGGCCGGCTTCGCGGGCGGGCGGCTTGCCGGCGCCCTCAACGTGGTGCGCCAGGGCGCGCAGGCCTCCGTCTCGGGCGAGGGCGCGGTGCGCGGCACGACGCTGGCGGCGCTCGGCGGAACGACGCCGATCCAGGCCGGGCTCGGCGGGACGCTCCGCTTCGGCGCGACCGGCGACAGCGTGGCGGCGCTGGTCGCCAATCTCGGCGGCACCGGCGAGGTGCAGGTCACGGGCCTCCAGGTCGCGAACGCGGACCCGGCCGGGCTCGCCCGCGCGATCACCCGGATCCTGGCCGAGGACGATCCGCTCGCGGTCCGGCGGCTCGAGACCGTGATGGCCGAGGAGTTCAACCGCGCCGCCTTCCGGGCGCCGGCCGTGACGGCGCCCGCCAACCTGGTCGCGGGCGCCTTGCGCCTGAGCCCCTTCACGGCCGATGCGGGAACGGCGGTCTGGCAGGGCGCCGCGTCCTTCGATTTCAGGACGCTCGCCCTCGACGCGCAGGGCACGCTCACCGCGCGCGGCAACGTAGGTGGCTGGACCGGCAACTCGCCTTACGTGGGCTTGAACTGGCGCGGGCCTCTGCGCGCGCCCGTGCGCCAGATCGATACCGGTCCGCTCAACACCGGTCTCGCCGCGATCGTGCTGCAGCGGGAGCTCGCCCGGATCGAGGCCTTCGAGACCGAAGGCAACGAGCGCCAGCGGCGCACCAACCGCCTCGAGATGGACCGCCAGCGCGAGCGCGACCGCGTCGCCGCCGAGGAAGCCGCGCGCCAGGCTCGCCTGCGCGAGGAGGCGGAGCGCCGCGCCGCGGAAGAGCGCGCCCGCATCGAGGCGGAGCGCCGGGCCGCCGAGGAGCGCGCCCGGATCGAAGCCGAGCGTCGCGCCGCCGAGGAACGCGCCCGCCTGGAGGCGGAGCGGCGGGCCGCGGAGGAGCGGGCGCGTCAGGAGGCGGCGCGCCGGGCCGCGGAAGAGCGCGCGCGCCTCGAAGCCCAGCGCCGGGCCGAGGAGCAGGCGCGCATCGAGGCGGAGCGCCGGGCCGCCGAGGAGCGGGTGCGCCAGGAACAGGCGCGGATCGAAGCCGAGCGCAAGGCCGCCGAGGAACGGGTGCGCCAGGACGCGGAGCGACGCGCCGCCGAGGAGCGGGCCCGGATCGAAGCGGAGCGGCGCGCGGCCGAGGAAGCGGCGCGGCAGGCACGGATCGAGGCGGACCGTCGAGCCGCCGAAGAGCGCGCCCGTCGGGACGCCGAGCGCCGGGCCGCGGAGGAGCGCGCGCGCCAGGAGGCGGAGCGCCGTGCGGCCGAGGAGCGGGCCCGGGTCGAAGCGGAGCGCCGCTCGGCCGAGGAAGCCGCGCAGGCGGAGGCCGAGCGTCAGGCGCGCAGCCGCGCCGAGGCCGAGCGTCAGGAGCGCGTGCGGCAGATGCAGCGTCTCCTGGAGGAGACCGAGCGGCAGGACGCCGAGCGCCGGGCCGCGGGGGCGCCGTCGCCGCCCGCCGCGCCCTCGACCCTGCCGCCGCCGATCGACCTCCCGCCGCCGCCCTGGGTCGGGCCGTCCCGGGCCGATCCCGTCGCGCGTCCCTGAGGCGCGCGCCGCAGGCGGGTCGGGGGCTGCGTCCGCCCCGCCTCCGCGATCGATCCCTCCGCGGCGGGAGGTTGCACCCGCTACGCGTCCGTGATCGACCCTTCCGCGGCGGGTGGGCCCGAGGATGCGTCCGGCACGGGTTCCCGCCCGGCCCCGGTCTCGGCCTGCCGCTGCACCGCGCGCAGCACGTGGACCCGGATCGCCGAGGAGAGGTTTTGCCCGCCGCGCTCCGCGTCGATGCGCCCGATCAGGGCCTGGACCGACACGCCCTCCGCGGCCGCGATCGCCCGCAGCGCGTCCCAGAACGGCCCTTCGAGCGAGACGCTCGTGGCGTGGCCCGCGATCGCGACCGAGCGCTTGACGACGCCCGCGCCGCTCACTCGGGCTCCTTGTCCCCGAGCCGGTGCCCTTCGAGCCGGCGCGCGTCGAGATCCTTGCGGGCCTCGCTCAGGAGCCTGTCCACCTTCGCCCGCCCGAACGCCGCCCGGTTCGCTTCGGCCTGCGATTCCTTCTCGGCGCGCTGCTTGCGCTTGCGGGCCTGGCGGAGGTTCACGATGTCGGCCATGGGTCAGGTCCCGGCTGCGTCGATTGATTGGAGAAGGTGCGAGGGAGCGACGCGGTTACAAGTTCCGCAACGACTGTCCGAAAGGGCCGTGCTCGTCCACAAAGCGATTGTACCACGCCACGTCTGCGTTGATCCGATCCTGTAGGGTCTGACGATCGGCGTCGGTCATCGCGGCGGAGCGAAGGTCGCGTGCATACCGGCGAAGAAGCTCCTCGGCCACGCGCGCGGCGTCGAGACCTGCCGCCTCGATGTCGTCCACGATCCTCCTGTCCAGGCTCACCTGGATCGTCGCGCGATCGCCATAGTCCATGGCTCCCTCGCTGTGGGAGTGTACCGGCCCCCGCTCCCCGCTGCCAATCCCTACTCCCCCGGCTGCAGCATCTTCTCCGGCCGCACCACCCGGTCGAACTCCTCCGCGGTGACGGCGCCGGAGCGGATCGCCTCCTCCTTCAGGGTGGTGCCGTTCTTGTGCGCGGCCTTGGCGATGGCCGCGGCCTTGTCGTAGCCGATCGTGGGGGCGAGCGCGGTCACGAGCATGAGCGAGCGCGCCATGAGCTCGGCGATGCGGTCCCGGTTCGGCTCGATGCCCGCGACCGCGTTGTCGGCGAAACTGATCGCGGCGTCGGCCAGCAGCCGGATCGATTGCAGCACCGCGCTCGCGATCACGGGCTTGAACACGTTGAGCTCGAAATGGCCCTGGCTGCCCGCGAAGGACACGGTCGCCTGGTTGCCCACCACCTGGGCGCACACCATCGTCATGGCCTCGGCCTGAGTGGGGTTGACCTTGCCGGGCATGATCGAGGAGCCGGGCTCGTTCTCGGGCAGCGTGATCTCGCCCAGCCCCGAGCGGGGCCCCGAGCCCATGAGGCGGATGTCGTTGGCGATCTTGAACAGCCCTGCCGCCAGGCTCGCCAGCGCCCCTTGCGTGAACACGAGCGCGTCGTGGGAGGCGAGCGCCTCGAACTTGTTGACCGCGGAGGTGAAGGGGAGCGCCGTCAGCTCCAGCATCTTGGCCGCGAAGCGGTCGGCGAATTCCGGATGCGCGTTGAGGCCGGTGCCCACCGCCGTCCCGCCCTGGGCGAGCGCGTAGAGCCCCGGCAGCGTCGCCTCGACCCGCAGGATCCCGAACTGCACCTGCGCGGCGTAGCCCGAGAACTCCTGGCCGAGCGTCACGGGCGTCGCGTCCTGGAGGTGGGTGCGGCCGATCTTGACGATGTCGGCGAAGTCCTTCGCCTTGGCGTCGAGGGCGCCGTGGAGGTGGCGCAGCGCCGGGAGGAGCCGGTCGTGGATCTCGCGCGCCGCCGCGATGTGCATGGCGGTCGGGAAGGAATCGTTCGAGGACTGGCCGCGGTTGACGTGGTCGTTCGGATGCACCGGGCTCTTGCCGCCGCGCTGGCCGCCCAGCCTCTCGTTGGCGATGCTCGCCAGTACCTCGTTCATGTTCATGTTGGACTGGGTGCCCGAGCCCGTCTGCCACACCACGAGGGGGAACTGGTCGTCGAACTTTCCCTGCACCACGTCCGCGGCCGCGGCCGCGATGGCGTCGGCGAGACGCGGCTCGAGCACGCCGAGGTCCCGGTTCACGAGCGCCGCCGCCTGCTTGACCAGCGCCAGCGCATGGACGAGCGGGAGCGGCATGCGCTCGCTGGTCCCGCCGATGCGGAAGTTCTGCAGGGAGCGCTGGGTCTGCGCGCCCCAGTAGCTCTCGGCCGGGACCTCGATGGGGCCGAACGTGTCGGATTCGGTGCGGGTGGCTCCGCTCTGAGCCGAGGAGGGGAGGGAGGGCGACATCCTGGCCTCTTCTGATGGGTGCTGGGGACCACATGTAAGGGACGAACGCGCCAGTTCGATCCCAGGCGCCGATTCAGCGAGGCGGCCGACCGTGAACGAGATCTCCCCTCGAACGCTCTTCCGCCCGCCGGCACCGGAGCCGCTGGAGCGGCCGCTCGACCTGTTTCCGCTGCTGCGGGAGCTGCGCCGCAACCCGCTCGCGACCTGGACGCGGGAGCATTTCACCGCGCCCATCGTGGCGGCCGAGACCGCCATGGGCCGCGTCACGGTGCTGAGCGACCCGGCCGCGATCCGCCACGTCCTTCTCGACAACGCCGCAGGGTACCGCAAGGACGACCTGCAGCGGCGGGTGCTGGCGCCGGGGCTGGGCAACGGGCTCCTCACGGCGGAAGGGGAGGAATGGCGCCTGCAGCGGCGCACCCTCGCGCCCCTCTTCGCGCCCCGCCACGTCGCCGGGTTCTGGCCCGCCATGGTCGAGGCCTCGGAGCGCTTCACCCGCCGCCTCGCCCGCCGGCCGGAAGGGCGCGTGACCGACATGGCGCTCGAGATGACCCGTGTCACCCTCGACGTCCTCGAGCGCACGATCTTCACCCGCGGCCTCGCGCGCGACCCGGACGCGCTCGGGCGCGCCATCACCCGCTTCTTCGAGGCGCTCGGCCCCGTCGATCCCCTCGACCTGTTCGGGATGCCGGCCTGGCTGCCCCGCATCGGGCGCTGGCGCGCGCGCCCGGCCCTGCGCTTCTTCGAGGAGGTGGTGGGCGAACTGATCGAGGCGCGGCGCCGGCTCCTGGCCTCGGGCGAGCCCGCCCCGCGGGACATCCTGACCCTGCTCCTGGAGGCGGCCGACCCGGAAACCGGCAAGGGCCTCACCGACGTGGAGGTGCGCGCCAACATCGTGACCTTCATCGGCGCCGGCCACGAGACCACCGCGAACGCGCTCACCTGGACGCTCTACCTGCTCTCGCAGGCCCCGGACGTGCGCGAGCGGGTGGAGGCGGAGGTCGACGCGGTCCTGGGCGAGGCCGCCATGGAGCCCGGCCATCTCGACCGCCTCGTCTTCACCCGCGCGGTGCTCGACGAGGCCATGCGGCTCTATCCGCCGGTGCCCTACATGAGCCGGACGCCGGTGGCCGACGACCGCATCGGCGGCCTGAAGATCCCGCGCGGCTCCTACGTCGCCATCGTGCCCTTCATCCTGCACCGGCACCGGACCCTGTGGGAGGAGCCCGACGCCTTCGTGCCGGAGCGCTTCCTGCCGGAGAACAAGGGCAGCATCGACCGCTTCGCCTACCTGCCCTTCGGGGCGGGACCGCGGGTGTGCATCGGGGCGAGCTTCTCGATCCAGGAGGCCATGATCGTGCTCGCCCCCCTCGTGCGGGCGCTCCGGTTCGAGCTCGTGGAGGGGCATGACGTGCGCCCGCTCCACCGGGTCACGCTGCGGCCGGAAGGCGGGCTGCCGATGCGCATCGGCAAGCGGCGCGCGGCTCCCTGACGGGGCGGCGCACGGATCGGAGCGTCGCGCGGGGCTGCCGATCTGCGCTGCCCGGCGGCGTCAGCTCTTCTTGCGGAAGGAATCCAGGCTCACGACCTGGGCGGTGCCGCCGGCCTCGTCCTTGCCCTTCGCGGCGTCGGCGGCCTCGGCGGGCTTCTCGGCGCCGGGCGCCGGCTTCTCGGGATTGGCGGGCTTCGCGGGCGCCTTCGAGCCCGCGCCCTTGGCGGTCACGGGCGCGGGCGCCTTCTTGGGCTGGAGCTCGACCGGCTCGGATCCGGCGCCGCGGATCGGGCGCTGCGGGGCGGCCGGCGGCGCCTCGGCGGGCTCCTCCTCGGCCTCGCCCGGGATCTCGAACTTGAGGCCGAAGGAGACGGACGGATCGAAGAAGCCCGTGAGCGCGTCGAAGGGGATGAGCAGGCGCTCCGGCACGCCCGAGAACGAGAGGCCGACCTCGAAGGCGTGCTCCGTGACGCCGAGGTCCCAGAACTGATGCTGGAGCACGATCGTCATCTCCTGAGGGTACTTGTCGCGCAGGCGCTGCGACAGGCGCACGCCCGCGAAGTCCGTGCGGAAGGAGATGTAGAAATGGTGCTCGCCGAGCAGCCCGTCCTTGGCGGCGTCGACCAGGACCCGCCGCACCACTCCCTTCAAGGCCTCCTGCACCAGAAGATCGTAGCGAATCAGGTCGTTGGCCATCAGGGCGCCCTTGAGGTCGCGGGAAAGGGAACAGCGCAGCGGGACCTCGGGGTGCGACGCCCCTCGGTCCGGCCGCAGGATGCGATCGCGTCGACCCGGACGGGCAGGTCGTCGGCGCCTCGCGCAGCCTGCGAAATATAGGCCCGGACCCGCTTCATTGGAAGGGCAAGGCCCCCGATTCCGGGGCGCTCCGGGCCTCATGACGGCCGTTGGAGCGGGCGGCGGCGCGCCCCGCCCGCCGCGCCGCCTTGCGCCCGCCCCCGGCGCCGGGCCGAAGCGGGGCCTTGCGCCTCACACGTGCCCTTCGGTGCGGATGTGCAGGACGTTGCCGCAATGCTTGCAATGGACCGCGTCGGGATCGTGCAGGAGGAGCCCGCAATCCTCGCACTCGTAGGGCACCTTGTGGGGCCGGAAGATCGCCTGGAGCAGGCGCAGGAACAGGCTGACCCCGATCACCATGATGCCGACCGCGAGCAGGCGCCCGCTGGGCCCCTCGAGGGTGATGTCGCCGAAGCCGGTGGTCGTGAGGGTCGTGATCGTGAAGTAGAGCGCGTCGAGATAGGTCGCGATCTTCGGGTTGATGTCGTTCTGGCTCACGAACACGATCGAGGTCACCACGAAGATGAAGACCAGGAGGTTCGTGGCGCGGACGATGATGTCCTCGTTGCGGCAGAAGAAGGGGGAATCCTTCCTGAGGTCGCGCAGCAGATGGTAGGAGCGCAGCAGCCTCAAGGCCCGCAGGACCCGCAGGAAGCCGAGATTGTCGACGAAAGCCGGCAGCAGGAGCGAGCCGATCACGAGCACGTCGGCCGCGGTCGCCGGGGTGAGGACGTAGCGCAGCGGGCGGTCGTCGATGTAGACCCGGATCAGGAGGTCGACGAAGATCACGGCCGCGATCACGGCATCGACGACGATGATCCAGCGGCCTTCCTCGATCACGGCCGTGAGGAAGAAGAAGGCGATCGTCGCGACGTCGAAGGCCAGCATGGCATAGCGGAACAGGCGCGCGGCGGGATTGTTGCCCTCGTAGAGGTATTTCAGCCGGGCCCTGAGGCCCGGATTCCGCTTCGTGCGCGTTGCGAGTCCCTGAACCGCCATCGTCTGATCATCCTGCCGGTCCGAGGGAAACGCCGAGCTTGGCCGTCCGTTTCCGGTGAATCCCGTGGACGGGTCCGCGGGCATGCCCTGATTTTCGCCGGTGTCTGCGTTAGGATCCGGACGGGAGGCCTCCATGGACGCTTATCACGATCTCCTCCGCCGCATCCTCGACCAGGGCGTCCGCAAGGACGACCGCACCGGCACGGGCACGCTGTCCATCTTCGGCCACCAGATGCGCTTCGACCTGTCCGAGGGTTTCCCCCTCGTGACGACCAAGAAGCTGCACCTGAAGTCCATCGTCCACGAACTGCTCTGGTTCCTCAAGGGCGACACCAACATCGGCTACCTCAAGGAGAACGGCGTCTCGATCTGGGACGAATGGGCGGACGAGAACGGGGACCTCGGGCCCGTCTACGGCAAGCAGTGGCGCTCGTGGGAGAAGCCGGACGGCGGCACCGTGGACCAGATCGCTTCCGTTTTGGACGAGATCCGCCGCAACCCGGATTCGCGCCGGCTCGTGGTGAGCGCCTGGAACCCGGCCGACCTCGACCGGATGGCGCTCGCGCCCTGCCATTGCCTGTTCCAGTTCTACGTCGCGGAAGGGCGGCTCTCGTGCCAGCTCTACCAGCGCTCGGCCGACGTCTTCCTCGGCGTGCCCTTCAACATCGCGTCCTACGCGCTCCTCACCCACATGATGGCGCAGGCCTGCGGGCTGCAGCCGGGCGATTTCGTCCACACCTTCGGGGATGCGCACCTCTATCTCAACCACCTCGAACAGGCGCGGCTCCAGCTCTCCCGCGAGCCCCGCGCCCTGCCGCGCCTGCGGCTCAACCCGGCGGTCCGGTCGCTCTTCGCCTTCACCTTCGACGACGTCGCGATCGAGGGCTACGATCCGCACCCGGCGATCCGGGCGCCGGTCGCGGTCTGACGGGACTCCGCCGGCTTCCGCGGCCGCTCGACAGGGGAGGGGCTCATGAAGCGTCGTGCGCCGCGGGCTTCCGGGGCCGCCCGGCAGGGGAGGGGGCCGTGAACCGCCGCGCGCCGCCGCACCGCTCCGAGATCCCGGCCCGGGACCGGGAGATCCGCTCCATGACCCGGCGCGAGGCCCTGGAGGACGCGGTGCGCACGCTGGCGCCGCGGATCCCGGGCCACGAGTTCGAGGCCGTGGTCGACCATGCCCTGGTGAGCCCGGGCCTGCGCGGCGCGCTGCCCGAGCGGGGCGCCTGGCTCTCGATGGTGGCCTATATCCGCCACCGCCTCACCGACTACGACAGCCTGCTCGACGAGGGCTACGACCAGGACAGCGCCCGCTTCTTCGTCCTCGACGAGATCAACGCGGTGCTCGAGGCCTGGGGCTCGCCGCGGCGGGTCTCGGGCGAGGAGGAGGCGGGCGGCGACGGCTGAGGGCGAGGCTTGGCCGTGACGGCCCCGCGGGTTAGAGGTCGGGCCTCCCGTCGCCGAAGGCTCCCTCGATGACACTCGCGATCCGTCCTGCGCGCCCCGACGAGGCCGGCCTCGTCCTCGCCTTCATCCGCGAGCTCGCGGACTACGAGCGCCTCGCCCACGAGGCCGTGGCGACCGAGGCCGACATCGCGGCCGCCCTGTTCGGGGAGAGCCCGCGCGCCTTCGCCGACATCGCGGAATGGAACGGCGAGCCCGCCGGCTTCGCGCTCTGGTTCTACAACTTCTCGACCTTCCGGGGCCGGCACGGGATCTATCTCGAGGACCTCTTCGTCCGCCCGGCCTTCCGCGGCCACGGCGTCGGCCGGGCGCTGCTGCGGCGCCTGGCGCAGCGCTGCGTCGCGGAGGGGCTGCCGCGCCTCGAATGGTGGGTGCTCGACTGGAACGAGCCGGCGCTCCGCTTCTACCGCTCGCTCGGCGCCGTGCCGATGGACGAATGGACGGTGCAGCGGGTCACGGGGGAGGCGCTGGAGCGGCTGGCGGCGGAGCGTTGAACATCCCCCGCCGAACCTTATATTCTGATGTTATAACGGTTGTTGGCACAGGAGGCGGCGATGGGAGCACTTAAGGTCCGCAAGATCGGCAATTCGGTCGGCGTGGTCCTCCCCAAGGAGGTCGTCTTGCGGCTTCGCGTGGAGCCGGGCGATCAGCTCTATCTCACCGACACCGAACGCGGCGTCGAGCTCTCTCCCTACGACCCGGAGTTCGAGGCCGACATGGAGATGGCACGAGAGATCATGCGCAAGCGACGTGCCGTCCTGCGCGAACTCGCGAAATGACCTCCTTTCGGTGGCTCGCCCGGCGCACGATCCTGGCGGTCCACGCAGCTCAGATCGCGGAGCATGGCGGCATCGCCGGGATCCGCGACGAGGGGCTACTTGAATCCGCTTTGGCGAGGCCAGAGCACAAGGCCCATTACGGCGAAGCCGATCCGGCTGTCCTCGCCGCAGCCTATGCCTACGGCATCGCACGCAACCACCCCTTCCTCGACGGGAACAAGCGCACGGCTTTCGTCGCCATGGAGCTGTTCTTGATGAAGAACGGCTTCTTGCTGACGGCCTCGGACGAAGATGCCGTCGTGACCTTCCTGCGCCTGGCTGCGGGCGACCTCGCCGAGGACGACCTCGCCGCCTGGATCCGTCAGTCCCTCACCCCTCGCTCTCCATGACCCTCCCCCTCGTCATCGTCGTCGCCGTCGCCGAGAACGGCGTCATCGGGCACGACAACCGGCTGCTCTGGCACATCCGCTCCGACCTGCGGCGCTTCCGCGAGCTCACCTGGGGCAAGCCGATGATCATGGGGCGCAAGACCTTCGCGTCGATCGGCAAGCCGCTGCCGGGGCGCGAGACCGTGGTGCTGACGCGCGACCCCGCCTTCGCGGCCGAGGGCGTCCACGTGGCGCGCTCCTGGGACGAGGCGGTCGCGGCGGCCGAGCGGCTCGCGGGGGCCATGGGGGCGGATGCGGTCGCGGTCGTGGGCGGGGCGGAGATCTACGCCCTGGCGCTGCCCCGGGCGGCGCGCATCCACCTCACCGAGGTCCATGCGGCGCCCGATGGCGACACCCGGTTCCCGCCCTTCGACCGCACCGCCTTCCGGGAGCGGAGCCGCAAGTCCTACCCCGCCGGCCCCAACGACGAGCACCCCTTCACGACGATCGACCTGGAGCGCCGCCGCGCCCCTTGAGCCGCTCCGGCGGGTGCGCTCCGCCCGTCGACCCGGAGCGCCGCCGCGCCCTTTGAGCCGCTCCGGCGGGCGTCGCTCGCCCGCCCGCCTTGCCGCAGGCCGTTGACGAAACCGCGGCCAGTCCCCACTTCGCAGCCTTGACAGGCGGAGGGAACCCCACCCACAACCGCCCATGCTCCTTTTCGGCCGCCACCGGCCGGATCACCGGACAATCAGGAAAGGCACGACATGCCCTGGAGTAACCAGAGCGGCGGCGGAGGCGGCGGAAGCGGCGGAAGCGGCGGCGGCAATGGCGGAGGCCCCTGGGGCAACCGCGGCTCCGGCGGCGGCCGCAACAACGGCCCCTGGGGCTCCGGACCGCAGGGGGGCGGCACGCCCCCGGATCTCGAGGACATCCTGCGCCGCGGCCAGGACCGCATCCGCGACATCATCCCGGGCGGCGGCTCGATGGGCGGCAAGAGCCTCGCGGCCCTGGCGCTTGCCGCGATCGTGATCTGGCTCCTCACCGGCTTCTACACGGTGCGGCCCAACGAGGTCGGCATCAACATGATCTTCGGGGCCTATCGCGGCCAGAGCGGGGAGGGCCTGCGCTACAACCTGCCCTATCCGATCGGCCGGGTGGAGAAGCCCAACGTCACCGCGGTCAACACCGTGTCGGTGGGCTACCGGCCGGCGCAGCAGGGCCGGGGGCGCGACGTGATCGAAGAGAGCCTCATGCTCACCGCCGACGAGAACATCGTCGACATCGACTTCGACGTGCAGTGGCGCATCAACGCGGCCCGGGCCCAGGATTTCGTCTTCAACCTCCAGAACCCGGAGGGCACCATCAAGGCGGTGGCGGAGAGCGCCATGCGCGAGGTGATCGGCCGGCGCAACATCCAGGCGGTGCTCACCACCGAGCAGCAGAGCGTCGCCCAGGAGGTGCGGGACATCATGCAGGGCACGCTCGACGCCTACGGCGCGGGCGTCCTCGTCAATGTGGTCCAGCTCCAGGCCGTCCAGCCGCCCGCGCAGGTGCGCGAGGCCTTCTTCGACGTGAACGCGGCCCAGCAGGACGCGATCCGCGTGCAGAACGAGGCCGAGACCTTCGCGAGCCGGGTGGTGCCCGAGGCCCGCGGCCAGGCGGCCCGCAACGTGCAGCAGGCCGAGGGCTACCGCGAGCAGTCGGTCGCGGACGCCAGCGGCCAGGCCTCGCGCTTCCGGCAGGTCTACGAGGAATACCGCAAGGCCCCGGAGGTGATCCGCGAGCGCATATTCCTCGAGACCATGGAGCGCGTGCTCGGCGGCATGGACAAGATCATCATCGACCAGAACGGTCCGGGCGGAGGCATCGTGCCGTACCTGCCCCTGAACGAGCTGCAGAGGCGGGCACCGCAGCCGGGGAGCCCAGGGGCGAACTCCGGAGCGAACCAGGGCGTGAACCAGACCCAGGGGGGAACCACGCGATGAACAACCCGCTCGTGCGCACCGGCGCCCTCGTCCTCGTCGCGGTCCTGGCGGTTCTGTTCTATGCCGCGACCTTCACGGTGCCGCAGACCCAGCAGGCCCTCGTCCTCCAGTTCGGCCGCGTCCGCGCGGTGATCCAGGACCCCGGGCTGCACTTCAAGTATCCCTTCATCGAGAACGTGGTGTACCTGGAGAAGCGCGTCCTCGACCTCGACCTGCCGGTCCAGACCATCCTCTCGGCCGACCGCCAGAACCTGGAGGTCGACGCCTTCACGCGCTACCGGATCTCCGATCCCCTGCGCTTCTATCAGGCCGTCAACAACATCGCGCTCGCCAACCAGCGCCTGCAGAGCTTCGTGAACTCCTCCATGCGCAACGTGCTCGCCAGCGCGTCGCGCGACGCAATCGTGCGCACGGACCGCGGCGGGCTCATGAACCGGATCCAGGAGGACGTGAACCGGCAGGCCCAGAATCTCGGCGTCGAGATCATCGACCTGCGCCTCACCCGGGTCGACCTGCCGGCGGCGAACAGCCAGGCGGTCTACCAGCGCATGCAGACCGAGCGCCAGCGCGAGGCCGCGGACCTGCGCGCCAACGGCCAGCAGCAGGCCCAGACCATCCGGGCCCGGGCCGAGCGCGAGGCGACCGTGATCCTCGCGGAAGCGAACCGCCGCGCCGAGGAACTGCGCGGCCAGGGCGACGCGGAGAAGAACCGCATCCTGGCCGAGGCCTTCGGGCAGGATCCCGGCTTCTTCAGCTTCTTCCGCTCCATGCAGGCCTACGAGGCCGGCCTGAAGGGCAACGACACCCGCATGGTGCTGAGCCCGAACTCGGACTTCTTCCGCTACTTCAACGATCCGAACGGCCGCGGGGGCGCACCCCAGGCGGCCGCCGGTCCGGCGTCCGGAGGAGCTGCGCGGGCGGCGGCACCCGCTCCGGCCGCGCCCGCATCGACGGGGTCTGCTGCGCCTGCACCCGCTCCGGCGCAATAACCGGGTCCCCATGGACGACCTCTTCGCAGCCCTCGGCCTCGCTCTCGCGGTCGAGGGCCTCTTGTTTGCGGCCTTCCCCGACGGGGTGCGCCGGGCGATGTACGAGGCCGCCCATACTCCGAGCGACCGCATGCGGCTGACCGGCCTGATCTCCGCGGCCGTAGGCGTCGTGATCGTCTGGGCCGCGCGCCAGTTCGGCTGACGACGGTGCCGGCGGCGCGCCGCGCCCGCCCGCGGGCTCGCGATGCATGCGCGGGAGGAGGCCAGGGGCGATGCCGGCGGTGCGCCGCGCCCGCCCGCGGGCTTGTGATGCCGCGGCCGCACTTCGCGCTTGATTGAGGCGGTCGCGGGCCAATCTAATATCCCACGTTTCACCCGAGAGGATCACCGATGGCATCTATCATGCGCGCCCCGGCGCCGGCCGAGGCATCATCCGCCAGGCGCCGCGCGGCGTCGTGGCTTGCGGTCTTCGCGCTCCTCGTCACCCTGTGGCCGCAGCCCGGCGCGGCCCGGGCCGCGCCGGAATCCTTCGCGGATCTCGCCGAGCAGGTGATGGGCGCGGTCGTCAACATCTCGGCCTCGACCACCGCCGAGGCCCGCAACCGCACCCTGCCGCAGCTGCCGCAAGGGACGCCGTTCGAGGACCTGTTCGAGGAGTTCTTCAACCGCCGCGGCCAGGGCCAGGGTCAGGGCGACAACAACACGCCCTCCCGTCCGCAGCGCCGCTCCAACTCGCTCGGCTCCGGCTTCGTGATCGACCCCTCCGGCATCGTGGTCACCAACAACCACGTGATCGGCGAGGCCAACGACATCAGCGTGATCTTCTCCGACGGCACCCAGCTCAAGGCCGAGGTGGTCGGCAAGGATTCGAAGGTCGACCTCGCGGTGCTGCGGGTGAAGACCGACAAGCCGCTCAAATCCGTGCCCTTCGGGGATTCGGAGATCCTGCGCCCCGGCGACTGGGTGATGGCGATCGGCAACCCGTTCGGCCTCGGCGGCTCCGTGACGGCGGGCATCGTCTCGGCCCGCGGACGGCAGCTCGCCTCCGGTCCCTACGACAACTACATCCAGACCGACGCCTCGATCAACAAAGGCAACTCGGGCGGTCCGCTGTTCAACATGAAGGGCGAGGTGATCGGCATCAACACCGCGATCCTCTCCCCCGGCAGCGGCGGCGGCTCGATCGGCATCGGCTTCGCGGTGCCGGCCTCGACCGCGGTGCCGATCATCAGCCAGCTGCGCGAGTTCGGCGAGACCCGCCGGGGCTGGCTCGGCGTCCGCATCCAGAGCGTGGACGACGCCACCGCGGAGGCCCTCAACCTCGGCCGTCCCCGCGGCGCGCTGGTCGCGGGCATCGACGAGAAGGGCCCGGCGAAGCCCGCCGGGATCGAGGTCGGCGACGTGATCGTGCGCTTCGACGGCAAGGAGGTGAAGGACTCCCGCGACCTGCCCCGGATCGTCGCCGCGTCGCCGGTCGGCAAGGCCGTGGACGTCACGATCGTCCGCAAGGGCAGCGAGATCACCCGGCAGGTCACCCTCGGCCGCCTCGAGGACAGCGAGCGCCAGCAGCAGGCGAGCATCGGCCAGCCGCCGACGGCCGCGCCCACGGTGGCCCAGGAGGCGCTCGGCATGAGCTTCTCGGGCATCTCGGACGAGATGCGCCGCCGCTACAACATCAAGGACACCGTCAAGGGCGTGGTCGTCACCAAGGTGGATCCGAACTCCGCCGCGGCCGACAAGCGCATCCAGGTCGGCGACGTGATCGTGGAGGTCGGCCAGGAGCCGGTCACGAACCCCGCCGACGTGGCGCGCCGGATCGACGACCTCAAGAAGGACAAGCGCAAGTCGGCGCTGCTCCTGGTCTCCAACGCGCAAGGCGAGGTCCGCTTCGTCGCGGTGTCGATCGAGTAGAACCGCCGGAAAAGGGCCCACAGAATTTTTTGCGGCCCCCGATCCTGCGCTCCGGACAGAAAAAGGGCGGCTTCGGCCGCCCTTTTTCGTGTTCGTGCCGATCCCGGAAGCAGAAAATCCCGGTTCTGCCGAGGTTTGCAGCAACGCTGCGGGGAGAGGGCCGAAAAACTTGAAAAGAGCGTGTTTTTCGCCTGTGAACTCTTGCCGCGACAGAAACGTTAGGTGGACATCCGCTGAGCTTTTCTGAAAGGGACGTCGATGTCGACCCTGAAGCTGATGGTTTGCGCCGCGGGACTGGCGGCGCTGGGCGCCGGGCTCGCCCCCGACGCCTCCGCCCAGTCCTCCGGGAGCTGCGGCGCCCGCGACAAGATCCTGAGCGCCCTGAGCAACGACTACAAGGAGGCTCCCGTCGGGATCGGTCTGACCCAGACGGGCAGCGTCATCGAACTCCTCGTCTCCGAGAAGGGTTCGTGGACGCTCCTGGCGACCGGCCCCTCGGGCAGCTCCTGCATGATCGCCGCCGGCCAGAACTGGGAATCCATGACGCTCCCGGTGGGCAACAAGACCTGACGGGCCGCCGCCGCGAGCGGGTCCCGACCGCGTTCCTGTTGCGTTTGCGTATCGCGTTCCGGGTCTCGAGACCCGGACCCCGTCCGGCCTGTGAGCCGCGACGGCAGGGCCCCGGCCCCGGCGAGCGCCTCGACTCCATGAGCGCACCCGGCCCGGCTCAGGCCCCGGCGACATCGCCAGCTCCTCGACCTCTGTCGGAGCGGCTCAGCCCTCCACGAAATCCCGCGCCCGGTAGCCCTGCGCGAAGAGCAGCGCCGTCAGGTCCCCGTGATCGACCCGCGCATGCGCCGCCGCCGCGACCGCGGGCTTCGCCCGAAAGGCGACCCCGAGACCGGCCTCCCCGAGCATCGCGAGATCGTTCGCCCCGTCGCCCACCGCCAGCGTCTCGTGCGCCCGGAGGCCGAGGCGCCCGCGCAGCTCGACGAGCGCCGCGAGCTTGGCCTCCCGTCCGAGGATCGGCTCCTCGACCCGGCCGGCGAGGCGCTCACCCTCGACCACGAGGCGGTTGGAGCGGTGCTCGTGGAAGCCGATCCGGGCGGCGACCGGCCCGGTGAAGAGCGTGAACCCGCCCGACACCAGCGCCGCGTAGGCGCCCGCCGCCCGCATGGTCCCGACCAGCGCCCGCCCGCCCGGCATCAGCGTGATGCGGCTTTCGAGGATCTCGTCGATGACGCCGACCGGCAGGCCGGCGAGGAGCGCGACGCGCTCGCGCAGGGCCGGCTCGAAGGCGATCTCGCCGCGCATGGCCCGCTCGGTGATCTCGGAGACTTCCGCCTTCAGGCCGACGAAATCCGCGAGCTCGTCGATGCATTCCTGGCCGATCATGGTGGAATCCATGTCGGCGAGAAAGAGGCGCTTGCGGCGGGTCGCCTCGGCCTGGACGATCACGTCGATGGGGACGCCCTCGATGCCGTCGCGGAGGCGCGCCTCCGCGGCCTTGGCGTCGGAGCCCTCGAAGAGGAGGTCGGCGGCGATTCCGCTTGCGAGTTCGGCGGCGAGCGTCTCTCCTCCGAGCGCCCGCGCGGCGGCCGCGACCACGTCCGGCGTCACGGCGGGACGGGAGGGGTTCGCGACGAGGGTCGCGACGAGGCGCTGGGACGGCATGGACAGGGGCTCGGGTCGAGGGACGATAGGGGCCGTCCTCATTGCAGGGCCGACCGCCTCAGGCAAGTCGGCGCTCGGGGTGCGCGTCGCGAAGGCGCTCGGGGGCGCGGTCGTCAACGCGGATTCCATGCAGGTCTACCGCGACCTGCACGTGCTGACCGCGCGCCCCTTTCCGGAAGACGAGGACGGCGTGCCGCACCGCCTCTACGGCCATGTGGACGGGGCGGTGAACTTTTCCGTCGGGCGCTACGTCGCGGACGCGGTCCGCACCCTCGGGGATTTGCGGGCGGACGGCCTCGTGCCGGTCTTCGTCGGCGGCACCGGGCTCTATTTCAAGGCCCTCACCGAGGGGCTCTCCGAGATCCCGCCCGTGCCCGACGCCGTCCGGGACGAGGTCCGCCGCGCGAGCGAGGGGCTGGCGGCGCCGGACCTGCACGGGCTCCTCGCCGCCCGCGACCCGGAGGCGGCGGCGGCCTTACGCCCCTCCGACCGCCTGCGGATCCAGCGGGCGCTCGAGGTCCGGGCCGCCACCGGGCGCTCGATCCTCTCCTTCCGGGGCGAGCGCCGCCCGGGCCCGCTGGCCGGCCTGCCAATGGTCAAGCTCTTCCTCGCTCCCGAGCGGGAGGCGCTCCGCCGCCGGATCGACGCCCGCTTCCGCGCCATGATGGAGACCGGCGCGATCGACGAGGTGAGGGCGCTCGCCGCGCGCCGTCTCGACCCGATGCTGCCGGTGATGCGGGCGCACGGGGTGCCGGGGCTCCTGGCGCATCTGCGCGGCGAGGCCACTCTGGAGGAGGCGGTCGCCCGGGGGCGGGCCGACACGCGATCCTACGCCAAGCGCCAGTTCACCTTTTTCCGTCACCAGCTCGGCGGCTGGACCTGGACGCCGCCCGAAGCCGCCTGGGCGGCCTTCGAGCGGGGTCTCGACGCGCCGGCCCTCTGACCGGGTGCCGCGGACCCTCCAAAAATCGGCCTTGACCGCATTCGCCCCCTCCGCTAGCGTCCCGGCAACTTTGGATCGCGAAAGCTGCATTCATGCGCACGATCATTCTCGTAAGCGAGGCGCCGTCGACGGAGCGGGGATAACACCCCGTCACATCCGACGATGGCGCGCAGGCCCCCTCCGGGGCCTTTTTTATTGCCTGAAATCCTGACCGCTGCCGAACCGAACCCCGAGACCCTCTAGGAGCCACGACCATGAGCGAGACGATGACCGGCGCCGAAATGGTGATCCGCGCCCTGCAGGATCAGGGAGTCGACACCCTGTTCGGCTATCCCGGCGGCGCCGTGCTCCCGATCTACGACGCCCTGTTCCACCAGGAGAAGGTCCAGCACATCCTGGTCCGCCACGAGCAGGCCGCGGTGCATGCGGCGGAGGGCTATGCCCGCTCGTCCGGCAAGGTCGGCGTGGTGCTCGTGACCTCCGGCCCCGGCGCGACGAACGCGGTCACCGGCCTCACCGACGCCATGATGGATTCGGTGCCGATCGTGTGCATCACGGGCCAGGTCCCGACGCACCTCATCGGCTCCGACGCGTTCCAGGAATGCGACACTGTCGGCATCACGCGCCATTGCACGAAGCACAACTACCTCGTCAAATCGATCGAGGATCTGCCGCGCGTGCTGCACGAGGCCTTCTACGTCGCCGCGAACGGGCGCCCCGGTCCGGTCGTGATCGACCTGCCGAAGGACATCCAGTTCAAGAGCGGCTCCTACGCCCGCCCGACCGACAACCAGCACAAGACCTACCGCCCGACCGTGAAGGGCGATTCCGAGCGCATCCGCGCCGCCGTGGAGCTGATCGCCAGCGCCAAGCGCCCCGTGTTCTACACCGGCGGCGGCGTGATCAACTCGGGCCCGCGCGCCGCGGCGCTGCTGCGCGAACTCGTGCGCCTCACCGGCTATCCCATCACCTCGACCCTCATGGGGCTCGGCGCCTACCCGGCCTCGGATCCGCAATTCCTCGGCATGCTCGGCATGCACGGCACCTACGAGGCCAACCTCGCGATGCACGATTGCGACGTGCTGATCAACATCGGCGCGCGCTTCGACGACCGCATCACCGGCCGGCTCGATGCGTTCTCGCCCTACTCGAAGCGCATCCACGTCGACATCGACCCGTCCTCGATCAACAAGAACGTCAAGGTCGACATCCCGATCGTCGGCGATTGCGCCAACGTGCTCGAGGACATGCTGAGCCAGTGGCGCTCCCTGAAGCCGCAGGTCGACAAGGCCGCGCTGAAGGAGTGGTGGACGAAGGTCGAGGGCTGGCGCCGGCGCAAGTGCCTGACCTACCGGCCCTCGTCGGAGACCATCAAGCCGCAATACGCGGTCGAGCGTCTCTACGAGCTCACGAAGGACCGCAACGTGTACGTCACCACGGAGGTCGGCCAGCACCAGATGTGGGCGGCGCAGTACTTCAAGTTCGAGGACCCGAACCGCTGGATGACCTCGGGGGGGCTCGGCACCATGGGCTACGGCCTGCCGGCCGCGATCGGCACGCAGCTCGCCCATCCGGGCGCGCTCGTGATCGACATCGCGGGCGAGGCCTCGATCCTCATGAACATGCAGGAGATGTCGACCGCCGTGCAGTACCGGCTGCCGGTCAAGATCTTCATCCTCAACAACGAGTACATGGGCATGGTGCGCCAGTGGCAGGAGCTCCTGCACGGCGGGCGCTACTCGCAGAGCTACTCCGAGAGCCTGCCCGACTTCGTGAAGCTCGCGGAAGCCTATGGCGGCGTCGGCATGCGCTGCGACAAGCCCGCGGACCTCGACGCCGCGATCCTCGAGATGATCAACGTCGACCGCCCGGTGATCTTCGACTGCGTCGTCGACAAGCAGGAGAACTGCTTCCCGATGATCCCCTCGGGCAAGGCCCACAACGAGATGCTGCTCAACGACTATCTCGGCGAGACCGGCCAGGACATCGGCTCGGTGATCGACGAGAAGGGCAAGATGCTGGTGTAAGCTCTCCCGAGCGGGCGCTCCTCCCTCCCTTCAGGGGAGGGTGGCGCCCGCAGGGCGACGGGCGGGGTGTTCGCCGAAGGCGAGTTCTAGGCCCGATGGTGCCGGATGCGCTTCGCGCAGCACCCCACCCCGCGCGGCTTCGCCGCGTCGCCCTCCCCTGAGGGGAGGGAGAGTGCTCACCATTCACCGGCGTGATCCCAGCCCTCACGCAATATTGTTGGCGCCGCCCGCGGCCCTGACCGACACTCCGGACCTTCACCCATCCGGGAGCCCCCCATGCCCACCCTCGTGATCGCCAACAAGCTCTATTCCTCCTGGTCGATGCGGCCCTGGCTGCTGCTGCGGCACTTGCGCGTCGCCTTCGACGAGGTCGTCATTCCCCTCGACCGGCCCGACACCAAGGCCCGCGTCCTGGAGCATTCGCCCGCCGGCAAGGTGCCGATCCTGAAGGACGGCGACGTGACGGTGTGGGAGTCGATCGCGATCATGGAATACGTGGCCGAGACCTATGGCGCCCCGGTCTGGCCCAAGGACGCAAAGGCCCGCGCCATGGCCCGCGCGGTCGCGGCCGAGATGCATGCGGGGTTCCAGGCGTTGCGCTCCGCCTGCCCCATGAACCTCGGCAAAAGGTTCCCGCCCCGCGACCGCGGCGAGGCGGTCGCCCGCGACGTGGCGCGCTTCGAGACGATCGTGCGCGATGCGCGCTCCCGCTTCGGAGCGGGCGGACCGTTCCTGTTCGGGGCGTTCTCGGCCGCCGACGCCATGTTCGCGCCGCTCGCGACCCGGCTCGACACCTATTCGATCGCGATCGGCCCGGAGACGCGCTCTTACGTGGACGCGATCCTCGCCCTGCCGGCCTTCCGGGAATGGCGCGCCGCCGCGCTCCAGGAGACCTGGGTCGTGGAGCAGGACGAGGTCGACGAGGAGCCGAGCGAAATCTTCCGCAGCGCCGCCTGAGGCGGCCGGGCGGCGCCGGAAGGCGGTTTATCCCGGCGCCGCTTGCCGATATGAGACAATGAAAGACCTGACCCGATGAGCCTGATGAGCACCCATTATCCCGACCCGACCCGCATCGAGCCCGTCAACCGGCACACGCTGGCGATCGTGGTCGACAACGAGCCCGGGGTCCTCGCCCGGATCTCGGGGATGTTCTCCGGCCGCGGCTACAACATCGAGAGCCTGACCGTCACCGAGACCGAGCACGAGGCCCACATCTCGCGCATCACCATCGTGACCACGGGCACGAACGCGGTGATCGAGCAGATCAAGAGCCAGCTCGGCCGCCTCGTGCCGGTGCACCGGGTCGTGGACCTGACGATGCAAGGCGAGGCGATCGAGCGCGAGCTCTGCCTCGTCAAGGTGGTGGGCAAGGGCGACCACCGGGTCGAGGCCATGCGGCTCGCCTCCGCCTTCGGGGCCCGCACCCTCGACGCCACGCTCACCTCCTTCGTGTTCGAGCTCACGGGCACGACCGAGGAGGTCGAGCGCTTCATCAAGCTCATGACGGTCGTGGGCCTCGCGGAGGTCTCCCGCACCGGGATCGCCGCCATGGCGCGCGGGGCCGAGGGGCTCTGAGGCCGCGGAGGGCTCCCGGACACGGATCCCCTATGCCTGGGACGGGCGCAGGGGCTCCCGAACACGGATCCCCTACGCCTGGGACGGGCGCGGCGGCTCCCGGACACGATCCCCTATGCCTGGACGGGCGCAGGGGCTAAAAGCCCGGGGAGGGCGGTGTGCCGCCTGAACCCGAGAGGCGCGCCCATCCCGTGACGACCTCCCTGCCGCCGATCGTCTTCCTGCCGGGCCTCCTCTGCGACGCGAGCGTGTTCGCGCATCAGGTCGCGGCGCTGCGGCCCTTTGCCGATGTGGCGGTGGCCGATTTTTCGCAGCACGATTCCCTGGTCGAGATGGCCCGCACGGCGCTGTCCCTGCGCGAGGGACCGGTGATCGCGGTCGGCCATTCCATGGGGGCCCGCGCGGCGCTCGAGATGGTGCGCCTGGCGCCGGAGCGGGTCGTCCGCCTCGCCCTCCTCGACACCGGCGTGCATCCCCGCCGCGAAGGCGAGGAGGCGAACCGCCAGGTCCTCGTCGACCTCGCCGACCGGGAGGGCATGGCGGCGCTCGCCGAGCGCTGGCTGCCCCCCATGGTCCACGAGGCGCGCACCGGCGACCCGAGGCTCATGGAGCCTCTCAGGGCCATGGTGATGCGGGCGGATGCCGAGCAGCACCGCCGCCAGATCCGCGCGCTGCTGAACCGGCCCGACACCCGTCCGCTCCTGCCGACGATCGCCTGCCCGACCCTCGTGATGGTCGGGCGGCAGGACCGCTGGAGCCCGCTCGCCCAGCACGAGGAGATCGCGGCAGCGCTCCCGGACGCCACCCTGGTCGTGATCGAGGACAGCGGCCACATGGCCCCTGTCGAGCAGCCCGAGGCCGTGACGCGGTCGCTCATGGCCTGGCTCGGGCTGGCGCCCGCGATGCGACCCGCGGCCGGGACGTGAGATTCTCTTGACGAGACGGAAAGGCCGCCCGCGGCCGAGGATGAACCGATGGACCGCACCCCCGACGACCGGATCCCTGATACGCCGCTCTTCGACCGCAAGCGGTCCCTGAGGGGCTACCGCATCAACAAGGCCGCCATGGGCCTCGGCGATCCGGCCAACCGCGAGGCCTTCAAGCAGGACGAGAGCGCCTATCTCGACCGTTTCGGTCTGAGCCCCGAGGAGAAGCAGGCCGTGATGTCCCGCGACTGGCGCGAGATGGTGCGGCTCGGCGGCAACCTGTTCTTCATCCTCAAGATCTCGGCCGTCGATCCGGTGCGGATCACCGAGATCGGCGCCCATCAGGCCGGGATGGAGCACGACGATTTCCTGCGCGAGCGGCTCGGCAAGAAGGTGTGACGGCCGGAATCGCCGTCGAATCGAATCTGGAACGATGCCCCATCCGGGAGAGAGACCGATATGGCAAAGCTGATTGGCGGATTGGGAACCTCGCACGTCCCCTCGATCGGGGCCGCGATCGACAAGGGCCTGCGCGACACGCCCGACTGGAAGCCGTTCTTCGACGGCTACATTCCGGGCCAGGCCTGGGTGCGGGAGCACAAGCCCGACATCGCGGTGGTGATCTTCAACGACCACGGCAATTCGTTCTTCCTCGACAAGGTCCCGACCTTCGCGGTCGGCTGCGCCGAGGAATACCGGCCCGTCGACGAGGGCTGGGGCCCGCGGCCGATCCCGCCCTTCCGGGGCGCGGTCGACTTCTCCTGGCACCTCATCGACACGCTCGTCGAGAACCGCTTCGACCCGATGATCTGCCAGGAGATCGAGGTCGACCACGGCATCCAGGTCCCGATGGAGCTGTTCTGGGGCCGGCCCGCGGAATGGCCCGTGCAGGTGGTGCCGATCTTCGTCAACGTGATCCAGTACCCGATCCCGCTGCCGAGCCGCTGCTACGAGATGGGCCGGGTCCTGCGCAAGGCCATCGAGAGCTACGCGGGCGACGAGCGGATCGTGATCCTCGGCACCGGCGGGCTCTCGCACCAGCTCCAGGGAGCCCGCGCGGGCTTCGTGAACCCGGAGGCCGACCGGGCTTTCCTGCGCGACATCGCCGGAAATCCGGACCGGCTCGCCGCCATGACGCGCGAGCAATATGTCGAGACCTTCGGGAGCGAGGGCGCCGAGCTCATGATGTGGCTCGTCATGCGCGGCGCCATGGACCCCGAGGTGGTGGTGCGCCACACCCATTATTTCGTGCCCGCCTCCATGACGGGGGCCGGGATGATCGTGATGGAGAACGAGGCCGATCCCGTCAGCGCCGCGGCTTGAGCGGTGCCGGTATGAGGGGAGGGCAGCCGATGGCCTACTGGCTCATGATCTTCCGGCAGAAGCCCGGCACGCAAGGTTTGCGCGAGCGGCACCGCGAGGCGCACCGGGCGCACGTGGCGAGCGGCGGCGGCGGGCTCGCCCGCGTTCTCATCGGCTCCGCGCTCACCGAGGACGACGGCGAGACGCCGCTCGGCAATTTCGGGGTGCTGGAGGCCCCGACCCGCGAGGCCGCGGAAGCCTTCGCGCGCAGCGACCCGCTGGCGCTGGCAGGCGTCGTCGAGACCATCGAGGTCGTGGCGCTCGCCTCGCGCTTCCAGGCCCACCGCATCGACCCGATGACCCGGTAATCGGGTCGATGCGCTTCGCACCCCCGGGTGCGCTTGCGGACCGACCCCGAGGATCGGATGATCGGTCCGACAGGGCCATTTCTCTGGTCCTTCTCGCCTGACCCGATGCTATTCTGATCCCCACCTCATCCCGAACCGGCCGCACCAGAGCCCGGACCGAGACGCAACCGGAGGACACCATGAAGAGACGCACCCTTCTCGCGGCCGGCGCCGCCGCTTTCGCGCTGGCGCTCGGCGCACCCGCTTCCGCGCAGGAGCCCCTGAAGATCGGCCTGATCCTGCCGATGACCGGCCCCTTCGCCTCGACGGGGCGGCAGATCGAGGCGGCCGCCAAACTCTACATGCAGCAGAACGGCGACACCGTCGCGGGAAAGAAGGTCCAACTCGTCCTCAAGGACGATACCGGCGTCGCCGACACCACCAAGCGCCTCGCCCAGGAGCTCATCGTCAACGACAAGGTCACGGTTCTCGCCGGTTTCGGGCTCACCCCGCTGGCGCTCGCGACCGCGCCGCTCGCCACGCAGGGCAAGGTGCCCCAGGTCGTGATGGCGGCCGCGACCTCGATCATCACCGAGCAGTCGCCCTTCATCGCCCGCACGAGCTTCACGGCCGCGCAGGCCACCGTCCCGCTCGCGGACTGGGCCGCGAAGAACGGCATCAAGCGCGTGGTCACGCTCGTCTCCGACTATGCCCCCGGCATCGACGTCGAGAAGGCCTTCACCGAGACATTCACCAAGGCCGGCGGGCAGGTCGAGAACCTGCGGGTGCCGCTCGCCAACCCGGACTTCTCGCCCTTCCTCCAGAAGGTCGCGGATGCCAAGCCCGATGCGCTCCTCGCCTTCGTGCCGTCGGGCGTCGGCGCGCAGTTCATGAAGCAGTTCGTCGAGCGCGGCCTCGACAAGAGCGGCATCAGGCTCCTCGCGGAGGGCAGCGTCACCGACGACGACCTCCTCAACAACATCGGCGACGTGGCGCTCGGCGCCATCACGACCCACCATTATTCCGCGGCGCACGACAGCCCCGAGAACAAGGCGTTCGTGGAGGCGTTCAAGAAGGCCAACCCGACCATGCGGCCGAACTTCATGGCGGTGGGCGGCTACGACGGCATGCACCTGATCTACGAGGGGCTGAAGAAGACGAGCGGCCAGGGCGGGCAGGCGCTGGTGGACGCCATGAAGGGCATGAGCTGGACGAGCCCGCGCGGGCCGGTCTCGATCGACCCGCAGACGCGCGACATCGTCCAGAACATCTATGTCCGCAAGGTCGAGCGGAAGGACGGGGAGCTCTACAACGTCGAGTTCGCCACCATCCCCAACGTCAAGGATCCCGTGAAGGCCGCCAAGGCCAACTGATCCGGATGGAGCGCCGCTCCCCTGCGGCCTGCCCGGGGAGCGGCGGCCACGGCGAGCCGATTTCCGCCGTTTCGGGCGGCAGAGGCCGGCACCAGATCTGCATGGGCGGCCGGCCCTTCATGTGGCATGGGCCGCAAGCGGCGCACGGTCGCTGGCCCTCTCGGGCCGTGCGGCCGCGCGCCGGACCGGCAGGCCTCGTCCGCGTCGCCCGGCACCCGCAATCCCCCGCTTCTCCGACGCAGGCTCAAGCCGCCGCTTGACGAAACCCGCGTGCTGGTCTTCTCTGGCATGCCAGATGCCAAACACCAGCATGGAGCCGCCCGCACCGATCGAGGGGGCACCGGCGGGTGGCGTGCCGACCGCGACGACCGGCGTCGTGCTCGCCCTCGTCCGGCGGCGCGCAGAGCGGACCGGCACTGAACGAGAAGAACGGGAGGGATCCTTGTCCCATGAAGTGAGTGGCTCGGAATCGACGGTTTCGACGCGGGTGATGGAGCTCGTGGTGTCGGGCGCCTTCGTGGCGCTGGCCCTGGTCATCATGGTCGACAACTGGCGCATC